>Ga0326727_10002179_pt1 | contig 68546 bp, 48 predicted proteins | sample MB2enrmetagenome_FD_207643 | JGI IMG/M metagenome (GOLD analysis project Ga0326727, IMG submission 207643) | Lab enriched peat soil microbial communities from McLean, Ithaca, NY, United States - MB29MY | ecosystem: Environmental > Terrestrial > Soil > Wetlands > Peat | place: USA: New York...
GAGCAAGCTTGAGGAAATTGAGGCGGCTGCGGAGGCGCTGGGCCGGGAAGAGAAACAGCAGTTGCTGCTGTTTCTCGCCACCCGCATGCGAGCGCAAGGAGCGCAATTGCCTGAACCAAGAAAATTCTCCCGCGACGAAATGGCAGGCTGGATTGCGGAAGATGAAGCCGACATGCGCCACTTTCAGCAAGGCAAGTGAGACTGTTTCTTGACACGAGTGTTCTTTTGGCCGCCTGCGGATCGAACACAGGCGCTTCGCGTGAAATCTTCCGTCGCGCGGAGGCCAACGGTTGGATTTTAATAACGACTCCATACGTAATCGAAGAAACGGTGCGCAACCTTCCTGATTTTCCGCCATCGGCGAGCGCCAATTGGGTACGATTGCGGCCCGGCCTGCTGGTCATGGACGACGTGCTTACGCTTGACCGGCCGGTGGTGTTTCCCGCCGGAAAAGACCGCCCGATACTCTTTAGCGCGCTGGCTTGGGCTGACATTCTGGTCACGCTCGACCGGGGCGATTTTGGCGGATTGATGGGCAAACCGTTTTACAATCTCCTCGTGCTGAAGCCGGGCTTGTTCCTGGAACGTGAGCGGTCCGCGGGAAAGCTTCTTTAAGACTCGCTTTGATTTGCGACTGGAACGCGCCAAGGGTGGCGCGGCAGGTCAGTAAATGGGAAATCACCTTCGCCAACAGGCTGCCGCGGACAAAAGAGGCACAAGAAGACAAAGCGAGGTTGATTAGAAAGGATCATTGGGCGGGCGGATCGAGGCGGTAGCCGATGCCGTGGACGGTTTTGATCCAACGCGGCGATTCGGGATTGGGTTCCAGGGCGGCGCGCAGACTGGCGATGTGCGTGTCCACCGTGCGCGTGGTGGGAAAGGCGGTGTAGCCCCAAACCAGGTCCAAAAAACGTTCGCGCGAAACCGGCTCGCCCGGCGTCTCCATCATCAGGCGCAGCATGGCGAATTCCTTCGCTGTCAAATGAAGCCGGGTCTTCCTGCGCCAGGCCTGCTGCCGGGCGAAATCAATTTGCGCGTCGCCCAGGCGGAGCGTGTCCAGCGCCGGTCCGCGCTTGCGCGCGCGCCGCAACAGCGCCCGCACCCGCGCCAGCAACTCATCCGTGCTGAAAGGTTTGACCAGATAATCGTCCGCGCCGGCGTCCAGCCCCCGCACGCGGTCGTCAATCTGCCCCTTGGCGGTGAGCATGAGGACGGGCACGGGGTTGGCCAGGCGGCGCAATTCGGCGCAGACGGCGTAACCGTCCAGGCGCGGCATCATGATGTCCAGCAGCACCAGGTCGGGGCATTCCGCGATGGCGCGCTGGAGGCCCGTTTCGCCTTCGGCGGCGGTGAGGACGCGGTAGCCCTCGTTTTCCAGGCAATCCTGCAGCGCGGTGCGCATGGGCAGTTCATCTTCCACCACCAAAATTCTGGGATGATTGAGTGTTTCCATTTTTATCGTTGCTCCGAAGCGGCGGGCAGGGGACTGCTCGGCCGATGAACCCTCCTCTCACCCTGTTGGATTGCGGATTGCGGATTGCGGATTGCGGATTGATGAGGAGGGGAAGAAATCCAAACGGCGGGCAGTCCCGACTTGTCGGTAGCCCTACCATCCAAGACTGACGCATTGCTCATGGTGTTCAATTTATTGATGGTTCCGCGTTGACGGGCAGTTCGATGGTGAACCGGCTGCCCTGGCCGACGGCGCTGCGCACCAGCACGCGCCCGCCGTGGGCCTCCACAATATGTTTCACAATGGTCAAACCAATTCCGATGCCCTGGGTTTCGCGGCGCAACTCGGATCCGCGCCGGTAAAAACGCTCGAAAATCTTCTCGTGCTCCTCCGGCGGAATGCCGGGGCCCTGGTCTTCCACCCAAAGGCGGACTCCATTGGGCGCGCCGTCCTCCAGTCCGACCTCGACCTTGGCGCCGGGGGGCGAATGCTTGATGGCGTTGTCAATTAGATTGATGAGCGCCTGCTGCATGGCCAGCCCGTCGCAGCAAACCAGCGGGCCGGGGCCGACGAAGGGACGCCGCGCCAGTCCGACCTGCTTTTCGGCGGCGCCGGGCTGCATCAACTTGATCGTGTCTTCCACGATGGCGTCCAGGTCCGCCGGCTCGCGCTGGTATTCCTTGCGTCCCTGTTCGATGCGCGAGAAATCGAGGACGTTTTCGATCAGGGAGGTGAGCCGCCGCGATTCCTGCACGAGGAAGCGATAGTAATCCTGTTTCTTGCCGGCCTCGGAGACCTTGCCGCGCTCCAGCGATTCGGAGAGCAGGCGCATGGAGGCGATGGGGGCGCGCAATTCGTGGGAAACGCTGGAGACGAAATTGCTTTTCATTTCGCTGAGGCGCTGCTGTTCGTAAAAGGCGCGCCGCGCCGCCAGCAGTCCGGCCAGCGCCGCGAGCACGGCGCCGCCAATGAGCGCCCCGAAGAGGCGCGTGCGGCGCTGCTCCGCCGACAACATTTTTTCGCGGTCGGTGAGGTAAAAGGAAACGCCGAATGCCATTGCGCGGGGGAGAGGTGATTTGCCACATTCCTGCGTGGAGCCGGCGAGACGCAGTTTTTCATCGGGCAGCCGGTCAAGGCCGGAAATGGCGAGCGGTTCGCCTTCGACCGAAATGACGGGCGTGACATAATCCGGCACCAGGAACCGGTTGTCCGCCAAGGCGCGGGCGAAAATCGCTTCCACGACCGGGAGCGGGAAAAAATAAATGTTGATACAATGGCAGGCCACACCTTTACTGGTAACAATGCCAGCGAGCGGGATGGCGACGGCATCCCCCTCTGGAGCCTTGACCCAGAGATTTGAGGAAAGGAGCTCGGGATGATCGCGAAATGCCGCGAGCCGATGCCGCGCGACAGAGTCAGCGTTCCAGATTCTTTGAATGCGGCGGAGTTTCTCACGCATGAAGGGATCGGAGGGGCGGTGTTCCTCTGCCCAATCGAGAAGAGAGGATGTCAGGAATGAAGGAGCAATCAAGACCTGCTGCCCCAATTTGTCAAGCAGAGGCATTGACCACACGCCGCCGCCGACACGATTCAGCGCCTGTAAACGCGCGAGATCTGCGAATGGCAGGCCGGTTTCGGTGAAACCATTATAATACTCCTGGTTTCCATCGGGGCCGTTGAGGCGCTCATAGTTGGAGGCGGCCAGACGCGCCTCTTCCGAGGGATTGGCGCCCAGGAAATCCTGCCAGACACGGGCCAGGGCATCGGGTGCATGCTCCGTTGACTGGCATTGGCGCAACGCCCGCCAGGCTTGCCGTTGCGCCGGGGAGAAATCGAGAAACCATTTTGGCGGGACAGGCACCAGTGGACAATCCGCCGGGACAATCGGAGTTCCTTCGTCGGAAATCGTGGCCATCGGCGCGGCGAGAGCATCCAAATGGAGGCCGGGGTAGGCCTTCTCCCATTGAGCAACCTTGGTGTCCGGGTCTGGAAGATTCGTCATGCCGTCGTAAGGGTTATTCTTTACGGCGGAACCCATGGTGGCCATGCGCAATGCAGTCATCCAGAGTCCTTGGACAAGCTGATACTCAGAAAGCTGATCGCCGGCGATAACGCTCATGGCGCGGGCGAGGCTCGTGACATTTTCAGCGGCCTTCTTGCGGGCGGCCTGTTCCGCCGCCTGTTGGTCCTGCCGCAACGAAAACAGGCCGACCACCGCCAGCACTGTCACCGGCAGGAGGATCATCAAGCCCTGCCAAAAAAAGGAGGGGCGCGGACTTTTCTTGGAACTGGCCATGAGTGTTGATTTCAACAATAGCGCAGCCTGGCCCAAAGCCACAGCCTATATGTCATGGTTTTGTAAAATCGGGGGCATTTCACATTTGTGGGAATCCCCTGGCGATCCTAACCAAAGATAATTGAAATTTGGGCGGCGCGGCGCATGGGCGGCGCTCCGCCCTCCCGCTCAGATGTTCTTGCCCATTTAAAGGTCGAGAATTGCCCGTCTGCCGCGTCAGGCAATCAGTTTGAAGAAAGAAGAAGCGGCCGGCGGGGGCGCCGACCGCGACATGCGGGGGCGCATGTGCTCCCCGGAAAGGGGAAGAGCGTTCGGCGGGACGCCGAGCGCGGCGACCGGGACGATCGCGCTCCCCAAAAACTCGCTGATAATTGTGGCGGAAACGACTCCACGGTTGCCGGAGTGATAGGCATTGGTTATGGTGGCGGGCATGAGTTCTGAATGGATCGCGCAATTTCCGAATTACCGGCCGCGGCGTTTGCGGCAGACGCCGGCCCTGCGCCGCCTGGTGCGGGAGACGACGCTGGACGCGGCGCAACTGGTTCTGCCGCTTTTCGCCCGGAGCGGGCGCAAGGTGCGCCAGCCCGTCGCCGCCATGCCGGGGGTGTTTCAACTTTCCCCCGATCAGGCGGCCCGGGAGGCGGAGCAGGCCCACGCGCTCGGAGTGCCGGCGGTGCTGTTGTTCGGAATCCCCGACACGAAGGATGAAAAGGCCTCCGGCGCCTACGCCCGCAACGGCATTGTCCAACAAACGGTCCGGCTCCTGAAAAAGGAACTGCCGGATTTGATCGTGATGACGGATGTCTGCCTGTGCGAATACATGAGCCACGGCCATTGCGGGATCGTCAACCAGAAGCAGGGCGGCCTGGTGGACAACGACCTGACGCTGCCCCTGCTGGCCCGCACCGCCTTGAGCCACGCCGAGGCGGGAGCCGACCTGGTCGCGCCCAGCGACATGATGGACGGACGGGTCGCCGCCATCCGCCGGGAGTTGGACGCGCGCGGTTTCAGCAACATGCCGATTCTTTCCTACGCCGCAAAATTTACCTCGGCCTTTTACGGGCCATTCCGCGAGGCGGCCGAGTCAGCGCCCAAGTTCGGCGACCGCCGCAGCTATCAAATGGACGGCGCGAACGCGCGGGAAGCGTTGCGCGAGGTGGCCCTGGATATCGCCGAAGGGGCCGACATGGTGATGGTCAAGCCCGCCCTGGCCTATCTGGATGTGTTGTACCGGGTGAAGACGGAGTTTGGCTATCCGACGGGCGCTTACGCCGTGAGCGGGGAGTATTCCATGTTGAAGGCGGCGGCGGCCCGGGGCTGGATTGACGAGCGGGCCGTCACGCTGGAATCGTTGCTGGCGATGCGCCGGGCCGGGGCGGATTTCATCATCACCTACGCGGCGGCGGACGCGGCGCGGTGGCTGGAGGGGAAAGGCTAAAGGCTAAAGGCTAAAAGAGAAGCGCCGCGGCGGGCGTCAGCCGGCTTTCTTGACCAGAAAAATAATGACGCCGATGAGGATGAGGAAAACGACCACCGCCACCCCGATGAAAATCTGGGTGCCGGTGTTTCGCTTTTTGGCAAAACCGCTCTTGGCGGTGTCGAAAACGAGCACTTTGGTGGGAGGTTCCTGGCCCAATTTGACGCCTTGGGGGATGACCATGGTTTGGTCGGGCAGCTTTTTGGCGGCGGCGGCGGCGGCTTTAGGTTCCGCATTTTCCAGACGCATTTCCACCTGGCCCAGCCGGATGATCTGGCCGGATTTGATGACGGCTTCGCCGGTCATTTGTTGTCCGTTGATAAAAGTCCCGTTGGTGGAGTTCAGGTCGCGCAACACGATGTCGCTCCCGCGCAGGAGGACTTCGCAGTGGTGGCTGGAAACCGAGGCCTCCGGGATGGGGAACGTATTGTCCTCAACCCGGCCGATAGTGGTTCGCTCCAGTTTCAGTTCGTGAGTCTTCCCGGTCAGCCCTTCGCTCAAAATGACAAGTCTTGGCATACGTCGGCGTTGGGGGGATTATGGCGGTTTATCGCGGCATGTCAAACTGAATTGCACGTCATTTTTGCCCCCGGGGCCAAAATAGTTACAAATCCGTGTTGCGCCGGAGCCAAAATCGAGTAAAAAATAACAGAATTAGTTTTGAGATTATGAGCGTGAGCCGATGAGCCAGGAACCGAAAATGCCGGGAGCGCCAGCCGGTTGGCCTCCCAAACAAGGTCTGTACGACCCGCAATATGAACATGAATCTTGCGGGGTGGGGTTTGTCGTCAACATCAAGGGCCAAAAATCCCACAAGATCATCCGCGACGCCATCACCGTGCTCATCAATTTGAATCATCGCGGCGCCTGCGGCTGCGAGGCCAACACCGGCGACGGCGCGGGCATTCTGATGCAACTCCCCCACGCCTTCTTCAGCGAAGTCTGCCGCGAGGATAAAATCCAATTGCCCGGTCCGGGCGATTACGGCGTGGCCATGACCTTCCTGCCCCGCGACAGCAACGAACGGCGCACCTGCGAAAAGATGTTCGAGAACATCGTGGTGGAGGAAGGGCAGAAATTCCTGGGCTGGCGCACCGTGCCGACCGACAACGCCTCCCTGGGCGCGACGGCCAAGGCGGGCGAACCAGTCGTCCAGCAGGCCTTTATCCGCCGCCACGGCAAGCTGGCCGACAGCCTGGCCTTCGAGCGCAAACTTTACGTCATCCGCAAACGCGCCGAGAAGGCCATCCGTTACAGCACCATCCGCGGCGGCCATTCCTTTTACATTTCCAGCCTTTCCGCCCGCACCCTGGTCTATAAGGGCATGTTGCTGACCGAGCAGATGGACCAGTTTTTTCCCGACTTGGCCAATCCGGCCATGCAAAGCGCCCTGGCGCTCGTCCACTCCCGTTTCAGCACGAACACGTTCCCAAGCTGGGACCGCGCCCATCCTTACCGCTTCATCGCCCACAACGGCGAAATCAACACCCTCCGCGGCAATATCAACTGGATGCACGCCCGCCAGGCCATGTTCCAAAGCGACTTGTTCGGCAACGACCTGCCCAAACTCCTCCCCGTCATCAACACCGACGGCAGCGATTCGGCCATGTTCGACAACTGCCTTGAACTCCTCGTCCTGGCCGGCCGTTCCCTGCCGCACGCCATGATGATGATGATTCCGGAGCCGTGGACCAACCACGCCACCATGAGCGACGAGAAAAAGGCCTTCTACGAATTCCACAGTTGCCTGATGGAACCGTGGGATGGTCCCGCCTCCATCGCCTTCACCGACGGTAAAATAATCGGCGCCGTCCTGGATCGCAACGGCCTTCGCCCCTCCCGCTATTATGTGACCAAGGACGATGTGGTCATCATGGCCTCCGAGGTCGGCGTGCTGGACGTGCCCGCGGACCGCGTGCTGCTCAAGGGCCGCCTTCAACCCGGCCGCATGTTCCTGGTGGACACCGAGCAGGGCCGCATCGTGGCCGACGAAGAAATCAAACACGCGGTGGCGAGCGGACAGCCTTACCGGCAATGGCTCAACAAACACATGCTGGAATTGGCCGTCGTCCCCGACGCCGTCCATACCCCCGAGCCGCCCCATCAAACCGTCCTGCAGCGCCAGCAGGCCTTCGGCTATACGTTTGAAGACCTGCGCATCGTGATGGCGCCGATGGCCCGCGACGGAGTAGAAGCGGTCGGTTCCATGGGGGCCGACACCCCTCTGGCCGTGCTGTCCAACAAACCCCAACTGCTTTACAATTACTTCAAGCAGCTTTTCGCCCAGGTCACCAACCCGCCCATTGATTGCATCCGTGAAGAACTGGTCACCTCCGCCGAGACCACCATTGGCTCCGAGCGCAATTTGCTCCAGCCCAAGCCGATGAGCTGCAATCTGATCGAGCTGAAGACCCCCATCCTCACCAACGAAGAGTTTGCCAAGCTCAAACACATCAACCAGGCCGGATTCAAAGCCGTCACCCTGCCCATCCTGTTCAAGGCAAGCGGCGGCGAAGCCGCCCTGGTCAAGGCCCTGGGAGACCTGTTCGCCTGCGCCAGCGACGCGGTTGAATCCGGCGCCAACATCCTGGTCCTTTCCGACCGCGGCATGGACCTCGAACTGGCCCCCATTCCCGCCCTGCTGGCCGTGGCCGGCCTCCATCACCATCTGATCCGCGAAGGCACGCGCACCCGCGTCGGCCTGGTGTTGGAATCCGGCGAGCCGCGCGAAGTCCATCACTTCTCCCTCCTCATCGGCTACGGAGCGGGCGCGATCAACCCTTATGTCGCCTTTGAAACGCTGGACGACATGATCCGCCAGGGCCTGCTCACCAACATCACGCACAAGGACGCCTGCAAGAATTTCGTCAAGGCGGCCGTCAAAGGCGTGGTCAAAGTCACTTCCAAGATGGGCATCTCGACCATTCAAAGTTACCGCGGCGCGCAAATCTTTGAAGCCATCGGCCTCCATCCGTCCGTCGTGGAAAAATATTTCACCGGCACCGCGTCCCGCGTCGGCGGCATCGGCCTGGAGGTCATTGCCCGCGAGGTGCGGGCGCGCCATGAACTGGCCTTCGCCCCCCGGCAGGTCAACGGCCACGTGCTTGACACCGGAGGGTTTTACCAATGGCGCGCCGACGGCGAGTTTCACCTTTTCAATCCGGAAACCGTTCATGCCCTGCAAATGGCCTGCCGCAACAACGATTACAAGGCCTTCGGAAACTACTCCCGCCAGGTCAACGACCAGTCCAGGAAACACTGCACCCTGCGCGGGCTGCTCGAATTGAAACCTTCCGCCCATCCCGTCCCGCTGGAGGAAGTGGAGCCGGTGGAGAACATCTTCCGCCGCTTCAAGACCGGCGCCATGTCCTACGGCTCCATCAGCAAGGAAGCGCACGAATCCCTGGCCATCGCCATGAACCGCATCCACGGCAAGAGCAACACCGGCGAAGGGGGCGAAGACCCGGCCCGTTACATCCCGGAGGCCAACGGCGATTCCAAAAACAGCGCCATCAAACAAGTCGCCTCCGCCCGCTTTGGCGTCACCAGCCTTTACCTCGTCAACGCCCAGGAACTCCAGATCAAGATGGCCCAGGGCGCCAAGCCCGGCGAAGGCGGCCAACTGCCCGGGCAAAAGGTTTTTCCGTGGATTGCCAAAGTCCGTTTCGCCACGCCCGGTGTCGGCCTCATTTCACCGCCGCCGCATCACGACATATATTCCATCGAGGATCTGGCGGAATTGATCCACGATTTGAAAAACGCCAACAGCCAGGCCCGCATCAGCGTCAAACTCGTTGCCGAAGTCGGCGTCGGCACCGTCGCCGCCGGCGTGGCCAAGGCCCATGCCGACGTGGTGCTCATCAGCGGTTATGACGGCGGCACCGGCGCTTCGCCCCAGACCAGCATCAAGCACGCCGGCATCCCGTGGGAACTCGGTCTGGCCGAAGCCCATCAAACTCTGGTCCTGAACAACCTCCGCAGCCGCATCGCGGTGGAAACCGACGGCCAGCTCAAGACCGGGCGCGATGTCGTCATCGCCGCCCTGCTGGGCGCCGAGGAATTTGGGTTCGCCACCGCCCCGCTGGTCGCCTTGGGCTGCATCATGATGCGGGTCTGCCACCTCAACACCTGCCCCGTCGGCGTCGCCACCCAGGACCCCGAACTGCGCAAACGCTTCACCGGCGATCCCGCCCACGCCGTCAACTTCATGCGCTTTATTGCCACGGAAGTCCGCGAAATCATGGCCCAACTCGGCTTCCGCAAATTCACCGATCTGGTCGGCCGCGCCGACCTCCTCGAACCCAAGGAGGCCATCGAACATTGGAAGGCCCGGGGCCTGGATTTCACCAACATCCTCCATCAGCCCAAAATGCCCGACGACATTGGCCGCTATTGCCAGATTCCCCAGGACCACGGGCTGGACAAGGCCTTCGACAACACGACCCTTCTGCAAATTTGCCAGCCCGCCCTGCAACGCGGCGAAAAGGTCGCCGCCACCCTGCCCATTAAGAACGTCAACCGCGTGGTCGGAACCATCGTGGGCAGCGAACTCACCCGCCGCTACGGCGCAGCCGGCCTGCCCGACGACACCATTCGCATCCACTTCCAAGGCTCGGCCGGGCAGAGCTTCGGCGCGTTCCTGCCGCGCGGCATGACCTTCGTCCTGGAAGGCGACGCCAACGATTACGTGGGCAAGGGCCTTTCCGGCGGAAAAATCATTGTTCACCCGCCGGAAGGCTCCACGTTTGTCCCCGAGGAAAACATCCTCATTGGCAATGTCGCCCTTTACGGCGCGACCGCCGGCGAGGCCTACATCCGCGGCATGACCGGCGAACGTTTCTGCGTCCGCAACAGCGGCGTCAACGCCGTCGTCGAAGCTGTCGGCGATCATGGCTGCGAATACATGACCGGCGGCCGGGTCGTCGTCCTCGGTTCCACTGGGCGCAACTTTGCCGCCGGCATGTCCGGCGGCGTCGCCTACGTGCTGGACGAAACCGGCGCTTTTCCCAAAAACTGCAACCAACAGGGGGTCGGGCTGGAAAAGTTGGAAGACCCGGCCGAGATCGAACAAATCCGCCTCATGATCCACCGCCACGGCGAACTGACCCGCAGCCAGCGCGCCTTCAAAATCCTGGCCCTTTGGGACCAGATGATTCCCAAATTCGTCAAGGTCATGCCCAAGGATTACAAGCGCATGATCCAGGCCATCGCCACCGCCGAAAAAGCCGGCCTGACCGGCGATCAAGCCGTCATGGCCGCCTTCGAAGCCAACGCCCACGACCTGGCCCGCGTCGGCGGCGGATGAAAACCAATGCCATCAACCATGACCAAATCCACAATCCGCAATCAGAAATCAGAAGTCAGAGGTCAGAGGTCAGAGGTCAGAGGTGAGCGAATCCGCAATCCGCAATCCGCAATTCACCAACCAATCCCGATGAACCCCCCAGCCAACCATGGGTAAACCCACTGGATTTTTAGAATACCTGCGCGAACTGCCCCTCGACCGCTCCGCCCTGGAACGCATCCACGACTGGCACGAATTCCACCAGCACCTCGACGAATCCAAGCTGCGCCAGCAGGGCGCCCGCTGCATGGATTGCGGGGTTCCCTTTTGCCACACCGGCCTCCTCCTCAGCGGCATGGCCACCGGCTGTCCCATTCACAACCTTATTCCCGAATGGAACGACCTCATTTACCGCGGCCTCTGGCGCGAAGCCCTCGAACGCCTCCAGAAAACCAACAACTTCCCCGACTTCACCGGACGGGTCTGCCCCGCTCCCTGCGAAGGCTCCTGCGTCCTGGGCATCACCTCCCCGCCCGTCACCATCAAAAACATCGAATGCGCCATTGCCGACAAGGGCTGGGCCGAGGGGTGGATCCAGCCTCACGCCCCCTCCGTCCGCACCGGCAAAAAAGTCGCCATCGTCGGTTCCGGCCCCGCCGGCCTGTGCGCCGCCGCCCAGTCCAATCGCGCCGGCCACCTCGTCACCGTCTTCGAGCGCGCCGACCGCGTCGGCGGCCTCCTCATGTACGGCATTCCCAACATGAAGCTCGACAAAAAACTCGTCCTGCAACGTGTCAATCAATTGGAGGAGGAGGGCGTCGTCTTCCAGACGGAAACCGAGGTTGGCGGCAATTACCCGGCGGACCGCCTCCGGCGCGAATTTGACGCCGTCATCCTCTGCACCGGCGCCACCAAACCCCGCGATCTCCCGGTGGAGGGCCGCGCCCTCCACGGCGTGTACTTCGCCATGGATTTCCTTCGGGCCAACACCCAGGCCCTGCTCAACGGCCATCATCAGGCAACCCCCATCTCCGCCGACGGCAAGGATGTCATCGTCATCGGCGGCGGCGACACCGGCACCGATTGCGTCGGCACCGCCATGCGCCACGGGTGCAAAAGCCTCGTCCAGCTTGAAATCCTCCCCCGCCCGCCCCAGCAGCGCGCGCCCGACAATCCCTGGCCCGAATGGCCCAAGGTCTATAAACTGGACTACGGCCAGGAGGAAGCCGCCGCCAAATTCGGCGCCGATCCCCGCGTCTATCTCACCACCGTCAAGAAATTCATCGGCGACGAAAAAGGCCGCGTCCAGGCCGTCCAAACCGTCCAAATTGACTGGCAGCGCGACGAAAAAGGCCGGTTCGTTCCGAAGGAAGTTCCCGGAACCGAACAAACGCGTCCCGCCCGGCTCGTCCTGTTGGCCATGGGCTTCCTGGGACCTGAACAAGGCCTTCTTGAGCAACTTGCCGTCGAGCGCGACGCCCGCTCCAACGTCAAGGCCGAATTCGAGAAATACGCCACCAACATCCAGGGCGTTTTTGCCGCCGGCGACGCCCGCCGCGGCCAGAGCCTGGTGGTCTGGGCCTTCAACGAAGGCCGCGGCGCCGCCCGCGAATGCGACCGCTTCCTCATGGGAACCACCAACCTGCCCTGACTTGGCACAGACCGGGAAATCCGCGAAACAAGCGAAATCGGGGGCTGGAAAAATGACAGTTTGGAAGAGACGCACGGGAAATTGCTCCGGGAAGGATCCGAGACCTAAAATAGGTTACAGCCTCCCAATCCTCACCCACGGACTTGCGCAAAGAAATTCCCGGCTTATCTCGAAGATAATGTCAGAAATATCCAGTCAGAAATATAATACACACTGTCCTTCCGTTCAGAGCGCAGCGGGCCAATATTATTTTTCTGCCTCCATTTTTCTGACATCGCCTTCCTTGGAAACACCTTCTCCTGCGCCGCCGCCGGCCATGAATCCTTCTCTTTAATCCTGCGAGGATTCATTTTGAGCACGACAAACACCTCCAAACTCAATGGCGGCGCTCATAGAGCGCCGCTACACGGCAGGGGCGGCGCGCTGGCCCCGGCCTTCTCCCCTCCCAACGGATGCCAGCAGAGAGGGAATGGCGGCGGGAAGCGACCTCTTCGATTTTACAAATCCGTGACAATACGGCTTTCCATAAATGGCAATATCGCACCATGAAAATAAACATGACTGCCATCTTCGCGGCGCTCCTTATTTCCGGCGGAATCGCTTCCGCCGCCACCAACGACATCACGGCCCTGCTGCAAAAGGGCCTGTTCGAGGAGGAGGCCAATCACAATCTTGAAGCCGCCATGCGCCAATACCAGGCGGCCATTGACGGTTTTGACCAGGACCGCCAGCTTGCCGCCACCGCCGTTTTCCGCCTGGGCGAGTGCTACCGCAAACTGGGCAAGACCAACGAGGCGGACGTTCAATACCAGCGAGTTTTGCGCGAGTTCGCCGACCAGACGACGCTGGCCGGCCTCAGCCGCGAATATCTGGCGGGCAAAACGCCCGCCGCCACAGAAGTTTTGACCATTCCCGCCGCGGCCACTTCCGCCGAAGACGAGGAAGTCCGCAAAATCCGGGAAATGATCCGCAACAGCCCGGATTTGATCAACGCGCCCACGACAAGTGGCGGACCGACTCCACTGCAAAACGCGGTGGTTTTGGGAAACATCGCCGCCGCCGAACTGCTGCTGGCCAATGGCGCGGATGTCAACGGAGCCTGGCAGGGCAATACGGTAGAATCCAGAAAGACACCCCTGAGCCTGGCCGCCGAAAGGGGCAACAAAGGGATGATCGAATTATTGCTGGCCAAAGGCGCAAACGTCAATGCGCCGGACAGAAATAACGACGTCTATACCCCGCTGCACCATGCCGTCCAACAAGGATTCAAAACGGCGGCGGAAGTCCTGCTCGCCCACAAAGCCGACGTCAATGCGCGAAGCCGGGACCAATTGACGCCGCTGCATAACGCGGCCGGCCGGGGATTCAACGCCGTGGCCGAACTGCTCCTTGCCCACGGAGCGGACGTCAACGCGGCGACCAAGGATGGTTACACTCCGCTCCATTTTGCCGTCCGGGACAACTGGCCCGAAATGGTGAAACTGCTGCTGGCCGGCAAGGCCGAGGTCAATTTCACCAATTCCTTGGGGGAGACGCCTCTTTTCTCGGCGCAGAAAAACGATCAGGTTGAAGTGGCCCGATTGCTTCTCGACGCCAAGGCCGATGTCAATCATCGGAACAAGGATGGATACACTCCGCTCCTGGTCGCCACGCGTGAAAACCAAACCGAAATCGTCAAATTGCTTTTGCATAACAAAGCCGACGTCAATGCCGCCCTGGAAAACGGCGTCACGGCTTTGCTGATCGCGGTTGATAATCCAGACGTTGACATCAACCTGGTCAAATGTCTCCTGGACAGCGGCGCGGACCCCCAGGCGCACATCAAATCAGACGGGGTTGAATGGGACAGCGGAAACAGGGTGAACGGACGGTCATGGGGCAACATACTTCCCGGCATGTTCGCGCTGGATTTGGCAATTCGACACGATCGGAACGACGAAATGGAAGCGTTGCTGGCGGCCCACGCGGATGCCAACGCGCGGTTTGTTTCCTATCGCAACGGCTCGCTCGAATACTTCCACACTCCCTTGCTCTGGGTGTTGCAGATCAACCGCAATCAGGCGGAGCAATTCAAAATCCTGCTGGCTCACGGGGCCGATCCCGACCTGCCGGACCGGGACGGAAGGACGCCGTTGTCCCTCACGGTCAGCAGCGGCAAGTTGGAATTGGTCAAACAACTCCTGGATCACCATGCCGACCCCAACAAGGCCGACGACAAGGGCCTGCCGCCGCTGGCCCATTTGTCGCAGGGAAACCCCTACCTGCCGCCGCAGGGAGACGAAGCCGCCGACATAAAAGCGCTTTTGCTCAAGGCCGGCGCCAACGAGGATTTCCAGCGCGTGGCGCGCATTTTCGTCGCGCAGAAAGGCACTGGCACGCTCGGCCTCCAGGTCTTTTACCGGGGGTCCAACGCAGTCAATCATTTTTCGCTTTTGGAAACCCTGGCCCAGGCCGTTATGTCGAGAAATCCGCCCGTGGCCTTCCCGGACTACGCCCACGTCTCCATCAATCGTCTCAAGCCCGGCGGCGCCAAGGAGGAAATTGCCGTCAACCTGGAGGACATCCTCTCTTCCGCCGACTGTTCCAAGGACGTGCCGCTGGAGTGGGGCGACGTGGTGCAGATTCCACAAATGGATCATCTCCTCAATGAGGGTCAGCAGGGGATTTCGGGCGCTTACTGCGACGTTCTCATAAAATGTTTGCAACGCCACGTGCAAATCATCGTCAAGGGACAGTCAACAAGACTGCTGTTGTTGCCGTCCCTCGCGCCGGATCCAAACGCTCCACGTCCCATTCCAATTCCGCGCCTTCCAGGCGCGCTGCCCAACCCCGGCGAACCAACCCCCGCCGCCAGCCCGCCCGAAAAAACGCTTCGCACCTTCTGGCTGAAGGAGGTGGTGCAGCAAGCCAATGTCCTTTTGCTCTCGTCCGATCTGTCCCGCGTGAAAGTCACGAGGAACGGGGTTGAATCGCACTACGATCTTGCGCCACCGCCTCCTGCACGCAGCCCGGCCAGCACGTTGCCCGGCGTGCCGGTGGTTCCTCCGTCGTATCAATGGTCCATGAGCGCTCGCGGCCAGTATATAATTGATACCCAGTCCGCGCTGGCAGGCTCCACCGATCTGTGGCTGCGCGACGGCGACGTCATCGAAATCCCCGAACGCGATCCCAACGCGCCCGCCGCGAAATGAGACTCTGCCGGCCTGTAGCGGCGGTCTGTGACCGCCGCTTTTTTCTCCCCAGGCGGGAAGTGCGGCGCTCATAGAGCGCCGCTACAGTTTCACGGCTTCGTTCTACGGAAGATTTTGTGGATGGCGGCCTGATCGGTTGGCTTGATGATCATTTCGTCTATGTTGACATGGGGCGGACGGCTCGCCATCCAGACCAGCGTTTCGGCGATGTCCCCGGCGGTCAACGGATTGACGCCCTCATACACTTTGTCCGCCTTGGCCGCGTCGCCTTTGAAACGGACGAGGGAAAACTCCGTCCCGGCCATGCCGGGGTCCAGCGAGCCGACGCGCACGCCGGTGCCGCTGAGTTCCAGCCGCAGCCCCTGGGTGATCTTGCGCTCGCCCGCCTTGGCCGCGCAATAGACGGTGCCTCCTTCGTAAGCGACATGGCCGGCGATGGAACCGATGTTCAAAATGGAACTGCCGGGATTGTTGACCATCAGCGGCAGCACGGCGCGGGTGACGCGCAACAGGCCGAGCACGTTGGTTTGGAACATCGTCTCCCAATCCTCGTCGCGGCCCGTGGCCACCGTATCCAGCCCTTGCGCGCCGCCGGCGTTGTTGATGAGTACGTCCACTTTGGAGGTTTTCAAGCGCGCCCATTCCACAAACTTTTCCACGCTGGCGGTGCTGCTCACATCCAGCGCATGGCCCGCGCCGGGCTGGCGGATTGCGGCGGCGATTTTTTCCAGGCGGTCCACGCGGCGCGCGCCGAGCAGCAGTCTGCCGCCCTGGGCGGCGAAGGCGCGCGCCGCCGCCTCGCCAAAGCCGCTGGAAGCGCCCGTGATCAAGACCCACTTGCCGGCAAGAGATGAACTCATGGGAAAAACTTAACCGATTCGCGCTGGACATTAAACTGGAAATATATGTAACAAAAACGAGGCCGGGGTGTTATTTATCTGACGACAGCGAACTCAAGAACTCGAAAAGTCAACAACTGAAATCATTATGAAGAAGCTCACATCTTTCCTCGGTCTTACGACCTTGACCCTGACATTCGTGCTTTCCGGGCATGACGCCGCGGCGCAACCGGGTGGCTTTGGCGGCGGCGGCGGGCCAGGCGGCATGATGGGCGATCCCGTCCAGAGGACGAAGATGCAGGTGGACAGTTTGCGGGCTACGCTTGCCGTTACCAATGATGCCGAATGGGCTGTCATCTCCGCCCGCCTCTCGAAAGTCGTCCAGTTGAAATCAGACAACACCATGGCCGAGATCACCAGGATGATGTCTTCTATGATGGCGCAGTTTGGAGGGGGCATGCCTCAAGGCGGCGCGAATCCGTTTGGCGGCGCGCCCGACCCGTCCGCCGACGCTTTGAAACAGGCTTTGGACGGCCACGGCTCCGGCGCCCAGGTCAAAGCCGCGCTGGAGAAGTTTCGCGACGCCAAGAAACAAAAACAAGCCGAGCTGTCCAAGGCCCAGGATGCCCTCAAGGAAGTCATCTCCGTCCGCCAGGAAGCCGCCCTGGCTCTGGCCGGCTATTTGGAATAGTTTGGAAAACACGCCGGCAAGGCCGGCAAAGGAAACCAATGGCAAAAGCAAGGAGCAAAAAGAAAATCATCATTTTTTCGGTCGCCGCCGTCGCGATTATCGCGGTGGCGGTGGTGGCATCATTGAAAAAATCGGATCCGCCGGTATCGGTGGAGATGGACAAGGTGGCGCGGCGCAACGTGGTGGAGAAAGTGGTGGCCAACGGCAAGATCGAGCCGGTGGTGCAGGTCAAGCTCAGCCCGGAAGTCAGCGGCGAAATCATCCAACTGGCCGTCAAGGAGGGCCAGCAAGTCAAGAAGGGCGATCTGCTGGTCAAGATCAAGCCCGACAATTATCTGGCGGCGAGCAATTCGGCCTCCGCCAGCTACAATCTGGCCGTCGCCAACCGCAGCACGTCGGAGGCGAACCTGGAGAAGGCCCGGCTGGAACACGAGCGCAGCAGCGGACTTTTCAAGGCCAAACTTATTTCCGACTCGGACTACCTGACGGCCAAGACCACTTATGACGTGGCAAAAACGACGTTGGACGGCGCGTTGGAATCGGTGGCCATGGCCAAGGCCGCCCTGCAAACCGCCGCCGCCGATCTTTCCAAGACCGTCATTTATTCGCCGTTGGACGGCACGGTCAGCAAACTCAATTCCCAGCTTGGCGAACGGGTCGTCGGCACCGCCATGATGGCCGGCACCGAGATGATGACCATCGCCGACTTGAACACCATGGAAGCCCGCGTGGACGTGGGCGAGGTGGACGTCGTGCTCATTGCCGTCTGCCAGAAGGCGCACCTGGAGGTGGACGCCTTCAAGGACCGGAAATTCGACGGCATGGTCACCGACGTCGCCAACTCGGCCAACAACAACGACACCAGTTCGACCGCCACCTCCACCACTTCCTCCACCTCCACCGACGCCACGAAATTCCAGGTCAAAATCCGGGTGGCGGACAAGGAGGCTTTTCTGCCCGGAATGTCCGTCACGGCCGAAATCGAAACGCGCTCCCGAACAAACGTCCTGACGGTGCCCATGCAGAGCGTCACCACGCGGCTGCCGTCGGCGGGCCAGACCAACGCCTCCACCAACGCGCCCACCAATGCGTCGGCCCTGGCTGGCGTGAGCAACACTATCAATAATACCAACATCGTCGCCATGACCAACCTGGCCGGCGGCGCCGGCACCAACGGCGGCACCAACACGGCCGCCGGCAAGCCCGTCGAAGTCGTCTTCGTTGTCGAGGGCGACCATGTCAAGGCGGTCCCCGTCAAACGCGGCATCAGCGACGACAATTACACCGAAATCATCGAAGGACTTCATGAAGGCGACACCATCGTCACGGGCGGCTACAAAGCCATCAACCGCGACCTGGAAGACGGCAAAAAGGTCGTGAAAGCCGTGGCGGGAGCGGCGGGCAAGCCGAAGACGGCGGAAAATTAGATTTGACAACAGCCCGAAAGGAATCCGGTCGTGAGCTTGATCCGGCTTGAACACATCACCCGCCTCTATCAAATGGGGGAGGAAACCATCCACGCCCTGCGCGACGTTTCGCTGGAGGCCCAGCGCGGGGAATACGTCGCGATCATGGGGCCGTCCGGCTCCGGCAAATCCACCCTGATGAACCTGCTGGGCTGCCTGGACACGGCGACGTCGGGTGTCTATGAGCTGAACGGCACCAACGTCAGCGATCTCAATGACAACGAATTGGCGGTCATTCGCAACCGCGAAATCGGTTTCATCTTTCAAACCTTCAACCTCCTGCCGCGGGCCGACGCCTTGCGCAACGTGGAACTGCCCTTGATCTACTCCGGCATGAAGGCGGGCGAGCGCCGGCGCAAGGCCAGGGAAGTGCTGGCCAGCGTCGGCCTGGCCGACCGCATGCATCACCGGCCCAACGAAATGTCCGGCGGCCAGCGCCAGCGCGTGGCCATCGCCCGCGCCCTGGTCAACGGTCCGTCCATCGTCCTGGCCGACGAGCCGACGGGCAACCTGGATTCCAAAACCGGCGAGGAGATCATGGCCTTGCTCCAGGTGCTTTCCGACAAGGGCAACACCATTTTCCTCGTCACTCATGAGGAAGACGTGGCGCGGCACGCCCGCCGCGTCATCCGCATCCGCGACGGCCTGATCGCCAGCGACGATGCGGTCAAAGAATCAGGAGCCGGCGCGTGAATTTTTTCACCGAGCTGAAGGAGGGCCTGCTGATCGCGTGGGACGCCATCCGCGCCAACAAAATGCGCGCCGCGCTCACCACGCTGGGCATCATCATCGGCATTGTCAGCGTCACCCTCATGGGCGCGGCCATGGACGGCTTGAACCGCTCCTTTCACCAGTCCGTTTCCACAATGGGCGCCGACGTGCTGTTCGCCAGCCGCATGGCCTGGTTCATCAACAGCGAGGATGAATGGCTCAAACAATACAAGCGCCACATCATTACGCGCGACCAGGTCAAGGCGGTGGAAAGGCAGTTGACACTGGCCGCCGCCGTGGCTCCCGTGGTGTACACGGGACGCCCGGTGCGCTACCAGAATCGCAGCACGGGGCGGGTGCAGATCATCGGCACCACCGAACAGCTCCTCCAGACGGCCGGTTTGGACGTGGCCGAAGGCCGGTTCCTGACCTCCGACGATACGGGCGGCGGGCGCCCGGTCTGCATCATCGGCAACGACGTGGCCACCAATCTTTTCATCCGCGAATCTCCGCTCGGCAAAAAAATCAGGATTGGCCCGCGCTGGCTGGAGGTGGTCGGCGTGCTGGAAAAACGCGGCAGCTTCCTCGGCATTGAAAGCATGGACAACCAGGTCATTCTTCCCATCCAGCAGTTTCTAATTGGGTACTGGCGCGACCCGGATTTCGAGATTGATGTCAAGGCCGCCGATCTGGCCCATCTGGAGGAGGCCAGGGAGGAATTGCGCGGTGTGCTCCGCAAAATCCGTCATGTCGCTCCGGGCGACCCGGACGATTTCGCCATCAACCAGCAGGAAACGATCATCAAGATGTTCAACCGCATAGCCGGCACGATTGCGGCCGTGGGGCTGGCGGTGACGGGGCTTTCGTTGTTCGTCGGCGGCATCGGCATCATGAACATCATGTTTGTCTCGGTCGCCGAGCGGACGCGCGAGATCGGAGTCCGCAAGGCCATCGGGGCCAGGCGGCGCACCATCCTTCTCCAGTTCCTGATGGAGGCCGCCGCCATCTGCCTGCTCGGCGGCCTGGCCGGACTGGGCATCGCCTTCTGCCTCACCTTGCTCATGTCCAGATACTTTCCCGCCTCCCTCTCCCTTCCCGTGACGGCGGCGGCCCTGTTGGTTTCATTATTGACAGGCGTCATTTCCGGTTTCCTGCCCGCCTGGCGCGCCGCGCGCATGGATCCCGTCGAGGCGCTGCGAAATGAATAGAGAATTTGGAATGGTGAATTATGAAGAATGAATCCGACATTCCCGGTTCCCCTTTCAAAATTCATCATTCACCATTCACCATTCCCATCATCCTCGCCGCCGAGGTGAAGGAGAGTTTTCTCATGGCCATGAGCGCCCTGGTCGCGCACAAGCTGCGCTCCGCCCTGACGCTGCTCGGCGTCATGGTCGGCGTCTTCTCCATCATCGTCGTCATGACCACCATGCGCGCCATGCAGAAGGACATCGAAAAAAACATGGCCCAATTGGGCGGCGACACCTTCGTGGTGTCCCGCTGGCCCACCGTCCAATTCGACGGCCCGACCGGCTGGCAACGCTATCGCCGCCGCAAGAGAATCTCCCTGGAACAGGGCCTCGCCCTCATCAGCCGCGCCACTCTTCCCCGCAGCATCGGCCTGGAAGAGGACTTGAACAACGCTCCCATGACTTCCCGCTACGCCAAAGGCCCGCCCAACGTGCATGTCACCGGCGACACTCCCGGCAGCTTTCCGGCCCAGGACTGGATCGTGCAGGACGGACGCGCCCTGGTGGATTCCGACGTGGACAGCCAGCGGGACGTCTGCGTCCTGGGCAACAGCCTGGCCGACGCGCTCTTCCCCCACTGCGCCGCGGTCGGCGAGGATGTCAACTACGACGGCATCAAATATACGGTGGTCGGCGTCCTCGAAGCCAAGGGCGGCATGTCCGGCGGGCGCCAGGACAATTTCGCCATCATTCCCATCACCACCGGCCTGACCCGCTATGATACCAAGCAATACATTGATATCAACATCCTCGTCCAGGCCGCCAGCCAGGCGGACTACGACGACACGGTGGACCAGGTGCGCGGCATCATGCGGGTCTTGCGCAAGGTCCCGCCCGGCCAGGAGGATGACTTTGAAATTTTCTCCAACGATTCCGTCATGGGCCAGATCAAGTCCTTCACCTTCAAAGTCCGGCTTGGGATCAGCCTGATCAGTTCCATCGCGCTGCTGGCGGCGGGCATCGGCATCATGAACATCATGCTCGTGTCGGTGACGGAGCGGACGCGCGAGATCGGAATCCGCCGAGCCATCGGGGCCAGGAAACGCAACATCATGGCCCAATTCATCCTCGAAGCCATCATGCTCTGCGAAGTCGGCGGGGTGATCGGCGTCGGCCTGGGCATCGCCGGCGGCAACTTCGCCGCCAGGCTGATGAAGCTGGCCCCCGTCATCCCGATGGACTGGGCGGTCATTGGCCTGGCAATCTGTTCGCTGGTGGGCATCCTCTTCGGCACCTACCCGGCCCACAAGGCGGCCAATTTGGACCCCATTGAATCCTTGCGTTACGAGTAGGCAAAACCATAATCAACACCAAAATCATGATACCGCCCAGCCTTTCCGCATTGAATAAAACACCCCGGCGCGCCCTTTCGGCGCTGGCGCTGGCCGCGTTTCTATTCAACTCCGCCGCCGCCGCCCGCGCCCAGCAGCCCGTGCCCGCGCCGTCCACACCCACGCCGCCTGCCGCCGAGGGCAAGACCCGCCTCGTCACGGTGGATGACGTCGTGCAAATGGCGCTGACCAACAACCTCGACATCCTCATCACCAAATACACGCCCATCCAGGACCAATTCGCCTTGAACGGCCTGTTTTCCGCCTACGACCCCTCCCTCTCCCTCAGCGCGTCAAGATCGTTGAACACCGAGCCGGGGCAATACTTCCCCAGTTTCAATTTTTATGCTTCTTCTGCCTCCACGATTTCGGACTCCTACTCGGCCAGCCTGGGCGGCCTGCTCCCTTTCGGTTTGAATTACACCCTGGCTGCCCCGTTGAGCCTGCAAACCTCTCCCTTCACTCAGTATAACTCCAGCCCCTCCCTCACCCTCTCCCAGCCGCTCCTGAAAAATTCCTGGGTGGACAACTCCCGCTATCAAATCCAGCTCTCGCGCAAACTGCTCCGCAACGATCTATTAGCCCTCCGCCTGCAGATGGAAAATTCCATCAACGCCGCCAAGGCCGCTTACTTCAACCTCATCGCCGCCCGGGAAAACGTGGCCGTGCAGACCGCCGCCGTCGCCCTGGCCCGGCAATTGGTGGACGAAAACACCAAGAAAGTCCAACTCGGCTCCATGGCCCCGCTGGACCAGCGTCAGGCCGAATCCCAGGCCGCCAGCAGCCAGTCCGATCTCCTCGCCGCCCAACTGGCCCAGGCCGTCCAGGAGAACACCCTCAAGTCACTCCTGGCCCTGCACTATGATGAATGGCGCGATGTCACTCCCGTCCCCGCCGAAACCTTGCTGGCCGTCCCCGAACAGCCCGACCTGTCCGAAAGCCTGCGCCGCGCCATTGAGTCCCGCCCGGAAATGCTCCAGGCCAAAATCACCATCGAAAAACAACACCTCGCCATCAAATACACTCAAAACCAGCTCTACCCCGAGCTGGATTTGAAAGGCAGCTATGGCTTCAATTCCGTCGGGGCCACGTTCGGCACTACCTGGGACACCATCCGCCAGGGCACCGATCCCAGCTACTCCTACGGCCTGACCCTCACCGTCCCTCTGGAAAACACCGCCGCCCGCAACGCCTACAAGTCCGCCAAGGCCACTCTCGAACAATCCCTCCTCCAACTCAAAAAAGTTGAGGTCAACATCGTCGTCGCCGTGGACAACGACATCAAGACGGTGCGCTCCGACCTGCTGCGGGTGGAGGCCACCCGCCAGGCCCGCGAGTACGCCGAGGACGCCCTGCGCGCGGGGAACATCCGCTTGCAGGCCGGTTCCACCACCAGTTTTGAAGTCCTGCAACTTCAGAGCAACCTGACCACCGCGCGTTCCGCCGAAATCCGCGCCCTGGCCGATTACAACATCGCCCTGGAACAATTGGCCCTGGACGAGGGCCAGACCCTCGAACGCAGCAAGCTTGACATCAAAATGCCGTGAGGGGTTCATGATGGCAGGGCGCGCACTCCGCGCGCGCCGCGGCGGGCAGCGGACTGCCCCATAGGCGCCAACTTAACAGAAGGGGGCTGGATTGCGGTTGGAAAAAGAATTCCCTTTTCATTTTTCTGACTCCATTTTTCTGACTTAACGATGCCTATTACAACCCATATTTCTTTGCATCCAATGGAGCAGGAAGACTTCGCGCGGCTGGATTATCAAGTCATGCGCCATGCCTTCGAGTCCCAGAATCAGTTGGGCCGGCTGTGCGACGAGGCCATTTACCAGAATGACCTGGCGGCCCGTCTTGAGGCGGCGGGACTGCCGGCGCTCAAAGAAGTCCCGGTGACGGTGACGCATCACGACTTCGCCAAAAGCTATTCGCTGGATTTGGTGGTGGCCAACGCGGCCATTTACGAGCTGAAGACGGTCACGGTCCTGGCGGGAGTGCATGAGGCGCAGTTGCTCAACTACCTTTTTCTCTGCGGATCGCGTCATGGCAAGCTCATCAATTTCCGCCCGCCAAACGTCGAGTCGCGGTTTCTCAACGCGACGCTCAATCAAGCGGAGCGGCGCCAATTTGCCGTCGAGGCGGACCGCTGGAAGGAAAGAGACCCGACCGATCAAGCCTTCCGCGAGCGGCTTCTGGAAATGTTGCAGGACTGGGGCTGCTGGCTGGATTTGGATCTCTACACCGAGGCGCTGATCCATTTTGCCGGGGGCGAAGGCCGGGTTGCACAAACACTGCCATTGACCCGGGGCAATGTTTGCCTGGGAAGGCAGCCCTTTCACCTGCTCAACCCGGAAACCGCCTTTCGCGTGACCGGCATGACGGAGGAGACAGAGGATTATGAGCGACAATTGCGTTGCTTGCTGCGCCTCTGCCCGCTGCGCGCCATCCAGTGGGTGAACCTGGCGCGCCAGCGCGTTCAACTGGTTTCACTGACCCAATAAGAAACTGTCAGAAAAATGGAGTCAAAAAAATATGATGAAGATTAAGCTAGCGCCTAATGGGGGACTGCCCGCCCGACCAGCCTGGACTGACTTATCGGCGCAACTTTGAGTTCGCGGTGGTGTTTTTCAATTCGAGATGGTATGTTTATCGGTGTGAACTCAAGAATGACATGGCGCGGCCTTGTCTGCGGAGCGATTTTTCTCGGCGGCTATGGACTCTGCTCCGGTCGTATCGCGGGCGGTTCCGACCAGTCCGGCGGCGCCGATAACGCCAATCCTTATGCGCTCATCAGCGAGCGAAATCCCTTTCGGATGAACCCGCCGCCGCCGCCGCAGGACGCAGCGTCGTTGATGCCCCCGCCGGAACTGCCGGAGGTCCTCCTCAGCGGCACCATGATCGTCGCGGGCCTGCAAAAAGCCATGTTTGCGGTCAAGACCAAGGAACCCAAGGATCCCAAGGTCAAAGCGGCCGCCGGACCGCAAGAAACGACCACTTACATGTGCCTGGCTGAAGGCGACACATCGGGTCCGGTGCATTTGTTGAAAATTAAGAAGGGCGGCGATGAGGTCGAGATCGTGAACTCAGGCACGCACATGACGCTGACCATGAAGGATAACGGCTTTTCCAAGGACACAACCACTGCGGCGCGAGGTGGCGGCCCGGCTGCGGTCATCCATAATCTTCCGGGAGCCAACAACCCTCCGCCGACCATGCCGGGTCAGCCTGCCGCGCAGCCGGGAGGCAATGGGGGAATAAACGTGGGCGGCTTCAATACGGCCGGCCAAAATGCCGCCAATGCCGGCGGCGGCACTCTCTCCGGCGGTTTTAATCAAGGCCGCACGGGATTCTCGCAGCAAGCCTCGGTTGGCGGGAACAGCGGCGGGGTAGTAAGCGGCGGATACAGCGCGCCCGCCAGTTCCGCCGCCACCACCGCGCCCACCGGAATGAACACCCTTCCCATGAATTTTTCCGGCAATCTGGGGGATCCGCGCTCATTGCAGCCGAATAACACACCCACGACCACAACCCCGTTGCGCGGCAATATTCCAATGCCGCCGGTCCCAGGGCAGAACCCAAACCAAAAGGAATAGGCGGAATTTGGGACGGCCCTAACTGCGCAGAAACTCCGCGCCGGCCCAATCGGCGAAGCGCAGCCCCTGCCGCGTCAACTGAAACCGCTCTTCGTCCAGCCGGCCATAGCCCAGTTGGATCATACGCTGGATTTCCGCCTTCCATTGCTGTGGCAGGGCAAAGCCGGTGCGCTGCTCAAACAGCGCCAGCGGCCAGCCCGCCGTCATGCGCAACCCGAAGGCGGCCAGCTCCCCCGCCCGCGCCAGCGGCGGCAACTCTTCGCTTGACTCAATCGCGCGCCGCCCCCGCTCCAACTCTTCGCAATACCGGGCGGTGTTGGCCACATTGGTCGCGCGGCGGCCGGCCACATAGCCCGACGCGCCTGGCCCCAGGCCGTGATACCATCCGCCCCGCCAGTAGTTGACATTGTGGCGGCAGGCCCGCTCCGGCAATTCGCCGCGCCCCCCTCCGCCGCGGGCGAAATTGGCCACTTCGTATTGCGCAAAGCCCGCCGCGTCCGCCGCCGCCAGAAGTTCGTCATACATGGCGCAAGCCAGGTCTTCGTCGGAGGATATTTTGCCGGCCCGCAGTTGATGGAACAAGGGTGTGTCCTCCTCATAAATCACCTCGTAACAGGCAAGATGTTCGCTGCCCAAGGCCACGGCTTCCGCCAGGGTCGAGCGCCACATCGCCATCGTCTGGCCGGGAATGGCGAACATCAAATCCAGGTTCACGTTGTCGAAACCGGCCGCCCGCAGAATATCGAACGACTTGAAAATCATCTCCCGGCTGTGGACCCGGCCCAGCCGTTCCAGCATGGCCGGATCAAAAGATTGCACGCCCATGGAAACGCGGTTCACACCCCGGTCGCGCAGCAGCCGGGCCTTGTCCGCCGAGACGGTGGCCGGATTGCACTCCACCGTCCATTCCGCCGCGCCCAGCAGGCCGAGGCGGTCCATGGCCGCGAAAATCGCCTCCCATTGCCGCAGATTCAGCAGCGACGGCGTGCCGCCGCCGAAAAAAACCGTCCGCGGCCTCAGCTCCGCCGCCACCATTTCCATCTCCCGGATCAGCGCCCCCACATAGCGGTTGACCAGCGCGCCGTCGCCAGCCTCTGAGTAAAACGCGCAGTAGGCGCATTTCCTCACGCAAAAAGGCACATGAACATAAAGACTGTTGATGACCGCGTCGTCGGGCATTGTCCGAAGGAAGATACACCGGCCCGTCGCAAAAGGCGAGGGTTGGGCCGCGCGCGTTCGTCTGTCTTGGGTTATGGGGCTGGTTGTCCGGCCAATGCAGTCGCGGATTCATTGAGATGTTTGCGACGGTCATAGACCGCCGCTACAGAACGCCGGGGGGCAGGCTGATTATATGCTTGGCGGAGGCGGGGAGGGGTTTGATAATCGAAGGCGATGCGGGCGATTTGTTTGCTGGCGGTTTATCTGGCGGCGGTGTTCGGCGGCGGGGCGCTGCTTGCTCCCTGGCTTTACCAATTGACTCAATGGTGGGCGCAGCACTGGACGCCCCTGGACGGGCTGGCCAAGAGTCCTTTCTCACGCTTTGTTCTCCGTTCCATTCTGGGGCTGGCGGTCATCGGGCTTTGGCCGCTGTTGCGGAGTTGCGGGATGCTGCACCGTCGCGAGTTGGGACTGGCCAATGGCAGACGGTCATTGGGCAGGCTGGCGGTCGGCTTTGCCATCGGATTCGCGTCGCTCGCCAGCGCGGCCGGTCTGGCCATTCTGTGCGGAGGACGGACGGCCAATTTCTCGCAGACCGCGCCGGAGTTGTTCCATATTCTGGCCGGCGCAACGGTGACAGCCATCGTGGTCGCCATTTTGGAGGAATTGATTTTTCGCGCGGCGCTGTTCGGGATTTTGCGAAAGGCCATGGCCTGGCCGGCGGCCTTGGCGATCAGCAGCGCGGTTTACGCGGCGGTTCATTTTTTGCAGAAGGCCCCGGCGACGCAGCCGGTTGACTGGCTCTCCGGCTTCCGGCTGCTGCCCGGGTTGTTTCGCGTTCCACTCGGCGAAGCGGGGCTGGCGCCGGCTTTTCTTACGCTGCTGCTGGCCGGGGCGATTCTGGCGCTGGCTTATCAGCGCACGGGGAGTTTATTCATGTCCATCGGGCTTCACGCGGGCTGGATTTTTTGGCTGACGGCTTACCGGTCGTTGACGCGCGAGGCGCCGGGAGCAAGCCGCGCCATCTGGGGCGGCGACAAGTTAATTGACGGCTGGCTGCCATTCATCATCCTGGCGGTCGTGCTGGCGGGGGTATGGCGCGGCGGGCGGGCGGCGCCCGGCGGGACATCGGGGGAAGCATCATGACGGCGGCGATTTCTTTCCCTTGGAGAACCGCTTTGGACGCGGCGCTGAATTTGTTTTATCCGCCGGTCTGCCGGATTTGCGGAGAGGAGCGGGCGGCGGCGGCGGAAGGTTACGTCGGCCCGGCCTGCCGCGGCGGGGTGAAGTTGGTGACGGCTCCGTTTTGCCAGCGGTGCGGGCTGCCCTTCGAGGGAGCAATCAGCCAGCCGTTTCAGTGCGCCAATTGCCAGGAGATGACCTTGTATTTCCGCTCGGCGCGCTCGGCCGTGGTCGCCGACGCCCTGATGCTCGACGTGATCCATCGCTACAAATACAACCGGTCGCTCTGGTTTGAGCCGTTTCTGGCCGGCCTGCTGATTGATAGCGTCGCCCCCGCCCTGGCGGCGGAAACCTGGGATTTCATCGTGCCGGTGCCGTTGTTCCCGGTGAAGAAACGCGAGCGCGAGTTCAATCAGGCCCAGCGCCTCGCCGCCCGGCTGGGGCGCGCGGCGAAAATCCCGGTGAACGCCGGGCTGCTCCGCCGTGTCAAACCCACCATGACCCAAACCAGGCTCACCCGCCAACAACGCGCCGACAACGTCCACGGGGCGTTCGCGTTTTGTGGCCGGAAGAAACTGGCCGGCGAAAAGATCGTGCTGCTGGATGACGTCCTGACCACCGGGGCGACCACCAACGCCTGCGCGGCAGCCTTGCGCAAGGCGGGCGCGGGGGATATATGTGTGTGGACGGTGGCGCGCGCGGCGCTGGGCGGGATTAAATATTGAGAACAGATTCCACGTATGAACACAACGTCCTTTGTCCGCAAAACTCTGGAAACGCAGGAGCCGCCCGTCGCGCGCCCCGCGGGCGAGGCCGTCACGACCTTCGCCAAGAAGCCCAAGCTTTCCAGCACCAAGGCGCGGAAAAAGGACATCCCGGAAGGCATTTGGACCAAATGCAAGAAGTGTTCCAGCATGATTTACGACAAGGAATTGGATACCAACCTGAAAGTCTGCCCGAAATGCCAGTTCCATTTCCCCATCTCCGCCCGCGAACGCATTCACGCGCTGGTGGAAACCTGCTCCTTTGAGGAAAACGACGCCTCCATGGAAAGCGTGGACGTGCTGAACTTCACCGGGCCTTCCTCCTACATCGCCAAGCTGGACCAGTATAAGAAATCCACCGGGCTGAAGGACGCCGTCTGCACCGGCATCGGGCGGATGGGCCGGCATCGGGTGGGGCTGGGCGTGATGGATTTTGGTTTTCTGGGCGGCTCCATGGGGTCGGTGGTGGGCGAGCGGCTGACGCGCCTGATCGAAGCGGCGACGGCCCGCAGCCTGCCGCTGATCATTATCTGCACCAGCGGCGGCGCGCGCATGTACGAGGGGATGTTCAGCCTCATGCAGATGGCCAAGACGTGCGGCGCCCTGGCCTATCACGCCAGGAGCAAACTTCCCTACATCAGCGTCCTCACCGATCCGACCATGGCCGGGGTGATGGCCAGCTTCGCCACAGTCGGCGATTTGATTTTGGCCGAACCCGGAGCGATGATCGGCTTTGCCGGGCCGCGCGTGATCAAGGACACGACGCAGGCGGAGTTGCCGCCCGGCTTTCAAACCGCCGAGTTCCTGCTGGAGCACGGTTTGATTGACGCCATTGTGCCGCGCACGGAATTGAAGCCGCGATTGTGTTATTATCTTGACTACCTGATGGAAGGAAGCGAAGCGCGCGCGGTGGCGGGGAAATAGCCGCCGGTCAGCCCTTGCCGCTCATCTGGGAGATGAGGCGGTCGTTGAATTCCTTGGCGGCGTTGTAACCGGAGGACTTGAGTTTGATTTGAAAGGCGGCCACTTCAATGAGACGCGCCAGGTCGCGCCCCGGGCGCACCGGGATGACCATGTGGGGGACCTCAACGCCAAGGACTTTGACGAATTCCTGCTCCAGGCCCAGGCGGTCAACGTCGCCGACCTCCTCCCATGCCTTGAGGGTGACAACCAGGTCCACGCGCTTTTCGGCCCGGATGCTGCGGACGCCAAACATGGATGCGACATTGATGATGCCAATGCCGCGGACTTCCATGTGGGCGCGGGTCAGTTCGGCGCTGGTGCCCATGACGTCGCGGCCGTCAATGAGGGTGACGCGGGTAACGTCGTCGGACACCAGGCTGTAACCGCGTTCAATGAGGGCCAGGACGCTTTCGCTTTTGCCGATGCCGCTTTCCCCGCGGATGATCACGCCCACGCCCAGGATGTCCACCATGCTGCCGATTTCGCTGCCCCGCGGAGCGAAGAGCATTTCCAGGGCGATGGTCGCCATGTTGATGAATTTCATCGTGATCAGGGGAGTGACGAGGATGGGGACCTGGGCTTTTTCAGCGGCGCGGAGAAAGGGCTTGTCGGGGTGGAGGTTGCGGGAGAAAACGACGCCGGGGATTTTGTAGGAGAACAGGTCGGCATAATGGGATTCGCGTTGCGCGGCGGTCAGGGAGCGAAGGAAGGAGGATTCGGCATTGCCGATGACTTGCAGCCGTTTGCTGGCGAAGTAACGGGTGAAGCCGGCCAGGGCCAGGCCGGGGCGGTTGACGGTCGGTTCGCGGATGATGCGCTTGAGGCCGCCGGAGCCGGCGAGGAGGCGCAATCCGAGGTGGCGCGCCTGTTCGCGGTAGAATTTTTCCACGGTGATGATTTCGCGTTGCATGGCAATCAGAGGTTGAATTCGGGGCCGAGATAAATCTTGCGGGCTTTGGGGTCGTTGGCCAGGAAATCACCGGTGCCTTCCACCAGCACCTCCCCTTTGTGGATGATGTAGCCGCGGTCAATCAGCTTCAAAGTTTCCCGCACGTTGTGGTCGGTGATGAGGATGCCCAGGCCGCGCTCGCGCAGGCGGCGGATGATTTTTTGCACTTCATAAACGGCAATGGGATCAATGCCGCTGAACGGTTCGTCCAGGAGGAGGAGCTTGGGGCTGGTGACCAGGGCGCGCGTGATTTCCAGCCGGCGCTTTTCGCCGCCGCTCAGGGTGTAGGCCTGGCTGGAGGCCAGCCGGGCCAGGTCCAGTTCATCGAGCAGGTACTTGAGGCGCAGTTCGCGCTCCTGGCGGCCCAGGGCGCAGGTCTCCAGGATGGCGAGAAGGTTCTGGGCCACGGTGAGTTTGCGGAAGACGGACGGTTCTTGTGTCAAGTAACCGATGCCCAGCCGGGCGCGCCGGTGCATGGGCAGCCGGGTGATGTCCCGCCCCTGCAAGCGCACCAGGCCGGCGTCGGGCCGGATGACGCCGACAATGATGTTGAAGGTGGTGGTTTTGCCGGCCCCGTTGGGTCCGAGCAGGCCAACCACTTCACCGGGGTTGACGAACACGGAGATGCCATTGACGACTTTGCGCCGGTTGTATTCCTTGACCAGGTGCTCGGTGGCGAGCAGGCGGGCATCCCCGTCGCCGGCGCCGGGTTGAGACGGCTTCGGCGCAAGGGCGGGATCGGATGGTGCATCAAGCGGGTTCATGCTCAGGGCGGCGGACGGCCGGAGGGCGCGGTGTTGGCGGCGCGGCGTTTGGGAGTGATGTGGTAGAGGCCGAAGGCATCCTCCGCCCCGCTTTTCAATTCGTATTTGAGCCGGTCGGCCCCGCTGATGGAGCCTTTGTCCGTCTCGGCCCAGGGATGGCCGGTCAGCTCGACTTGTTCCACCGGGGCAACGGCATAGACGGCGTGTTCGCCGGTGGCATGGATGTTCTGGCCGGGAGCGGTTTGGACAAACACAACCCTGCCTTCCGCCACCGCGCTTTCAAGCTGGTTCGTCACGGCCGAAAAGTGGGCGGTGACGGTGTCGGCCGTGATTTTCTTGGAAACGGCGTTGCTGCCGGAGCCGGAGGATTCCAGGACAGCGTCGTCCTCGGCCACGATGGTCTGCCAAAAGCCGGTGGCGGGGGAGCGGCGGGCGGTAAGCACGCCGCAGGAAATGGATTTGATGAAACCGCCGGCGTCGGGGGCGGATTGGACGCGGATGTTCTCGCGGGCGACGAGGAGGACGACCTGGTTGCTGGATTCCGCGCTGCCGGCAAGCTGGTACACGAGGAGAGTCTTGGCGGTCAATGTGTCCTGAATTGTTTGGCCATCATACAACTGTGCCTGGACCTCGCCGCGAAAGGTGGTGAGGTTGGTTTGGGGATTGAGAGGCTGGCGCAGAATGTCGTCGGCCGAGACGGAAAGCCATTGATTGGTGGAACCGGATGAATTGCCCGCCGCGCCGGAGAGGCGGAGGGTGAGCCGGGCATGGCCACGGGCATGGTAAATTTGATTGCTTGACTGCATGGCCAGGGTGTCCCCGCGGATTTCCAGGCGGCCGTTGCGCCAGACCGGGTTTTCCGTCAACGTCAGCAAATCGCCGGGGCGGTCGTAATCGCCGTGGCCGGCCTCGGCGGAACTCAGATCGGCCTGGTTGGTCATGAGGACGTTTCCGGCGGCGGTTATGCGCAGGACTTCGGCGCCGTTGGTGCTCATCTCGACGACGGCATGGTCGCTGGAAAGGAGTTGGAAGGTTTGCCCGGCGCCGTTGGCGGGTGGATTGGGCCAGCGGACGCGGACACGCTCGTCGGCGGACAGAAGATGGCGGTTGGGATCGTAGGTGAATTTTGCGGCGGTGGCTTCCTGTAGACCATTTTGCCAGTGGGCGTCGGCGCCCGGTTCGCCGGCCAGATCCAGGAGCGGGTTTTCGTTGCTGGCGAAATAATGGGCGGTCGCGCCGGTGGCCACGCCTTTGCCGGGAAGGGTGAGGGTGACGGCGGGGCGGGCGAACATGGTTTGGATGGTCTGGTTACTCGCCAGTTGGATGGAGAGCAGCGGCGAATCCACCTCGTACTGCGGGTCAATGAGACGGACGCCGCCGGCGTAATCCACCAGGTTGGAGGGGAAATCATACTGGCCGCGGCCGGAGAAAATTTTGACGATCTGGGACGGGTCGGCGGCGATGTTGGAAGCGCCGGCGAAAAGCGGGGAGGAGCGGAACATTGACTTGACAACGCGGGTCTCCACCTGGTTGGAAATAAGGAGCAACTGGTTGGAATCGGCGCAGAAGAATCCGACGCCCTGCACAAAAAGATTGGTGGCGGGGGTGAAAATTTGGATCGGCCCCGGATCGCCGGCGATTTTGCGGTCGTAATCCACGCGGCATTCGGGGGCCTCGGCCGTGAAGGTGACATTGGTCATCTGGCCGTCGCGCAAGCCGGTCATTTTGAATTTCTGCACCTGCACGCCCCCGGCCGGCAGCGGCACGGCACCCCAGCCGGTAATGACTGCGGCGAGCACCCGGCCGGCCGGATTGTTCTTGTAATAAGCAAATTCGACGTAGCCGCCGGGTTTGGCCTCCGGCGACGCGGGCGGCTGGGACCGCAAAAGCCCCGCGCCGCAAAGGAGCAAGCCGGCCAGCGTCAGCAATAATTTCCGGTGTAATGCGTCAACGACAGAGGGGGAAAAGGTAGGGCGGGCAGTCCTCTGCCCGCCGCGGCGCGCACGGAGTGCGCGCCCTGCCTGCCACGACTGACGCAATAATTTCCGTTTGTAAAACATTTTGCCAGGGATCAGGAAAGGGCCTCCCGGATTTTGCGCAGGCCGGTCAGCAGCCTGGACATTTGCGCCAGGGGGATCATGTTCGGGCCGTCGCTCAGGGCGCGATCGGGGTCGGGATGAGTCTCGATGAACAGGCCGTCCACCCCGGCCGCCACGGCGGCGCGGGCCAGGACGGGCGCAAATTGGCGCTGGCCGCCGGAGCGGTCGCCGCCCGCGCCGGGAAGTTGGACCGAATGGGTGGCGTCGAAAATAACGGGAAAACCGAAGTCGCGGAGGATGGGGATGGCACGCATGTCCACCACCAGATTGTTGTAGCCGAAGGTGGAGCCTCGCTCGGTGAGGAGGAGTTTCTTGCCGCCGGCGGCGGCGGCTTTTTGGACAACCTGGCCCATTTCGAGCGGGGAAAGGAACTGGCCCTTCTTCACATTGACAATCTTGCCGGTCGCGACGGCGGCGAGGAGAAGATCGGTCTGGCGGCAGAGGAAGGCCGGGATTTGCAGGATGTCCACCACCTCGGCGGCGGCGCGGGCCTGCTCGACGGTGTGGACGTCGGTGAGGACGGGGACATCGAGTTCGCGGCGGATTTTGGCCAGGACGGGCAGACCGGCCTCCAGCCCCGGCCCGCGGAAGGTGGCGGAGGAGGATCGGTTGGCCTTGTCGTAACTGGCCTTGAACACGTAAGGGATGTCCAGTTTCCGGCAGGTGGCGCGGAGGGACGAAGCCACCTGCCAGCAGAGCCGTTCATTCTCGATGACGCACGGCCCGGCGATCAAAAAGAGGGACCGGGCGTGTCGCAAGGATTTCCAGATGAGGGCATCGTTCAGCACGCCTCCGTTGTAGCAGCGGTGCCCTGCAAAGTAAATGCGAGAGCGGGGGGAATCAAAAATGCAGTATGTCAGGGGAATGTCTGTCAGGGGAATGGAAGAAGGCGTTGCAAGGGTGATTCCCCTGACAATCATTCCCCTGACTTTTTGGTCTTCTCGCGCGACCCGCAACTATTCAGGTAGGGACGCCTCGCCGAGACTGTCTCAAAACTCGGAATTCGCCTCCAGAAATATCGAAAACCACCATCAAAACACCCTCGCTCGAAATCAAAACACTCCATATCGCAAATGTGGAAGAAGTTTTCTTGACAGATTTTGGGTTTTTCGAGTTTTGAGACAGTCTCCGCCGGGGCGTCCGGGGGGGACGACCTGCTGCGCCGCTGGGCGCGGCGCGCTGTCCTGCCTAAATAGTCACCGCGACCCTTTAACGCGATTTGCCGAAGTTTGGATCCAGCTCTTTGAGGATTTCGAGCCGGGTCTTTTCGAGATCAACCCCAAAATCTTTGAGTACTCGCGCGGCTACACCGTCTCCTTCTTTCATCAATCCCAGGAGAATATGTTCAGTGCCAACATAAGCGTGTTCCAAATTCTTGGCCTCTTTGGCGGCCAGGGCCAAGGCCCTCTTGACGCGCGGGGTGTAAGGGGGAATTGTATCCTTCAGTAATTTACCCGGCCCGGTACCGACCACTTTTTCAACCGTCGCCCGCACTTTTGCCAGGTCCAATCCAAGTTTCTTAAGCACGTTGACAGCGACTCCCCGGTCCAAAGCGATTAGGCCGAGGAGAACGTGCTCTGTGCCAACAAAATTGTGGTTGAACCGCTCCGCCTCTTTCCGGGCCAATGCCAGCACTTGCTGGGTGCGGGGTGTGAAATTGGGGATCATCTGATCGGTAAGGGGCGGACTGGAGATGCCGCCGGCTCTCGACAACAACCGGCCGAGAAACCCGGGCTTTCTTCCTTCGGGGACAAACGGGTTCGCCGGTTCTTCGGTCTGCTCCGCCTTTTCCGTGGCAGCAGGGAATGGCGGCATTTTAACGTCCTCAAGGCTGACGGAGACAAACCGCTGCGTGCTGTGGGAGGCGGCTTCGACCAGCGCCAAGGTCTTCAAATAGTCCGTGGCGCTGATGGCCGGTTCCGTCCCTGTTTCCAAGGCGATGAGCAACTGCGCCATTGTTCCAATAAACGCGTCCGGCAGCCAGCTTTCCGTCCATTTCGGTTCGTGGAATTGCTCATCGCCCTTGCCGGCGAATTTTATGGTGGATGGTGGAAAGGGCGGGGCGCAGTGCCAGCCAATGTCGCCGTTGGCCAGGCCGTTCAATCCTTCGATGCGCCAGCGCAAATAATGGTCCGCCGGGCTGTTCTCCTGGGCGGGCCTCGCAATCGGGTTGTCAACCCCCACGCAACGCAGACCGTCGGCGTATTCGAGAATGAAGGTGCAAATGCCGTCGGCGTAGGATTTCGAACGCGGATCCGCGCGGATGCTGCAATAAATGCCTTCGGGGTCGCCGAACCAGTGACGGAAGCAATCCAGGTGATGAACCGAGAAGAGACGCAAGGTGGACCAGCCCAACCCCGTCGGCAAGGTCATCCAGCCAGGGAGGCCGCGCATCTCGAAGGTGGCGAAAACCGGCTCGCCGAACGTGCCGCTTTGCAGGAGCGTTTTGGCCGCGCGCACCGAAGGATCGTAGCGCATGAATTGGTTGACAGAGAGGACGATGCCCGCCTGCTGGCATGCGCTGACCGCTATCGCGGCCACCCCATACTCCACGCCCAGCGGCGGTTGCACCAGGATGCCCCGCACGGTTTTGCGCGCGCAGGCCCGCAGGATCAGATTTCTCGGGGTCTCCAACGGAACGGCAATGTCGAGAACTTCGATGGAAGGGTCGTTGAGCAAATCTTCGCAGGTGTCAAAGACTTTCGGGATGCCATGCCGTTGCGCCACCTGTTCGGCCTCCTCGCGGTGGCGCGAGGCGATGGCCACCGGATTAAAACCGGCCTTGCGATACGCCGGCAGGTGGCCTTCGTTGACCAGAAAGCCGCTGCCGAGAATCCCAATGCGAAAATCCCGTTTTTGTGGCAATGGCGGCTGGATTTGCAGGTCCATACTTCAGAGAATTTAGAATGCCGAATGCAGAATGAAAAATCTTTTTTTCCATTCCGCCACCTTCCACCCAGGGCCAGTGACAAAGTGTAGCGCGGGCGTCCTCGCCGGCGAGTGCATCGGGCGTCCCGCCCGGTGAGGCTCCCGCTCCCGGCGGCGGGACGCCGCCAAAACCCGCCGGCGAGGACGCCCGCGCTACTTTGTCAACCGCCCTGTCCTTCCAACTCGGTTCCTCGCAAGGCGCCGCGATGGCACTCATGCGCTGCGCCGAACTTTGCGCCGCCTGCGTCCTGCAATATAAGAAAAAATCGCGCATTTCTGCGAAGATTTATTTCCGCAGAAAAAAGCGCAGCTTGAGGGAATAAGAAAAGACCTCTGCCCGCAGATGACGCAGATTCACGCAGAGAGTGAATTCTGAGATCCCCTTTTCCCCATCTGCGTGCCTCTGCGTCATCTGCGGGCAATCCCGAATTCGGTTGCGGCTGGCCGTGCTGCGCAATTTCCGCGTCAATTTTGATTCGCTCTGTTACCTTTTAATAAGGGTGACGATTACATCATCGGAATGAGCGAATACGAGTTATTAAAGGCGTTTCGGGAAGAGCGGTCGGAAGAAGCCTTTGCGGAACTGGTGCGCCGCTATGCCGGCTTGGTTTATTCGGTGGCCAAACGGCGTCTGCCAAATGCCTCGTTGGCCGAGGACATCACCCAAATCGTCTTCATCCGGTTCGCCAAAACCCCGCCCGCGCTGCGGAACCACGCCGAATTGGCTGCCTGGCTGCATCGCACCACCGTCAATGTTGCGATTGACACCTGGCGGTCGGAAACCCGCCGGCGCACCCGTGAACAACAGGCCGTCGCTATGGAACCCGCCACATCTGAAAATGCCGTCTGGGAGGACATCTCCCCAAACTTGGACCAAGCGCTTAACCAATTGCACGACGAGGACCGCCAGGCGCTGCTCCTCCGGTTCTTCGGCCGGAAGACGATGCGCGATGTCGGAGTGGCCCTCGGGGTCAGCGAGGACGCCGCCAAAATGCGGGTGAGCCGGGCGCTGGACCGGATACGCGCGCAACTGGGCGTCCGCGGCGCCGCCTGCACGGCGGCGGTGTTGGGGACGCTCCTGGCCGAGCGCTCGGTCGAGGCCGCGCCAGTTCAACTGGTTTCCCGGCTGGCCGCCATGAAATTGCCGGCGGTCGCGGGCGTGGCCGGAACAGGTGGAGTCCTCGGTGCGCTCCTGCGATCCTCCGCCTTCAAGCTGGCTGCGGGCGCCGTCGTGCTGGCGGTGATAGGCGTCAGCAGCGTTCATCGGGCCAGGTCCTTTAATGAGCCGCCTCCCAATGTGGCCATGCCAAACTCCCAGACCAACCAGACCGGAAACGCTGCCGCCGTTGCGAACCGGGAGCAGTTTGATTCACGCGATTTCAATACGCCCGTGACACCGCCGGCAAGCCACATGGAGATGATGTTCCATGTGGTGGACGCCAGCACGGCGGAGGGGCTGGCCAATGCCAGGATTAAAGTGGCCTACCATAGGCCCGGAGTCGCAGGTCGCGATGTGCTGACGGACAACAACGGTGTTGCCGCCATTCCGATCCCGGAGTCTGAAGATGCAACCAAAACGTACGGGCTGCTGGCGTTTGTGGTGGCAGAACAGCATGTTCCAAAGGACGTGGACTTTCACGGTGTGGAAATCCCGGCGAATTATACCATGAAGCTGGATCCGGCGATGACGGCGGGTGGCTTGGTGGTGGATGAGCACGGCTTGCCGGTGGCCGGGGTGAGTTTGGTGCCAGTTAAGGAGAACTTGCCGGTCGTGCTACGGGGACAGGGAACAGACCCGCGCCAAATGGAGAACGTGAATTTCGGAGTCTGGCCCGTGACCACTCGTGAGGACGGAAGCTGGAGTTGCAGTTACATTCCCACGGATTGGCAAGAAATCCGTTTCAGCCTGGACAAGCCTGGTTACGCGGCCACGTTTCCAGTCGTCCCGGTGGCCCGCGTTGATCTGACCAACCTGGTCCTCGTCATCAACCGTGGATTTACGGTCACCGGGCAGATGACGGACGGGCAAAACCGCCCGGTTGCCAAGGCCCGCATCAAGACTCTCCACGGTCACGACCACAATCGGGAGTCGGCCACGACAGATGAGCACGGTGTCTTTGTGCTCGACGGTGTGACGGGTGACACTTTGATTGTTCAGGACCATCAGGGGCCGGTGCTCGAAACCAACGAAAGCGGGGAAATCAGAACCATCATCCGGAGATGGAGAACCGGCGTGCAAGGCCGGCCGCATGTGGACCTGGCGATACAGGCTGAGGGCTTTGCGGCGCAGACGGGCACTGTGGAACTGCTTGCCGCAACCAATGTTGCCAACTTCACGCTCACACCCGGTAACATCTTGCGCGGACGAGTCCTGGATGAAGCGGGCAACCCGGTTTCAAACGCGGTTATCAGGACCGATCTTGACGTCAAGAATCAGCTCGCAGCAGCATTCGACTGGACATCGCATACCGATGGGAATGGCCGGTTCGAATGGGATTCGGCCCCAACGCATGAAATCTGCTACTCGTTTTACGCCGACGGCTACGATCCGGTTCGGGGGATGCCTCTCACGGCCGATGGGCGCGACCACGAAATCACGCTCAAAGCCGACACGGCAAAATGAGGCAATTCGCCCTCCTTCGCCAAGCCTCCTGAGGGTGAACCATCCGCATTCTGCATCCTGCATTCTTCATTCTGCATTTCTTTCAATTCTCCCTTGACAAAAATTAGAAACTATGGTTAAATCTTAAAGTATGAGAAACGTAGGCGCAGTCAATTCCCCCGCCGGCAACCCGCAGCCGCCTCTTGCCGGCCCAGGCCGCGCGGGTGGGACGGCCAAAAAGCCCTCCAAACCCCCTTTCGTAACCTTTACCAATGAAGGCAAATGAAGGCTGCGGAAGGCTACGGAAGGCTACGGAAGGTAAAAAAAAATAAAAAAAAAGCTTAAAAACTCATAACCAGCACAAAGACAATGACTTCTGAATTCCGCCCGGTCTTCAGTCCTGTCCGCCATGAACCCCGACCACAATATATGGTGCATTTTGCCAAGGAACTCCCCAATTTCCCTTTCCGTTCCTTTCCGTTCCTTGACTTCACGCGCTCTTTGAGCCACTTTCGCGCACATTCATGGGTAAAGCCTTGATCATAGCGGAAAAGCCCTCGGTGGCATCGGACATCGCAAAGGCCCTCGGCGGATTCGTCAAAAAAGACGATTTCTTCGAGAGCCCCCAATTCGTGCTCTCGTCCGCCGTCGGCCATCTGCTCGAACTGTGTATGCCCGAGGAGGAGGAAGTCAAACGCGGCAAATGGACCTTCGCCAACCTGCCGGTCATCCCGTCCCACTTCGATCTTCAGCCCTTGGAGAAAACCGCCCCGCGCCTCAACGCCCTGGTCCGCGCCATCAAGCGCAAGGACGTGGACCGCCTCATCAACGCCTGCGATGCCGGCCGCGAAGGGGAGTTGATTTTCCGCCACATCGTCCAGCACGCCAAAGCCAAGCAGCCCATCCAACGCCTCTGGCTCCAGTCCATGACCCCTGCTGCCATCCGGGAAGGCTTCGCCGCCTTGCGTTCCGACGCCGAAATGCTCCCGCTGGCCGACGCCGCGATATGCCGTTCCGAGTCCGACTGGCTGGTCGGCATCAACGGCACCCGCGCCATGACCGCCTTCAATTCCAAGTCGGGCGGCTTTCATCTCACCACCGTGGGCCGCGTCCAGACTCCCACCCTGGCCATTCTCGTCGAGCGCGAGGAGAAGATCAAAAATTTTGCCCCGCGCGATTTTTGCGAGATTTTCGCCACCTTCACCGCCAGGGCCGGCGATTATCCGGGCCGCTGGTTCGACGAGAAGTTCAACAAGGAAGAAAGCGAGGCGGCCCGCGCCCAACGTTTGCTGGCCGGCCTGCGGCTCAATTTGCCCGAGGCCGAGCAACGCCTCGAACCCGCTCACGGCTCCCTTTGGGAGGAACATCGTTTCCCGGTCCGCCTCTGGCATCGCGAAATCGCCGACGCCATCCAAAGGAAATGCCAGGGAAAAATTGGCGTGGTTGAATTGGACGAAAAAAAGCCCTCCTCCAACGCTCCCCCGCCTCTCTACGATTTGACCAGTTTGCAGCGGGACGCCAACGCCCGTTTCGGTTATTCGGCCAAGAACACCCTCGCGCTGGCCCAGGCCCTTTATGAACGGCACAAGGTCCTGACCTATCCGCGAACCGATTCGCGCGCCCTGCCGGAAGATTACATCGGCACGGTCAAATCCACCCTGGAAACCATGAGCGATTCGGCTTACGCCGGATTTGCCGGCCAGATCCTGCGCAACAACTGGGTCCAACCCACCAAACGCATCTTCAACAACGCCAAGGTTTCCGATCACTTCGCCATCATCCCCACCACCGTCCTGCCCAAGCATCTGACCGAGTACGAGCAGAAATTGTATGATCTGGTGACCAAGCGGTTCCTCGCCGTTTTTTTCCCCAACGCCGAGTTCCTCCTCACCAACCGCGTTACCCGCGTCGAAGGCGAGCCATTCAAGACCGAAGGCAAAGTCATGGTCAAGGCCGGCTGGATGGAAGTGTATGGCAAGGAGGTCCAGTCCGATGACGCCCCGATTCTGGTGGCCGTGGAACCTTCCGAGAAAGTCAAGGCCACCGAGGTCCGCGTGGAGGGCGCCGCCACCAAACCCCCCGCCCGGTTGACGGAAGCCACCCTCCTCTCCGCCATGGAAGGCGCGGGCAAATTGATCGAGGACGAGGACCTGCGGGAAGCCATGCGCGACAAGGGCTTGGGCACGCCCGCCACCCGCGCGCAAATCATCGAAGGCTTGATCTACGAACGCTATGTCGCCCGCAATCTCCGCGAACTGCAGCCCACCGCCAAGGCTTTTTCCCTCATCACCCTGTTGCGCGGCCTGGACATCCCCGAACTCGTCTCCCCCGAACTCACCGGCGAATGGGAATTCAAGCTCAACCAGATGTCGCGCGGCAAATTGAAGCGCGATGATTTCATGCGCGAGATCGCCCTGGCCACCCGCCAGATCGTCGCCAAGGCCAAGGGCCATGAAAGCGACACCGTGCCCGGCGATTTCGGCGAATTGAAGACGCCCTGCCCCAAATGCGGCGGCCTCATCCGGGAAAACTACAAGAAATTCCAGTGCCAGAAATGCGATTTCTTCCTCTGGAAAATCGTGGCCGGCCGCCAGTTGGAAATCCCCGAAGTCGAGCAGCTCATCTCCGAGCGCGTCGTCGGCCCCCTCCAGGGTTTCCGCTCCAAAACCGGCCGGCCCTTTTCCGCCCTCATCCGCCTCACGCCCGAATTCACCGCCGAATTTGATTTCGGCAAGCAGCAGGAAACCGATCTGGCCGCCGCCCGCGCCACCGACTTCACCGGCCGCCAGCCCTTCGGCAAATGCCCGCACTGCGGCTCCTCCGTCTATGAGGAGAGCATGAGCTACGTCTGCGAAAAAAAGGCCCGCCGCCAGGGCTGCGAATTCTGGACCGGCAAGGTCATCCTCAACCGCCTCCTTGAGCCGGCCCAGGTGCAAAAATTATTGGCGGCGGGCCGCACCGATCTGCTTGACAAATTCATCTCCAAAAAAGGCCGGCCCTTCAAGGCCTACCTCGTCGTCGGCAAGGAGGGCCGCGTCGGCTTCGAGTTCGAGCCGCGCGGCCCAAAGAAGACCGGCGCGGCCGGCGCGGCCGCCCCGCCCGCCAAACCCGAGGAGAAAATAGATTTGACAAAAGCGGAGGTGGTCGCCGCCTGCCCGTTGTGCGGCGGGCGCGTGGTCGAAACCCCCACCCAGTACGTCTGCGAAAAAACCCAGGCCCCCAAAAAGCCCTGCCGCTTCAAGGCCGGGCGCGTCATCCTGGGGCAGCGCCTCGACACGACCCAGCTCGCCAAATTATTGACAGAAGGCCGGACCGACCTTCTCACCCACTTTGTTTCCAAGTCCGGCAAACCCTTTTCCGCCTACCTGGTGTTGCAGGATGGCGGCAAGGTCGGCTTCGAGTTTCCCATCCGCGGCGGTTAGGGGTCGCGTTTTGAACCAGAATCGTTTCTTATATTCGAGATCCTTGACCCCGGCGGGGAAAATGAAGTAAGCTGAAAAAACCTGCGAACTCCAAACACATACAAGCATATGAAGCACACCATGACAATGACCCTGGCCCTTCTGGCTGCCGGCGCCGCGCTGGCCGCCGAACCGGCCCCCACCAACCAAGTCGCCGACGCCATCGCCAAATTGAAGGCCGCCGCCAATTACAGTTGGACTTCCACCCTCAAGATGGCCAACAGCGACTTCAACATCGGCCCGGTCAAAGGCCAGGCTGACAAGGACGGCTTCGCCAAAATGAGCCAGCAATTCATGGACAACACCACCGAGATTGTCCTCAAGGGCGACAAGGTGGCCCTCAAGGGCGAAAGCGGCTGGGACCTCCTCGCCGAAGGCGGCGACATGAGCACCTTCTTCGCCGCCGGCATGGCGCGCAACGGGGCCGCCGCACAGGAGGCTGAAATCGTGCTCAAAAGCGTCAAGGAACTCAAGGCGCTGGACGGCGGCGTGCTGGGCGGCGATTTCACCGGCGCAGGCGCCACCGACCTGATGTCTTTCGGCCCGCGGCACACTACCGGCGATAATGCTTTTCCCCCGCCCAAGAACGCCCAAGGCTCGGTGAAATTCTGGCTCAAGGACGGCATGGTCGCCAAATATGAAACACACCTCGTTGGCACCATGACCATGGGCGACAGCGATAACGAAATGGACCAGACCCGCACCGTGGAATTCCAGGACGTCGGCACGACCAAAATGGACATCCCCGCCGACGCCAAAAAGAAACTCGAAGCCAAGCCCGACGCCGCCCCGAAATAACCGCAGTCGTCCCAAGCCAGACCGAAAGCGCGGACGTCGGCCACGCCGAGGCGGGCGATCACCGATGAAAGGACTTTGGCGTCACCTTCGGCAAGCTCGCCGTCCATCAAGACGTTCTCAGCCCAGTCCACCAACAGCACGGGCGTCATCTCGTGAGTGGTGGACTTGGTGGGCTCTGTGGACTGAATGGCCCTCTCCCCCACACGGCCCTGTCCACGCCGTCCTTATTGTCCATGCTTGTCCAGACAATTAGAACCAGCGGCGGACCCTCTTCTTATATTCGAGATACTTTTCTCCAAACGCGATCTCCATTTTCTCCTCCTCATAAGGGATGAACATCCAGTTAAGCACCCCAAAGAAGAAGGCCGGGCAGAGAAAGGAAAGGATGTTCCCCGACAGAATTGAGCAGCCGGTCAAGAAGATGACGAATCCCACATACATGGGGTTCCGGCTGTAATTATACACGCCCTCTTCAATGACGCAGGTTGACGGTGCGAAATTTACGGGCGTGCTGTGCCGTGCCAGCGACAGACGGGCGCAAGCAATCCAATAGGCTCCCGCGCAAAGGAAGGCCGCTCCTGCCAGCGTGAAAGGAAACTCAATCCAGTTCATACCCGGAACCAACACACGCAACAGGACGGTGGCGACGATACAGACGAAAAGATACACTGGCGGAATCGAGACGATCTTGTGCTTCATATCACAATTTCGCGCAGAATGCTCCGCCTCCTGTTTGCTGTCAAGTCGGGACGCTCCCTCGTGTCGAGACGCTCCGCCTCCCTCGCGTTTCCAGGCCTGCATCTTGAATTCAGCCTTTAGCCTTTGGCCTTTTCTTTTCCAATCAGGGCCAATCGTGCCAAATCTGGCCTAATCAAGTTATTATTTTGAAGTGTAACGCCTGTTATTCCGCGGCCCAAATACTTCACCATTTTGCATTTTCCTTGACGCCCGTCCGCTGGCACACTTGAGATTGACATGAGGGAAACTCTACGCGCATGGATGGAAGCGGCCGAAACCTTCGGCCTGGAAGTCATTTTTGAGCAACGCCGCGGCAAACTTGCGGCCGTGGTCCGCTCGCTTCTCTACCTGCTCTCGAAGGTCTTTAAAGTGGGCGTCAAAGTACGTCTGTTCCTCTACCAGTCACGCATCCTGCGCGATACCACCCTGGGCATCCAGGTCATTGCCATCGGCAATCTGACCGTCGGCGGCACGGGCAAGACGCCGGTGGTGGAGAAATTCGCCCGCGAATTGCAAAAACAGGGCCGCACCGTCGCCATCCTCTCCCGCGGCTACCGCTCCCGGCCCCAGCCCCTGGCCCAGTGGTTCCTCAACAAAATCCTCCTTCGCGCCGACAGCACTCCGCCCCGCGTCGTCTCCGACGGCAAGTCGCTCCTGCTGGATTCCGACACCGCCGGCGACGAGCCTTACATGCTCGCCTCCAATCTCCAGGACGTGGTGGTCCTGGTGGACAAGGACCGTGTGAAAAGCGGACGCTACGCCATCGAGAATTTCGGATGCGACACCCTCTTGCTGGACGACGGATTCCAATACTGGAAGCTGGCCGGGCGCCGCCAGGACGTGGTGCTGATTGATTGCCAGCAGCCTTTCGGCAACGAAAAAATGATGCCGCGCGGCACCCTGCGCGAGCCGCATTCCCATCTCGCCCGCGCCAGCACCATTTTCATCACCAAAAGCGACGGCAACACCGCCCAACTGCGCCAGCGCATCGCCCATTACAATCCGGCGGCCGGGATCATCGAGTGCATTCATCATCCGCTTTATTTCGAGGACGTTTTCACCGGCGAACAAAAGGGCCTTGATTTTATGAAAGGCAAACGGGTCGCCTCGTTGAGCGGCATCGCCCAGCCGGAAAGCTTTGAGGAAAGCCTCATCAAACTGGGCGCCGAACTGGCCTACGCCAAACGGTTCGCCGATCACCACCGCTTCACCCAGCAGGAGATCCTCAACGTCATCAACCGCGCCAAAAAGCGCCAGGCCCAAATCATCGTCACCACGCAAAAGGACGCCGTCCGCTTTCCCAAAATTGACCGCCGCGACCTGCCCATCTATTTCATGCGCGTGGAAATCAAAATCCTCAGCGGCGCACAGGACTTTGACGATTGCGTGCGCAAAATCTGCCTGCACTGACGCCCCGCCCGTTCCGGCCATGAATCCTGCCGTTCCCAACAACGCCCCCGCCCCGGCTGGCGAGACAATCCTGGTTCGCGGTGTCAACTGGCTGGGCGACGCCGTCATGAGCGTTCCCGCCTTGCAACGCCTTCGCCAGGCCAGACCCCGCGCCCGCATCACCCTGCTCACGCCGGAAAAACTGGCCGGCCTCTGGGAAGGACAGTCATTTCTGGACGATCTGATGCTCTTTTCCCCCAGGGACAGCCTGTGGAAGACGGCCCGCCGTCTGCGCGCGCGGCAATTCTCCGCCGCCGTCGCCTTTCCCAATTCCCTGCGCGCCGCCGTGGAGCTTTGGCTGGCGCGGATTCCGCAACGCGCCGGTTACGCCCGGCCGGGGCGGACATTATTCTTGACTCATCCTGTCCCGCCGCGGGACGGCGCGCGGCCCATGCGCCGGCGGTCCGCCGGCGAAATCCGGCGATTGCTCGCCGGCGCGCCATGTCCGCCTCCTCCTCCGCCTTCCGCCCATCACATCCACGATTACCTGCGCCTGGCTGCCGCGCTGGGCGCCTCCGCCATGCCTTTGCCGCCCAGCATCGCCATCAGTCAACAAGAATCCGAAGAAACCGCCGCCCGTCTTGGGCTGCCCGCCGCGCGCGCCGGCCGGCCCTTCCTTGGATTGAATCCCGGCGCGGAATATGGCCCGGCCAAACGCTGGCCGGTCCAGTCCTTCATCGCCGCCGGCATCGCCATCCACCGCGCCACCGGCTGCCGCTGGATTGTTTTTGGCGGGCCGTCCGATCGTGAAATCGCCCATTTCCTTTGCACCGGCCTCGGACAGGAACTCCCCGGCCTGCCCGTCATCAACCTGGCCGGCCAGACCACTTTGCGCGAACTGGCGGCCGTCCTCACCTCTTGCCGCCTGCTCCTGACCAACGACACCGGCCCCATGCACCTGGCCGCCGCCGTCGGCACGCCGGTCGTCGTTCCCTTCGGCAGCACATCGCCGGAAATGACCGGGCCGGTCTGGTCCGCCGCCGCCCAAATCGTGCGCGCCCCCGGCGTGCCATGCTCCCCCTGTTTTCGGCGCGAATGCCCAGTTGATTTCCGTTGCATGAATGGAATCAGGCCCGAGGCCGTTGTCGCCGCCGCCCTGCGCGCGCTGAATTTGAATTCTTAAATGCACCATCGCCTATTTATCATTTATACTTTAGCATTTATACTTTCCCAGGTGGCCCAGTTCCTGTGGTTGCCCAAAGATGTCACTTGCGCAACAATCCATTTATTTTGCAGCCTAAGAACTTATGGAAAAATATCGTATTGGAATCATTGGCGGCACCGGCTTGTATGATCTGCCCGGGTTCACCCGGCAAAAATGGGTGAAAGTCACAACGCCCTTCGGCGCGCCCTCCGACCAACTCCTCACCGGCTCGCTCGCCGGACGCGACGTTGTCTTTCTGCCGCGGCACGGACGCGGCCACCGCATCATGCCCTCGGAGTTGAATCATCGCGCCAACATCTGCGCCATGAAGAAACTCGGCGTCGCCTGGATCATCAGCGTCAGCGCGGTCGGCGCGTTGCAGGACAGGCATCGCCCGCGCGACATCGTGCTGCCGGACCAGTTTGTTGACCGCACGAAGCGCTCGCATGAGCACACGTTTTTTGGGCGCGGCATTGTCGCGCACATCGCCTTTGCCGAGCCGGTTTGCCCGGAATTGCGCGAGGCGCTTTTCCGTTGCGGCCGCGCGTTGCGGGCGCGCATCCGCAACGGCGGCGTTTACGTCAACATGGAGGGGCCGGCCTTCAGCACCCGCGCCGAATCCATCGCCAACCACCGCCAGGGATGGGACGTCATCGGCATGACCAATCTGGGCGAGGCCAAATGCGCGCGCGAAGCCCAGATCGCCTACGCCACCATGGCCATGGTGACCGATTACGACTGCTGGAAGGCCGATGAAGCCCACGTCACCGTGGAAATGATCGTCGCCAATTTGCTGAAGAACGCCGAAACGGCCAAGGCCATCATCACGCGCGTCCTGCCGGAGATTCCCACGACGCCGAACTGTTCCTGCCATCGCGCCTTGAGCCATGCGATCTTGACTGACAAGAAATTCTGGCCGGCCAAAACCAAGGCTGAATTGGCATGGCTGCTCGGAAATTTGATGTAGCGGCGGTCTATGACCGCCGCAAGATCAAGCCCGTTTTTTGGCGGCGGTCATAGACCGCCGCTACACCCGTTTTCCTACTGCACCGGCTGCGGGGGGGCGCCGGCCTGGACGCGCTGGATGGCCTCGGCGAGATTGCGCGCGATCTTGTCTTTCAGCCCGGAATACATTTTATTTGTGACAGCATCGAGGTCGCGCTGCGATTCGGCGAAGTGATTCAGTTGAAGCTGAATTCGGGCCAGATGAACATACACCCCTTCGCGCTCCATTTCGTCATGCGCGATTTTCAGGCACTGGTTCCACGCCGCCAGGGCGTCTTCCAGCCGCAACGGGCGGATGCCGGAAAGGGTGCCCGCGTATTCGGAGGCCAGGATGAAATTGTCCGGGTCCAGCTTCATTGCCTTCCGGTAAAGTTCGAGAGATTTGTCGAAAACCTCCTGTTCGGAAATCTTCCAGTACTCCTCGGCTTCCGTGCGGCACATATAAACGCAAACCGCCAGATTATGATAATAAAGGGGCTGGCTTGGGTCCAACTCGATGGCTTTGGAGTAATACTCGATCGCTTTCTTGCCGTTGCCATCCTCGTAATAATCCGCCAGGTTGTTCCAAACCGCCGGATTGTCCGGGGCCAGTTGGCCGGCCTTTTCCCACTGGGCCAGCGCTCCTTCGGGATCGCCGGTCTGATGCAAAAAGCTGCCGAACGCCAGCCGCGCGCGCACATAATCGGGATGCTGCCGGATGAATTCCTCGTAGTCCTTTTTCACCAGCGCCAGGCGCTCCTTGGCCCGCGTGTGCAGCGTTATTTGCGCTTCGTTGCTTCCCTTCAGGCTGGCCGCGCCCGCTTCATCGGACCACTTTTCGATTTCCTCCACGGCCGCGTCGTCTTCGGCCTCTATTTTGCGGAACTCCTTTTCCACCGGATCGTTCGGGTCGGGTATCTGCACGGAAACGCCGGTTTTTTCCTTCACCACATTGCTGACCGCGGCCGGCATGTTGGTGGAAATCACGGCGGCCAATAATCCGGCTAATAATGCACTCACAACCCCGCGATGATAAACTTCGCCGCCAAATGCGCAACCTGGAAACGGGCGGCGCAGGGCGCCAACTTCCTTGGACAGTCACTCCCCCTCTTTTTCCATCGTGACATCGCCGCCGATGATCCTCTCCAGGTGGCCGTGCTGGGTGCGGAGCAGCAACGCCCCCTGTCCATCCAACGCCTCCGCCCGGCCGCGGATGACGCGCTCGCCAACGCGAATGGAAACCTGACGCCCCAGCGTGCCGCAACGCTGCTGCCACTCGGCCGCCACCGACTCAAATTGACCCCGGCGGATGCGGTCATAATCGTCGTCCATTTCGCGCAGGATCGCGACTGCCAGCCCGGCCCGGTCCACGGCCTGGCCGGACTCGATTCTCAGCGAGGTGGCGGCGCCGCGCAGTTCTCGCGGCAATTCCGAAAGTTCCAAATTGGCGTTCACGCCGATGCCCAGCACGACTTCTCTGACGTGATCCAATTCGGCCGTCAACTCGGTCAGGATGCCGGCGGCTTTTTTCCCGCCAATCAGGATGTCATTGGGCCATTTGATCTCCGGGGCGAGGCCGGTGTGCTGCGCCAGGGCGCGGGCCAGGGCGGTGGCGGCGGCCACGGTCAATTGCGTGGCCGATTGCGGCGCAAGATCGGGCCGCAGCAAAATGGAAAACCAAAGCCCCTTGCGCGGCGGCGAAATCCAATGGCGTCCCAGCCGGCCGCGCCCGCGGCTTTGCGATTCGGCAAAAACCACCGCGCCCTCCTTTACCCCGTCGCCGGCCAGCCGCGCCATGATGTCGTTGGTGGAAGTCGTCCGCTCGAAAACGCGGATGTCGCGCCCAATGACGCGCGTTTTTCCCAGCCGGGAAAGCAGATCATCGGCATGGAGCAAGTCCGGGGCGCTCAACAGCCGGTAGCCCAGGTGCGGGCTGGCTTCGATGTCGTAGCCCAATTCGCGCAGGGCCTGGATGCGCGCCCAGATGGCGGCCCGGCTGATGCCCAGATGGCGGGAAAGGTCCGCGCCGGAAACCGATCCGCCGGGCGGCTCGCGCAAGGCGCGCAGAATATGTGTGTCCACGGTCATGGCGGGTCAATGATCGCCGGCAAAATCCAGGGCAATATCCACGGCGCGGGCCGAATGGGTCAGCGCCCCGACGGAGATATAATCCACGCCGGTTTCCGCGATGGCGCGCACGGTGGACAAATTCACGCCGCCGCTCGCCTCGGTCTTGGCGCGGCCGTTGACCAGGCGGACCGCCGCGCGAAGCCGCTCCAACCCCATGTTGTCAAACAAAATAATATCCGCCCCCGCCCGCAAGGCCGCCCCGACCTGCTCCAGCGTGTCCGCCTCCACCTCCACCGCCAGCCGGGGATAAGCGGCGCGGGCGCGGCGCACGGCGGCCTCGATGGCGTTGGGCGGCTCACGGCGCAGCGCCGCCAGATGGTTGTCCTTGATCAGAATGCGGTCGAACAGACCGAGACGGTGGTTCGTGCCGCCGCCGCATTCCACCGCGTATTTTTCCAGCCGCCGCCAGCCCGGCGTGGTTTTGCGCGTGTCCAGAATGCGCGCGCCCGTTGTAGAAACCGCCGCGACATATTGCGCCGTCAGTGTGGCCACGCCGGAGAGGCGTTGCACAAAATTCAGCGCCACCCGTTCCGCGGAAAGAACGGGCCGGGCCGGAGTTTCGGCGATTTTCAAAATCGCGCCTCCCGCCGGCACACGGTCGCCGTCCGAGGCGTCGCGCCGGAGATTGGCCCCGGGGCACAATTGCCGGAACGCGGTTTCGGCCAGTTCCAGGCCGGCCAGCACCAGATCCTCCCGCGCCACCATCAAGGCCGTGACGGTGGCGTGTTCCGGCACGGTCGCCAGCGTGGTGACGTCGCCGGAACCAATGTCTTCCGCCAGCGCCTCCCGCACCGCCCGCCCGATTTCATCACTTGACAACATCCCGGCATTTTAGACTTCAATCGTTGCGCTTTAAATGTTAAACTGACTCATGCCTGTGCCGGTCATTTCAACCGCCCAGATGCGCCAATGGGAAAACGCGTCCTGGGACGCGGGCCGCTCTCCGGCGGATGTCATCAAGAACGTCGGGCGCGTCCTGGCCCGCCGCGCCCTCGATCTCACCCGGCGCGACGACACCATCGTGATTTTGGCCGGACGCGGCCATAACGGCGACGATGCCCGCGCCGCCCGCCGGCTTATGCCCCGGCGCAAAATGGCGCTGGTCAACGCGGTTGACCCCAGGGCGGCGGCCGGCGAATTTTCCCGCGCCATTCGGCCCGCGCCGCGCAGCGGGCGTTCCGTATGGATTATTGACGGCCTTTTCGGCATTGGCCTGAACCGGCCGCTGGAAGGCGCGTGGAAAAATTTGATTGACGCAGTGAATCAATCCGGCCTGCCGGTGTTGTCCGTGGACGTTCCGTCCGGCCTCAACGCGGACAACGGGCGGGTGGAAGGGGCGGCCATCCGCGCGGAGGTGACGCTGACGGTGGCGGCGCCCAAGCGCGGTCTGCTGGCCGCTCCGGAATGGGTGGGCCGTTTGGAAGTGGCCCCTGACGTCGGTTTGGTCGCGTGCCCTGTGACAAGCGAATTGAGTTGGACGTTGCCGGGGGATTTCGCCGCCTGGCCGCCGCGGCGGCCCGTGGAAAGCAACAAGGCGACCTTTGGCCATGCCGTCCTCATTGCCGGCAGCGAGGGCTATCATGGCGCGGCCGTGCTGGCCGCGCGCGGCGCGTTGCGGGCGCAGCCGGGATTGGTGACGGTTGAGCCGCAACCGGCGGTCTATATCCCCGTGGCCGCCCAACTCCAGGCGGCGATGGCGCGTCCGTGGCGCCCGGCCCGGTCGCTTCCAAAAAATGCCACCGCCATTTTGTTCGGGCCGGGCCTCGCGGCGGAAAAACTGCCCGCCGCGCTGAAAAGGGAATTGCATTCCCGTTGGAAGACTTTTCCCGGCCCGATGGTGGTGGACGCCGGCGCGCTGGATTGGCTGCAACCGGACCCGGCCCCGGCGCAGGCGGTGCGCGTCATCACGCCGCATCCCGGAGAAGCGGGCCGGATGCTGGGGGTTTCGGCCAAGGAGGTTCAGGCCGACCGGATCGCGGCGTTGCGCCGATTGTCGCGCCGGCACGGCCAATGTTACGTGGTGCTCAAGGGGCGTCACACCCTTGTCGGTCGCGCCGGCGGCCCGGTCTTCATCAACTGCTCCGGCAACCCGTTTCTGGCGCAGGGCGGCAGCGGCGATTTGCTCGCCGGCTATTTGACTGGCCTGCTCGCCCAGCCCGCCTGCCAGAAAGACCCTCTGACCGCCATCCGCTTCGCCGTCTGGCAGCACGGCGCCGCCGCCGATGAAAATCTCCAATGGCGTTGCAACCTGACGGTCGAGGATATGGCGCTGGATTTGGGATCGGCCCGCCCGGCGGCATAGCGCCGCAGGCGCGGCATTGTCTGGAATCCGTGAGGATTGGGTGCCACACAAAACCTTTGATCGGCCCGATTGAGAATTGGTCATTGAAAATTTGTCATTGTTATTATTAAGGTTGCGGCCAATTTTGCAGCCATGAAAAAGCTTGTCCTCTTTTTGTTGATGGCGTTGGCGGGCTGTTCCTCCAGCAGGCCGCGCGAGCAGCCCCCGGCCGCGGGCAGCGCCGACGCGGCATTCAACCGACTGGCCGATGAATACTTGACAGGGTATCTGGCCTGGCGTCCGTTGGAGGCCATGCAACTGGGCTTCCATGAATACGACGGCAAGCTGACCGATTACAGCCGCGCCTCCCTGGACGGGGAATTGGCGCGGCTCAAGGAGTTTGACCGCCGGCTGGCGGGGATCCAGGAGGCCGGACTGAGCGCGCAGGGTTTGTTTGACTACCGCAATTTGCGGGCCGGGATTCGGCGCGAGTTGTTTTCGTTCGAGGAGATGGAAAGTTATTCGCGCAATCCAATGACCTACGCCGGGGCGCTGGATGTCAGCCCTTACATCAAGCGGGACTTCGCGCCGCTGGAGGAGCGGGTGCGCGGCATCATCGCGATTCTGAATCAGGCGCCGAAAGTCACGGCGGCGGGCCGGGCCAACCTGGGCGGGGCGCTGCCCAAACCGTGGGTGGAAACCGCGATTGAAATCGGCGACGGCTCGGCGGATTTTCTGGAAAAGGACCTGGTGGAGGCGCTGAAGGACGTGCCGAACGCGGCGCTGATGGCGGAATTCCACGCGGCGGACCAGCGGGCGGCGGCGGAAATGCGCGGATTTGTCAAGTATTTGAAGGAGGAGAAACTGCCCTGGGCCAGCAGCCGGTTCGGACTGGGGCGGCAGAACTTCGCAAAAATGCTGCGGGAAGGGGAGCTGATCGCGCAGCCGCCGGAGGAGGTTCTGCGAATCGGCCTGGCGGAGTTGCGGCGGGAGCAGGCGCAGTTCGCCGCCACGGCGCGGAAGATTGATCCGGCGCGCAAGCCCATCGAAGTTTTCAAGGCGATCCAGCACGACCATCCGACGGCGGAAGGATTGATCCCGAACACGAGGAAGGACCTGGAGGCGATCCGTAAATTTGTGATGGACCATCACATTGTTTCGATCCCCTCCGAGGTGCGGCCGCGCGTGGAGGAAACGCTGCCCTTCGAGCGGGCCAGCAGCTTTGCCTCGATGGACAGCCCCGGCCCGTTCGAGACCAAGGCCACGGAAGCGTACTACTACGTGACACCGGTGGAGACGAATTGGACGGCGCAGGAGAAGGAGGATTGGTTGTGCTCGTTCAATTATTACACGGGCGACATTGTCTCTATTCATGAAGTTTATCCGGGGCATTATGTGCAGTTCTTGAGCATGAACGCCTCGCCCGCCACGCGGCTGGAGAAGATTCTGGGCAGCTACGCCTATATCGAGGGATGGGCCCATTACTCGGAGCAAATGCTGGTGGACGAGGGGTTCGGCGAGGCCGCGCCGGCCAGGGACGGCCAACCGGCGGAGTTGAAGGCGGCGAAGTACCGCCTGGCCCAACTGGACGAGGCCCTGCTGCGCCTGTGCCGGTTGTGCGTGGCCATCCAGATGCACTGCCAGGGAATGCCGGTGGAGAAGGCGGCGAAGTTCTTCCAGGACAATTGTTATTACGGGGAAAAGCCGGCGCACGCGGAAGCCATGCGCGGGACGTTTGATCCGGGCTACGCGAATTACACGCTGGGCAAGCTGATGATTTTGAAATTGCGCAAGGATTACCAGGCGCAGGAAGGCGCCGGCTATTCGCTGGAAAAATTCCATAACGAAATGCTGCGCCACGGCATGCCGCCGGTGCCGCTGCTGCGCCAGGTTTTGCTCAAAGACCCGCGCTTGTGGGACAAGGCGCTTTAGGAAATGCAGAATGCAGAATGCAGAATGCAAAAACTCGGAAGAATGCTGGGATTCGAGGTGGTTTTGGCGGCGTGGTTTTTGCTCGGCGCGGCGGCGGGCGCGCAGGTGTTCCGGGTCGCGACGTTTAACGTGGAGAATTACGTGGAGGAGGCCGGGAGAGGCCGTCCGCTCAAGCCGGAGGCGGCGCGGGCCAAGGTGTGCGAAAGCATCGTGGCGCTCAAACCGGATGTGATCGCACTGGAGGAAATAGGCTCCACCAACGCGCTGCTGGAATTGCAGGGAGCGCTGAAAAGATCGGGGCTGGACCTGCCGTTCTGGGACTTCCTCGCCGGACACGACACCAACGCCCATCTGGCGCTGTTCAGCCGTCTGGCCATCGTGGCGCGGCATCCCCACACCAATGAAACCTATCTGCTGGGCGGACGGCGCTTTTACGTGACCCGCGGTTTCATGGAGACGGAAATTCGTGTCAATGCGAATTATAAATTCACGCTCATCGCCGGGCATTTGAAATCGAAGCTGCCGTCCGAAATCGCGGACGAGCAGGAATGGCGCGAGGAGGAGGCGCTGGTCCTGCGGCGGATCGTGGACGCGCGGCTGGCGGCCAATCCCGACGAACGACTGGTCGTCCTCGGCGATTTTAACGACACGCAGGATTCGCGCGCGCTCAAGACCATCCTGGGGCGCGGGCGGACCGGATTGTTTGACACACGCCCGGCGGAACGGCCCGGACCGGGACACGGCCCGCCGGCGACGGGCGCTCCCGCCCAGGCGCGCCGCACGACCTGGACGGATTTTTACGCCAAGGAGGATTCCTTCAGCCGGATTGACTACATTTTGATCAGCCACGGCCTGGAACGGGACTGGCGGAGCGAGGAGACTTACGTGTTGAATCTGCCGGATTGGGGAACCGCGTCCGATCATCGTCCGCTGGTGGCGGGCTTCATGGCGGCGGAGAGATGAAGCTGCCGGGCAGGGCAATCCGCAATCCGCAATCGAGTTGCGGCTCGACGGAGTCCCGCCCTGCCGGGAACGTTGCGTGGAATTCTTGCGCGCAACTCTGTCACTGGCCTGGCGTCAGCTTTTGGCCGCGGCGGCTTCGGCTTTGCGCTTCTTGGATTCTTCGATGACTTTTTGCTCCAGGTCGCGCGGCATTTCCTCGTAATGATGGAAGGCCTCGGAATGAACGCCGCGCCCGGCGGTCAGGGAACGGATGGTGCTGGAGTAGCGGTAAAGTTCGCGGGCGGGCACCAGGGCCTTGATCACCTGGAACATGCCGTCGGCGTCAATTCCCAGGATGCGTCCGCGCCGGCTGGAAATGTCGCCCATGATTTTGCCCAGGCAGTCTTCGGGAATGGACACCTCGATCTGATGAATGGGTTCGAGCAGGCAGGGGCGGGCTTTCTGAAAGGCCTCCTTAAAGGCAAAATAACCGGCGATCTGGAAGGCGATGTCCTTGGAGTCCACCGGGTGCATCTTGCCGTCGTAGAAATTGATCTTGACGTCCACCACCTTGTAGCCGGCGACGATGCCTTCGCGGCAGGCGTTCTGCACGCCTTCCTCGACGGAGGGGACAAAAACGCGGTCCACGTTCTGGCCGGTGAGGGTTTCGGTGAATTCGACGCCCGAATCGCGCGGTAGGGGCTCGATTTTCATCCAGACCTCGGCGAACTGGCCCGCGCCGCCGGTTTGTTTCTTGTGGCGGTAGCGGGAATCGGCCGGAGCGGCGATGGTTTCGCGGAAGGGGATGCGCGGCTCGCCCAGCTCGACGTGGACATTAAAACGGCGGCGCAACCGCCCGACGACGACTTCCAGATGCAGTTCGCCCTGGGCGGAGATGACGGTCTGGTGCAGTTCCGAGTCAACGCGGTGGAGGAAAGTGGGGTCCTCCTCGTGCAGGGCCGCCAGGCCGGCGGCGACCTTGTCTTCCTCGCCCTTGACGCTGGAGATGAGGGCGGCGTGGATGGTGGGGCGCGGGTACTGGACCATGGGCAGGCGCACCGGCTTGGAGGAAGAACCGAGGTTGTTGCCGGTGTGGGTGTTCTTCAATTTGACGACGGCGCCGATGTCGCCGCCGCGCAATTCGTCCACCGGCTTGCGGTCGCGCCCGTTGAGGATGTAAATCTGCCCGATGCGTTCGCTGGTGTTGCGGTCCGCGTTGTAAAGTTCGCTGCCGGAGCGGACGGCGCCGGAATAGAGGCGAAAGAAGGACAACTCGCCGAAATGTTCCTCCGACATCGTCTTGAAGATATGCGCGACCGGGGCGTCGCCGGAGAGGCGGACTTCGACCGGGGCGTCATTGGCGTCCTTGCCGGTTTGGCGGTCGTGGTCCACGGGCGAAGGGGCGAAATCGGCGATGAAATCCATGAGGCGGGCGACGCCCACGGCGTTTTCGGCGGAGGTGCAAAACAGCGGAATGAAATGCTGCTGGAGGAGGGCGGCGTGCATGCCGGCGCGCAATTCCTCCTCCGAAAGGCCGCCCTGGTCGAAAAACTTCGTGAGCAGGGCGTCGTCCGACTCGGCGATGTGCTCGACCAACTCGGAGTGCAGGCGGGCCGCGGTTTCCTTCAACTCCCCTTCCGGCTCTTCCTCGCCGGGTTTGGCGTGGGCGTCGGAGATGTTATAGGTGACAACTTTGCCGCGCAAGATGTCCAGCGTCTTGTTGAAGCCGGCGCCGGGATTGACCGGAATCGTCAACGGAACGACGGCCGCTCCGTAATGCTCCCGGACCGCGGCCAGTTTTTCATCGAAATCGCCGGCCAGTTTGTCAATGGCGTTGAGGACGATGATCTTGGGAAGGCCCCTTTCCGTGGCGAAATTCCAAACCCGCTCGGTGCCGACGCCGACGCCGTCGCGGGCGTGGACGACGACCAGCGCGAAATCGGCGACGCGCAAGGCGCTGAGAGCTTCGCCCACGAAGTCCAGGTAGCCGGGCGAATCAATCATATTGAACTTTTTCCCGTTCCAGGTGGTGTGGAGGAGGGAGGCCTGGGTGGAAATCTGGCGCTGTTTTTCGCTGGGGTGGTAGTCGGAGACGGTGGAGCCTTCGGCGATGCGGCCCATGCGTCCGATGGCGCCGCTGCAGGCCAGCATCGCTTCACTCAGCATGGTTTTTCCGCAGGAGGCGTGGCCAACAATGGCGAAATTACGAATATCCTTGGCTGAATCAGTTTGCATGAATGTAACCTTATTGAAGGAAGCGGAAGGTGAAAAGGCTTAATTTTAAAAAATGTTTATGACTCCATTTTTCTGACAGAAAGAAAGCCTGGAAAAGCGAAAGCCCGGGCAGCCCGCAAGACATGGAAATGGCACATGAGGAGGCCGCGCGTCCCGCCGCAACCAGATCGCCGAGGTTGAATTGAGAATTGGTCATTGGTCATTTGGAGAAATGATTCGGAAGATTTTGCCGGGCCGAACACAGCCCGGCGAGCCGCCACCAATGAATTGAACCACGGATTGCGCTGATTTCACGAATGAAATCAACATAAGTTGTTGTCAATGTGGGCTTTGCGTTCATTTTAGGGGTTGACGCAAGTCATTGTCTTGGCGTTGGTTGTGTGTTTTTTCACCAATCTTTTTTTTATTCTTTTGCAACCTTGATTGACCTTGATTGACCTTGATTGACCTTTATTCACCTTTATTGGAACGGCTCTAAAAAGGGAGATTGGCGGGGTTTTTGACAGAAGGCGCCGGGTTGGGGGGGAATATGGATGGGACGCACAGGACAAACAGGACGCAGCGCCGCCAACCGCAACCAGATTCCCCTTTTCCCGAGTTTCGCGCAGAGTCGCAGAGAGCGCGGAGAAAGAATCCTCGCGAAATTGCGTGATGCTGACGGGGTGCAGGGCAGCGGACCGACTGCACGCAGCGCTGGGACTGTTCCCCGTGCCGCCCGCTCCGGCGCCCATGCCGGCTGGAATTCCGGGGCGGCCCTGATATGAGTTTTGCTGGCTCACGTAGCTTATTAGACAATAGGCTCTAACTTTTGTCAACCGACTTTTTTGAGCTTATTTGGAAGCCCTGCTTTTGCCGCGGGAATGTCGAATGCGGCCAGCCGCAACCACAGAGAATTGAACCACGGATTACCCAGCCCAGCGAGCCGCAACCAAAGCGAACACTAAAAAATGCAATTATCAAGGACTGACACCTGCCCCAGCCGGTGAGTTTTGGCGGCACTTGCTTGCGCTCCAGCATTGACAATACATCCGTGTCAACCAGAAAGCTCATTTGAACGGCAGGTTATGTCTTTCGGGCGGAGGGAATGGATCTGGACAGGCTGAGAACAGTTTGAGCAAGCCGACCGCTCCGCGGCGTTTGGCTGGCTTTGGCGTCAGCACGATGCTGTTCTTGCCGTCGCGCATGGGCCGGACTTCAACCATGCCGCCCCGCGACAAGCCGGAGGCCTCACGCCACCACTTGGGCAGGGTGCCCCGGCCCGCTTTGGAAACAGTCATCATGTCGAAATCCTTCACGATTCATGGATTCCTTAAATTGGAGGATTAGTCAACCGGGAAAATGGCGGAAGGCGAAAGGCGGAAGGCTGAGGGCTGAGGGCGGATAGTCTTTCAAGAGGAATCGAACGCTCAATCTCGGCGAAGCACCTTCCGGAATGGACAAAGCTACGGTACGACCCGAATGGCGCTTAATTAAGGCGTAAGTCATTGCAAATCAACATGTTCCATGACAGGTCGGAAATCATCTAAAACCAGTGCCGCCAGGCATCTCCGAGGGAAGCGAACAAGGCGATTCCACGGCCATTCCAGCGTGATTGCTGGCTAATATGTGTAAGTTGTTGTACATAAATATGTTACAGGCGTATTCCTTAATTAAGCGCCATTCCGGTACGACCCCTTTTCCGACCCCTTTTCTCGACTCCATTGGTCATTTTCGCTGTGCCAATTCCCAGTCGACAGCAACCTCGCCAAAAAGATTCATTCCCACATCGACTCGCATCCTATTCCAGTCCCCGTTTTGAGCCTGTAAAATATTTTCCAACGAAACTCCGTGGTGGTCAGCGAGAAAACTAAATTGCCGGGCTGCTTCGGCGACAACAACATCGAAAAAATATACGATTCCCAAAGAAAGCAACGTGGTCTGTTGATCCCGTTCCGTTGGCTTCTCATTTGCAAGCCAATACGCTCCGAACACGGGAAATGAAACTGACATAGAATTGAGCAAGGCTGCCCAAATTGATTGAAGTTTGTCCAAGCATTGATCATTTGATAGTTCCTTTAGTTGGCGCGCCGCCATTCCGAATGGAACAATCAAGAGTTGGTTTAAGGCAGGGACGATTTTGCTGCTTGTTCTTAGACCATAGCCACGCAAAGTCCTGCAATGATCCTCTAGAGAAAACTGCTTGCGAAAATGCCGGTAAAGTCGCGCGTTTTGAAACCCTATTTGAAAATCAGCGATTGAAATCTTCGTCTTCAACGAAAGCTCACGCACGGAGAAAGGTGGACATGCAAGGCTGACCTCGATTGACGACCATGCCTCCTCTGGGTGTCCTCTTTTCTTGTAAATCTCGATCAAATCGGCGAGCCCCGCGTAGTCATTTGGAATTGCTTGTGCTCGGAATTTAAGAAACTCGAGTGCCTCGTCTTCGTACGCTTGGTTCTGAATCCACAATTTGCTCAGAACGGACGCTTTCTGATTGAGCAAATGCCTGCTGCCTGGGCGCAATGAAAGTTCGATTTCGACCTGCTTCAAAGCTTCCTCGTATCGACGTAGCATCAACAATGCCCTGCTGTACCAGTACCGGATATAGGGCCACTTGCGATCAAGCTCGGGGGCGATTCTATATGCAGCGTCGAAACACTTAATTGCCTCTTCAGCTTTTCCGTAAAATTTTAACAGTGCAGCTCCTTTTGAAAGGAGTCCCTCGACGATATTCGGATTCAACTGTAAAGCCTTTTCGAAGCATTCCATTCCTACATCGCATTTGCCCACCTTTATGAGATGGCTTCCAAAATTCTTCCAAGCTCTGGCATTCGTAGGTTCTAATTCGACCGATCGTGAGTAGTGCCTCTCCGCTTCCTCATTTTCTCCGAGAGCATCGAGGACATTGGCTAGGTTATAGTGATCGACCGACCTTCTGAGTTTTTGAACCGCCTCAGAAAAAATGGACTTAGCCTGAACCAATAAAGGGCGGGAACGTTCTAGAATTGCCTTTTCTGCCAGAATCGCGCCTCTGAAAAGTTCTAAATTTAACTTTGAGACCTTATCGTGGGGCTGTAGTCGCAATGCTGTGGTGACGGCCTCCAGAGCACTATCATAGTTCCTTATGAGGTATTCAAATTGGGCCAATCTTTGCCAATTGTCAATTATTGAAGGCTCTTTGCGCGTCGCCTCTAAGATCGACGCCCTAAGCAATTCCGGGTTGGTTTGCTGAAAAACCTCCCTTGCTGCTTGCTCATCGTAATCCGATAACTCGATCTGCAAAGCTGCATAACATATCGTTGGTGGCAAATCCAAACTGAGGTATTTTTTAGCGAGATCTTGAGATTGCTCCCCTAGCCTATGGCGCAACCATTCGCGATCGTATACCGCAAGTTCCCAGCCATAACGGGATTTAAATTCAGTCCTAAGTTGGTCTTTCTTGGCTCCGGTCACCTTCTGTGAAGTCACAAATACAAGTTCGACAACCTCTGGACAATGCGTTGCAATCGTCGCAGCATCATTTGACAGCTTTTGTTCCCACTTCTTGTCCAGACTGAATTGAAAAGCCAACACAGATCGCTGTAGGGATGCTCCTTTCCAAAAGGTAATTTCTGCATCCCTTCCGTGATCCTTGGTTCCTCCGCTTGGTTCAATGTGCTGATACCCCTCTCGGCCAAGCAGGTCAACACACAGCCTTTCAAAATCACGGGGCTGGATTTCACTATCCAAAGCCCATAAGATTTGTTTGGTTTCATCCATTACATCGGTCCGATCCGCATCTGCGATAGACAAGTTCCGGTATTCCTCTTGAAACCCATAAGCTGGAACTTGCTAAAAGCTTAACTATGCGAAGTGCCCTATGAACAGCCGAGGCTTTCGCCGCAATTCAGGCACTTGAAGCAGGCGCCGTTGCGCACGGCGACGTGGCCGCACTTGGGACAGGTGGGGGCGTCTTGCTGGAAATGGGCCACGCTTTGGCTCAGGGGATCAATGGCCCGCACCGGGGACGGATTTGGGGAATGGCTGCCGCCGTTGCCGTTGCCGTTTTCGCGGCCCTTGGGTTTCACGCCGCGGCCGGGGTTGACCAGAACGTCGGGTTCGCCGGTTATCGCCAGGTCAGAAACCGGGCGGTTTAGTTTTTTTTTGACTTCCTGTTCCAGGCCGGGCATTTGCAGTTCGCTCTGGGCGCGCACGGCTCCGCCGCCCTCGGGATAGCCGGGAACGAACTGGTAGCCGAGCCAGCGGAAGACGTAGTCTATGATGGAGGAGGCGTTGCGGATGTCGGGGTTTTTGGTGAAGCCGGACGGCTCGAATCGCTGATGGGCGAATTTTTTGATGAGGGCTTCCAGGGGCACGCCGTATTGCAAGGCCAGGCTGGTGAGGGTGCCGATGCTGTCCATCAGACCGCCGATGGTGGAGCCTTCCTTGGCCATGGTGATGAAGAGTTCGCCGGGCTGGCCGTCTTCAAACAGGCCGACGGTGAGGTAGCCTTCGTGGCCGGCGATTTCAAATTTATGAGTGACAGCGGTGCGGGTGTCGGGCAGGCGGCGGCGCAGGGGCTGGCCGGTTTGGAGCAGGAGTTTGCTGATCTGGGCTTCCAATTCCTTGATGCGTTCGGCGGCTGATTCCGGCCCGCCGTCGGCGGTCTTTTTGGTGTTCAAGGGCTGGGAGCGTTTGGAGCCGTCGCGATAGACGGCGACGCATTTGAGGCCCATTTTCCAGGCCTGAATATAGGCGTCCTGGAGGTCCTGAACGGTGCAGTCGTGGGGCAGATTGACGGTCTTGGAAATGGCGCCGCTGATGAAGGGCTGGGCGGCGGCCATCATTTTGAGGTGGGCCTGGTAGCGGATGCTGCGCTGGCCGCGGGCGGCCCGGAAGGCGCAGTCGAAAACGGGCAGGTGTTCGGGTTTGAGGCCGGAGGAGACGACGGCGCCGTTTTCCTGGACATCCTCAATGGTGTCGTATTTGGCGACGTGGGCGATGATGGCGGCGATTTCCGGTTCGCCGTATTGGAGGCGGCGCAGGGCGTCGGCCACGCCGCGGTTGACGATTTTGAGGCTGCCGCCGCCGGCCAGCAGTTTATATTTTACAAGGGCGATGTCCGGCTCGATTCCGGTGGTGTCGCAATCCATGAGAAAGGCGATGGTGCCGGTGGGGGCGAGGACGGTGACCTGGGCATTGCGGACGCCGAACTGGCGGGCGCTCTCCAGGGCGCGGTTCCAGGTGAGGCGGGCTTCGTCCTTGAGGTAGGCGAATTCGGCGCTGAGTTGAATGTCTTCGACGGCCTCGCGGTGCAGGTTGATGACGCCGAGGGTGGAGGCGACGTTGTCCGGGCCGAGCGGCTTGGAGATGTGGGCGCAACGGGCGTCATGGTAGCCCTGGAAAGGCCCCATGAGGGAGGCGATTTGGGCGGATTGCTCGTAGGCGTGGCCGGTCATCAGGGCGGTGACGGCGCCGGCCAAGGCGCGGCCTTCGTCGGAATCGTAAGGCAGGCCGTAGCTCATGATGAGGGAGCCGAGGTTGGCGTAGCCCAGGCCCAGGGTGCGGAAGATGTGGGAGTTTTCGGCGATTTCGCGGGTGGGATAGCTGGCGTTGTCCACCAGGATTTCCTGGGCGGTGATGAAGAGGCGGACGGCGGCCTTGAAGCGGGCGATGTCAAACACACCGTCGTCGCGCTTGAATTTGAGCAGGTTGAGCGAGGCCAGATTGCAGGCGGTGTTGTTGAGGAAAACGTATTCGGAGCAGGGATTGGTGGATTGAATGGCCTCGGTGTTCTTGCAGGTATGCCATTTCTGGATGGCGCCGTCGTATTGCAGGCCGGGGTCGCCGCAAGTCCAGGCGCCTTCGGCGATTTTGCGCAGGAGGGTGGCGGCGTCCTTTTTCTGGAGCGGGGTGCCGTCGGTCACGCGGCGGGTCCACCATTCCCGGCCTTCGATGGCGGCCTGCATGAATTGGTCGCTGACGCGGACGGAAAGGTTTTCGTTTTGGTACATGACGCTGCCGTAGGCGTCGCCGTTGTAGGAGCCGTCGTAACCTTGTTCGATCAAGGCCCAGGCCTTCTTTTCCTCCTTGAGCTTGGCGTCAATGAATTCTTCGATGTCGCCGTGCCAGTCGCGCAAGGTGTTCATCTTGGCGGCGCGGCGGGTTTTGCCGCCGGATTTGACAACGTTGGCGACCTGGTCATAAACCTTGAGAAAGGAAAGGGGGCCGCTGGGGCGTCCGCCGCCGCTGAGTTTCTCCTTGCTGGAGCGGATGGGGGTGAGGTCGGTGCCGGTGCCCGAGCCGTATTTGAAAAGCATGGCCTCGCTATGAGCCAGGCGCATGATGCTTTCCATGTTGTCGTCCACGGATTGGATGAAGCAGGCGCTGCCCTGCGGATATTCATACTGGGTGCGGGCGCGTTCGGCGACGCCGGTCTGCTTGTCGGTGAACCAGCCGCCGCGGGCGGAGGTTTGGCCGACGCCGTATTGGTGGAACAGGCCGACGTTGAACCAAACCGGGGAATTGAAAGCGCCGTATTGATTGAGGCACAGCCAGGTCAGTTCATCGTAAAACAATTCGCCGCCGGCCTTGTCGAAATAGCCGTCGCGCACGCCCCAATCGGCCAGCGTGCGGCAGACGCGGTGGATGAGCTGGCGGACGGAGGTTTCGCGTTCGCCGGTATTTTGTTCGCCGTAGAAATACTTGGAGACGACCACTTTGACGGCCAGTTCGGACCAGGACTTTGGCACTTCGACATTTTCCTGCCGGAAGATGACCTTGCCGGTGTCGTCGGTGATTTCGGCCGTGCGCCTGTCCCATTCAACCTGGTCGAAGGGTTTGAGGTTGGGGTCGCTGAAAATCCGTTCGATGGGAAGGGATTGAGCGGAGGAGGCCGTGCGACGCGCCGGGGAGGCATCGGCGCGCCGGGCGCCTGGCGTTTTGACGGGTGAACGGGTTTGATCAGGTGCGGTGATCATAAGACTGCGTACTCTAGTTAATTGTTACCCCAATTTTAATGTTGCACGATTTTTGCAACCAGCCAACTGCCACTTTCATCCGAGATCCCCGTCCGCAGCCGGCGGCAACCGAAACCCACATCTAGTGGAGCGACAGTCAGTCTAACCCCATATATGGTGGTTGCAAGACTTTTTTGAAAAAAAGTTGTCGGCGCGTTTTTTCGCCGCAAAATCCGTCCGTTTCCCTTGCGCAAGAGGACGTTGCGCCGGTCCGGTGAACAGACTTTTGCGCTGCAATCCGGCAATCTTGCTCATTTTCGCGAAGATTTTTACTACGGATATCCACCGGAAATTGGATGCGCAGAACCATTTTATCCCGACAATGTCGCCACAATGTCTTGCCAAACTTTATCCGTACGTTACAATGAGCGTATGAAGACTCTGACCATCACGGAGGGACGCGGGCGGCTCGGTTACTGGCTCAAGAAAGCAACGCAAGGGGAAGACATTGGCTTTATGGTTGACGGCAAGATTGTGGCCCTGCGTCCGGTGGAAGTGGTTTCGGCGGACTATGCCCTTCAGGAATACGGTTTGAGGCCGGAGGAGATGGCGGCGGCGGAGAAACGCATCATCGCGGAACTCAAGACGGCGCGGGCGCGCGGGGAGTTGACCCCGTTCACCGGGAGCAAAGATGATTTCCATTGAACTATCCAGCCGGTTCAAAAAGAGGGTGAGGGAAAGCCGGCGGGAGGCGGAGGTTTTGGCCGCGTTAAAGCTGGTGGCGGAAGGTTTCGGCAAGCCGCACGCGCACGGCGGGCTGGCCATCAGGAAATTGGGAAAACACCTTTACGAGTGCCGTACGAACTTGGCGTGGCGCCTGGTATTTGAAGCAGAGAAGGGCAGATTGGTTTTTGATTTTGCGGGCGATTACAATGAGGTGCAGAATTACCTGCGGGGCAAGCGTTAGCAGCAGTGTTAGTCCAAATGACAGAGAACAACTCAACCCCCGGCCCGGCGCCATCCGACCGAAGGCCGGCGCGGCTCAGGACCATCGGCCTGCTGGTTCTCCTCCTCGGCCTTTCCGGAGCGGCGGTGGTTTATTGGACGGGCGCTCCTCCCCCGGATTACGCCGGCGACCCCGACACCGCCCGCGCCTACAAGACCGGATCCCGCAATCTGGAAATAAACTTCGGCAGAATGGGCCTCCTGGCCGACGATTTGTTGACTGAGCTGCAATATCCCGGCGCGCAGGCCCTTCTCATCGCCGCCGCGTCAATTCTGGCCGCCGCCGGCTGTTTTTTCTTTGCCCGCTTGATGGAGCGGGGCGCAGACGCCAACGATCCCGCCGCCTGAACCGCTCCCGTTCCGCCGCAAACCGATGCCTTCCACCGCCAAGGAACTTTACCGCCAACTGCGCCTTCTGCCCTGGACGCAACTCTGGAACCAGGAGGCGCCCCGCTTCGACCGCGCTTCCCCCGCCGAACGAATCCAACAGGCCGCTCTTGTCCGCGCCGTCGCCGTGGTCTTTGCCGAATCCGGCCCTCCCGAAGAGAAGGAGGCCGTCCGCCAGTGGCTCCGCGCCCTCCTGCGCGATCCCGGCGAAAAAATCCGCCGCTATGCCGCGGCCGCCCTTCCAAAAATCGGCGCCGGCCCGGAGGAGGAAGCCCGGCTTCTTTCCTTGCTCCGCGACGCTTCCTCCGACCGGGAGGAAAAATCCCTCCTGCGAACGCTGGAAAAAATCGGCGGCGCGGCCACGTTGCAAATCCTTGGAGAAGGCGGCGGCGATGCTCTCCAACAAACCGGACAGAAAATCAAAGCCGGCCTCGCCCGCCGCCAGCATCCGAGCGCCCTTCGCATGGACAGCCTTCTGGCCGATGCCGCCAATCTGCGCGTGCATCTCCGGGGCCGCCGCGGATTGGAGCCGTTTGTCCGCGACGAAGTCGAACATTCGCCCCGCGTCGGCGGACGGTTCCGCGTGGCCGAAGTTCGCGGAGGCCTGGTCGCGCTGACGGCCCTGGCGCCCTTCAGTCTGGCGGACCTGTGCTCGTTGCGCTGCTTCGGGACGGTTGGATTTGTGATTGACAATGCACCCGCCGCCGGCATTGCGGCCGCCATCGCCTCGCCGCTCTCGCGCCGGATCCTGCGGACGTTCACCCGCGGGACCATCCGCTACCGTCTGAATTTTATTGACAAAGGCCACCAGCGGGGCGCCGTCCGCCTCCTGGCCGCGCGCGTCTATGCGCTCTGCCCGGAGATGCTCAACGACGCGCGCCACGTGACCTGGACGGTGGACATCCACCCGGCCGGGCGCGGCGGCTTCGTTGAGTTGCGCCCCAATTTGACGCCGGATCCCCGTTTTTTTTACCGGCTCGAGGACGTTCCAGCCGCCTCGCATCCTCACCTGGCCGCCTGCATGGCCCGCCTCGCCGGGAAAATGGAGCACGAAATTGTCTGGGATCCCTTTTGCGGCTCCGGCCTGGAACTGATCGAGCGCGCCCTGCTGGGCGGCGTGGAACGCATCTTCGGAACCGACCGGGCCGCCGCCGCCATCGCTGTCGCCCGCCGCAACTTCGCCGCCGCGAAGCTGGATCCTTTGCCGGCGGAATTCTTATGCTGCGATTTTCGTGATTTTTTGGCCCGCTCCGGCCTGCACCCCGGCAGTGTGTCCCTTGTTATCACCAATCCTCCCCTGGGCATGCGCGTTCCCGTCCCCGATCTGCTCGCCCTGATCCAGGACCTTTTCCAGGCCGCCGCCACGGTCCTTCGTCCCGGCGGCAGGCTGGTCTTGGCCAATCCTGTTTGCTTCCGATCATTCCATTCCTCGCTGCAACTGCGTTTCCGCCAGGCCGTTGATTTTGGAGGGTTTGATTGCCGTTTGGAGATGTATGAAAAGCGGGCGGGGTGAAGACGCCTGGACCGCTCTGGGATGCTTACGGCAGTTGCCAGATCCGATAGAAGCGCTGGAGGAAATTCGTCGCGGTGGTGTCAAAGTAACGCCAGATGCCGTTGGTGCTTTCCATGGTACCCAGCGCGGTCCAGTTGGTCAGGGCCAGGTTGGTGCTGGTCTGCACCTGATAATTTGTGCCCGCCTGGCCCAGCATGAGGAACTTGAAGGCGCGGTTGGTCTGGAAGCCGAGGGCATCGAGGGTGAGCAGCGGCAGGGTGGTGATGGTCATCGTGGTGTTGGTCTGGCCCTGGGCGCCCGTGCTGGCGAGGGCGACCGCGGTGAAGGTCAGGTTGCCGGGGAAGTCGGAGCTGTAGTTGACGCTGGCCGAGCTTCCCGGCGCCGACACGAGGACATTGGTGCCCAGCAGCAGGGCAAGGTTGGTTACGGCGCCTTCCAGACAGGTGGCAGAGCCTGCGACTGCGAAGGTGTGACCGGCGAGCGCCTGCGCAGGCACGGTAAGATGCGCGACGGGGGGAGGGTGGTGGAGCACGACCTGGACATTGGTGGCGCCATAGACGGCATCGAGGCCGTTGCCGGGGGACGTGACGGCGGAGAATTGGCCGGCGAGGGCGCTGCAGGCGAGGACGGTGAAGACATTGGAGGCCGCGGGAGTGAAGCCGTTCCAATAGGAAACGTCCAGCGAGCCGGCGAGCGAAGCGTTGCCGCCGACAGACAATTGATCGTAGTTGGCGCCCGCCGAGGTGCCGCCCAGCTTGATGGCCAGATGCGCATTGGGGCCTTCGGTGTAGTTGCCGCTGATGGCAAGCAAACCGGGCGTCGCGCCGGTGCCGATGGCGGCGTTGTTGGAAACGCTCCCGGTGATCGCGCCGGCGCCGGTAAGTGTGCCACCGAGAAATTGTGCGAGTTGCGAGAAGGCAAAGTTGCCTCCATTCAACACCGTCTCGCCGGTGTTCTGGATGAAGGGGCTGACGAAGCTGACCGTGCCGCTGTTGGCCTGCACTGTGCCGGTGTTGTTGAACACGACACCGCTATCGAGAACGGTGGCGCCGGTGTTGCCCGACTTGAGGAACGTCCCGAAGTTGTCAAACAGGCTCGTGCCGCCATGGTTGCCGCCCACAAGAATGTTGTCACTCTGGGCGTTCCACAAACCATAGTTGTAAATCTGCGCGTTCTGGTCGTTCTCGCCATAGAGCGGGGTGTTCGTCCAGGTGACCGTCCCATAATTGGTTAAAGTCAGACCGTAAAATGCGCCATCGGCGCCCTCAAGCCCAATGTTAAAGAAGCTGTTGCTGGCCACCGTCAGCACGCCATTCAAACTCCCGCCATCCCAGTTCAACGTCCCTGCAATCGTGCCCGCAAAGGTCGCGCCGCCCGCCACATAACTGCCGCTGCCGATGAACGTATTGGTGTTGGTAAAGGTGAAGCTGGAAACATTGACGGTCTGGCCGCCGGCGGTGGTAAAGTTGCCGCCGCTGCTCGTGCCCCGGCCAATGTTCAGGGAGCCGCTCTCAACAGTGACCGTGCCGGTGTTGTTGAACAGGACATTGCCATCCAGCACGGTGCTGCCGGTGTTGCCCGACTTGAGGAACGTCCCGAAGTTGTCAAACAGGCTCGTGCCGCCATGGTTGCCGCCCCCAAACGCGTTGTCACTCTGCGCGTTCCACAAACCGTAGTTGTAAATCTGCGCGTTCTGGTCGTTCTCGCCATAGAGCGGGGTGTTCGTCCACGCGACCGTCCCATAATTGGTTAAAGTCAGACCGTAAAAATCGCCATCGGCGCCCCCAAGCCCGATGTTAAAGAAGCTGTTGCCGGCTACCGTCAGCACGCCATTCAAGCTCCCGCCATCCCAGTTCAACGTCCCTGCAACCGTGCCCGCAAAGGTCGCGCCGCCCGCCACATAACTGCCGTTGCCGGTGAACGTGTTGGTGTTGGCAAAGGTGAAGCTGGAAAAATTGAGAATCCCGGCGCCGCTGGTGGTAAAGTTGCCG
>Ga0326727_10002180_pt1 | contig 68518 bp, 59 predicted proteins | sample MB2enrmetagenome_FD_207643 | JGI IMG/M metagenome (GOLD analysis project Ga0326727, IMG submission 207643) | Lab enriched peat soil microbial communities from McLean, Ithaca, NY, United States - MB29MY | ecosystem: Environmental > Terrestrial > Soil > Wetlands > Peat | place: USA: New York...
CTGGTGGTTCGCTATGACCGCTCGCTTACGATTTATCAAGCTTTCTTTCATATCGCCTGCTTCATGATCGTGTTACGGAGGGTTTTGAAATAGCTTCTAGGCACTCTGACAAAGGGGGGATGGGGACAGACACCACGTTTCCGCGTTTTCCGAAGGCGCTGCTCATGGCTGCGGCTCATGGGGGCTGGCGCACAGCGCAGTTCTGTGGTTCAAGCCAATCCGATTGAAGCCCGTCTCCCGCACGAAAACGCAGAGCACCGTTCTGCGCAAGCCTTCCATTCTTCCAACGCCCCCAGGTGGCGTCGCGGGCAGGGACACCCCGCAGGGGGGGGGAAATGGTGTCAGGAACATGTGAAAAAATCGATTTTGGGCAGGTTATTCACAATGTAACCTATTGAAAAACCGTTATGGCAAAGTCGGCAAAGTCGATTTTTTCACACGTTCCAGGAACCATTTCCCCCCGTAGGGCAAGCTCGCGAAACCGAAATTGGTTCCTTATCAAACAAAACGGCCGGCAGCATCTGCCGCCGGCCGCGAAAGTTCCGATTTATGACGGAATCTACCTGTGCCCACCACCGTGGGAACCGCCTCCACAGTGCCCGCCTCCACTGAAGCCACGTCCGCCGCCACCAAAGCTGCGCCCGCCGCCACCGAAGCTGCGTCCACCACCATTGAAGGAGCGTCCACCGCGACTGAAGCTGCGTCCACCACCGTTGAAGGTACGCCCCCCGCCGTTAAAGGTACGGCCACCACCATTGAAGGTACGCCCACCACTAAAGCTGCGCCCCCCGCCGTTGAAGGCACGTCCGCTACCGCTGAAGCCACGTCCGCCTCTAGGGGCGTAACCATTCCCGTACCCACCGCGGAATCCTCCGCCTCCGGAATAGGCGCGCCCGCCCCCATAGTAGCCTCGGCCGCCATAGTTCCACGCGCCATGACCACGTCCGCCGTAGAAATGGTTCCAACCGCGGCCCCACGGCCCGACGCCGATAAAGACTCCGCCCGCAAACCAGCCAGGTCCGTAGTAACCGTAGGGTGCGCAGGCGTAAGGGTAATAGGCGAAGTAGCCATACGGGCACACCGGAGGCGGCCCGGGATCCACGTAAACCGGACCTCCATTGCCCTGGTCGGCGTAACCCTGATCAGGATTCGCATAACCCTGGTCGCCATAGCCTTGATTCGGATCTCCATAGCCCGGATTCCCGTAACCCTGATCCACCGGCGGCCCAGCTTGGGCATATGCAAACGGTGCAACTAACAAACCTATTGCCATTAATGTTAGGACCTTTGCGTTTCGCATTTCATACCTCCCTCGTGCCCGGTCCTTCCCAATCCACGTCCGCAATGTTAAGCGCAATTAACCAACCAAACCGCATTGGGGAATAGGCCGTGATTTCAATGGGTTAGGGATAGAGGCGGTGCGCCCCGAAATGGCCTAAGACTTCCATGGTGGTGGTTCTCGGGCGGAGTGGTGGTTTTCAGCCTAAACTAGGAAGGGCGACAGAAACCACAGTCCCTCTTGATCCCGCCCTGCCCCTGACACCTGACACCTTTCCCCGGCCCCTAATCCCGAATCCCTGGTTCGCCAATAGACGAACATGATTTTGCCGGGCTCGAGTGAGGAGAAATGGTGTCAGGAGAAATGGTGTCACACACCTTTCCCACTTGACACTTTTCCCACTGCGCTCCTCTTCACTTGTGCATATTATTGCCATACCCCCGCGATGCTCGGGGTCGGCGACAATCTGGAGGTTTTGTCGCCCTCGTCGGCAAGCTCGCGGCGCTCTTTCCTACAAGTAGGAAATTGCCGGCGGAAATTGTAAAATCCTTTCCTGTCGGCCGGCTGGCGCAGACCGCAGTTCTGTGATTCACGCGAATTCGATTGATGCCTGTCTCCCGCACGAAAATGCAGAGCGTTGCTCTGCGCAAGCCTTCCATTCTTCCCGCACCTCAGGTGGCGTCGCGGGCGGGGACACCCGCCGAGGTTGTGGCGCGAGCGCCGTGAAGACGTCGGAACGGTCGAAATTTCGGAGAATCCCTGGCAAAAGGAAGGAGGCAGGCAATTTGTCGCTTTGTCGGATTGCGCAGAGCGAGGCTCTGCGAGCGGAAACGCAGAGCGTTGCTCTGCGCAAGCCTTCCATTCTTCCAGCACCCCGCAGATGGCGTCGCGTGGGGACACCCGACGAAGTTGTGGCGCAGGCGCCGCGAGAACGTCGGAACGGTCGAAATTTCGGAGCATCCCTGGCAAAAGGAAGGAGGCAGGCAATTTGTCGCTTTGCGAAGTGAGCCCCCCCTGCGAAAGCCTAAAATACGTGCCCTATAATCTACTGAGAACAAACGGGAAGAAAAGGAATAACGGATAACATGTTGAAAATACAAGGGCTATCTGACCGTCGTCCGAGCATTCCCCGACAACATCGGGCAGTAGTGGAATATCCACAATGAAGGTAGGAGGGGTCTAGGGCCGTGTTCAAAAATTGCCCATCGATAATCGAAGATCGAAACTCGAAAATGGAAAATTGAAGATCGAGACGAACAAATTACCCGTCACCAATCGTCAATCCAAAATCATCAATCGAAAAGCGAAACTTCCCAGTTATAATGGCCGGCTGATTTGTGGAAATCAGAAACTGGAAACTGGAAACTGGAAAATCGAAACTGGAAACTCAAAGTTCGAAACTCGAAAATCGAAAATGGAAAATCGAGAGCGGCAAATCACCGGAACAGTGAGAAGTGACGAGTGACAAGTGAGAGCGTCCATGCCTGATTGTCGCAATCCAAAATCAAAAATCCAAAATCGAAAATCACAAATCACCTTTCACAAACTGGCAATCGAAAATCGGCAATCGACAATCGCAAACCGACAATCACAAATCAGCAATCACAAATCGCAAATGATCCTAGCGTTGAGGCGAAGATGGCGATCACCAGCATTTATACCGTTTCTCAAGATGACCCCGAGGCGCGCAATTGGCTGAGCTTTTTCCGCCGGCGCGGGTACGCTCGCCTGAACAATGTGAGGATTGAGCGAGTGGTTTGGCTGGAAGGGTCCTTTAACCTGGGGCACTTGATGCCCCTTCTCGTCAACCCGCTCTACCAGGTGGCGGCGGAAGCGTCGCAGCTCGATTCCCAGCAGGGACCCATTGTGGAGATTGCTTATCGCCCCGCCGTCACCGATCCGGAAACGCCTTCGATCCTCGCCGGGGCGCACGCGTTGGGGGAAGAGGGATTGCAATTCGCCCGCTTGAGCCGGCGATATCAATTCTGCGGGCTGGATGAGCCAGAAGCCAAAAGCCTCGCTGCGCGCTTCCTCTACAACAAAATCGTGGAGAGGATTCGCGAACCGCACGAGGTTGTGACCACGCTTCAACCCAGTGGAAAGCCTGATCCCGTGGGTACGGTTTCGTTGCGAGGCCTCCGCGATGACGAGCTTGCGGCGCTCGCGCGAGAACGCTCCTGGTATGCCCCGCTTTCGCAGATGAAAGTGATTCAGGCGCACGAGCAGGAGCGCGGCCGGCCTTACACTGATGCGGAATTGGAAATCCTGGTGCAGAGCTGGAGCGATCACTGCTACCACACCACCTGGAAAAGCCTGGGCCTGCTCAAAAAGCTTATGGAGGCCACCCGCCGAATCAATCATCCCCTCGTCGTGTCCTCCTTCACCGACAACGCCGGTGGGATGGATTTTGTGGATGATTGGGTGGTGACGATCAAAGGCGAGACACACAATTTCCCCAGCTCCATCGCGCCCTTCGGGGGAATCGCCACTAAACACGGCGGGGTGATTCGCGACACCCTGGGTTTTGGCAAAGGCGCGTATCCGATTGGGGGCACGACCGTCATGGGCACCCTGGACCCGCGCTTGCCCGAAAACGAGGTGCCGGCGGGCGCGCTGCATCCGGAGTTGATCGTTGCGGAGTCGATTCGCGCTACGGCTTATTACATGAACCCCATGGGCATTCCTATGATGCACCCCATCTACCGGTGCCATCCGGGCTATGCCAAGTGCTTTGCGCTGGGCCATTCGCTGGGCCTCCTGCCGAAGAAGTATGCGCACAAAGACCCGCCCCAACCGGGCGACGTCGCCGTGCTGTTTGGCGGCGCCACCGGCCGCGACGGCGTCCACGGCGCCACCGCCAGCTCCGCCGCGATGACCGGCGAGACCTTGGAAAAAGAGTCGGCCGCCGTCCAAATCGGCCACCCCATCACCGAGCGACGATTTACCACGGCTATCCCCATTCTGCGCGATAGCGATTGTATCCGCTCGATTACGGACCTCGGCGCGGGCGGCATTTCGTGCGCCGTCGGCGAAATGGGGGCCGGTACGGGCGTGTCGATTGATTTGGATGCCGTCCCGCTGAAAGATCAGAGCCTGAGCGCGTGGGAGATTCTCCTGTCCGAATCGCAAGAGCGCATGCTGATGGCCGTGCCGCCGGATAAACTGGAAGAAGCGCAGGCGATTTTGCGCCGCTTCGAGGTGGCCTCGTGCATCCTCGGGCGCTTCACGGATACCGGCCGCTTGGAGGCTACGTGGAAGGGACAAAAAGTCGTTGACCTGGAGATGGCATTCCTGTGGGGCGCCTGCCCGATCGATCCCACGCCCACCGCGCGGCCCGAGCGACATCTTGTCCCCGTGGAGATTCCCTCGCCCAAGACCGCCGATGATTGGGGCAAGTCGATCTGCAGCATATTGTGTCACTATCATTGCGCCGATCAAAGCCCCGCCGGGACGCGATATGACTCCACCGTGCAGGGCCGCACCGCGGTGGGGCCTTATGCCGGCAAGAACCATCGCATGCCCACCAACATCTACGTTTCCGCCCCCTTACGCGGCAAGCCCCACGGGATTATCACCACGCTGGCTTTCAATCCTTTCTACGGCGAAATCGATCCCGCCGCCATGGCGCGCCTCATGATGCTCGAAGCCATTACCAAGGCGGTGGTGGCCGGCGCCGATTACCATCAAATGGTCCTGTGCGACAACTTCTATACGCCTCGCGTGCGCCCGGAAACGGCCTTCGAGCTTGTGGAGATGGTGAATTCCATTGCGCGCCTTTCGGTTGAACTCGGCGTGCCATTTATCTCCGGCAAGGATTCGAGCTCGGGAACTTTCGAGGCCGGGGGAAGGAGAATCGACGTGCCTCCCACGCTCGCCGTGGCTGCCGTGGGCCGAGTCAGCGATGTGAAGGCGATGGTGACCAAGGATTTCAAACGGGCCGGCAATCGCCTGCTGTTGTTGGGCCTCTACGACGCGGAGGCTCTTGGAGGCACCGTCTATGCTGACTCCCTGGGGCAGCGCGGGGATCGCTTGTTTGACGCTTATGACCATGATTCCATCAAGGCGCAGTGGGATTACCTTTTGGAACTCCACGCTCGGCACGGCTATGTTTCCGCCTCCGCCATCGCCGAGGGAGGGATTTTGCTCCGCCTGTTCGAAGCTGCCTTCGGGTCAGGTCTCGGCGCGCAGGTGGATTTTGGCGGCATCACGACCGCGCGGCGCGACGGCCTTCTTTTCGGCGAATTCATCGGGTCGTGCTTGCTCGAGGTTCCGCCGGATTTCGAGGTTCCCTCACACCGCGCGGAGGTCCCACATCAGTTTCTCGGCCATGTTACCGCCGAGCCCCGTTTGACATTTGTCGACCGTGGCGCGGTGATTTGGGAGGAAGCCGTTTCGCAGTTGGCGGAGAGTTGGAGCCAAACTTTTCGCGAGGTGGTGAAATGAGCCAGGCGAGAACCGCCATCCTTTATGCCCCCGGAACAAATTGCCACGAAGAGACCGCCGCCGCGATTGAGCTGGCAGGCGGCAGAGCGGAGCTAGCGTTGTTGAAGGACTTGATCGGCGGCGAGTGCCGGCTCGAGGATTATCAAGCGGCGGTGATTCCGGGTGGGTTCTCCTACGGCGACCATCTGGGCGCGGGAAGGATTTTCGCCACCATGCTCGTGGCCCGGCTGCGCGACCAGTTGGTGCGTTTCCTGGACGCGAAGAAGCCTTTGCTGGGAATCTGTAATGGTTACCAGGTCCTGACCGAAGCCGGGATTCTGCCCGGCCGGACCCCCGGCCAACGCACGATGGCACTGCTCGAAAATCAATCTGCGCGCTTTGAAGACCGCAAGGTCCGGCTGGTTGTTTCCACGCAAAAATGCGCGTGGACCGAGGGCCTGCTCGGACAGGTGCTGGAAATGCCTTCCGCGCACGGTGAGGGACGCCCCTTGTTCTGCGCCTCTGGCTCACTATCCGAGACGCGCGCGGTTTTTTATTATGGTGACGAACACGGCCGGCCCACGATGGACTATCCGAGCAACCCGAATGGCTCCCCCGGCGCCGTCGCCGGCATTACTGATGAAAGCGGCCTCGTGCTCGGCCTGATGCCCCATCCCGAACGCGCCTCGCTTCCCACCCAGTACTCGCAAGACGGCTTGAGGATTTTCCAAAACTTGGTCAAATGGCTGGATCAATAAGCTGGGATGCTTCCGCTGGGTGAAAGCTCAGGCGGAGCGCGAATCAGTCCGGCGCCCGGCAAGCCAGGATTTAGGATTTGGAATTTTGCATCCTCGTAATCTCCCTGACCTTGCCGCTTGAGCATTGTGGTTAATCCATAAATCCCCGATAAATAAGAGCAAATCCCAACTCATGATATATAGTAACTACTGTGTTTTCAATTACTTGTAAGTATTTCGTTCTCTTCTATCTTGTTTTCAATAACTTACAAGACAGGTCGGCGCTCTTAACATCATTTTGCCTGCAGGCTCCCTTCCTCGGCGTACAAAGTTAATGGAGCCTGACTTCAGGCTCTTGGCCCGGTCGGGGCCGTTTCCCGATGAGGTGCTTGGGGCGGAAACGGAAGCCCGTCCACGTTGCGTCGATCGAAATCTGGGCGACGCTGTCCAATCCGGCCTCATACAACGGCTCCCACCCGCTGTCTCGCGACAGATCGGAGTGCAGTGGTCCTGACTTCTTGGGATACGCGAACCACAGAAGGGCATCTTCGATAATGGCGCTAAGTACAGAGGGCGCCATGGTTTTTACGTCAGCTTTGCACCGTACAAAGGCGATTACGCAGTCGACTCCGCCGCTTGAGATCTTCAGCAGCTTCGCCCCGTCCGGCAAATTTCCAAGCAGTGCGAGGAAGTCTGCCGGTGCGCCTTGAAGCAACACCTTCATTCCAGGCCTGATTCCCAGTTTTCGTACGAGTCCAGATGTTGTCATGGTTTTGCTCCGCTCTTGCCTGCCTGAATCGTCAAGCTTTTGTCAAAACACGGATTTCCGTGCCGGTCATTTGGTTGAAAGAACAAATTGATTGCCATCTGCGTCCTGGAGTTTCGCAAACTGACCCCACGCTTGTTTCGTGGGAGGGGCCGTAAACACCACTCCGCGGTCTTTCAACTCCTGATATGTCCGGTCGAGGTCGTCCGTCATAAACGTCACATTGCAAAAAGAACCGATCCGATCTTCGTGGCCGGGAGGCGTGAATAGAACTACTTTCGTCTCGCTGCCTGGAATACGCAGTTCGATCCAACGCTGCTTGTCATCAAATGGCTGATCGGTCAAGATTTGGAACCCTAGCTTTTCCGTATAGAAGCTGACCGATTGGTCCTGATCTCGTACAGGAATGCTCACAAATTTTACCGCCTTAATCATAAACATCCTCCTCTAAGGCGCAGTGTAGAGAGGGGAACACGGCCTTGTAAAGAAAAATCGAATTACTATAGTATAATCTGCTATAGTAATAATAAGAACTGCCGGAGAGTTTTTGTGAACCTTCCCTTGGATAGCTACATTTTGGATGTACTCATGCGCGATCTCACCGAACATGAAAAGCGACCCTCGGCGTTTCTTGTTTACCTTCATGTATGGAGGCGAAGCATGGGTGCGGGTCAGAAAGTCGCATCGCTGAGCTACCAGGAGATAGCGGAGGGCACGGGATTATCGAAGTCCGCCGTGCAAAGCGCTGTGAGGCTTCTCAAGAGGCGAAGGCTAATCTCTGTTTCACTAAAGAGCCCGACTGCTACGCCGGTCTATAAAGCAGAGCGTCCCTGGATGCGGCGAAAGCAAGGGTGAGAGACCGACAGGTCACAGCCCACAGCCGACAGCAAACAGCCGACAGTGGGAATATCACCGCCTAAACTTTTGCCTCATCCGGAGAATCCGACTGGTTGATTGCTGAACAACTTCAGGTTGCCGGGGCCAGGATCATCATCGGACTGATATCCGCCGGCCGCATTGCGCCCAAGCTGCCGCTCCCTTGCCTCGTGGTGGCGACGACTGCGGTTCGTGACGAGGGGACTTCCTATCATTACCTGCCCCCGAGCCCAGAGGTCGCGTGCGCCGCCCGGATTACCGCCTAGGGAGGAAAGCGGCGGTCCGCCGCGGCGGTCCGCACCCCAAAGCTTCGCATCCGCGCGCGACCAGAGATCCCAGCTAAGCGTCCGGCGCTGCTTGCGCCACCTCTCGACACACGCAGGCAACGACTTCCAGAGCCCCACTGCGGTCGCGAGTCTGAAGGACGGAAACTTCCACCCGGCGCGTACTTCCATCCGAGCTTTGGAATTCGACAGTTTTTTTCCGGGTTTCCGTTCCGGTCTCGAAGCACGCGCCAATGAGTTCCGACAAGGCAGGAATGTCGTGGAAAATCTCCCCATAGCGGCGGCGCGACCAGGTGTCCACGGCAAGGACTCTGCGTGCCAGGGGGTTGGAGAAAGTTACAAAACCTTGGGCGTCAAAAATCATCAATCCATAGTCAATCTCGCGGGCGAGGAGTTCGAATTTGCGAACGTTTTCTTCGGCGCGGCGCTCCGCTGCAACCAGTTTTTCCTGCGTCACTTTCTGGTCAGTCTTCAACTGCGTCATGACCGCCTTCATGGTGGCGAGCGTGAAGACGGCTTCGTCCTCCGCGCGCACCTTCGCGAGCTTGCGTTCCTCGGGTACGAAGGTGCGTTTGATGAGCTTTTGAAGGGGGTAGACTCCCAGGAGCAGGACGGTGATCACCAGTACCGCGGCCCCGAGAAGCAACATCATATGCTGCGAGTTAAGGTGGGGATTCATTTTCAGCGCGCCATTCCCGACCAGCGCAAATACAAATCGAGAAGTGAGCTCCCACTCAGACCGGCGTAGATTGCGGCAATTCCCAAAAACGTGCCATACGGCCAGGCATAACCGCGGAAGCGGGAGTTTACGGCGCTCATGCCGAGAGCGAGAACCGACCCTCCGAGGGAGCCCAGGAGGATCGTCAACAGGGTCAGAGGAACGCCGAAAAACGTTCCTACCATCAACATCAGCATGACGTCCCCGAACCCCAGATATTCTTTCTGCTTGCCGCCCAACCGGTAGAAAGCCTCGCCCACCGCGTAGAAAAGTCCGCCCCCCACCAAAGCGCCTGCGACGGCGCCCAGGACGGAGGCGGTGAAGCCTTCCAGGTAGATATCCCAATGCCGGAGTATCCAGCCGAGCGGCCGATCATCCACCGGAATGAAAAAGCTGAACATCAGTCCCAGGCAGATTCCGAAAATAGTTACGGCGTGGGGAATGCGCCGGTCGAGGAGGTCGGTAAAGATGAGAACGATCAGCAACATGCCCAACGCAGCGTATTTGATAAACTCCGGCCCGAGGCCGTAGGCGCGGAAAGTCAGAACCAAGACCAGTGCCGTCAAGGCTTCAACCGTGGGATAAATCGGCGAAATCGGCGCATGGCAATCGCGACAACGCCCGCGCAAAACCAGATAACTGATCAGGGGGATGTTGTCGTACCAACGAATGAGGTGGTGGCAGCGCGGGCAATGCGAGCGGGGAAGGACAATCGATTCCCCCCGCGGCAGGCGAGCAATGCAAACGTTCAAAAAGCTTCCAAAACAAAGGCCAAAAAGCCCAATGACGATATACGCGAAAGCCACGCGATGCTTCTCCAAATGTCAGGTGCCAGGAAAGTCCGAAAATCGAAAATCGAAATTCGATGCCCAGTTCGCGAGTTTCGAATTTCGATTTTCGAGTTTCGATCTTCGAATTTCGATTTTCGTCTCTAGAACTTAGAATACTTTGCCGCAAACCAAACGCTGATAAAGCGCCTCGGTGCGGCTGACCATTATAGCAGCAGAAAATCCCTCGGCCCTTTGGCGGCCCTGGCGGCCGAACTCGAGCAGTTTCGCGCGGTCGCGAGAAGCCAGAAGAATAGCATCAGCCAACGCCTGGGGCGACCCGGGCGGAATCAGCCAGCCGGTCTCATTCTCCACCACAATTTCCGGAAGGCCGCCCACGCGGGTTGCGACCACGGGAAGGCCATATGACATCGCCCACAAGGCTGAAGATCCCAAGCCCTCGGCTCGCGAAGGCATAATGAAGAGGTCGAGGCCGGGGAAAAAATTCGCGAGATCGTTGAGGGGGCCCAGATGAATAATCCGCGAGCAGTCAGGACAGGCGCCGTGCATCGACATGCCGCTGGGGAGCGCAGCATCGTCGCCCGCAAGGATCAGTCGGGCCTTGGGCAGGTTTTCGGCGAGTATTGCCAAGGCTGCAAGCGCCAAATCCTGTCCCTTTTCCGGTGTGGACGCGCCGAGCAGTCCCACCACAAAATCATCATTCTCGCACTGCCACGACGTGCGCAGGCGCAGCCTCTCTGTGGCGCTGGGTAACTCCGCGGGGATCTCAATGCCATCCGGTATCACGGTGATCCGCTCGCGGGGAACGCCGGCTTGCACAGAATGCTCCCGGATGTTTTCCGAGACGGCGATCACCGCGTGGCACGTGTGGCCGTACTTAAAACGATAGGTCCAGCGGTCAGAAGGGAAAAAGGTAACGCGCCGGCTGGCCACGCGCCGGAGCGGTAATCCCAGCGAAGCGAGCCAAGCGAGGGTCTGACCGCGGCCATCGTGCGCGTGCAGAATTTGCGGCGCCCAGGTTTTGAGCTGCTGGCGCCAAAGTAGAATCCCGAAGGCGTGCCCCGGGTCGTATGCGGGCAGGGTGAAAATGCGGAAGCCTTCCCGCTGCGCCCCCTCTTCCAGGCCGCTCCCTTCCAGGCACACGATTGTCTGTTCGTGCCCGCGCTCGCGCAAGCCCTGCGCCAGCATCAGCATTTGCCGCTGGCCGCCGCGCAGGCTTGACCCCGTATCAATGTGAGCGATTTTGAGCGGCTGCGGTGAAGTCACACATGAAAGGGGTGTTAAATTCATGGCCAGTGTTGATTGTCAAGGGCCTTAGCTGACTGTAACGACCGATTCTATCTCATATTCTCGCTCGTTTGTGGCCAAGATGCGCCCACAAGATTGCGTGATTATCTTAACGAAGGACTCAGGTTCCGTGAGTCACCGAGCCGCTACCCGGCTCACGCAAATAGCGCTTCAGCCAAGCGCTTGAGTCCAAACAGAAGAGGGTCACCGGCGCTCCCGGACCAGCCGTTGGGAAGGCAGTTCACCTTCCACCTTGAGCGACTCGACGGGTCTAAATCGCGGTGGCCAATGGGCAGGCAGCTTGACGCCGGGCAAGCTCTTAAGGCGTTCCTGGATGGAGTGATTTTCCGCCGCGTCATTCGTCTGCGGCAGGTGCCCGGCCAGCGCCTGCTCGAGGATTTCGGCAGCGGAGCTTCCCGGGTTCCGGGCCAGAGCGTCACGCAGCAACTGTTCAGCCTGCGGTGTGAGGGTAACCTGCATGAATCAAGTATAGCCCAGGCACGGATCGAACGGACCGCAAATCCATCAGAGTCGCCGTTCAGGGTGACCAGGATCGCGCCAGGCTTTCACGTATTTTACGCGAGGCGCTGCATGGCCGGCTGGCTGGCGCAGAGTGAAACTCTGCGATTGATCGTACCGCTGTGTCATAGTGCCTCCCTCAGCTATTCTGGTGATCGGCCTACCCGCGGTTGTGCGTGGCAGGTAGCTGGTCATCGAGTGCGCGGAAGTAACCCCTCATCCGGCCCGCGACGGCCGATGAGAACGCCCGTCGCGGTCCACCTTCTCCCCTGGGAGAAGGTTGGAAAGATCGTGGGGCGCGCGGGCGCGCGCAAAACCACCCTCCCTCTCCGCCGGGGAGAGGGGGGACCGCGAGGCGGGAGGTGAGGGGGGTTCATTGTTACGAACCCGACGCTGCCGAGCCGAGCGGTGGTGCGGTTTTACAATAAGAGGGGTACCGCCGAACAGTGGATCAAAGAGGGCAAGCATGCGGTGAAGATGACCCGGCTGAGTTGCCACAAATTTCGTTCCAACGAGGTGCGGCTCTGGCTGACCATCACGGCCTATAATCTGGGGAACCTCTGCCGGCGGCTGGCATTGCCGCAGAGGATCGGAAACAGGTCCCTGACGAGTTTGCAGCAGCGGCTGCTAATGACGGGCGGACGCCTGGTGAAGCACGCACGCTATTACTGGCTGCTGCTGGCCGAGAGTCATCTGACCCGGCGGCTGTTTGGCAGCATGGTGCAGCGGATCGATGGACTGCCGCTTCCGTCGGGATAGCCCAAGGTTGTGGAAGTCGGGAAATCGATCCAGAGGCAACAGGGACGGAGGGGTGTCTGATCAAACCAGATCGCAAGGACGCTGTCAGCAGTTTCGGGACTCGAATTGGCGCAGAGGGGCCTCTGTGTCGAGCTCCTGGACCCAGCCAAAGGAAAAAGCGTGCGCTGGCATCCATCCAGCGGCGTATAGAATGGGACTGTTGGGAGCCAAAAAGGAAATTCCGGGTTAAAGGAGACGCGCCGCAAAAAATGGAAGTTGTTACAGACGAATAGGAACGCGCGCAAAAAACACACTGAATTCAGTTGCTAAAGAAAAACCGGAAGGAGCGCCAACCATATGAAATCCATTTTCCGGTACCACCACTTGGGCATCCCTACGGGGAAAAAAGTTTCAGGCATGGTCGAAATCCGGCATCTGAAGATTCACGCAACCGACCACGAATCAAATCCGTTCGGTATCCAGTGGATGCTCTACGGGAAGGATTGTAAGGTGCCGGATTTGGTGCGGAACATGCCCCACGCAGCCTTTGAAGTCGATGACCTCAAGACAGCCCTGAAGGGGAGGAAGGTAATCATCAAGCCCAACTCGCCGTCACGCGGTGTTCTTGTCGCGTTCATTGAAGAGGCGGGAGCGCCAGTAGAACTGTTGCAGTTCACGGGCAAACGAACGAACACGCGTCATCGTACGAAAGAGAAGCGGAACACACAAAAATAATTGGCACTTACACGCGGAGGCTTTGCACAAGGTTCTTCGGTGTTAAGAGGCTCTATGCTGCCTTTGCATTTCTTCCAGCTTCGCGTACTTCCTTTGCACATAGCGTGCGGCCATCTTGGCGATCAGATAGCCCGGCCTGCCATCGAGCATTCCCAGACGAAAAATGTACGAATTCAAAAAAATCCATGGAGGGCTCAGCGTACGCCGCAGAGAGCTTACGCTCTCGCCTCTCTCAAACATCTCCTTGGCGGCCAGATCTGTGTAGAACTCAATCCGCTGGCGATGCTCTTCCCGAGTATTACACGTGTAGTGAAGAATCTCCCCCGGCAGCGTCGCAACCGGGCCATTGACGACCACCGACTCGTGCACGTAAGCGCCCTCCCAGCGGCCGCGGCGGCGGTCGAAGAGGCGCAGCTTATAGTCAGGATACCATCCCGAGTGCAGAATCCACCGCCCCAGATATTGGGCTCGACGGGCAAACTGGTAGCCGGCGGCAGAGGGTTCCGAGCGCTTCCATTCCAGAACCGCAGCCTGCGCTTGGGAGTCTAACTCTTCATCCGCATCGAGACTCAAGACCCAATCGTGCTGAGCTTGCGCGCTGGAAAAGTTTTTTTGGGCGGCGAAGCCTTCCCAGGCGTGGGTGATCACCCGCGCGCCTAATCCCGCTGAGATCTCGCGCGTGCCGTCGGTGGAGCCGGCGTCGATTACCACAATCTCCTCGGCGCAAAAAAGTGAGCGGATGGCGCGCGCGATGTGGGCGCTTTCGTTGCGGGTGATGATGGTGGCAGAAATGGCTGGCATGACGGGTCAGATTTGGCTGTCCGGTGCAATGAGGCCGGCAAGCGCGCCCTCCGAAATCAGGCCGGCGACGCACGCAATGTCAGCGTGCAGGGGCCGGTCCTTGGAAATGTGCGGTGAGACCTTGCGAACCATTTGCCGGGCTCGCTCTGCCCGCGCGCCGGAACGGAGCGGCGCGAGCAAGTCCAGCGCCTGGCAAGCGCAAAGCAGCTCGATGGCCAGAATGTTTCTGACGTTGGCGATGATCGGTTGCAGCTTCAATGCCGCCGCCATCCCCATGCTTACGAAATCTTCTTTGTTCCCGGAAGTGGGGATGGAATCGGCCGACGCCGGATGCGCCAGCACTTTGTTTTCTGAGGCCAAAGCAGCCGCGGCGACCTGCATCATCATGAGTCCCGATTCCAGGCCGGGCGAGTGGGCGAGAAACGCGGGAAGTTCGGATGTAAGCGGATTCACCAGGCGGTCGACGCGCCTTTCCGCGATGGCGCCGAGTTGGGTCAGGGCGATGGCCATCAGGTCGAGCGCCAAGGCCAGCGGCTGGCCATGAAAATTGCCCCCGGAAATGACCTCGCCCGCGCTCGCAAAAACCAGAGGATTATCCGTGGCGCTGTTCATTTCAATTTCGAAAACCTGGCGGGCATAGCCCAAGGCGTCGCGCACGGCGCCGTGAACCTGCGGCATGCAGCGCAGGCTGTAAGCGTCCTGGACGCGCGAGCAGCCTTGGTGGGATTTGTTGATGCTGCTTCCGCGAATGAGCCGGGCCAGGTTGCGCGCGGAAATGATCTGTCCGGGATGAGGACGCGCGGCGTGCAAGCGCTTGTCGAAGGCGCGCGTGGAGCCGCGCAGGGCATCGAGCGACAGAGCACCGGCGACGTCCGCCGTATTGGCCAGAATCTCCGCCTCGCGCCAGGCCAGCAGCCCGACGGAAAGCATGGCCTGGGTGCCGTTCACGAGTGAAAGTCCCTCTTTGGCCCCCAGGGTCAGGGGTTTCATCCCCAGCGACTCGAGCGCCGCCCCGGCGCGCTGCCGCCGGCCACGGAATATGACGTCGCCCTCGCCGACCAGCGCCAAGGCCACATGGGCGAGCGGCGCCAGATCACCGCTGGCGCCCACGGAGCCGCGCCGGGGAACAACCGGATGCACGCCGTGGTTCAAAAATGCGCACAGCATTTCGGCAAGGCGGGGCCGCACACCGGAAAGACCACGCGCCAGCGTGTTGGCGCGCAAGAGCAGCAAGCCGCGCGTCTCCGCCACGCCTAAAGGCTCACCTACGCCGCAAGCGTGGCTGCGGACCACGTTCAGTTGCAGTTCGCGCGCCGCGGCTGGGTCAATGTGTTCGGTGGAGAGACTCCCCACGCCCGTGGTCACGCCATAGACCAATTGCTTTTCCGCGATGATCTTTTCTACCCAGGCGCGCGATTTCTGCATCGCCAAACGTGCGCGCGGGGACAGGCGTACACGGTGATCCCCCAGGACCACGGCGGCGAAATCGCGCCGCGTAAGTCGTTGGCCGTCGAGGAGTATGGTGCGTGACATGGAAGCCTTTCTCGGGACGCGGGAAACGGGACGACTTACAGAGTTTAAAGGGTAAAGGATAAAGAGTAAATGGTAAACCAATTAGATATTTATCCTTTACACTTTATCCTTTACGCTTCATCCTTCGTCCCGTGTCCCGTGTCCCGTGTCTTTAGGCCCTGCCTCAAACAGCTCGCGGTACTTGTCGGGCAGGGAACGGGGATGCCCCTCCCGGTCCGTGATCACGTGTACGGTTTCCCCCTCCGCCAAAAGTTCTTTGCTGGCCTGGCAGTAGACTTCATAGCCAAAAATCAGAACACGCCGGCGGATTTCCTTCAGACAAGTGCGGATCAGAATGTCGTCGTCATAGCGGGCGGGGGCTTTGTAGCGGCAGCGCGCTTCGGCCACCATGATGTAGAGGCCGTCCTGCCGCTCCATCTCGCGGTAGGCGAAGCCGTGCTGACGGCAGAAATCCGTGCGCCCAATTTCGAACCAGATCAGGTAATTGGCGTAGTAAACCACCCCCATCTGGTCCGTTTCGGCGTAACGGACTTGCAGAGTGGTGGCGGTCCAGTGGGTGGATGAGTCCATAAATTTTGGATTTTAGATGTTGGATTTTGGATTAAGCTCCGCTGGCTCGCTCCCTCTCCTTGTTCCTTGTTTGCGGCGGCCAAACTGCAAGTCGAAGCCGCTCGACCGCAGTGTATACCAAATCTGCAAGTTCGCAAATTGCGGGCCGCCCAACACAAGGCTGACCAGCGTCTTAGATCCGTCTTTCGCCACGCCCACTCCAATCCAAAATCGAAAATCCAAAATCCAAAATTAGAGCAGGCTCTCGCCCACGTCATCGACGGGATTGGCGAGCACATGGCGAAGGCAAGCAAAGAACCCACGCAGGAGCGTTTGGAAAAAGCGGCGGTGCTCCTGCTCCGGGAGAATCTGAACCTGCACATGGACATCGCCTGAACGGTCGACTTGCTGGAAAAAGTCTGCGGCGGTGGGCCACGCGAGCGTCACGTGCGGATGCTTGGCCGGCCGCCGCTCCACTTCAAACCTCCCCCGATGGAGAAACACGGTCCACTCCATATCCCAGTCTTCCACCCTCCAAAGCGTGGTGATTTCGGATTCGCGGATCTGCTGCCGCAAGAACTTGTCGCGTCCCATCAGCACGAAGGCGCGTTGGATGATTCGGCGCGCCGCGCGTTTGGACAGGGAGGTGGCGAGATCTTGGCGGGGAAGCGTTTCTTCGGGTGGTGGCGTATTGGGCATGCGATATAGAATCAAACAGTATCACTAATCCAGAAGGTTTAGTGCAAATGCAGAAGTAGCCGGACCTGTTTTTGGGTGCACCGCTCGTCTCCGGTGGGTAAGGGGAAGCCGCGGACCTAAGAAACAGGTCCGCGTTACAATTGTTTGCTAAGGCCCCACCCGTCCCAACCCGCGGTGAGAAATTCACGGCCCAGGGACGCCGCGCATTGCCTCCGCGCGCTTGGCTGCTGAAGCGATGAGGTCTTGGGAAGAGACCAACTCGTCGACCAGTCCCATGCTCAAAGCTTGTGTGGCCGGAACGCGGTCTGCGGTAAGAAGCAATTGCAGAGCCGTGGCCTTGCCAAGAAGGCGAGGCAATCGTTGCGTGCCACCCCAGCCGGTTATCAAGCCCAAGGTTGCGCCAGGGTGTCCAAACGACGCGTCGTAGGTGGCCACGCGTGCATGGCAAGCGAGCGCCAGGTCCAATCCGCCGCCCAAGCAGTAACCGCGGATGGCGGCGACCACGGGCAGGGGGAAGGCCGCCAGACGCCGGCATGTGCTTTGCCCACGTTCGGCAAATTCCCGCGCGCAAAATCCCTCGACCGCGGCAACCTCTTCAATGTCCGCTCCCGTGGCAAAGGATTTTGCGTTGGCCGCGATCACGACCCCGCTAAACAGGCGGGCGCCTAGGACTTCTTCGAGGAGGTCATCGATCTCCCCCAGAACCGCTGCGGTCAGACACGGGTATCCTGCGGATGGCGGAAACGCCAGCACGGCGACGGAATTATGACTGAACAATTCCATTCGTTATAAGAACAGTGGTTAGTGGCTAGTGGTTAGTGGCTAGAAAAGCAGTAACGCGCGGTTAGTGGCCAGTGGGTGCTTTCCTCTAACCACTAGCCACTAACCACTCGCCACTTTATTTTTGATGAATTCGACAATGGTTTGCGTAGATGCACCGGGCTGAAAGACCTCGGCGACACCAGCTTGCTTTAAGCCCGGAATATCCTCATCGGGGATGATGCCGCCCACCACTACCAGGACATCATTCATGCCCTCGGCGCGCAGCAGCTCGCAAATGCGCGGAATAATGGTATTGTGCGCGCCGGATAAAATCGAGATGCCGATGGCGTCCACGTCCTCTTGCACGGCTGCGCTCGAAATTTGTTCGGCGGTCTGCCGTAAGCCGGTGTAGATGACTTCCATCCCCGCATCGCGAAGGGCGCGCGCCACAATCTTGGCGCCGCGATCGTGTCCATCCAAACCGGGCTTGGCAACAAGCACGCGGATGCGTCGGTCAGGCATTGAGCAGCTCACCTTTGGTCAAACACTGACTTTAAATCGAGCGCGAAGCCCGGGAGGATGTCAGGGTCTTCGAGTGTCTCATGCTCGCGGCGGACAAAGCTCCCACCGTCGGCCCGGAAAACCTGCACTTCACGTGTCTTAGGATAGAAGACCCAAACCGCCTTAGCCCCGGCGGCGAGGTACTGCTTGACCTTCTGTGTCAGTTCCTCCGCAAGATCTGTCGGCGAGACGACCTCGATGGCCAGCGCGGGAGCGCCCTGAATGCGTTTGTCCAAGTCAATGTCACGCATGCGGTCGGCCGGGACGAAGGAGACATCCGGAATTCGCACGGTCTCGGGCGAGAGTTGGTAACCGGTTTCCAAGAACACCTCACCAAGCTTTCGTTCTTCGACAAAACTTCCCATACGGCGGGCGATTCGGTCGCGTACCCTATTATGTCTCGGCATTGGCTCGGTCATGGTGACGAGTTCCCCCTGGTTGAGCTCATACAGGATTCCTTCTCGAATAGGGAGCTGATCGAACTGCGCAATCGTTAGCAAGGTCTTGGTTGCCATGTAATACTCTCCCTTTGATCCTACTCCAGGTTCAAAGCTGATGCAGCGCGGCTCGTTGTCTACGGGCAAGATTCAGAATTTTATCGAAACGCTGGCTCCTCGTATGTGCCGAAGACCTTGCGCAGGACGTCACACATTTCACCCACCGTGGCGTAAGCGCGCACCCCGTCCAGGATGTAGGGCATCAAATTCGCGTCGGTCGCGGCGGCGCCTCCCAGCGCCTCCAAAGCTCGCTGGACAGCGGCATTATCCCGCTTTTTCCGCACTTCCTCCAGCTTTTTGACCTGGTGGCGCGCCACGCTGTCGTCAATCACCAGAAGCTTGATGGGGCGGTCCTCCTCCGTCACGTAATCATTGACTCCCACGATGATCTTTTCCTTGCGCTCGACGGCTTTTTGGTAGGCGTACGCGGCGTCGTGAATTTCCTTCTGCGGATATCCGCGCTCGAGCGCGGGCACCATGCCCCCCATGGCATCGATTTTCTGGAAATAATCGTAACAAGCGCGCTCCGTTTCCAGCGTCAACTTCTCGATGAAATAGGAACCGGCCAGCGGATCGACTGTATGGGTCACACCGCTTTCGTGGGCCAGCACCTGCTGGGTGCGCAAAGCGAGGGTAACGGCTTCCTCGGTCGGCAGCGCCCACGCTTCATCGAGGGAGTTCGTGTGCAGCGATTGGGTCCCGCCCAGCACTGCCGCCAGCGCCTGAAGGGTGGTGCGAACGACATTATTGTAAGGTTGCTGCGCCGTCAGTGAGCAGCCCGCCGTCTGGGTATGAAAACGGCAGAGCCAGGAGCGAGGGTTGGTGGCGCCAAACCGCTCGCGCATCACCTGCGCCCAGATTCTCCGCGCCGCCCGGTACTTCGCCACTTCCTCAAACAAATCGCTGTGGGCATTGAAGAAGAAACTCAGGCGCGGCGCGAATTCATCCACCGGCATGCCCGCGCGCTGGACCCACTCGACGTATTCAATTCCGTCGCGCAGAGTGAAGGCCAGTTCCTGCACCGCGGTCGAACCTGCTTCGCGAATGTGGTAGCCGCTGATGGAAATGGGATTCCAGCGCGGAACCTCGCGCGCCCCGAAGGTGATGGTATCAACAACCAGGCGCAGGGATGGCGCGGGAGGGTAAATGTACTCTTTCTGTGCGATGTATTCTTTCAGGATGTCGTTCTGCGTGGTGCCGGAAATATGCTTCCAATCCGCCCCGCTTTTCTCCGCGACCACCAGGTACATCGCCCAAATGATGGCGGCGGGCGAATTGATGGTCATGGAGGTGGTGATTTGCTGAAGGGGCAAGCCCGCCAGCAAGGCCTCCATATCCGCGAGGGAGGAAACGGAAACGCCGCACCGGCCCACTTCACCCTCGGCCAGAGGATGGTCGCTGTCGTATCCCATCAGCGTGGGCAAATCAAAAGCGATGGAAAGGCCCGTCTGGCCTTGCTCGAGTAAATAATGCAGTCGCTGGTTGGTGTCCTCGGGGCTTCCAAACCCCGAGAACTGGCGCATCGTCCAGATCTTTCCGCGATACATGGTGGGATGGATCCCCCGCGTGAAGGGGTACTCACCGGGGTCGCCCAGGTCATGGGCGTAATCGAAATCGAAAAGGTCGGCTGGCGTATAAAGGCGGTTAATCGGCACACCCGAAAGGGTGGTGAATTCGACCTGGCGTTCGGGGGACTTTGCCAGCGCGGGTTTGAGGGTTTGTTCCTCCCAGCGCTGCTCGCGGGGAGAGGGCTGGCGTCGGATATTCTCGTTTGCGACCTCAGCGCCCGCCTTCTTGTTTTCGTTCACGTTGTTGATCCGCCCGGATTCATGTTAGAGCAGCGCCACTTTCGAAGTCAAACCCAGCGATTTTGGTCATGGGGAATCGGGCCATCGAGTCATCGGGCCATCGAGCCATTGAAAACCTTCAGACGCAGCAAATTAGACCAGTCAGTTGCCTGCCCCAACCGATAGCCGATTTGGGGAAGTGCATCATGCGTGGGCTTACGCACCGGCTTCAGCCCCTTCTTTGCTTGTCTCTCTTCCTTTGAACATTTCCAAGAGTATAGGCTTTGCCTTGTTGGCCTCAAACCAAAAACCTCCAGATACGAGAACCCATCCGAGCAGCAACATGCCAAAGGGGATAAGCAGCATGGGATCCCATTCCGTCTGGGCGCGGGACAGCGAGACAAGAACGGCGAGGATGCCGATGCCGACACCTCCGAACCAGAAAGACATGAATGCAGCCGTGAACGGGTGTAGGCCCATCTTGATCGTACTAGTTGTGCCTAGTGGACCCGGTCCAAATGTACCTCGAGTTATCGGGAGGAAGCTATTATGGTAAAGGATTATTCGTCTGATCTTGAAACCATCACGTGAGATAATGCCTTGAAACGTCTTGTGATCGCCCCAAAGGCGGAACCACTTTGCGGGCTCGGTTTGGGAATCCAACGACGCAATTATTTCTTCCATCGACATGGACGTGTCGATCTCGAATGAATCAGACGGCCAGACTCGCATTCTCTCCCCAAGCCAACTCTCTTTCAGGCCCATCGGCCGAAATCACCATGCAAGCGGGCTGAGACCGTGCATCCGCCGGTCTACAGCCTACTGCTTACTGCCTTCTGCCCTAACGCGGCTAGTCAAGTTTCACCGGCGCCGGGGTTGCTGCCGAGCCCGGAATGTTCGTGGGGTGGGCCACGGCTCCTTGTATGGCGTCATTCAATTCCACGTTGTAATCGCCAAGGATGGTTCCCACCGCCTGCTGGTAGGAGGTAATGGCCTTGGCGTAAGTCGAGCGCGCCGTGACTTCGGTCCCCTCGGCGTTTGCTAGATCGCGCTGCGCCTGAATGACCAGGAAGACTGTGGACTCGCCCAACTGAAATTTCTTGCGTTCGGCGTCGAGGGTTTGCTGATAGAGGATGGTGGCCTTGGCGGCCGCATTAACTGAGGCTTTGGCCTGTATAACCCCGATCACTGCCGTGCGCACCTGCTGAGCAATATTGTTCTTTGATTGTTGCAACTGCGTCTCGAGGAGACGCCGCTCCAGGAGCGCGCGCGCCATGTCGGCCTGCGCCTGCCGGTTGCGGATCGGAAATTGGAGGTTTACGCCAACGGAATAATTCTTGTAATTACCCTGGAAGGTTTGGGACAAAGCCTGCGACACTCCATTCGGGGCAATGCTGGGGGCAGGTACCGCGCCGGTGGCGGTTTCACAATACGATGCCAGGGCGGCCTCGCCTGCCGGGCAGACGGCCTGGTGTCCTGACAGGCCCGTGGCCGCGTAAGTCGCGAAGAAGTTTAAGGACGGCAGCAGGGAATTGCGCCGTGCCGCGAGATTGATATCTTCGTCGCGAAGGTTTAATTCCGTCTGCTCGATCTCCGGGCGGTTGGCAAAAGCCAGCCGTAGCGCTTCGTCGAGGGGGGGGATATCGTTGTCTTTCGGCTCCGGGAGTTTATCCAACGTTTCGATCTGCGCGCTGGTCAAATCTCCCTCGACCTTCTTGGCCAAGGCTGTCTTGATGAGTTCCCCCTGTTGTTGCAAGTTCGTCTGGGCCACGATCAAGGCTTGTTCGTCCGAGGCCACCTGGGATTCCGCCTGCACCACGGAAATGGGCGCCAGGGTGCCAATTTCCACCTGCTTTTTGTTGTCCTCCAAAAGCTTTTGCGAATATGCCAGCGCCTGCTCCTTCACCCGCACATTTTCCTTGTCGGAGAGGTAGTCCCAATACTCATTCAGCACCGTGCCCATGGTGCTGATGACTTGTTGGCGGAAAACGGAACTTGCCGCCTTCTCATCATTCTTGGCAATGCGGATAAACAAAGAGTTGACGCGCCGGCCGAAACCATTCAGGAGAGGCTGGGTAAATCCTACTGCCAGTTCCGTGTAAACCTGAGGATTGAAGGCATCGGTGAGCGCATTGTTCTTATACCGCCCTCCCCCCAACACGACCTCGTAGCTCGCGCCGGTCTGAAACTCCTGCACGAGTCCGGTATAGAGGTCCGCCCCTTGGTTGAATTCATAGGGAACGCCGGTGACAACGGTGGTCCCCAGAGGGCTGAGGTTTTGGTTCCATCCCGTCGAAACGAAGGCTGTAGGGTCAAAGGTACCGCCGCCCAGTGAGACGGGGTTGGCACCGCCGGAAACGCCTCCTGTTGAAGTGCTGACACCGGAAGTGCTGGCGCTCACTCCGCTCCCCACGGCGCCGGAATACAGCGCGGAGGAACTAAACGCTCCATTAAAGCCGCGCGGGGCTCCGCCCCCTTGCGTGCGGAGAAGGTCGGTATGCGAGTAAGCAATGGTATAGCGCGCCACAGCAATATCCAGATTGTTTTCGAGCGCCAATTCAATGACATCCTGGAGGGAAAGGTGCAATTTGCCGTCGCTGAGCAACGAGCGCAAACGTTCCGAGTTGCTCATCTTCGTTTCAGGGATTAAAGGCTGCTCATACGGTTTCCAGACATCCGGAAACCACTGCCTGTTCCCGAACTCACTATTGAAATTGATGGCGGGCGCGGCGTTGGCTGAGGGTGAGGCCTCTTGCGCATAAAGGCAAGGCCCGATTACAAGAATACCTGCAACGAACATCAAGGCGACGAGGCGTTGGCGGTGAGGCTTCATCGAATATCCTTCTCCCTTAGGCGAAATGTTTGTTTGGTCATCTGCACTACCGGGTATTACGCAATGTTTGGACGCAAAGTTTCACGGATCGTCATCAACCACGGGCATTTATCTTGACTTGATGATACCCTCCACAGGCGGTAGGGTTATTTCGGCCGGCATTGGCGCAGGCACATTGGAACTGGGAACACCGGCTGCTCGCATGCCGCCAGCATTCCCTGGGTGGTTAGACTGCTCCGTAGCCCGAAGACTGAGAAATGCGCAGGCTTGGTGGCCCGTGCGCCAAAAAGCAAGACTCAGAAGTTTATCACCGGCCCGCCGGACAGACAACCTTGTGGCGATGTAACTTCGCTTTGAGTGCAGTCCGCTTGGAAGAATAACGACATTATGCGCAACATCCGATTAATTTTGGCCTATGATGGAAGTGACTTTCGCGGCTGGCAGCGTCAGCCCGATGCACCCACCATCCAGGGATGCGTGGAAGATGCTGTCCAGAAACTGACGGGGGCTCCGGTGCAAGTGTTCGGCTCAGGGCGAACCGACGCCGGCGTGCACGCCGCGCATCAGGTGGCGAATTTCCAAACCGCTTCCACCATACCCTGTGCAAATTTTGTCAAGGCGCTGAATGATTTGCTTCCGCCCACCGTGCGGATCAAGGAGGCGGATGAGGTCTCCGCTGATTTTCACGCCCGCTATAATGTTACACGCAAAACTTACCGGTATCGGATTGTGACGACCCCGGTATGCTCGCCGCTTTTGTGGCGATTTGTTTACCACTATCCCTACCCTTTGGATCGTGCGCGGATGGCGGAGGCGGCGGCGCTCTTTGAAGGCGAGCACGATTTCACCTCCTTCGCAGCCGCCGATGGGCAAGAGGATGAGGAGGCGAAATCCCGGGTGCGCCTTATCCTGCGATCGCGCTTCCTTTGGCGCCCGCGATCCTCCCTGCTGGTGTACGAGGTGACAGGGACGGGCTTCCTTCGCCACATGGTTCGAAACATCGTGGGGACTCTGCTCGAAGTGGGAAGAGGAAAGCTCGTCCCCGGCGATATTCCGCGGATTCTGGCCACGCACGACCGCACCCAAGCCGGCCCCACCGCGCCCGCACAAGGCCTCTGCCTGATGATGGTGGAGTACGAGCATCGGGAGATCGGGTGATCGGGAGATCAGGTGAGCAGCAAAGAAGCCGATTGCCGGATCATCGGATAACGCGATCCACCGCTTCGTCCGCTTGGATTTCCGCAAAAGGTTCGAGTAGAATAGCTGGGCGTTATAGTACTTTTCTCGGTGTTCTCTGTGCGCTCTGTGGTGAGTTTTTTCCATGCAGCGCGAGAAGAATTTCAGTATGAATATTACAGGAGAGCCTCAGTGAGCACTGTCACCTTGAAGGTCAAAGACAAGAAGCCCGGCCAGCGTGCCTGTGATCAAAAGGATGCCAAGGGCGAGTTGTGCATGGGGCACTTGAAGCGCTGGTACTACTATCATCCGTTACGCCTCGCTTTCAGCGACGAAGAGGAAGCGGCCCTGAAGGAATTCGGCAAGAATGCCGAGATTTACCGCTGCGAGCGCTGCCACACGCTCTACCGCCCGGTGGCGGCGGATCACTCGACGGCGGGCCAAAGATATCAGGTTCACCCTGTAAATCCTTGGGGCGATTTCTCCGGTGAAAACCCCAAGTAGCCGTATGAGATCGGGTGATCGGGAGATCGGATGATCAGGCAATCCGTTAAACCGATGATCCGATGATTAATTCGTGAATGTGATTGGTTCCTTGATCCCCCGGTCGCCGGATCTCCCGATCTCTCCCATGAGTTCGACAAGCGGCCTCATTTACGACTGGAATCGGGCAGGCGGTGCGGAGTGGACCTCCCCTGTCGCGCCCAGGCTCGACGATGAGACGCTGCGCGACGGTTTGCAATCGCCCTCGGTTCTCGACCCTCCCATCGAAAAGAAGTTGCGCATCCTCCATCTGATGGAAGCGCTGGGAATTGACTCTGCGGACTTGGGTCTTCCGGGCGCCGGTCCGCGCGCCAAAGCGGACGTCCTGCGGCTGGTGCGCGAGATTTCCAGCGCCAAACTTCGCCTTCGGCCCAACTGTGCGGCGCGCACGCTGGAGGCTGACATCAACCCCATTGCCGACATTGTGCAGGCCACCGGCGTGGAGATTGAATCGGCGATGTTTCTGGGCTCCAGCCCCATCCGCCAGTATGCGGAAGACTGGACGCTGGACTTCCTGCTGCGCACCACCGAACATGCGGTGAAATACTCGGTGAGCGTTGGCGTGCCGCCCATGTACGTGACCGAAGACACCACGCGCGCCCGCCCGGAAGTCATCAAGAAGCTCTACACCACGGCGATTGAGTGCGGCGCCCGCGCCATCGTGGTGTGCGACACGGTGGGACACGTTACCCCGGCGGGCGCCCAAGCCCTGATCCGCTTTGTGCGCGAGGAGGTGGTGAAGCCCACGGGAGAAAAGGTTCGCCTCGATTGGCACGGCCACTCCGATCGCGGCCTGGGGGTGGCCAATACCCTGGCGGCGCTGGCGGCGGGCGCCGACCAGGCGCACGGCGCGGCCTTAGGCATCGGCGAACGTGTGGGCAACACCGCCATGGACCAGTTGCTGGTGAACCTGCGATTGATGGGCGCGATCGATCGCGACCTGACCAGGCTGAGGGAATATTGTGAGGCGGTCGCCGATGCTGTGGGCGTGCCCATTCCGCCCAACTACCCGGCGATGGGCGCGGATGCCTTTCGCACGGCCACCGGCGTCCACGCCGCCGCCGTCATCAAGGCCTTTAAGAAACAGGACGTGGAGCTGGCCAACCAGGTTTATTCCGGAGTGCCCTCGCACTGGTTTGGGCTGGAGCAGAAAATCGAGGTCGGCCCCTTGAGCGGCAAGGCCAACGTGATTCACTGGCTGGAAAAACAGGGCATTCCCGCCCACGCGGAGCTGGTGGAAAGAATCTTGACCCGCGCCAAACAGATGGACCGCCTGCTGACCGACGCGGAAATGCGGGAACTCTGCGTGCAGCCCGGAGAGCAATAAGCTCATCCCTCTCGGATTGCGGCGAGCGCAGCTCGCCATCGCAGTAGGCGGGAAGCAGCCGGTTCGGCGCCTCCGTTGACAGCAACGCCTCGATGTCCTAAGATGATTATGTGAATTCAACAATTGCTGCACCTGTTGACTGGATCGAGGCAGTTGGAAATCTGCGTTTTCCATCGAAGACGGACCGTCGCCTTCAGGAACTCATGGACCGCAACAACGAAGGGCTTCTCCAGGAATCTGAGAGGGAAGAACTGGAGGCATTGGTTGAATTGAGCGAGCGACTGTCGCTCGTCCGCGGCGAGGCCTTACAGATTCTAGGCAAGCAGCCGTAATGAGCGTCCCGGATCCACTCCCGCCGTCAGCGCATCCGCGAAGTCGAGGAAACGTTTGGTCTCTATCCGCCTACGCGTTGAGCGATTTCGCTTGATGACACTTACCCAGCCTCGTTGATTTGCCTCCAAACAAGGTACGCCGCGCCGAGGTCCAGCCAGGAGAGCACTAGAAGATTTAGATGTTACTTAGCCAGGCTTGCCGCGCGACTTTTTGTCCGAATCATGAGTTTTGCCCTGTAGCCTCCTGCCTTGGCGCGACAAAAACCGGGACATTGAGACGCCCCCCTCAAACGTTTTTACTACCCGTAGGAATTTTGTAGGTATCTAGCCGCTGAATGGAGGTCAGATTGCTAGTCTAAAACCCTGCCGGGGTGAAATCACGCACACCGGCGGGCAGTAAGCAGGAGGCAGTGGGCAGCAGACGCCTGAGAGTAGACAACGCCCAGACTCCTGGCTCCTGGTACCTGACGCCCGACTCCGAAAATGTTACGGCCAACTGACCACTAGCCACTAACCACTATCCACTGCCCTTAGGAGGTTTCCATGTCGCTCGTAAAAAAACACGCAAGGACCGGAACGAAAGTCGCCGCGAACCGGCGGAACCAGAAGCTTTCCCATGGCCCGGTGAAGGAAAAGCGCCGCGAGCGCATTCGCGCCGCCCTCCGGCGTTTTGGGTACAACGTGCAGGCGGAGGAGATCGCTATGCGCGCCCTCGGCGAAGACCCGGCCGACTTCGAGGAACTCTTGGAAGTACTCTGGGAGGAGTGGAATCCTGTCGGCGGCCTCCAGGAGGGCGTAGTGATCCGTCTGGCGCGGGCCATGTGGCTGGCGAATCGCGCCGACCGCATGCAGGAAGGCTACGCCCTGCGCCAGGCCCAGGAAGTGAACAGCGGGCGGCAGGACCGGCTGCACGCGCAGATGATGCGCCTCAAAATGACGGCGGACAGTTTGCGCTTGCTTGTCCAATCCGTAGCGCGCGAGCATTACGTCACCACACCTGCCGACCTGGAGAAGATAAAAAACCTGCACCAGGAGGGAGTGCTGAAGGAAATGGGCGAAATCGCTCTGGCCCTCTTCTATCAGCTTCAGGCACCGGGCACGGGTGCGGACGGCGTTGACCGCAATGAACAGGCTCGCAGGGCCTTGGCAAGGATCAAGGAGATCTTTGGTCTAAACTCCGACTCTCCGCCCCAAGTGAACGTGAGGCGGGATTGCAGCTCGCCGCAGGAAAGCCAGCACAATGCGCAAGGCAGCGCCGCGCGGGACGCGAGTCCAGCACAGGTGGGCGTAGCGCCGGGCGGAACTTGTCCCGATGAAATCGGGAGTCCGGCACCTGCCGGCCTCAAGGCCGGCGCTACGGTGCCTGCCGGCCTCAAGGCCGGCGCTACGCCGGAAAATGATAAACGATATCCCAATATCACACCGGCGGAATGGGAGGCGCGCGAGCGGCCGCGCCAACTTCTGGAGAATATCCTCACGCGGCAGGTGGACACCTGCGAGGCGCAACGCCAGGCCATCCTGAAGGAGTCCCTGAAGGGTCCTTCACCCTACGAACGCGCTGCGGAAATCGTGCCCACCCACCCGAACACGCGCCAGATGCGAAGAATGCAGAATTCCAACCTTCGGGAAGTCCGTCAGCTCACTATCCTGCTGCTAAGGATTAAACGATTCGCGAATTAGACGGAAGCTTCAGAAAATAGCCCGTCTTGCCATGATGTTACTGAATCAAAAGGGTTAGCGATGAATAGCGAAAATCATGCAGAAATCTATATTATCGAAATTAATGCAGTTAATCTTCCGTCGACGGCCAGCGAAAAAAAGTTGGCGAGAAATGGGGGTAAGCTGCCTTAAGTCATTGAAAAATAATATAGAAAAAATGTCTGCTTTCCGGCTTGCCAAGATGTTGCTGAAAAGAAAAGAGTTATAGCCGTTTGCCAAGATGTATATGAAAAGAAAGGGACTTAAAATAAAATTCTGAATTATGAATTATGAATGTCTGAGCACGCAAAGTCGGTTCGGGGGCGTGACTATCAAGGAATTTTTGCCACCCGCGTACCGTCTACCGACTTCTTTCTGATAATCGAGGGGTATGAGCAGAGGCGAACTGCCTGTGATATTCTCAATCGCTTCGGAGACGAGGTCTCCAGGTTTGAGTCAACGCACTAAAGCTGAATTACTTCTCGTTGTCACCACTTTCATCTGGGGCTCGACCTTTGTAATCGTCAAAGGCGCGCTGGCCGACGCTTCACCCTTACCCTTTATCGCGCTGCGTTTCATTCTGGCGGGATTGCTGATGTTTTGGGTTATGGCGCGCGGCCGCTTACCCCGCCAAACGCTCCTGCCCAGCCTGGTATTGGGAATTTTGCTTTTCACCGGTTACGCCTTTCAAACATGGGGCCTCATTTTCACGACGCCTTCCAAAAGCGCCTTCATTACCGGCTCCAGTGTCATTCTGGTGCCTTTGATTTCACTTTTTCACGGCTACCGCCTGCGCGCGGCGAATGCCTGCGGAGCCGGGTTGGGATTGCTCGGGCTCTACTTTCTGGTTCTGCCCTCCGGGGTCGGAGCCGTAAATCGTGGAGATTTGCTGACCCTATTCGGGGCCATGGCTTTCGCGATTCACATTGTGCTGGTAGGAACTTACTCGCGCCGGTTTTCATTCCTGCACCTGGCGCCGGGCCAAATATTGGTTGTGGGGATTATCGCCACGCTGGCCGTTCCGTTTGCTCCCTCCTGCACTCTGCACTGGACCGGCCGCTTGGTATTCGCCATTGCCGTGACGGCAATCTTCGCCACCGCCTTTGCTTTCAGCGCCCAGGTGTGGGCGCAGCAGTACACTCCACCGGCGCATACCGCCTTGATCTTTACCCTGGAACCCGTCTTCGCCGCACTGACATCGCGCGTCATAACCAAAGAGCACTTGGGGGGAAAGGCGTTCCTGGGCGCCGCACTCATCTTGGCGGGGATGGTCATTTCGGAGGTGTGGGGCGGGGCAGCACCAGCTCCAGTAGAAGGGTAGGGTCCTAATCTACGGCGTAGCGCCAGGCTTTAGCCCGGCATGTGCTGCTTACTGTCTCATGCCCGAAGGGGAAGGAGCCCAGAGGGACTGCTGTGATATTCTCCCTCGCTGTGGATTTTTGCCCAAGGCGCGGGGCGGCCGGCGACGAGGGATTCTGAGACGAGGTTTCCAAGCTTGAGTCAACGTGCAAAAGCTGAGTTCCTTCTTGTTGTGACCACCTTCATCTGGGGCGCGTGCTTTGTGATCGTCAAAGGGGCGCTGGCCGATGCTTCACCGTTCCCGTTTATTGCGGTGCGTTTCATTCTGGCGGGGCTGCTAATGTTTGGGATCATGGGGCGCGGGCGCTTGCCCCGCCAAGCACTTCTGCCCAGCCTGGTGCTGGGAATTCTGCTCTTCACCGGTATCGCCTTTCAAACCTGGGGTCTGAAGTTCACAACGCCTTCCAAGAACGCGTTCATTACGGGTTTCAGCGTCATTCTGGTGCCTTTGATTTCACTTTTTCGCGGGCACCCCCTGCGCGCGGCGAATGCCTGCGGAGCCGGGTTGGGTTTGCTGGGGCTTTACTTTCTCATTCTGCCTTCGGGGCTGGAAGCGGTGAATCGCGGCGATTTGCTGACCTTGGTCGGGACCCTGGCTTTCGCGACTCACATTGTGCTGGTGGGAACCTATACGCGCCGGTTTTCGTTCCTGCACCTGGCGCCCGGCCAAGTATTGGTTGTGGGGATCATCGCCACGCTGGCCGTTCCGTTCGCGCCCTCCTGGACTCTGCATTGGACCGGGCGCTTGATATTTGCCATTGCCGTGACCGCAATCTTCGCCACCGCCTTTGCTTTTGGCGCCCAAGTGTGGGCGCAGCAGTACACTCCGCCGGCGCATACTGCCTTGATCTTTACCCTGGAACCCGTGTTCGCCGCACTGACTTCGCGCGTGGTAACGAAAGAGCACTTGGGGGGAAAAGCGTTCCTGGGCGCCGCACTGATTTTGGCGGGGATGGTCATATCGGAGATGTGGGGCGGGGCCGCGCCAACTCCCGTTGAAGGTTAGGGTGCCCGAGTGCCCGAGCGTGCTCCGGATTCACCTCTTTTCATGGGGTCAAATCGGTTTCGTGATATATAGTGTGGTAAGATGGGGTAATTTGGGATTCCCGGATTGAGGGAGAGGTTAAGATGAGTACAAGAGGTCGGCGGGTCCTGCCCGCGCTGGTCGTTGCCGCAACCCTGGGGGTTGGAATTCTGATCGGCACGCTGTTTTCCCACGGTGTTCGGGCGGCAAAAGGTTCTCCGGCCGGGGCAGAGGCCAAGCCTCTTCCCATGCCCTCTCCCGTCGAACTTTCGAATTCCTTCTCCCAGATTGCCGACCGAACCGAGGATACGGTTGTGAACATCAATACCGAAACCACGGTGCGCATCAGCCGCCGGAACCCGCATTCACATGAAGACTCACCCTTCGATGATTTCTTCGACCATTTCTTTCAGGGGGGGCCAGAAGGTCAGTTCGGTGGGGAAGGCAACTTCCGGCAGCAAAGTCTCGGCTCGGGTGTGATCCTTGACAAAAATGGGTACATCCTCACCAACTACCACGTGATCACCCAGGGTTCCGAAGAACGGCAAGAAGATAAGCCGGTGGATCGCATTACGGTTTTATTGCACGGCGACGATACCAAGTACAAGGCCCGGGTGGTGGGCGCTGACAAGTGGACGGACCTCGCCGTCATCAAGATCGAGGCAGGGAAGGCACTGCATTCCGCCGATCTCGGTGACTCTGATTCGATGCGGGTGGGTGACTGGGTGCTGGCGATCGGCAGCCCCTTCGGCCTCGATTCCACCGTGACCGCAGGGATAGTCAGCGCCAAAGGCCGCGACATCGAGGGGGGAAAAGAGGGCCAGTTCAAGCGCTATATTCAAACCGATGCCGCCATCAATCCCGGCAATAGCGGTGGACCTCTGGTCAATCTGGCGGCGCAGGTGATCGGCATCAACACGGCCATCGCCACGCGGCGCGGGAGTTACGACGGGGTAGGGTTCGCCATCCCCTCGAACACCGCCCGCAAGGTTTACAACTCCCTGGTAACCAGTGGCGCCGTCAAGCGGGGCGCCATCGGTGTGAATTTCTACGGGCAGTCCAATCCCGTCTTGCTGCGCAGTTTTGGGGCGGACCATGGGATTGTCATTGAGACCATCCAGCCTGACAGTCCGGCCGAGCGCGCAGGCCTGAAGAGGGGGGACGTCATCCTGAGCGTTAATGGCCAGGCCGTGCGCAGTGGCGACGAACTGGTGGCCATTGTTTCCGATACGGACATCGGAAGGAAATTGCGCATCGAATACCTGCGCGAAGGCAAAAGCGCCATCGCCGAGGTGGAAGTGGCCGACCGGAACGCGATCATCGGGGAAAGCCGCGCCCGCCAAGAGGAAGAAGGTAATGCCGAAGCCGGCCCCGAGGGCGGGGGCGCTCTGGGTTTGGCGGTCAAGAACCTGACCTCGGACCAGGCCCAGGAGCTTTCCTCTCAACTCCACCTCGAAGCCAAGCAGGGAGTGCTGGTGACCAGCGTGCAGGTGAGTGGTTTTGCTGAAGATCTGGGCGTGGAGCGCGGCGACGTGATCCTCAGCATTAATCGTCACACCGTGGCTTCCGTGGAAGACTACAATAAGCTGCAAGGACAGTTGAAGTCCGGCGGGGATGTTGTATTATTGGTGGCGCGCCGGAACGGGCCTAGCTTTACGACGCTCTTCCTGGCTGATCGCCTGCCTTAAGAGCAGGATTTAGGAGTTAGGATTTAGGGTCTAGGGGGAAGGATCTGGGAACAGGGAAGGCGAGGAGCGGTTTGAACTCTTCCGGTTACAATACCAGGAAGCTACTGTTGGTTCTGTTGACGGGAGTTTGCTTGGCGTTCAACGGTATTTACGCCCAACAAAGCTCGACGGCGAACCGTGCGCCAAAGCCGGCCGGCCATTCGCCAGTGGGTTCGACCCCACCCACGGCCACGCACCTGGTGGCGAAAAAGGCAGCATCCCCCGCCACGACGTCACATTCCGCGGCCAACCAGAGGACAGCTCTCCGCCCGGGGGCGGCGCCCTCCGCTGCGACAAAGACCGCCCCGCACACATCCACTGCCTATGCCACGAAGGGGACTCCCAATCATACGACGGCGCGCGTTTCCCAGCGCGGCAGCTCATCCACGCACACCAGGTATTCGACGTATCGGCGCACCCGGACTCTCTCCTGGCAGCAGCGTATGGCCCACCTTCACCTGCAACCGGAGCGCGTCCAAGAAATCCAGCAGGCGCTGATTCGCGAGGGTTACCTTCAGGGTGATGCGAACGGCCAGTGGGACGCGCCGACGCGCGAGGCCATGCTGCGCTATCAGACGATGAATGGGTTCCCCGCCACCGGTCTGCCGGAAGCCAAATCGCTGATGAAACTAGGACTAGGCTCACATCCATTGCCTGCTGAACTTGATCACGGCCCGGCAGGGGCTGCGGGTCCGGGCGGCGCCCCAGGCGATCTGACCGCCAGCCCCTCGCCACCCGTTTCCCGAGCCGTGCCGCCCTCCGAGCCCCGCTAAGTATCAATCTGCGCCCGCTGGAGCTTATCGCTATAGTCTACATAGACGGATTTCCATTCGGAGTAGAAATCGAGCGCGGTGGTGGCGGCTTCGCGATGGCCGTTGCCGGTTTGTTTGGGTCCACCGAAAGGCAAGTGGGTTTCCGCGCCGATGGTGGGGGCGTTCACGTAGAAAATGCCGGTTTCCATTTCCCGCATAGCCGTAAAAGCGTTGTTAACATTGCGGGTATAAAGAGAGGAAGAAAGGCCGTAGACGACGCCGTTGCCGATTTCCAGAGCTTGCTCCAGGCTATCGCAGGGGATGATGGAAACGACCGGGCCGAAGATTTCCTCCTGGGCGATGCGCATCCTGGGGTCGCACTCGCCGAAGATCGTGGGAGCATAGAACCAGCCCTGGTCGTAACCGCTGCCGGTAAGTCGCTGGCCGCCGCAGAGGAGTTTGGCGCCCTCATTCTTGCCCACCTCGACGTAGGATTCCACGGTCTGCCGTTGAGCTTCGTTGATGAGCGGGCCGACCTGCACCGCCGGGTCCAGGCCGTTGCCGACCTTCAACGCGCGGGTGCGTGCCACGAAGCGGTCGACGAAATCCTTGTATACGCTTTTCTGTACCACCACGCGGCTAGCCGCCGTGCAGCGCTGGCCGGTGGTCCCGAATCCACCCCAAAGGGCCCCCTCCACGGCGAGGTCCAGATTGGCGTCTTCCAGGACCATGATGACGTTTTTGCCGCCCATTTCGAGGCAACAGTGTTTGAAGCTTGACGCGCAGGCTTGGGAAACCTTGCGGCCAATTTCCGTCGAACCGGTGAAGGAAATCGCGCGCACAGCGTCGTGCTGTATTAGGTGGCCACCCACCTCGCCGCCTGTGCCCGTCACCAGATTTGCCACCCCGTGCGGCAAGCCGGCTTCGTCCAGAACCTGTACGAGGTTATACGCGGAAAGAGGCGTGTCCGTGGCGGGTTTCAGAACCACGGTATTGCCGCAAATCAGCGCCGGCATGATCTTCCAGGAGGGAATAGCCATGGGGAAATTCCACGGCGTGATCAGCCCGCAAACGCCGATGGGGCTGCGCACCGTCATGCAGAACTTGTTGGGGAGTTCGGAGGTGGTGGTTTGCCCGAACAGCCGTCGCCCCTCGCCGGCCATATAAAAGGTCATGTCGATGGCTTCCTGCACATCGCCCCGCGTTTCCTCCAGGACTTTGCCCATTTCGCGCGTCATCGCTTCAGCAAAGGTCTCCTTATTTGCTTGTAGCAAGGTGGCGGCGCGATACAGGATTTCCCCCCGCTTGGGAGGCGGAGTGTTCTTCCATGATTTATACGCCTGTTTGGCCGCAGTGATGGCTGCGTCCATGTCCTGGGGTCCGGATTTCTGGAACAATCCGATGAGCTCATTCCGATTGGCGGGATTTAGATTCTCAAACGCCCCGCCATTGGCCGAAGCCACCCACTCGCCATCGATAAAGTTCTTAAAGATTTTTGGTGGAGTCATGAAAGGAGTGCTCCCGGAGCTCCGTGCGGTTCATTTCCCAACCGCGCGAGCAGAATTTTCCCAAACGTTCGGCGAAGGGGATTGAATATAACAAACCACGACTGGGAAGGGAAGCGACGCGCCGTTGATGGGTGGACGACATAGCAGTTGAAGGCGCAGGTTTTTCCAGATCCGCCACGTCCGCGTTTGCATGTAGGAGGGGGGACTATCACCAATGCCCACGGGTAGACACGAAGACTAACAAATCGTATCTTAAGCGAGTCGTAAGCATGCGCGAGCGGAGAGCTCCCTCGGAGGTGAACTCCAATGTCCATAAAGAAACTCCTGCCTGCGGTTCTGGCGGTTACGCTCGGCTCTGTGGCAACTGCGGCCGCGCAAAATCGGGCCGCGTGGATGCAACAAGCCAAGTTTGGCGTCATGACCCACTACTTGGCGGACTGGCAAGCACGCGTCCATAACCTCACCATGAGTGTCGAAGCATGGAACAAACTCGTCGATGGCTTCGACGCTGAAGGGATTGCGGAACAACTGCAAGCGGTGGGAGCCAGTTACTATCAGATCAGCATAGGTCAAAACTCCGGCTTCTATCTTTCCCCTAATGCCACGTACGACAAATTGGTAGGCATTCATCCATCGAAGTGCTCGCGGCGCGACCTGGTGGCGGATCTCTATCAAGCTTTGAACAAACGAGGTATCAAGCTGATGGTGTACCTCCCTTCCGGCGCTCCCGGTGAGGACAAGGTTGCGGACGCCGCGCTCGAGTGGCGCAATGGCCCCTATCCCAACCGCGAGTTCCAGCGCAAATGGGAGCAGGTGATCCAGGAGTGGTCACTAAGGTGGGGTAAGAAGGTCGTTGGCTGGTGGTTTGATGGCTGCTACTTCCCGAATTCCATGTACCGTTCTCTGGATCCACCCAATTTCGCGAGCTTCGCTGCCGCCGCGCGCGCCGGCAATCCGGATGCAATCGTGGCTTTCAACCCCGGTGTGATCTACCGGATTCTCTCGGTGACCCCGTACGAAGATTTCACCTGTGGCGAGATCGACAAGCCTGAGCTCGTTACCGTGCGGCGTTCGGTGGACGGCCGGGTGGACGGCACTCAGATCCACATGCTGAGTTACCTCGGCCAAACGTGGGGAATGGGCGCGCCGCGTTTTTCGAACGACCAGGTTATCGAGTATACGCGTAAGATTCGAGGTTACGGCGGCGCCGTCACGTGGGACGCGCCGGTGGAATTAAACGGCACCATCTCCCAACCGTTCATCGAGCAGTTGACCGCCCTCGGGAAGGCGCTCGCATCCCAGTGAACGAGAACCTTGATGCGAACGGCCGATGATGACTTGTATAATTCAAGGGCTCAGGGTTCCGGGAATGCTCGATAAAGGAGTTTGCTATGGACTGTACGCGCAGACGGTTCGCGTCCCGTTTAGGCCTGCTTATCGCTGGGGTCTCAGGAGCAGGGGCCTGGGCGCGCCCGGTCGTCGGGACCGGCGCAGTATCGGCGCCTGCGGTGCAGGACGAGCGGCACGCACATTTGCCGATGACCACGCACGCCTCGGGAAGCGCGGAAAACAAGCTCGCCCCTGCCGAGGAAGTTTGGACGAAACTGCTGGAGGGGAATCAGCGATTCGTGGCCGGGAAACCCATGGCGCGCGACATAATAGCGCGGCGGAGCGCCGCGCTTGCCGGTCAGCAGCCGCGGATTGTAGTGCTGGCTTGTTCGGACAGCCGCGTTTCTCCCACGCTGATTTTTGACCAGGGACTGGGTGACCTTTTCGAGGTGCGTACGGCCGGAAATGTGGTGGATGCGTTAGCGCTGGGCAGCATCGAATATGCGGTCGAACATCTCACTATTCGAGTTGTGGTGATCCTTGGACACGAGAGATGTGGGGCTGTGGCGGCTGCAGCCTCTGGCGGAAAAATGCCGACGGCGAACCTCCAAGCAGTGGTCGACAAGATCGCCCCGGCGATTGCCAAGGTGAAAGTCGATCCCAAAAGCCAGGAGTTTCTGCGCAAGGCGGAGGAAGCCAACGTTATCCAGTGTGCCACCGACATGCTGGCCAACAGCCCTATCGTTTTGCGGCAGAGTGCCGCCAATAACATCGAGATCATCAAGGCTGTCTATAGTCTGACCACGGGGCAGGTGAGGCGGCTGGCGGGATGATGGCGGCCTGTACCCGCGCTTTGCACGCGAAACTCTTCCGCCGTCGAGAATCACAGGCGTCAATCACATCCGTCTGAGCGTTTTAACAATATCGGTAATTCTCGCCCGCCGGCTGTGACTCTGCTAATCTAGCGAAATAGAACCAAGCGCGGTCGCCCCGCAACCCAGAGGTGGTTTTCCGTGTTCTCTTTGCTTTTCAAGATTCAGCACATAGCACGCGGAGTATCTCAGTGACCTATGTGTCGAGGCCGTTCTGAGCACGGAGGTCACAAAGACACCACACCATGAACAAGCGCCTACCATTACTGTTTCGCCACATCATGTACAACCTGCGGGGCGGGTTTCTGGTGCGCCCTCTGATCATTGCAGTGACGCTGGGCTGTGCCGGCGCGCTGCTCTCCTGGCTTGAGGAGACTGACCCTGCCCTCAGTGCTTGGGTCCCCGCTGTAATCTTTCCCTCGCACTCTGACCCGCAGGTGGCGCAGGTGATTCTGGGAGGCATTGCGGCCTCCATCATGACAGTTGTGTCGATCGTTTTTGCCATTCTGCTGATGACGCTCACCCTGGCGTCGATGCAATTCTCTCCCCGCATCATCGTGAGTTTTGTCCGTGACCGCGTGACGCAGTGGACGCTCGGCATCTTCCTCGGCACATTCTGTTATTGCCTGGCGGCGCTTCCGGCGGCGCGCTCCTCGCCCAAGCCCTTCGCGCCCGTGGCCACGGTTCTGGGCGCCATGCTGCTCTCGCTTATTTGCGTGGGTGGGCTCCTCTTCTTTATTCATCACATCTCCCAGGCCATCAATGTCAATCAAATCGTGGACCGGATCGCCAGCGAGACGGTGGCCATGATCGATGACATGATGCCTTACGCGCGCCGGTATCCGCGCGTGGCCGATAGTGACCCCATCGACTCCAGCACTTGGGAAACCACTGCCTTGTGCGAGACCTCGGGTTACATCCGCTATATAGACACGCAGCGGCTGCTGGCCACTGCGAAGTCGTACCGCGTGAAGGTCCAGGTCTTAAGACGGGTGGGCCAGTTCGTTCCGCAGGGCGTGCCACTTCTGAGAGTGTATAAGGGGGAGCGATTGGGGACGGATGGAGCCACGGAGCTTCGAAATGCCTTCGACTTTGGTCCCTCGCGCACCTTGCAGCAGGATCTGGAATTCGGCGTCTTGCAAATAGTGGACGTTGCCCTCAAGGCTATTTCTCCGGCCGTCAACGACCCCAGCACGGCGATCACCTGCGTGGACCAACTCAGCCGCGTGTTGATTCACTTTGCCTCCCGCGAGGCGCCGGCGCCGGTGCTCTGTGATCCGCCCGGAGTGGTGCGCGTTTGCATCCTGTGGAGCAACTTCGGACGCATGTTGGATTCGGCGTTCGAACAAATTCGCCTGTATTCGCAGGCGGATCTCGCGGTGAGCTTGCGAATGATGCGCGCCCTCGGCGACATCGGCGTCACCCTGCCGGACCCTGAAGACCGACGCCCGCTGGTGGAGCGGGGAAAACGCATTGTGGATGGCTGCGCGGAGAAATTAGGTGAGCAAGAAATGAAGGAGTTGCGCGCGCGCCAGGTGGGCCTCGAGAAGCTTTTGGTTGCCGCCACTCCGCAGTATGCGGAGAAATGAGGGGATTCACCGCGGAGGCGCTAAGGCGCGGAGAGGAGCTTTTTCTTAACCTCAGCGCCTCCGCGCCTGTGCAGTGCGAAAGATCTCGGGGATGAAGCGAATTCTTCTGACCACCACCGGCTCGCTGGGCGACCTGCACCCGTATATCGCCATCGGGCTAGAGCTTCGTTCGCGAGGTCATGTCGTCACCCTGGCGACGAGCAATTTCTATCGCTCCAAGGTGGAACAGACCGGTTTGAGATTCGCTCCCATGGGGCCGCATTTGGGGGTCGAGCCCTCCTTGGAGATAGATCGCGTGATGGACGCGAAGAATGGCCCGGAGTACCTGATTCGCCAACTCCTGTATCCATCTGTGCCCGCTGCCTACGCGGAAGTGATGGCGGCGGCTCGCGAGGCCGAACTCATCGTGACGCACCCCATCACCTTCGCCGCGCAGATCGCCGCAGAAAAGACCGGGATGCCTTGGGTCTCCACCGTCACCGCCCCCTTGTCTTTATTCTCGCGCTTCGACCCACCGGTGCTTGCCCTCTACCCGCTGGTCAGTAAGTTCAGGGCCCTCGGCCCGGGCTTCTTTGGAATCGTCAAGAAACTTGGCCGGGTCAGGACCAAGCCCTGGTTTGCACCGCTCACTCGCTTCCGCGGTACCGTGGGATTGCCTCCCGGAGAAGACCCCGTGTTCGAGGGGCAACATTCGCCGCAGCGTGTGTTGGCATTATTCTCTCCGCTGATGGCAGCGCCGCAACCCGATTGGCCGGCGCAAACGCTTGTGACAGGCTTTCCGTTCTATGACCAGGCCGAGCACGGGCAGGGAATCGACTCTGACGTGGAACCATTCCTGGACTCTGGCCCACCGCCGGTGATGTTCACGCTGGGCTCGTCGGCAGTGCAGACGGCGGGAAATTTCTACCACGAGAGCATTGCCGCCGCCCAGCGCCTCGGTTGCCGCGCGGTTTTACTCGTCGGAGGGAATTCCTTTCACGAACCACTTCCGCCCGGCATCGTGGCCTTTTCCTACGCGCCCTTTTCAAAGATCTTTCCACGGGCTGCGGTTATCGTTCATCAGGGAGGCATCGGGACGTGTGCGCAGGCCCTGGCCGCAGGCCGTCCCATGCTGGTCGTCCCCTTCGCGTTTGATCAGCCGGATAACGCCGCCCGCTTGCAGCGCTTGGGAGTGGCGCGCGCGATTCCCCGAAAGCACTATACCGCCCAGCGCGCCTACTCGGAGTTACAGTCGTTGCTTAGCGACCCCGCCTACGCGGCAAGGGCTGTCGAGGTGGCACATAAAATTGCAGAGGAGAATGGGGTTCGAGTCGCCTGCGACGCCATCGAAAACCACCCGCTCGCCCGCTGACACATTCCACTTTTTCGCAGTGTCAAATGCATTCAATTGTGTTTGCTGTTTTCCCCGCCGTGATTCTGGTAACCTAACGCCGCAAATTGAATGAAGATAATCCCGGAGGTAGGTCCTCATGAAAAGGCGAGAATTCCTCTCTACGACCTTGGCGATGGCGGCGGCCGGCTTGGCGCCGCGTTCCGCGCGTGCGGCCAACGGTTTGGTGGAAGTTCTGCTCGACGAGCCCATCGGCACGATTGCGCCGGAACTGCATGGCCAGTTTACGGAACACATCGGCGAAGTGGTATACAACGGCATCTGGGTGGGCGAGAACTCCAAGATTGCCAACATCGGCGGCATCCGCAAAGCGCTGGTGGACCACCTGCGCCAGTTGCGCGTGCCGGTGATTCGCTGGCCGGGGGGCTGCTTTGCCGACAGCTACAATTGGCGCGACGGCGTCGGCCCGCGTGCGCAGCGGCCGGTGCGCACCAACTTTTGGGACGACACCACGCAGCTCTGCAACGCGCCCGCTGGCCCACAAAAATACGATCCCAACACTTTTGGCACGGCGGAATTCATGCGCTTCTGCCAACTCTGCGGCGCGCAACCTTACGTGGCCGCCAACGTCCGCAGCCTGACCCCGCACGATTTTGACGAGTGGGTGGAATACTGCAACTCGCCCGCGGGCAGCACCACGCTGGCCCAAACCCGCGCCGGCGACGGCAGCCGCGATCCCTACAACGTGCTCTATTGGGGCATTGGCAACGAGTCCTGGGGCTGCGGCGGCGACATGCGTCCGGAGGAATACGCCGTGGAGTTTCGCCGCTTCACTTCCTGGGTACCCCATTATGGGCTGAAGCTGCGTTTTATCGGGTCGGGGCCCGGAGCAAGCGACGGCGATCCGCAGGTGTCGTGGACACGCGGCTTCCTGGAAAACCTGGTGGCCAGGAGCCCGAGTTTGCTTGACCGCCTCTACGGCTTCTCGATGCACTATTATTGCGGGACCACCGGCAAAGGCGACTCCCTGGAATATTCCAACGATGATTGGTACCAGATGTTGTGGCAGGCCGACGTGATGGACTCGCTGGTCACCCAGCATTGGCTGGCTTTGGGCGATTATGACAAGGAGCGCAAGGTGAAGCTGTTGGTGGACGAGTGGGGCGCCTGGCACAAGGCCACCGTGCTCGGCCCGGCGTACCTGTTCAGCTACGTTCCCTCCCTGCGCGATGCGCTGGTGACCGCCATTACCCTCGACATCTTCAATCGCCACGCCGAAAAGCTGGCTATGTGCAACGACGCCCAATTGGTGAACAACATCAACACGCTCTTCCTGGCCGTCGAGGACCGCTTTGTGGCCACTACGGTTTTCCATGTCTTCGACATTTACAAATCACACCAGGGTGGACGCTCGCTGCGCCTGGTTTGCGATGCGCCGTCGATTTCTGTTGGGCCGAACGGCGTTCGGCCTCCCGACGGCTCGGCGGCCAAAGAGGGAGGGAAGACGCTCTGGGGGCTTGCCGGGTCCGCCTCACTGCGCGGAAAATCGCTGGTGGTCACCGTCGTGAATCCCCACGCCAGCGAACCACGCGCGGCGGAGGTTTCGCTTCATGGGGGCGGGGCAAAGTCCGCGCAGGTTACGGTGCTTACTGCACCTGACATTCATGCGCATAATGACTTCGATCATCCCAACGTGGTGATTCCCAAAACTGAACCGGCTGCCTTTTCAGGACCACGCTTCTTCTGGACCTTCCCGCCGGCGTCGGTGACCAAGCTGGAAATTGAATTGGGCTGAGAGAGCGCTTGATCCCCATCTGCAAGCCTCGCCACGTCGGCCCTGCGAAAAGTGTTATATTCCCTGCGGCCGTTTACCCGGCTAATCAGCCCGAGACATCGATGACAGGAGGCCAAGATGCGACAACGTAAGTTTTCCAGGTTCAGTGCAGGTTTTGTTTTTGCCTCAGTCCTTTTCGGGATGGCCCGATATGCTCCTGCGCAAAGCGACTCTATGCGCGTCATGGCCATTCTGGGTGAGGAGATTCTGCCTCCGCAGGTGGCCGAATTTGAATTGAAGGTTCACCTGGTGGGGCGCGTTGCGAACCCGCCAAGCCCTTCCTCCCCGGCGCAATGGACCGCCGAGGCCCAACGCCTCCGCGCACACTTGCTGGCCGTGACGTTTCATGGATGGCCGCAAGAGTGGGTGGACTCCCCGCCCCGGTTCGAGGACTTGGGAGTGTTCGCCACCGAGAAGGGTTACCGGTTGCGCAAGTTGCGCTACGAAGTTGTGCCGGGCTTCCAATCCACCGCGATTCTGTATGAGCCCGAGAATATGCAGGGAAAGATACCCGCGATCCTCAACGTCAACGGGCACGACGCGAGGAATGGCAAGGCGGGGGAATATAAACAGAAGCGCTGCATCACCTTCGCCCAGCACGGCATTTTAGCCTTGAGCTTGGAATGGGTGGGGATGGGCGACCTTCGCCAAAAGGAGAACGCCCACTCATATGGCGCGCACATGGATTTGGTGGGCGCCCATGAACTGGGCCTTTTCTACCTGGAAATGCGCCGGGGGCTCGACTACCTCTACGACCATCCCAATGTGGATCGCACTCGCCTGGGATTGACCGGCCTGTCCGGCGGCGGCTGGCAGACCATCATGCTGAGCTCTCTCGATGAGCGCGTGATCGCCGCTGCGGCCGTCGCTGGATTTTCACCGATTGGGCCCAAGCTGGAGGTTCGCCAACATGGCGACTTGGGCGACATCGAGCAATCGCCAACAGATTTTTTCCAGGGCGCCGATTACACTTATCTCGTCGCCCTGCGCGCTCCCCGGCCTACTCTGCTCGTCCACAACGCGGAAGACAATTGCTGCTTCCGCGCTCCAGTGGTAAAGCCGCTGAACTACGAAGCCATCAAACCTATTTTCAAGCTATACGGAAAGGAAGATGCCCTCGGCTGGCACGAGAACACTGACCCTTCAACCCACAACTTCGACCTTGATAATCGAACGCAGGTGTACCACTTCTTCAGCAAAGCCTTCAGCCTGCCATCTTTCGAGGAGGACACAAGCTCCTGGTCTGAGCTGAAATCCTATGACGAATTGGCGGTCGGACTGCCCAATGACAACGTGACGATATTGGGATTGGCGAAACAATTTGCCGCGCGGTTCAATCGGGCGCCGATTCCCTCCGGCAGCAGCGCGCGAGAGAGGTGGGCCGCCAGCCGGCGGGCCAAACTCCGGCAGGTGGTGCGCTTGGAGCCGGTGGAAATCGCGGACAACTGGACGGTTGCCACTACCAAGAATAAAGGAGTGGAATCTTTCTCCCACCTGTTCCGCATGGGGAATGGTTTGAGCGCCAACGGTGTTCTCGTTCACGCCATTGCGGGCCCGGCCCAATCGCCCGCCACCATTGTGCTCGACGACCGCGGCAAAAAGTGGGCCACGGGCGCTGTGTGTGACCGCGTAAACCGCGGCGAGAAAGTCTTGTCGCTGGACCTTATCTTCACTGGCGATGCGTGGCACAAGAGCGATGAACATTCAGTCTATACGCCGACCGATCCTGCCCGCTATGAGCAGTACTTGAACACGCTGGGAGAGCGCGCACTGGGTGTGGAGAGCGCGCAGTTGATTGCCATCGCCCGTTGGCTGCGCGGCCAGCCGGGAGTGACGCAAGTGCGCCTGGAGTGCACAGGGATTCGAAATCAGGTTACCACCCTGGTGGCGGCCGCGCTGGAGCCCCAGCTCCTCTCCGACATCGTCATTCATGAAGGCATGAAGAGCTTAGGATACCTGCTCGAAAAGCCTGTGGATTATATCGAAGCGCCAGATCTGTTCTGTCTTGACCTTTACAAGGAGTTTGACTTGGACCAACTGGAGACCCTGGCAGCCCCGGCGAACCTGAAGACCGAACACTATGTGGAGAATGCGGCAAAACCCTGAACCGTAGCGGCGAGGTGAAAATAGTGAGGACCGGAATCTGGCAAGCTCACATGATCGTGATGGTTCTGGCGGCGCCAGTGGCGTTCGCTCAGGTAATGGTGGTGGTAAAAACGGAAGCCGGGCTGGTTGCGGGCTCGGGGAGCGAGATTCACGTTTGGAAGGGAATCCCCTATGCGCAACCACCCACGGATGATATGCGCTGGAAGGCGCCGAAGCCGCAGGTTGCGCAGCAGGGTATACGGAAGGCGCTAGAATCTGGATTGTATTTTTGAGGCCCCTGGATACAACCTCTTCTTATAGCCGACAACTTTCATACTGTAGCCTCATTCTCTGCCCTGGAGGGAAGAATTATTGCCAGACGAAAGAGGGAAATCTGGCCAGGGTGAAATCGCCCACAGGGCTAGGAATCAGGGGCTACAGGCCAGATGCTCATGATCTGACAAAAAGCCGCAGGTAGGAAGGGTTAACGGTATACCGCAGACAGGATGCTGAACCCCTAGCTCCCGACCTCTGAAAGCTGCAATCTGGCTGCGGGTTACTAACCACTACAGCTACTCACCAACTAGGCCATTTGGAGGTTTCAATTTTCTGACCACCCAGTCGGAGAATGACAAAGGAGACCTTGGGCATTGATCTTAAGAATGTTAGAAATGAATAGTCCTCCCAATGATTCATTGAAAACGCGGGGGCAAGAAAAGTGCTGCCAGTGAATTCCTGGGAATAAGGAACCCTTGTATTTCCGGGATACACTATTGAAAGGAAAGTGGATAGGAACGACTAATCGGCTCATCGATTCCCCGATTTCTGGAGTCCGTAAATCGGGTATCGGCTCACCGATCCGCCGGCTGATCGCGGGGCCGGTTTTGAGGGACCAGGTCGTTCGATAGACCGATGGTCCGATCATCGGATGAGGCGATTCTGCCAACTGAGTCTCCCAATCGAATCTCCCAATCGAATCTCCCAATCGAGTCTCCCAATCTTGACAGCGAGCGCTGCTGCCGATAGAATAAATTGAAGACTGGTTAGCCTCGAACTTTTTGATATCTTGTCGGTTTGGGCCATATGACGGGGCAAAATGACCTATCAAATCGATACCGGGAAATCTTGGTGGCATTAGTGCGCCAGTTCATCGCCAGTGGTTTCCCCGTGGGGTCCAAGGCATTGGCTGCGCAAATGCCTACCCCGGTCAGTTCGGCGACGGTTCGGTCGGTTCTCGGGGAACTGGAAGATGGCGGTTTCCTAGTGCAGCCTCACGTATCGGCTGGGCGCGTGCCGACGGAAAAGGCTTACCGCTTCTATGTGGATCGAGTGGTGACGGGCGCGCGTTTGTCCCCGGAAACGGAGCGATACATTGACCAGGCCTTGCGCCTCGATGGGGACCGGTTGGAGCGGCTGATGGTGAAAGCTTCCCGCACCCTTTCCGAGGTTTCGCGCAACGTGGGGTTGGTGCTGGCCCCGGCGCTGGAAGAAAAGCTGCTGGAGCATGTCAAGTTTATAAACCTGCCTGACCATCGCGTGCTGGTGGTAATCGTTTCCAAGCCCGATTTGGTGGAAAACCGGATGGTTCGCCTGGAGGACGAGTTCACCCAGGAGGAACTCGACCAGGCCGCCAACTTCCTCAACGCGGAGTTCCACGGCTGGTCACTGGGCACCATTCGCTTGGAAATTTTCCATCGCATGGAAGCGGATAAGCTTCTTTACGACCGCCTGCTCAAAAACGTCGCTACGCTCTTCATGTGGGGCGCGCTCTCGGAGGAGGAGACGGGCGGGCTGATTGTAGACGGCACGGCCAAGATCCTGGAACGCCCGGAATTTGCCGATGTGCAGAAGATCAAGCAGCTGGTGAGAACGCTGGAGGAAAAGGCCAAGCTGGCGCGGATTTTGGAAGCCTGCCTGCAAACCCCGGAAGCGGGCGTGCGCATCCTGATCGGGCGGGAGAATACCGAGAAGCAGATGCACCATTGCACGCTGGTGGTGGCGCCGCTGCACTACCGCGATCGCGCGGTGGGCGCCCTGGGCGTGGTGGGGCCCATGCGCATGGAGTACGATCGCGCCATGAGCACCGTCGAGTATGTGGCCGGCTTGTGTAGCCGACTGCTCAGCTCCAATTGAAGCGAATTCCCCCTTGGAAAGGTTGAGCGGCTCGCGCCGGGGCGTCCCGGATGGTGGGGAACCTATGGAACACGAAAAAGACTGGATGATGACAACCGAATCCGGCCCAACCGGAGAGAATGAATCCGCGCCTGCCAACGAGGGCGCCGTTTCAGCGCCCAACGCCTCCCCGCCGGGGCTGGCGGAAGCTTACGAAAAAGCGCTGGCCGAAAAGAAAGATCTCTACGACCGTCTGCTGCGCAAGCAGGCGGAGCTGGAGAATTTCCGCAAACGCACGCAAAAAGAGAAAGAGGACCTGCGCCAGTATGCGGCGGAAAATCTGATTCGCTCCTTGCTGCCCACCCTCGACGGTTTCGAGCGCGCCCTTCAGCACCGCGACCCTAGCGTGCCGGCGGCTTACTATCAGGGTCTGGAGCTCATTTACCGTGAACTACGCGAGGTGCTGGGGCGCGCCGGGCTGGCGCCGATCGACACCGCCGGCCAAATTTTTGACCCCCACCTGCATCAGGCGGTGGAGACCGTGAACGCACCGGGCCGCCGCGAGCACGAGATTGTGGAAGAGTTGCAACGCGGCTACAAACTGAAGGGCAAGCTCCTGCGCCCGGCGATTGTCAAGGTGGCGGTGGGAGGCAAGCCCGGACAAGACAAGGCGGGCGGGTCGTAGGGCGAGAGTGCGAAGCGGGATGATGGGTAGCCGCACTCTCCCCGCGCCGGCTGGGAATCTCCAGAAGGGGCAAGAACTCAGGGCGCTCCGTAGCGAGGGCGGGTGCGCGGCCGGGCACGGCCCGCGCGTAAATTTCCAAACAACTGAGGTTGAGGATTGAATCACAAGCGTGACTATTACGAAGTTTTGGACGTGACGCGGGAAGCCTCCGAGCAGGAGATCAAGACCGCTTATCGCCGTCTCGCCATGCAGCATCATCCCGACCGCAATCCTGACCGCAAAGAGGAATCGGAGGAAAAATTCAAAGAGATTACGGAGGCCTATAGCGTGCTCGCCGACCCCCAAAAGCGCGCGGCCTACGACCGCTTCGGACACGCCGCCGTCGGGGGTGGCGGTGGGGGCCCGGATTTCAACTCCACCATCTTTTCCGACTTCGAGGATATCTTCGGCGACTTGTTTGGTTTTGGCGATGTTTTTGGCCGGACGGGGCGCGGACGCAGCCGCAGTGCAGGCGGAATCGATCTTCGCTACGACCTGGAAATCAGTCTGGAAGAAGCGGCCACGGGCATGCAAACCAAAATCAAGATCCCACGCTGGGAGGCGTGCGATACCTGCGGGGGTACGGGCGCCAAGCCGGGGAGCAAACCCGTAAGCTGCCCGACCTGCAACGGGCGCGGGCAACTCCGACACCAGCAGGGTTTCTTTACCGTCACCCGCACCTGCCCGCAATGCCAGGGGATGGGCCAGGTGATTCGCGAGCTGTGCAGCCACTGCAAAGGCGAGGGCCGCCTGAAAACGGAGCGGGTGTTGGATTTGAAGATTCCCGCCGGGGTCGATGACGGCACCCGCCTGCGGGTGGCTGGCGAAGGTGGCGTGGCCTCGCGTGGCAGTGCTCCCGGTGATCTTTACGTGATTCTGAAAATCCGCGAGCACACTTTTTTTGAGCGGCGCGGCAACGACCTCTACTACACCATCCCCATTTCCATTTCCCAGGCCTCGCTGGGCGCGGACATTACCGTGCCTACTCTCCGCGGCGAGGAGCGCCTGCGCATCCCGGAAGGCACGCAGAGCGGCTCGGTCTTTCGCCTCCGCGGTTTGGGGATGCCAAGCGTGGAAGGCCGCGGCCACGGCGACCTTTACATCTCGGTTTTCGTTGTCACGCCCACTCGCTTGGGGCGGGATCATCGGCGCTGGCTGGAAATTCTCGCTCCCTTCGTGCGGGTTGATAATCAGCCCCTGGAACGCCGCGCCGCCGAGAAAGTCAAAGACATCTTTGGATAATCGGGTGATCGGATGATCGGGAGAGCGGGTGAACAAGAAGCAAAATCGACGGGCGTCGTTCTTTGTTCACCTGATCATCGGATCCTCCGATCACCCGATGGGGCTGGCTGGCGCAGCCAGCGGAAGCCAATCGTCAGCATGCTGCTGTTGAACCCCATGTTGGGAGGAACCAGGTCGGCGTTTGACATGTGGATGGTTCGCCACTCAAACACCAAGGTGCGCTGCGGCCGGATAAAGTATTGCAAGCCGAATCCCCCCTGGGGTGTGAACTGGGTGAATCCGTTGACTTCCGGGACGTGCTTGCTCAGAGGAGTTCGCTGCACGCCGGCGCCGGCGTCGAAGAAGGGAACCCAGCGGCCGTGCTCCTTGCCATCAAGCCGGAAGATCAACGCATCACCGGCCAGGTAGGCCGCGCTGGGATGAACGGCGGCGCCGAGAATTCCCTCGTCGATAATCTCAAAGCGCCGCGCCAGAGAGCGCCGAAAGTCTCGCACGATGAAGCCAAGTTGGGGCTGCGCGATGAGCATCTGGATGTGCGAAACCTCGTGCCAATCCAATCCATACTCCATGGAGTATCCCACCTGCGCGCCGAAAATCCAGTGGCCGCGATTGGCCGAATAAGGTGGCGCCGCGGCCTTGATGGGCGATGCTGACGGCGTTGCAGGCGGGGGAGTTTGCGCCCGCAAGGGAGCGCGAGCCAGGAAGGGGCAACCGGCAAGGATGGCGCATGCCGCCAACTTCGCAAATGCATGATGCGAGCTCAACCCCATCTCCTTACTGATTCGAATCCTGCTGGTAATTCCGGAACCGGATGCCAATTTTGTTTGTACACAAACGGTTGCGGAAAAGCAATGGCCGGAAAAGTGGTTGCGCAGGGGAGAGGCTGTTGGCCGTAGTTGAAAACACGGCGAGGTTGGGGCTCGGTTAAGACCGTGGGAAGCCGTTCAATCCTGGAACGGTACAGCGAATTTATGGTATAAAATTAGGTCGAAGCCTCAGCGGGGCCAGGAGCACATCAAATTGGCGGCGGCTGACGAAGGAAAAGAGACGAGCACTGCGCACAAGTGGTTTTTCGAGACTCGCTATTGGCTGCGCGACCTGATTCTGTCGGTGCTTTTGGCCTTTATCGTCATCGTCTTTCTCTACCAGCCCGTGCAGGTCGAGGGCACCAGCATGATGCCCCACCTGGAAAACCACGAGCGGATTTTCATCAACAAGTTTCTCTACCGCTTCCGGCCCATTGCGCGGGGTGACGTGGTGGTTTTTCGCTATCCGCTCGATACGTCCAAGTCGTACATCAAGCGAGTGATCGGATTGCCCGGGGACGAGGTGAGTATTCGCGATGGCCACGTGCTGGTGAATGGTACGCCCCTCAGCGAGCCCTATGTTCCCGCCGGTTATCTCGACGATCAAAGTTACCCCCCGGTGCACGTTGAGCCGGATCATTACTTTGTGCTGGGCGATCATCGTAGCTCTTCGAATGATAGTCGCGTGTGGGGCACCGTCGATCGCCAGTACATTTACGGCAAGGCGGTTCTTGTGTACTGGCCGCTGAGCCAAATGGGGTGGGTGAAATAATAGGGTGATCGGGTGATCGGATGAACAGAAAACATTTCACGCCAAGCTTGTCTTTTGCTCTCCCGATCTCCCAATCATCGGATCACCCGATCAAGGAGAGTGAATGGACGCGATTCTCGCCCTAGAGGACGGAAGAACTTTTCGGGGGCGTGGTTTTGGCGCCTCCCGCGAACGTATGGGCGAGGTTGTTTTCAATACTTCTCTTTCCGGCTATCAGGAAATTCTCACGGACCCTTCGTATTCGGGGCAGATCGTCATCCTGACTTACCCGCACATTGGGAACTACGGGACGAACCTGCTCGATTGTGAATCCGCGCGGCCCTACGCGGAAGGTTTGGTGGTGCGGGAGCTTTCCGAATTGGCCAGCAACTGGCGCTCGGAAGAAGAGATTTCCGGATTCCTCGCGGACTACGGGATTCCCGTCATTTCCCACATTGATACGCGCGCCCTCGTCCGGCATCTGCGCAAGCACGGCGCCATGCGCGGAGTCATCTCCACGACGGACACTGACGAGCAGAGTTTGGTGGCCAAAGCCCAAGCCTCACCCAGCATGGTCGGCCTCGATCTCGCCAGCCGCGTCACGGCAGCCTCTCGCTATCATTGGACTGAACCCTCGCGGAACATCTCGGCAGGAGAAAGCCGCCCGCCCGCTGAGCCACGATTCCACGTAGTCGCTTATGACTACGGCATCAAGCAAAACATCCTGCGCAGGCTGGTGGATGTCGGATGCCACGTCACCGTCGTGCCCGCCACGACCACCGCTGTTGAGGTCATGGAACTCAAACCGGATGGAGTGTTTCTTTCCAACGGCCCGGGCGACCCCGAACCCGTTGAGTACGCTGCGCAGGCCGTGCGCGACATGATGGGCCGCGTGCCTATCTTCGGGATCTGCCTCGGCCACCAGATCATCGGCCTCGCTCTGGGCGGAAAGACGTACAAACTCAAGTTTGGCCACCACGGCGGCAATCACCCCATTCTGAACCTGGAAACGCAGAAAGTGGAAATCACCGCGCAGAATCACGGCTTCGCCGTGGACCCGGATTCACTGAAGGCGAACGAAGTGATTCTGACCCATAAGAACCTAAACGACGATACGCTGGAAGGCCTTCGGCATAGAACCATGCCTCTGTTCAGCGTGCAGTATCACCCCGAGGCCTCGCCCGGGCCGCACGATTCGGCATATTTGTTTGACCGGTTTGTGAAGATGATGGAAGAGTTTAAGGAATTATGAATTATAAATTATGAATTATGAAACACAGAGTCCGGCGTACCCCGCGAGGTTTAAGAGTGGGAGGCGGGCTTTAGGCGCCCCGCCCCTTTTCATAGTTCAGAATTCATAATTCAGAATTGAATACATGCCCAAACGCACGGATTTACATAAAATCCTGATCATCGGTTCCGGGCCGATTATTATCGGCCAGGCGTGCGAGTTTGACTATTCCGGCACGCAGGCTTGCAAGGCCCTGAAGGCCGAGGGTTATGAGGTGGTTTTGGTGAATTCCAACCCTGCCACCATCATGACCGACCCGGAATTCGCTGATGCCACTTACGTCGAGCCGCTCACAGTCGAGTATCTTGAAGCCATCATCGCGCGCGAAAAGCCCGATGCGCTCCTGCCGACCGTCGGCGGGCAGACGGCGCTCAACCTTTCCGTCGAGCTCGCGGAGAGTGGGGTCCTCGATAAATACAATGTGCAATTAATCGGGGCGTCGCTGAAGGCCATCAAAATGGCCGAAGATCGCCTATGGTTCAAGGACGCCATGTTGCAGGTAGGCCTCGAGGTGCCGAAGAGCGTTCTGGTAAACAAGGTGGAAGGCGCGCTGAAGTTCTCCCGCCAAGTGGGATTCCCGCTGATTATCCGTCCGTCCTTCACGCTGGGCGGCACGGGAGCGGGCATGGCCTATAACCGCGAGGAGCTGGAAGAGAAGGTGCGTTATGGGCTCGAGCTCAGCCCCGTACACGAAGCTCTGGTGGAAGAATCCGTAGTCGGCTGGAAAGAATTTGAGCTGGAGGTTATGCGCGACCACGCGGACAACGCCGTGGTGGTCTGCTCGATTGAAAACTTCGATCCTATGGGCGTCCACACCGGTGACTCCATCACCGTGGCGCCAGCACAAACGCTGACCGACAAGGAATATCAGCTAATGCGGGATGCAGCGTTCAAAGTCATCCGCGCCGTGGGGGTGGAGACGGGCGGCTCGAACATCCAATTCGCCGTTTGCCCGGAGACGGGCCGCATGGTAGTGATTGAAATGAACCCGCGCGTTTCGCGCAGCTCGGCGCTGGCTTCCAAGGCCACGGGTTTCCCCATTGCCAAGATCGCCGCGCGCCTGGCGGTGGGATACACCCTGGATGAAATCCCCAACGACATCACCAAAAAGACGCCCTCCTGCTTTGAGCCCACCATCGATTACGTGGTCGCCAAGATTCCCAAGTGGGCCCAGGAGAAGTTTCCCGACTCGGACCACACGCTGGGGCCGCAGATGAAGTCGGTGGGCGAAGTCATGGCCATCGGGCGCACGTTCAAAGAAGCCTTGATGAAGGGCATGCGTTCGCTGGAAACCGGCCGCAAAACACCCACCTCACCGTCGGATCCCGCCGAGTTGGAGCGACGCCTGGCGGTTCCGCACCCCGAACGGCTTTGGGACCTCCTCCACGCCTTCGAGATCGGTTACAGCCTCGATTTGTTGTACGAAATCACGCGCATCGACCCGTGGTTTCTGAATCAGCTCCAACAGATTCTTGAACTCAAAGGCGAGTTAAAGCGCTTCACGTTTGAAAGCGTTCCCGCCGGCGTAATGTATCTCTCCAAACAATATGGATTCTCCGATCCTTACCTCGGAGAGATCTGGGGAAAGAGCCCTGAGGAAGTGAGGCAACGCCGCCGGGAGCTCAAGGTGCGGCCGGTTTTCAAGCGTGTAGATACTTGCGCGGCGGAATTCGAGTCCTATACGCCTTATCTCTACTCGACTTACGAAGATGAAGACGAGGCCGAGCCCACCACACGCCGCAAAATTATGATTCTGGGCAGCGGTCCGAACCGCATCGGGCAGGGAATTGAGTTCGATTACTGCTGCGTCCATGCCTCGTATGCTCTTAAGGAAGAGGGCTTCGAGACGATCATGGTGAATTGCAACCCGGAGACGGTATCAACCGATTATGACACTTCCGATCGCCTGTACTTTGAGCCGCTGACTTTCGAAGACGTCATGGCGATTGTGGAAGAGGAAAGGCCCACGGGCGTCATCGTGCAATTCGGTGGGCAAACGCCCTTAAACCTGGCCCGCCAGCTCAAGGCGGCGGGCGTGCCCATTGTGGGCACCTCGCCGGAATCCATCGACTTGGCGGAAGACCGCAAGCGCTTCGGCAAGCTGCTCGCCGACCTGGGAATCCCGCAGCCCGAAAACGGAGCCGCGATGAACGTGCGGGAAGCGCTCGAGATCGCCGGGCGCATCGGCTATCCCGTGTTGGTGCGGCCTTCTTACGTACTGGGTGGCCGGGCGATGGTGATCGCTTACGATGAAGCCACCCTGCGCGAGTACGTTCTCCGCGCGGAGGAATTGCAACGGGCTTTGCCGATTCTGGTGGACCGCTTCCTTGAAAATGCTACGGAAGTTGACGTGGATGCGCTCGCCGACGGCACGGATGTGGTTGTGGCGGGAATCATGCAGCATATCGAGGAGGCGGGGATTCACTCCGGTGACAGTTCCTGCGTGCTGCCCGCTGTCAGCATCCCCGCGGATCAACACCAGACTCTGCGCGAATACACGGTTCGCCTGGCGCACGAGCTCAAGGTAGTGGGCCTGATGAACGTGCAGTACGCGATTCAAAATGGGAAGGTCTACGTGCTGGAAGTGAACCCACGCGCCTCCCGGACGGTGCCTTATGTGAGCAAAGCGACGGGCGTCCCCCTCGCCAAAATTGCGGCGCGCCTGATGATCGGCCGCCAGCTCGTGGAATTTGCCCTGCCCCGGGAGTTGCCGGTCCACCATTCCTTCGTGAAGTCACCCGTTTTCCCGTTCCAGAAACTGCCGGGGGTGGACACGATTCTCGGACCGGAGATGAAATCCACCGGAGAGGTCATGGGCGTTGCGGACAGCTTCGGACTGGCGTTCGCGAAAGCCCAGTTGGGAGCGCGCCAGCGGATTCCCATCAAGGGGCGCGTTTTCATCTCCGTTAACGATCACGACAAACCCGGCGTAATCCATATTGCGCGTGACCTGGAAAGCCTGGGCTTCACGCTTGTCGCTACACGGGGCACAGCGGCAGCCCTGCGCGCCGCGGGCATCAAGGTGGAAATGGTTTTTAAAGTCAACGAGGGGCGCCCCAATGTCGTGGACCGCATTAAGAGCACGGAGATCGATTTGATTATCAATACGCCTCTGGGGCGCAAGTCGCGCTTTGACGACAAAGCCATCCGGCGCGCGGCCGTACAACACGGAGTGACCTGCATCACCACCCTTTCCGCAGCCGACGCGGCGATCCAAGGAATCCGCGCCCTCCGGGAGGGTCAAACTCACGTGGAGAGCTTGCAAAGACTCCATCAGATGACCATTAGCCATTGCATAAAGGAGCATGATGACAAGGAATGAAGTTCTAAGAAATCTGAAAGGTGTTATCTGCCCCGTCGTCACGCCCTTCAATCGGCGCGGCGACGTGGATGAGGGATTCTTCCGCGAGAACCTGAGCCGGATCACGGGCATTGGACTGGCGGGAATTCTGGTGGCGGGTTCGACGGGCGAGGCGCCGTACCTTGCGGAAGGCGAGCGGCTGCGTCTGGTCGAGATCGCCCGCGAGATCGTGAAAGCGCCTGAGATCCTCCTGGTGGGTACCGGCTTGGAAAGCACCATCGCCACCCTCAAACTCAGCCGCGAAGCCGTAACGCGCGGAGCCGATGTGCTCCTGGTGCTCACTCCGAACTACTATAAATCTAAGATGGATTCTGCCGCCCTGGTGGCTCACTACCGAACCGTGGCGGCGGGGGTCACGCGGCCGGTGCTGATCTATTCCATCCCACAGTTCACCGGTTTGGATATTGCCCCGGCAACGATCGGCCAACTCTCGCGCCTGCCCAATGTTGTGGGGCTCAAAGAAAGTTCCGGGAAACTGGAATTTGTGAAAGCCATTCTCGTTAAGGTCCGGCGAGGATTCCGGGTGATGGTGGGCGCGCCCTCCATCTTTTACGACGCCTTGTGCGAAGGCGCCGTGGGGGGAGTGTTGGGGGTGGCCAACTATGCTCCATTGCTCTGTGTGGGCCTTTACCAGGCGTTCCTCCACCGGCAGACCGAGGAAGCACGTAACTTGCAGCAACGCCTTGCGCCGCTCGGGCAGAAGATCAATCTCCCTTATGGCGTGGCGGGAATCAAGGCCGCGCTCGACCTATGCGGTTACTATGGAGGAACTCCGCGGCTTCCTTTGCTGCCCGTTTCCGTCCCGGCAAAGAAACAGATTGCGGCTGCCCTCCGCGAAGCGAATGCCGGGCTGGCCGTCTAAGCGTGACCCATGAACGATCTGCAATGGTTCCCGCCGATCCCGCCGCCGCGCGCAGCTTCCGCGCCGCCGGTGATTTGGTCGGTCGTGGTGGGAGCAGCCATTGGCGGGATTTTGCTCGCGCGCGGCCATCGCCTCCTGGCGATCGTGGTGTGGGCCGCGGCTTTACTCCTTGCCTGGGGTTTGAATTCCACGGCTTGGCGCGGACCGATTCTGCGCGCCGCCCACTGGCTCGGCGCGAGCGCTGGGCGTATCATCACGCTGGCCGTGCTGTGGCCGTTTTACGTTTTGGTTTTTGGCTCGATTCGTCTTGCCCTATCGGTGGCGAGAGTTGACCTGCTGGGATTGCGATTGCACAGCGAGTGGCCGTCGTATTGGCAACCCGCAGCGCCGGAAGGGAAGCGGGCCAAGTACTATGAGCGGCTTTTCACGGCCGAACCCACCCGTCAGGAATCCTCGCTCCTTGCCTGGGTGACCGGGATTTTCGCCTTTGTCCTGGTCCTTGCCGGAAGCAGTGAGTTGATCCTTCGTGCGATGGGGTTTGGCAACCCCATCGTCTATCGAGTTGATCCCCTCGTTGGCTATTACCCGGCTCCCCACCAGGATGTTCACCGCTACGGCGGAGAAATTCACATTAACGCCTTTGGGATGCGCTCGCGCGACATCATGGCGGAAAAGCCCGCGGGCACCTTTCGCATTCTGATGCTCGGTGACTCCACCTTGTACGGCGGATCCTACCTTGATCAGAGCCAAATCTATGCGACCCGCTTGGAAGGACTCCTAAATCAAAACCCTCGCGCGTTGCCCAACTCGCCGCGGCAGGTGGAAGTCCTCTGTATGGGAGTGAACGCATGGGGGCCACAGCACGAACTCGCTTACGTGACGGAATTCGGCCTCTTCCAAGCGGATCTGGTGATGGTGATGGGGCCTCCCAACGATGTCTATCGCGCGCGTTACGGCATTGCGAAACTGCCGTTTTTTGCGGAAGGGCATCGGCCGCAACTTGCCTGGCAGGAATTTTGGGACCACCTTTTATGGGCGTATGACCTGAGATCAACCGGTGCGGGCGAGAGCTCTGAATCCAGCCCGCGCGCCGGGGAGGTACTTGCCGAGGGTGTCACGGCCTGGCTGAGGATCGCGACCCTGGCGCGGGACCAAGGCGCGCGGATAGATTTCGAGTTGCTTCCCAATGAGGAGGAAGCCCGGAGCGGCAATGCGGCCGAATCCACCCAGCGTGTCCTTGATGCGCTTCTCCCCGAACTCGCCAAGGAACGGGTTCCCGAGGCTTACCCTCTCTCCCTGTTTCGGAGCAACCTTGGCGTTCCCAAACTCTATCACGATGGGACTCACCTCGACACGTCCGGGCATAGGATTTACGCGTTTTATCTGCGCGATCGAGTGTGGCAACTGGCTTCGGCGAAGTAGCCAGCGATGAATATCCTGGGGATCAGTGCGTTCTATCATGACAGCGCCGCGTGCCTGGTGCGCGACGGCCGCATCATCGCCGCAGCCCAGGAAGAGCGTTTTTCACGGCGGAAGCACGATGCCCGCTTTCCGATTCACGCCGTGAATTTCTGTTTGGCGGAAGGAAAGGTGGGGAAGAACGATCTCGACGTCGTTGCTTACTACGAAAAACCGCTCACCAAGTTTGTCCGCATCCTCAAGTCTCACTTTGTTTCCGCTCCGCGAAACTGGGAGGCGTTTCGTCAGGCGATTCCACTCTGGCTCAAGGAACGCCTGTGGCTCCCTTATGTCATCGAGATGGAATTGCGCCGCCTTGGCTACGCCCGGCCCCGGAGATTTGTTTACCCCGAGCATCACCAAGCACATCAGGCGAGCGCTTTCTTCCCATCGCCGTTTCAGTCCGCCGCGATCCTTACCGCGGATGGCGTCGGCGAATTCGATACGACGACGGTCGGAAAGGGGCAGGGGAACGGCGTCTCGATTCTTTGGCAGCAACAATTTCCACACTCGCTCGGACTGCTTTATTCCGCCCTCACGTATTACACCGGGTTCAAGGTTAATTCAGGTGAGTACAAACTGATGGGGCTTGCTCCGTACGGGCGCCCCACGTATGTCGACCGCATCTATCAACACCTCGTGGACCTTCGGCCGGACGGGTCCTTCCGGCTGAACATGAAGTATTTTGGTTTCCTGCACGAGCTGCAAATGACGAATCGAGCCTTCGAGGAACTCTTTGGCGGTCCGCCGCGCACCCCGGAAAGTGAAATCACCCGGCGCGAAATGGATTTGGCGCGTTCCATCCAGGTGGTCACGGAGGAGATCATGCTGCGGATGGCTCGCGCCGCCCGCAGCCAAACCCATGAGGAAAATCTCTGTCTGGCGGGAGGAGTGGCTTTGAACTGCGTCGCCAATGGGGTGATCGCGCGCGCGAAGCTGTTTCGCAACATCTGGGTCCAGCCCGCCGCAGGGGACGCCGGCGGCGCCCTGGGGGCGGCGCTGTTCGCCTGGCATCAGGCGGGAAACCAGCCTCGAACCTGCGAGGTGAGGAGCGACGCCATGCGCGGTTCGTATTTGGGGCCGAGTTTCAGCGACGAAAATGTGCAGAAATTCCTTACCGCCAATGGCTATCCTTACCGAGCGCTGGAAGCCGATGCGCGGGCTGAGGAGATAGCTGCTCTCCTTGCCCGTGGCCGCGTCGTGGGGTTGTTTCAGGGAGCGATGGAATATGGCCCCCGCGCGCTCGGCAATCGCTCCATTCTGGCGGATGCGCGAGACCCCAAAATGCAATCGCACTTGAATCTCGCCACAAAATTCCGCGAGTCATTCCGGCCTTTTGCCCCGGCGGTTTTGGAAGAGCGCGCCGCCGAATGGTTTGAACTGGATGCTCCGTCGCCTTATATGTTGATGGTTGCGAGCCTGCGCGAAGACAAGCGCTGTCCACAACCCGACGGCGAAACGCTGTTGCCCCTGGAGCAGTGGGTGAATCAGGTGCGCTCAGTGGCGCCGGCCATTACCCATGTTGACTACTCCGCCCGCATTCAAACCGTCTCGCAACAGGCGAATCCGGACTTCCATGCGATTCTTTCTGCCTTCGAGCGAATGACCGGCTGCCCCTTGTTGGTGAACACATCCTTCAATGTCCGTAGCGAGCCGATCGTCTGCACTCCAGCGGAGGCTTACCGATGTTTCATGCGCACCGGCATCGACGTTCTTGTCCTCAACAAATTTCTTTTGAATAAGAAAGAGCAGCCCCCCTGGGAAGAAATCGTGGATTGGAAACAGGAATTTGGCCTCGACTAATCAGGTGATTTTGGAAAAGTCATAGTGATGCGGCGGCTCTATTACGGATGGGTTCTGATTCGTGACATCGTTGGGTACTGCCTTGCGCATCGCATAATCTGGCCTCTCTTTTTCATTTTGGCGCTGGCATTTCTGGTCGCCCTCGTGGGGGCCGCGGAAGTCGCCGCGCCTTACATCTACACGTTGTTCTGAATAGGTCACGGTAGTGACCGTTTAGGAGCCTTTGACAAATCTAGAACATTCTTAGGATGTGCGCGGCATCCTCTTGGCGGGCATCTCTGGCCTCCCTGCTTCCGGGAATAGGGCGAAGCTTCGTCACCGGTGAGAGGATTGGCACGTGATTTGCACGATCACTTGTGGCCGGCTTGCTAGGGCGGGACTTAGCCAGCGAGGTCCGGCAAGATTTGCCCAGCGGCAGGAAGAACTGGCCACCGGTTGGCCACTGGGGGACGTGGATGGAGAACGCAAAATTCCCAGTGGTCACTACCCGGCAACACTCAAGGAAACCACTCCGGCCGGAACGGAAACTAACACGCCAGGCAAGGGCGTTCTGAACAACGCCATGGCGTTTGCGATGTGAGGCGACAATGATCACGAATGAAACGGAAATCCGCGTTGCTCTGCAAGCAGTTTTAGGATGCATGCTTGCGCTCTATGGATTTTGGGGATGTGCGCTGATGGTGCTCGTCATTTTGCTTCCCTGGAAACCCATCTTTGCCGTAGGCAGCTATCTCGCTCAGCCCTTAGTGGACTGGCGCCTCAAAAAAGCCCGCGACCGCCACGAGAAGGGGATTGCGCAGATTGAGCAGGAATTGGATGCCCTTTTACGGACACCGAGGGGAGCACCAAGCGCCTCCGCAGTGGCCCCCGGGGCCAAGACCACAGCCCCGGTGAATCCTTCCCATTCCCCCTCGCCCCAGTGCTTGGAATCCTTCAAACCGGATCTTGCTGCCGGGCCTGTCCTCAAGGATTTGCCAGGGACGGCGCAGAATCTTCCCGCCACTTTGGCGATCCCACCGGTCATCAAGAATCATGTGAGGACCTTGCCGCAGGGTGTCTTCAGCAACATGGATTTAGAAGTTGAAGACGTTAAATTCCACGGTGACACGGCTGAGGCCAACGTGAGGTTTCAAAGCCCCAACGTAACAGAGTTGGTAATTCGTCAGCGTTACGTTTTGCGGAAGTCCGGCGACTCATGGCAAGTAGAATCCCGTCAGCCGGCAAACGGCGCGAGCAAAGCGCCGCCTCACACTCTCCCGATCGATCAGGCGCCCGTGCAGCTCACATAGCTGGGGTCAAAATCGACCGACTCCTAATGAGTGACTGCCTATCTGGGCGGTGAGGGGCACGGCTCCTTTGCAGCGCGTGCAGCCATCGCCCTATTTCTCAAAAATTCGCTTCCGCAACTCTGTCGGCTTTCGCACATCTAACACGCGTAGAGCCTTCGGTGCACGTGTTCAAACCGATGACTGTCATAATGAAGACATTGCCGCCGCTAGCCAGACCGTGTAGGATATTTAATTCTCATGACCGCGACATGTATCCCGTACACGCACGTTCCTCACTCCAGCCCACTGCTGACGGATTATCTCTACCATTTCGACAGGATCAGCCAGTTTTATAACGGCTCGTCATTCGATCCCCGAAGCTATCAAGCCGTGGCCGCGCAAATGAGCAAATATGCAATCGCGCGCGGGGAGATTGCCGAGGTCCTGGCGCGACAGAATCGGGCTTTTGGCTGTTTGGAGCCGACTTTGGCGAATATCCAACGCTTGCGCGAAACGGCAACTTTCGCCGTGGTGACCGGTCAACAAGTGGGGTTGTTTTCCGGTCCGGCCTTCACGCTTTACAAGGCACTTACGACGGTGCGGCTCGCGCAGTCTCTTTCGGAGAAGGGCCTTTCCTGTGTCCCAGTGTTTTGGTTGGCGACGGAGGACCATGATTTGGGCGAGGTTTCAGAGGGAGCAATCCTTGACGAAGAGTACAATCTGCTCCCGCTTCGTGATTCTGGCGACCGTCCTTCGCCACGCTCACCCGTGGGCAGGGTCCGCCACACGGAGGAGATTTCCGCGGCGCTTCGCCAATTGGAAACAGCCCTGCCGGAAGGGGAGTCGCGCTCTCGGCTGCTCGAAGACTTGCGGGAATGCTATGTGCCCGGTGCCACGTGGGGAGAAAGCTTTGGGAAATTCATGACCCGGCTTTTCGGCCGTTGGGGCGTGATTCTCATGGATCCCTTGGATGAATCCTTACACCGGCTGAGCTCCGGGGTTTACCAGCAGGCGCTCGAGAAGGCGGCGGAACTGCGGGCGGGCGTTTTGAAAAGCTCACACGCCTTGGTGCAGCGCGGCTATCACGCCCAAGTACACGTGGTTGAGGACTCAACGTTGGTCTTTGTGACCAAGCACGGTGACCGGCGCGCCCTGCATCAACATGACGGCAAGTTCTTCCTCGACGGGAGCGAGGAAATTTCGTTATCCGAGCTTCAATCCTTACTCGCTGAACGGCCGCTGGATTTTTCACCCAACGTGCTTTTGCGCCCACTGGTTCAGGACTCGCTTCTGCCCACCCTCGCTTGTGTGGCGGGCCCTTCCGAGCTGGCCTATCTTGGCCAGGCGCAGTCTCTCTACCCGGCGCTGGGCCGTCCCCAGCCGGTGATATTTCCACGCGCGGCCTTCACGCTGCTGGACTCGCGGACGGACCGTTTGATGGAAAAGTACAAGCTGAGTCTGGAGGATGTGTGGCAAGGCGAGGAACACTTGAGCCAAAAAATCGCCGCCAGTGGATTCGCGGAGGGTTGGTCGCAGCGTTTTGACCAAAGCGAGCGCGAATTGGAGCAGCTCTTAGACCGTCTGCGAGGCGATATCGAAAAGCTTGACCCTACCTTGCTCGATACCCTCCAACATGCCAAGGAGAAGATGAAATACCAAATGGAGCGGCTGCGCGGCAAGCTCACCCGGGCCGCGCTTGGTCGCTCGGAATTGCTTGTCCGCCACGTGCAAGCCCTGTCGCGATTCCTGCTGCCCCACAAGGATTTACAGGAACGGCGGGTGGGTGGAGCTTATTTCCTGAGTCGCGCCGGCTACGAGCTGCTCGACCGGTTGCTCGCGCATGTTCAAGTCCGCTGCTCGGATCATCAAACCCTCCAGTATTGACATCCTCCCGCCTGTTCAAATACCGGAGCACACGTCGGTCTGGTATAATCCCAGGCTGCGACTGAGAGGGTAAGGTTATCCAAAGGGGCCAACATGAATGTACGTTCCGCGCTCGATCTGATCAATCGGGATCGTGCCGTTTATGAGATTTCGGAGAGTGGTGGGATCGTTCTAAGAAATCCACAAAAGTTCATTGCACAGACGCTGGATTTGCTGGTGTGGAACGCCGTTTTTGGCGAAAATGATGAAGTGCGCAACACGGCCCGCTGGATTATCCGGCGCTCGGGGCTGGAGTTGGGTGTTATACCCTCGTCGATCCAGGGCCTTTATGAAGCTCGGGGAAGAAAGGAAGTCGGCGGCTTTACGGTGCCGGCCATCAACATCCGCGGCCTGAGCTACGATGTGGCCCGAGCGGTTTTCCGGGCCGCACTGCATTTGAAGGCGGGTGCTTTCATTTTTGAACTTGCACGCAGTGAGAGTAACTATACCGACCAAAAACCCTCCGAGTATGCGACCGTCATGGTGGCTGCGGCCCTGAAGGAAGGCTACGAAGGTCCCATTTTCATTCAGGGCGACCATTACCAAGCCAACGCCCACAAATTTGCCAAGGACCCCGAGGCGGAACTCCGGGGAATTCGTGACTTTGCCCAGGAATCCATCTCGGCGGGGTATTACAACATCGACATCGACACCTCCACCTTGGTTGATCTGACGAAGCCAGGAGTGCGGGAGCAACAGCGCGTAAATTTTGAAACGAGCGCGAAGCTTGCCGCCTACGTGCGCTCGATTGAGCCCCAAGGGATCACTATTTCCCTGGGGGGCGAGATCGGGGAAGTGGGAAAACAGAATTCCACACTGGAAGAACTGGCCGCCTACATGGATGGTTTCCTCGCCACGCTTTCCAAGCTAGCCGGCAAAAAGAAGGGGCTCTCCAAGATCAGCGTCCAAACCGGCTCAACGCACGGCGGCGTGGTGCTTCCGGATGGAACGGTGGCCCAAGTCGCCATCGACTTCGAAACTTTGCGCAAGCTCTCGGAAGCCGCCCGCGACCGTTACGGCATGGCCGGAGCCGTGCAGCATGGCGCCTCCACTCTGCCGTCGCACGCCTTCCATAAGTTTGCGGAGTGCGAAACTGCCGAGGTCCACCTGGCGACAGAGTTCCAGAACTTGATTTACGAGAATGCTGCCTTCCCGCCCGACCTCAAGGACGAGATTTACAAATACCTGCGAAGGACCTGTGCCGATGAAAAGAAACCCGGGGATACCGACGAGCAGTTCATTTACAAGACCCGGAAAAAGGCCTTTGGTCCCTTCAAGCGAAAGTTTTGGGAGCTTGCTGCCGACGGGCGAAACAGGATTGGGGAGGATTTGGAGAGGAAATTCGTTTTCCTGTTCGGAAGGTTGAATGTGCGGCGCACAGCGGAACTCGTCAAGAAGACCGTGCCCGCCGTTGCGGTGTACCCTCCCGGGCCGGCCGCCTTGGCGGAGGCTCTCCAGCGAGCACACGTCACACCTTAGCGCCCCACGAAGCGTGTGTGAAACCTCCAGTAGGGAATAAGGACGCGAGGATCTATGGCATCGCCCGAACCCGGCAAAGAGATTCCCGCTCAGCGGACGATCGGCCGGCTGCACATTGCCTATGTCGAAACTCATGCGCGGGTCCAATTCAAAGACATCACGGACCTTGTGCAAAAGGTCGTGACCGAGTCGGGGGCACAGAGCGGGACCTGTTTCCTCTTCGTTCCCCACACCACCGCGGCGATTCTGATCAACGAGAATGATGATCCGGCTTTGCAAAAGGACCTCGACAATTTTCTGAAGTCATTGGCGCCACGTGACGGCAACTATCACCACAACGATGGCAATTGCGATGCGCACCTGAAGGCTGCGGTGATTGGGAACTCGAAATCCTTGTTCGTCGAAAGCGGGCGCCTGGTTCTGGGCCGATGGCAAGGAGTCTTCTTGTGCGATTTTGATGGCCCGCGCCGGCGCGAGCTACGGATCAAAGTGGTGCCAGATTGAAGGCGGCATCCACCGATTGGCCCATCGGAAGTGCGTCCAAGTGAGCACCGGTCCAACCATCACAATGCCAACGCTGGGCATCTACATCCAGGTCCCCTTTTGCGCGTCCAAGTGTAGCTTCTGCAATTTCAGCTCGCGCGTAGCGCGGGACACCATATTCGATCAGTACACCCGCACGCTTCAGCGTGAAATGGAAGGCTGGCAAAGTTTCTTTGCTGCGTACGGCATCCCCCGAGAAGTCCTCTCGCATACTGTCGATTCGATTTACATTGGCGGCGGTACCCCTACTCTACTAGGAGAGGAACGTCTGGGCCTTGTCATCCGGGCCTTGCAAGATAATCTGCGCTGGAGCGAGGACATCGAATTCACGCTGGAGACGACTCCCGGCTCGGCAAACGCCAGTGTGCTTCGTGCATTGCAAGGCCTGGGCGTGAACCGGCTGAGCATCGGCGCGCAGACGTTTGATGACCGGGAGCTCCGTGCGGTCGGACGCTTGCACTCCGCTGACGACGCCTCGGCGCTTGTTCACAACGCGCGTCAGGCCGGGTTCCATAACATCAGCCTGGATTTGATTGCCGGACTGCCCTACCAGACGGAGGAGTCGTTTCGGCGCAGCCTGGAGGCCACGGCGAAGCTGCGGCCGGAGCATGTGTCGCTCTACCTTTTTGAGGTTGATGAAAAAAGCCGCCTGGGGAGGGAAGTGGTCCACGGCGGGAATCGTTACCATGCCGCCACCGTGCCAGGTGATGACTTCATGGCGGACGCCTATGAATCCGGTTGTGCATTCCTCGCGAATGAAGGCTACGCCCAATACGAGATCTCCAACTTCGCCCTGCCGCCGTTTGAGTCGCGTCACAATCGGAAGTACTGGCAGCTTGCTCCTTACGTGGGCCTGGGCGCTGGAGCGCATTCTTTTGATGGCGTACGGCGGTGGTCGAATCAGCTCGATGTGCAGTCTTTCATGGCAAGGTTGGACGCGGGTCAGCCACCCATCGACGAGTATCGCATCCTGACGCTTGAAGAACAGGTGGAAGAATTTTTCTTCCTTGGACTGCGGCAGGTAGAAGGTGTGAATTTGAATTTGGCGAGAGAGCGGTGGGGAGCGAGTTACCTCAAACGTTGGGAAGACAAGATTCAAAATCTCGCACGTGAGGGCTGGGTGATTTCCCAAGGGGATCGCGTGATTATGGCTGGCCACGCTTACCTCGTCTCGAATGAAATTTTCCAGGAATTCGTTTCTGTGTAAAGGGATTCATGCCGCCTTTTTGCGGCTACCGCTATAATGATTTCGAATCATTTTTAATTACCGGAGCGTGAGGATTTATGCCAGCACCTGTTGTCGATTTGCGTAGCGATACCGTTACAAAGCCTTCCGCCGCCATGCGCAAGGCTATGCACGACGCCGAGGTAGGGGATGACGTCTACCGTGAGGATCCCACAGTCAACCGGCTCCAGGATCGGGCGGCGGAAATCTTCGGGCGCGAAGCGGGTCTGTATGTTGTGTCAGGAACCATGGGGAACCAGACGGCCATCAAGGTCTTAACACGCCATGGCCAGGAGGTAATTTGCGAGGACCGCTGCCATATTTACAACTTTGAAATGGGCATGGTCACGGCGTTCTCCGGAGTTGTGCCCCGCACGATTCATGCTGAAGACGGAATCCTGACGTGGAACTTGATTGCTCCGCACGTTCGTGGGCGGAGCGACCATCGTGCCCGCACGGGACTGATCGAACTTGAGAACACTTCAAACCTGGCGGGAGGCTCGGTCTATCCGCTGACGAATACGAATGAAATCGTTGAACATGCGCACGCCGCCGGGCTGCCCGTACATCTCGATGGGGCGCGAATTTTCAACGCCACTGTGGCCCTGGGGAAGCCCGTCGGCGAACTCACCAAGGGATTTGACTCGGTGATGTTCTGCCTTTCGAAGGGACTAGGTGCGCCGGTGGGATCCATGCTCGTGGGGAGCAAAGAATTCATCGAGGAGGCGCGGATCGTCCGCAAGATGCTCGGCGGCGGAATGCGTCAAGCCGGCGTATTGGCAGCCGCTGGCCTCATCGCGTTAGAGGAGAGCCCCAAGCGGCTCCACATCGATCACGCCAATGCCAAGTTTCTGGCCCAAGAGTTGGCGCAAATTCCTGGAATCAAGATTGATGCCGCCAAGGTGGTCACCAATATTCTGTTCTTTGACGTTTCCGGAACAGGGTCTACAGCTCACGAAATCTCAAAGCTCCTGGCGGCGCAAGGCGTCCTGGCGAACGCCACGAACCCGCAAACCATTCGCATGGTGACCCACCTGGCCGTGGATCGGGCAGGGTGTGAACGTGGCGTGCAAGTCCTGCGGGAAGTCGTTACCCCGCGGCGGGCCGTGGCGTCCTGAGGGTGAGAGGTCATTTCTTCATTTCCTGGCGCAATTGAATCTTCACCAGCGCGTCGTAGTAGTGCGTGCGATAGGATGGGTCATCGGGTTCAAGGTTGGTGGCGATGCGGTACTCCTTCACTGCGCTGTCGATATCCCCGAGCTTCTCCAGCGCATAGCCAAGGCCGTTGTGGGCGTCGGCGTCGGACTGATCATGCCGGATGGCCTCGATCATTTCCACCCGAGCACGCTTCCAATCTTTGTCCAGCAAGAAGGTGATGCCCAACTCGCGGTGCAGGTCGGAGTTTTCCGGATCCAGCTTCATGGCTTGGCGAAGGGCCGCAACCGCTTCGTCTAACCGTGCTTGCTGACGCAACTGCACCGCCTGCTGTACCAGCCGGCGCAATTGGATATTGTCCTCGGCCCGGGCAACAGGATCGCTCCCCTCCGAGGGGTTCGGTACATCCGGTATCGGGCCGACCCGGGCTTCCTCGTTGGCTTTCGGGGAAATGAAGTAGGCCGCTTCGGACTTACCCGGACAGCGCACGTGGAGGTAATGGTCACCGGGGTCGACATCCGCAATGGTGAGCTTCCCCGTGGCATCGGTAGTGCCCGCGGCGTCCGCGTCCAAATCCACCCGGCAACCTGCCTGGCCAGCCTGGACGACAACCTTCGCGGCTTGTGGTTGGTGCTCGCGCGTTGATGCCATCGCGAAAGTCGCAGTGAAAACCAAGCAGATGAGGTATTTAAGCATCTTCGGTTAAAGCCCCATTCTCCGAACACCACGCGTGCAGGCGTGGAGCCGCACCGCATTCCTTGTCGGGAGTTCTCCCTATTGCCCGATTCGGTACTGTAGCTTAGCATGATTCCGAGGCGGGGAGGTGGAACGCGATGTTAAGGACTACACTCAGGCTGCTCCCAGCCGTGATCATTTCCTGCGGTCCAGTTTTCGCTACCTGTCAGGTCGCTTGCTTCCGAGCCCTGAAGGTTAAAATCGAGCCTGATACTTCGGGCTGGAAGTCCTTAAAGCCGGAAGCGGTCAAGTACCGCTCCATCTCAGGAAGGTCGAATACGTGAAGACCCTGATCCCTGCTATACCACTCGCGCACACGGCGAAACTTCAGAATGCCTCCGCGACCGGGGGTGAATGTGAAGACGGCAAGAATTGCTCCTGGCTTCATGACGCGCGCCATCTCGCGCAAAGCAATCACTGTATCCGCAAAGAGATGAAGCGAGCCACAACAGAGCGTGGCGTCGAAGAGGCCGTTTTCGAAGGGTAGAGCCTCCACTCTTGCCCGGGCAAAATGCACGTTGGGAATGCCTTCCTTTGCTGTGTAAATTGCCCCTTGCCGAAGCATTCCCATGGATACGTCGATCCCGAAAACCTCCATTGACGGTGACGCAATTCGCCGCCCAAAGGTGCCGGGGCCGCAGGCAACGTCGAGCACCCGGCCTTGGACTGATTGGACCATCTGGGACACTGTCCTGACCAGTTGGGCAAGAGAGGGGCTGCGAAATCCACCGAAGACATTGAGGACGATCGGATACCAGAGCTTGGTTTCGTAGATACCTCCCATCCGATCGATGAAGCGCATTCTGCTGAGTACAGGGTCTTTACTTTGAGATAGTTCTTCCCGGATGAAGTCGGGCATGCCCTCGATGATGGGGTAGGCCTGGGAGCAGCTGGAACAGCGGAGCACACCCTCTTCCTGGCACAAGTGCCCCTTGCATACGGGGCATACATAAACTCCAAATTGGCTAGCCACGGCGGACGGGTCAGCAGTCATGGTGAGCCTTCTAAGCCGGAATTTCCTTTTTGGTCTCGAAAAAACGGCACCATACTACACCCTCCGGCTTGGTCGCAGCAGTGGGAAACGAGTTTCATCGGCAGCACTCTCGCGATCTGGCATCCACACCAGCATCCTCAATTTTCCCCCGACCAGTCTCCTCGTATGTGGGTCCCGAAGGGTTGCTCCACTCGCCAAGAGTTGGAATGCGCCGTTTTCTTGACGCCTTCCGGGTTGTGTTATAGCCTAACTTATGGATAGATAAAGGGAAATTTGCGGTTCACCGGCGACCGAAAAGTGTTCCACCCTTTCCCGAGACGCAATGGGGTTTTCAGCGTATTCCCTCGGTGGTTCTGAACGGCGGGGCCGCTGCCCTTCCGGCTAAGAATTTGCCATGCCCGAGATAGATCACGATTGCGTGGAAAAGATCCTGGCGGGCGACCGGCGCGCCATCGGCCGGGCCATTTCTTCTGTGGAGGACCGGGACCCTTCGGCTGTTCCGCTGCTTCGCGAACTTTTCCCCAAGGCGGGGCGCGCGCGCGTGGTGGGGCTTACGGGCTCGCCGGGTGCGGGGAAAAGCACGCTGGTGGAAAAACTGGCGGTGGAGTTTCGCCGCCATGGTTCGCGCGTCGGAATCCTTGCCGTCGATCCCACCAGCCCCTTTTCGGGTGGCGCAATTCTGGGGGACCGTGTGCGCATGCAGCGCCTGGCCAATGACCCGGGCGTCTATATCCGCAGCATGGCGACGCGCGGCCAACTCGGCGGGCTCGCGCCCACCACCCAGGATGCGGTGACGATCCTGGACGCCGCCGGTTGCGATATCGTCCTGATCGAAACCGTCGGGGTAGGGCAAGACGAAGTGGAAGTTGCGCGCCTTGCGGACACGACGGTTCTCCTGTTGGTGCCAGGCCTGGGCGATGACATTCAAACTTTTAAAGCTGGGGTGATGGAAATCGCCGACGTATATGTCGTCAACAAGGCCGATCGCGCTGGGGCCGACCGCGTCGCCCAAGAAGTCGCGGCGATGCTATCCTTGGCTTCCCGCCCCGATGGTTGGCGCCCCCCCATTGTCCAAAGCGTTGCCACCACGGGGCAGGGAATTGCGGAGTTGGTGCAGGCGCTCGATCAGT
>Ga0326727_10002181_pt1 | contig 68485 bp, 65 predicted proteins | sample MB2enrmetagenome_FD_207643 | JGI IMG/M metagenome (GOLD analysis project Ga0326727, IMG submission 207643) | Lab enriched peat soil microbial communities from McLean, Ithaca, NY, United States - MB29MY | ecosystem: Environmental > Terrestrial > Soil > Wetlands > Peat | place: USA: New York...
CTTCGGCAGCAGCGACATTCACCATCAATCCGGGCTCGACGGGTCAAGAACCAACCATCAGCAGCCTTTCACCTTCTTCGGTGACGGCGGGCGGTGCGGCGTTCACCCTGACGGTCAACGGCACGAACTTCGTCCCCGGTGCAACCGTAAACTGGGGCAGCACGGCGCTGACGACGACGTACGTGAGCGCGAACCAGCTTACCGCCTCAGTTCCGGCAAATCTGATCGCGACCGTGGGCGTAGCGAGTGTAACGGTGACCACCAGCGGAGGGACATCCAATTCGCTCGCCTTTACAGTAGTTCAGCCCGGCGCTTTGCTCTTCGTTCCCATGACTCCCTGCCGCCTGGTAGATACAAGGAATGCGACAGGTCCGTTCGGCGGCCCATCAATCGCAGGAGGGTCTTCGCGAAGCTTTGTGATTCCGAGCAGTGCTTGCAGTGTTCCCTCCACGGCGGCAGCCTACTCCCTCAACGTCACGGCTGTCCCGCGAGCCGGATTGGGATACATGACGGTGTGGCCGACCGGAGTGGCGCAGCCTGTGGTCTCGACCCTGAACTCCGATGGCCGGGTGAAAGCTAACGCAGCCATCGTACCGGCGGGTACCAGCGGTGCAATCAGCGTATACGCCACCGATACCACCGACCTCGTGCTGGATATTAACGGCTATTTCGTGCCGACGACTAGCACATCCGCCCTGGCGTTCTATCCGCTGACGCCCTGCCGTGTGGCAGACACTCGTAATGCAACCGGCGCCTTGGGTGGACCCTCCCTGGTTGGTTCGCAGACTCGTGCCTTCCCCATCCTGTCGAGTGCGTGCAACATACCTTCAAGTGCACAAGCGTATTCACTGAACTTTACGGCGGTACCGCAGGACGGGCTCGGTTACCTGAGCGCCTGGCCGACAGGACAAACCTGGCCGGGGGTTTCGACACTGAACGTTCCGCCGAACAACCCGGTGGTGGCAAACGCAGCCATCGTGCCGGCGGGCACCAGCGGAGAGATCAACGTGTTGGGCTCCAACAACACGGACGTGGTGATCGATATCAACGGGTACTTCGCGCTGCCGAGTTCAGCCGCAGGCGGCCAGTCGCTGTATACCGTAACTCCATGTCGCGTGCTGGATACGCGGAGCTCAAGCGGTTCGTTCAATGGAAAGCTGCCGGTCAATGTAACGAGTTCCTGCGGGATACCATCGAGCGCGGAGGCCTTTGTGCTGAACGCGACGGTTGTACCCACGGGGGGCTTAGGGTTTCTGACGCTGTGGCCGGAGAACGAGGCGCAGCCGTTAGTATCGACGTTGAACGCGGATGATGGGGTGATTGCCTCCAATATGGCCATTGTCCCCACGACGAACGGATCAATCGATGCGTTCTCGTCCAGTTCTACGCAACTGATCCTCGACATCAGCGGATATTTTGCACCCGGTAGCTCTGGCGCCGCACCTCAATTGAGGGTCGATGCTAATGGCAGAGACACCGTCGGCCTGCCGACGTTACCGACTTCGGATCAAGTTGGTGTTGCACAAACAATTGGTAATCCTACAGAGGTGTGCACCATCGACTCGTCGACTTCCATGTCCTGTTTGCCGAATAGCCTTGAGCCGAGCGGCAACAATCCCACTGCGCCTCTCTTGAACACAGAGTAGGCGAAGGCCAACACCTCGGGTCTTCATCCTGGCAGATATTTCTGCGTTAGCCGCTCCAGAGCGCCATCGCAAGCATCCAATTCTGAATAGCGGGATAAAGGGGAACTATGGAAGACGAACACAATCATTCGCACCAGCAGCCCGATGGTGCGGCGGAGGCGGGTGGAGCATGAAGAGTCTCGTCGAGGTGCTGCGGCAAAAAGAACTTGATTTGCAGCAAATCCAATCCGAAGTTGACGCCCTGCGCATTGCCTTGCGGCTTGTGTCAGAGGATGGCGAAACCTACGGACGCCTAGCATCGACCGGAACTTTATCTGAATCTCGCGTGACGGAGATAACCACGGCCCCAAACGCCACACGTCAGTTCCCTTGAGAAACGGTTGGAATCCAGATGAAGGTGTCACACATCGGTGCTGAACAGCGTCGCGAAAGCCGTGATGCACTCCTCGCGGGCCAACTGCTGGTGGTTGACCTGATCTCGGAAAGCCCTGCCCTCAGGACTCACGGCATCGTTCTCAACCTCAGCAAAAGCGGCATGGCCGTCCAGACATTCCGCCCGCTCGACCACGGGCAAATAGCGGAAATCCAGCTTTCCCTCCCCAAATTCTCTTCCTCCGCGGGCCGGGGACTCGTGCAATGGCAAAAGCCGGGAGGAGTTGCCGGTATTCGCTTCCTTCCTCCGCTGAAAACTCTGGCGGAATTGCGCCAGTGGGTCCAGCGATATCGCTCGCCTGGCGACTCCGATTCCGCTCTTCCGCTCTCTGCCTGCAGAACTGGATCCAGCGCAACCGAGTTTGACACTACCTTGCACCTGTTCGCATGCACTGCCATGGCACTCACTGGCGCGACTGGGGCAGCCATTGCCCTCGGGAACCGGAGTGGTATGGAATGTCGCGCGAGCATTGGAAGCGCTCCGGACCTGGGAGCTCAGCTTCGCCCCGATACCGGAATCTCCGGCCACTGCCTGCGCGCCGCCACGGTTATCCTCTGTAACGATCTTCTGTCGGACTCGCGGGCGAACACGGCTGCCGTCCAGCAGATGAATATACGCTCGCTTGTCATCGTCCCAATTGCCGTGGCGGAGGAAGTGGTGGGACTGGTGGAGTTATTCTCACCGTATACAAGCCATTTCGATGAACGCCATGTACAGCAGTTACAGCCATTGGTGAACGTTCTGGCCGAGGCAGTTCAGGAAGAAACTCGTAATCAGCCGGAACAATGCGCACCTGCGGCATCCTCTACCATCAATACATTCGAAACGGAGGAACCCGCTTCTGCGCATTCTGCAACCTCTCCGCAAAAGCATCGCTTCCGCACGGTCGCGGTTGGAGTTGTAGCTGTATTGCTCGTCTTGGTTGTTGCGGCAGCATGGTTCACCTCGCGGACTCAAACCAACTCCTTGAGCAAGAGCAATTTCCCAAGCAGCACACCAATAAGCTCTCAGCAGCCTTTATCGGCCGCCAAAGCGGTGATCAGATTCAGCCCCCCGTTTGTAAATCAGACAGTGGCAACGGCTTTTGACGTGAACGTAATCTTGGAGGATGCCAAGAACGTCTCGTCGTTGCCGGTTCAGATTCTCTACGACCCGGAGAAACTGCGGCTAATCACTTTGAAAAGCGGGGGCCTCTTTGACCGCGACGGACAGGCTGCCGCGCTGGTTCAGCGCGTGGATGCATCGGCTGGCCGCATCACTGCTTCTATCTCGCGGCCCTCGTCCGCGCCTGGAATCTCCGGCAACGGAGTTGCTTTTACTCTCTCGTTTATGAGCAAAACTCCAGGGCGTTCGCGATTGCGCGTTGACCAGACTGGCTTGCGTGACGCATCGGCAAGGGCTGTATCCGTAGACAGCTCTGAAGCAGTGATCACCATCTCCAACCCCACAAAACCAGCCGCCGGCCATCACGGCCCAGCCGAAGCCCGCACCCCACCCTCGTTACCCCCAGCGTTGTCATCGAGCACTGCCGATAAGCCTTGAACCCGTTCATTGCCGGTCTCACGCGTACCGCCATCGGAGGGAGCAGCTTACGCTTGCAGGAAGCTTGCCTGAAAAGCGCGCTTGTTGCACTGCGCCATTTCCTTCTCTGATAGTGCGCCGATCTCAAGAAGAAACCGCTGCTCTTTGTAAACATTGGTGTGGTATAGCTCCGGACCGTCGGTATTCACCGTCATGGAAACGCCGTGATCTACCAGTTTTCGGATGATGGTTTTTAACTCCCGGGCATTGCGAACCATGCTGTTCTTCAGATTGGAGGTGGGGCAGAGTTCCAGCGTGATCTTGGCCGCGGCGATTTCCTCCATGAGCTTAGGATCGCGTGCGGCAATGATCCCGTGCCCGATGCGGTGCGGCACAATCTTCTTCACCACGTAACGCAGCTCATCCGCATCGCCGGTCTCGCCGCTATGGAGGGTGATCCCCAGACCCGCTTCCTTGGCCCGCCAGAACAGCGGCGCGTGGCTTGCCATGGAAAACCCGCGGCGATCCGGCCCCGCCAAATCAATTCCAATAATCCCCTTGCCAACATACTTGATTGCTTTTTCTACGATGATTTCGTTCTGCTCCCGCGTGAGGGTACGGTCCATCATTAGAATGAGTCCGGCCTTCACATTCGGGTACTCGATCAAAGCCCGCTCCAGTCCCCAGCGAGCGGCGTTGATGATGTGGTCCAGATCCCGCTCTCCGCGGCGGTTGCGGAACATCGGGTTGAACCGCAATTCCTGCAGTACCAAATTACATTTGCGGTATCCGCCGCCGATGACGCTGGCCACCGAATCCTGCATGGCCTCGGGCGACGACTGAATCAGCTCCGTCCAGCGGTAGAAGCGCTCGTGCATCTCTTTAAGATCACGGTTGCGCTCCCGCTTCCCCATGGTAACCATGGCCTCGAAATCCCAGTAGTCCTTCGTGGGTAAACGTATCCCCTGGCGGTGCGCAATCGACCAGAGAACGGGCGGATCGACAGCACCGCCAAGGTGGGTATGCAATTCCGCCCGCGGCGTTGTGGTGTTGGGAGGCATGGCTGAACGATGCTTACTCCATTGCAGGCGGACAGAGACCCGCAGTTATACCGACTTGGCGGCTTCAACCCTCTCGGCCATCTTAGCCCGCCGTTTCTGGATCATATCCACCCGCTTGCGCATCTCTGGCGAACCGCTCACGGCTTTCTCTACGCCGGCAAAAAAGGTGGGATTCTCCATTGCTTGCCGCACATCTTTCAGAAATGGCTTGAACTTGGCATAGACAAACACCATCTCGCCATTCCATGCGAAGAATAGACCAGGGTGGACGACGTCGTTCAGGACGAGAGAAGCCGCATTCTCCCAGAAGGAAAATACCTGCCGCGCCCAAGCGTTCTCCTGCGTCCCCAACGCCTGGATGAGTTTGATCACATCATCGGCTCCCTTAGGTTGGAATTGAAAGTTAACGAAGTCGCGCGCCTTGCGCATCTCTGCTTCGCGGCGCAAGTCGTAAAGCTTCATGCAGAGGTCTGCATCAGTTGCGGTCGCTTTTCTGCCCCTAGCCATCTGCGGCTCTCCTTTAGTTTTGGATCACCATTCTATCTTCCGGCAGCCCTGTCCTGTATACACCGTGACGTCGTTCGAGCGTACTACTATTTCTTTCAGGTCTGACTCTGGTGACAACAGATTTCCAGAATCTGCCGTTGTATAGCACGGCCCCCGTGGTTCGGTGTTTGCTCGTTTTGTGATTTCAGTGCGGCAACTTCAAAAACTTGAGCCAGCCATTCTTCCGGCATGTCGTCATCCGGAATGAAGCTGTCATCGTCCATGAAATGCATCATTCTCCTCTGCAGCGGTGCCGGAGGGAGTTCACTTTTCAGCACTCTCCTCCGTCCATCTAACTAATGATCCTCCCTAGCCGCTCTGTTCAGCGAGGGCAGCGCCCTGCTTTTACCCCCTCAAAGCCGATAAACCCAAGCATTCCAAAGAAATAAAAGATTGTCCCGTTTCAGGATTTTGGGAAGGCCACGGATTAGCTGCCCACTTCAAGGGAATGAAGTGCGCGATGGCGCGATCACCCAAGCAAAGTGAGTTGCCGTACACAATCGTTTAGAGGTGCGACACGATCCAGATTCACAGGATTTTTAACTTCCCACGTCCGGACTTCCGGGGACGCTAACTCCATCGAGGGAGAAATACGCGGCGCAATCGAGACGGAATAAGCCCGGATTACGGCTGCGGATGGATGTCTATTGTGTTCACCGAGCCTTCGCGTATAGCCTGTTTCACCGTCATCTGACGGGAAAATTCCTCGGCCATCTCCTGCTTCAGTCGCACTTCAGTGGGACGCCGGACAATCGACATCTGGTCGATCTTGTCCTGCAGTTTGAGCAATCCATAGAAAAGGTTTTCCGGACGCGGTGGACAACCGGCAATGTACACATCCACCGGCAGAATTTTATCCACGCCCTGCAGCACCGAGTAGGTATTAAAAGGACCGCCCACGGAGGCACATCCGCCCATGGCGATAACCCACTTTGGATCCGGCATCTGCGCGTAGATGCGCTGCACCACCGGAGCCATCTTCAGGCTCACGGTTCCGGCTACGATCATCAGGTCGCTTTGCCTCGGACTGGGACGAAACACCTCTGAGCCAAATCGCGCGATATCAAAGCGCGATGTCGAGGAGGCGATCATCTCAATGGCGCAACAGGCAAGGCCGAAGGTCATGGGCCAGATGGCGGACTTGCGCGCCCAATTAAAAACATAGTCCACCGTACTCACCATGAAATTTTTGTCAAAACGGTCTTCGAGCCAGCTCATGCCACCCCCCACAAAACTGCTTGCCCCGCATTGTACTCCAGATTCCCCGATCACTCTGGTTTGTGCGCCACCAGCAACAGCGCGCCAATGCGCTTGAACTCGCGCAACTCCTCAGCGTTCGCAAGCCAGTCGCAGCTGTACTCCTCTGCAACCGGCGTCAGGTCAGGAACATGGACGATCTCAACGCCAGTGAAACCCTGCGCGCGCAACATCTGCTCATATTCGGCCTCCGAGCGCGCATGCACCGGAACCTTAAACTGTTTCACCCTGCGCAGCGAATAGGGGTTCTCCTTGTAGAGATTAATGACGAGAAACAGCGCGCCGCCGGGGATGAGCACGCGGTAGAGCTCACGCAACACCGCTTCCTGGTCCGGAAAACAATAGAAGCTCTCTATTGAGAGTACCCTCTCGAAGTAATCATCCCGCCACGGAATTTCCTCGGCGGGAGCAACCACGAAGAGAATATTCTCCACATGACGGGAGGCCGCCCGGGCATGGGCGATCATCTCCTCCGAAATATCCTGACCGACGGCCACTCCCTGCCCGCCCGCCACTGCCAGGGCCAGCAGACGCGTAGCCCATCCCGTGCCGCAACCTAGGTCCAGCACGCGATCTCCGGGCTTGAGCGCCATGCGCGCCAACGTCTGTCCAGCTATGCTGATGTGGCGGCTCTCCATCTCTTCGCCACGTCCATCTTGCGCCCACTGGTTGAATTCCGCTCTCAGACTCTCGTTCGCACCTGCCATACTGTTCCTCACGCTGTCGTGGATTCGTCCCAGTGGCCAGCGCTCTATGCTACAGGCTCCTGGCAGCGACCGGCTGTGCATAATTTATAATTTGTGACCAATATCACAGATTCGCCCGGGCCTGCCGCACTAGAAGTGAATGTTCCACAGATCCTAAGTTGCCATTATCGAAAGCGTTCGTTTATTGCAGAAGTGGAAGTAAGTCCAGGCAGGAAGCCTGAAAACAGCTTGGGGTGCTGAATTCTATGCCACGGAACTACGTTCCCATCTTCGTCTTCCTGCTGGTCGCCTTTGCCGTGGCGGCCGGAACACTTGTGGTTGCCACTCTCTTTCGTCCGCGCAATCCCGAAAAGATCAAGGGAATGTCATATGAGTGCGGCATTGAGGCGGTCGACAACGCGCGCCAGCGTTATACGGTGCGTTTCTACATCGTCGCCATACTTTTTGTGGTCTTCGACGTGGAGACAATTTTCCTGTTTCCGTGGGCGGTCCAGTTCAAGCGCCTTGGGGCCTATGGCTTCTTGGAAATGCTGGTCTTCCTTGGAATCCTCGTGCTTGGCTATGTTTGGGTATGGAGGAAGGGAGCGCTGCAGTGGATTTAGAGGCGTTGGCCGGAGATTGGTGAGCGGCCAGCAACTAGGGTTAGCTCCGCTCGAATCGATAGCTTCGAGCGGGGAAATGTGGAGACAATAATGCCCGAAGTCTCAGAGGGGAATGCGCCGAAGCCTGCTTTGCAAACGGTTCCTGCGGCTCCAGTACCACATTCCGCAACTTCAGCGCCGGCTGCCGCAGCACCCGCAGCTCCGCCCAAACCCACCACTGCGCCGTGGGAGTGCGCCATGGTAGAGCAGCTCAGGAGCACATACTGCTCAGGAATTAAAGAAGCCGCGACCTATGCCGGCCAGAACTATCTGGTGGTGGATCGCTCAATTTGCCATGAGGTGCTGCTTTCTCTATACGAACAGTGGAAATTCCATAGCCTGACCGACTTGACTGCCGTGCACTATCCAAAAGACGAACTGCCAATCGAGATGGTCTGGATTCTCTTTTCCATGTCGGCGAATGAGCGGGTTCGCGTGAAGGCACGCTTCGCCGAAGGCGAAGCGGTGCCGACCCTTACCGACCGCTGGGTAGGAGCCAACTGGCTGGAGCGTGAGGTCTATGACATGTTTGGAGTGACCTTCGCCGGACACCCTGACCTGCGACGCATTCTGCTTCCCGACGAGTGGACGGGGTTCCCGCTGCGCAAGGATTACGGCTTGCAGCAGCAGGACACCGTCTGGGTGAAGAAGAACCTGGGAATTGAGAGTGGACGATGAGCGATGACCAGTTTTACGAATCGCTGGACGAGGTCGAACCAGGCCGCACATTTCTGGATTCCAATGAGCTTGTGCTGAACATGGGGCCGCAGCACCCCTCCACGCACGGCGTGTTGCGGGTCATTCTCAAACTGGATGGAGAGAAGGTCAACGGCATCGAGTGCGTGATCGGTTATCTGCACCGGGGCATTGAAAAGATTGCGGAGAACCGCACTTGGGCTGGCTTCGCTCCGTTCGTGGATCGCCTGGATTACACTGCGGCGGTTTCCAACAATTTGGGCTATTGCCTGGCTGTCGAGAAGTTGCTCGGCGTCGAGGTGCCCAAGCGCGCGCAATACCTGCGTGTCATTCTCACAGAACTGTGCCGCCTGGCCAGTCACCAGGTCTGGCTCGGTACTCACGTGCTTGACATTGGGGCGGTGACACCGCTGTTCTACGTCTTCCGCGACCGCGAAGACATTCTGAATGTGTTTGAGAAGTACTGCGGCGCGCGTCTTACCACCCATGCCTTCCGCATCGGCGGCTGCCGCTGGGACGCCTATGCGGGCTTCGCCCAGGAGGTGCTGCACATCTGCGACGACTTGCCGCCGAAGATCGATGAATACCGCGATCTCATCACCGGCAATCGCATTTGGCTGCAGCGCACCAAGAATGTCGGCCACATCTCTGCCGAAGACTGTATTGCATACGCAATCACCGGGCCGGTGCTGCGCGGCAGCGGGATCAACTGGGATGTGCGCAAGGCTCAGCCTTACTCGTCCTACGAAGATTTCGACTTCGACATCCCCATCGGCACGGCAGGCGATACCTTTGACCGCTACGTGGTTCGCATCGAGGAGATGCGGCAGTCGATCCGCATCATCCGTCAGGCGGTGGAAGGATTGGCGGAGGGGCCAATCATTGCGCGTGTGCCCAAAGTCCTAAAGCCACCCGCCGGCGAGGTTTACGTGAGCATTGAGGCTCCCAAGGGCGAACTGGGATATTTCCTCGTAAGCGACGGAAGCGCCCAGCCTTATCGCGTGCGCGTGCGCCCGCCGTCATTCATCAACCTGCAGGCGCTGGAAAAGATGGCCAAAGGCAGCCTGGTCGCCGACGTGGTGGCTATCATCGGAACACTCGATATCGTGCTCGGAGAGGTGGACCGGTGATCAACTTTTTCCTCGGGTACTTGCATTCGAACGTGACGCCTGGCGAGGCCGGCAACCTGATCTGGGTAACCATTTACGTCCTGCTGGTCTTCGGAGGAGTTTCGGTTGGCGTCATCTTCATGAACTGGTTCGAACGCAAGGTGATGGCACGCATGCAGGTTCGCCTTGGACCCATGCGGGTTGGGCCGCATGGATTATTGCAGCCGATTGCCGATGCGCTCAAGCTCATCATCAAGGAAGACCTGATGCCGACCAACGCCGACAAGGTGGTCTTCTGGTTTGCTCCGGTCTGTGTGGTGATGACCGCATTCTGCAGCTTCATCGTTGTCCCGTTCGGGCGCACCCATGCCATCACCGACATGAACATTGGAGTGCTCTTCATGCTCGGCGTCTCATCTCTTGGGGTCCTGGGCGTGATGATGGCAGGTTGGGCCTCCAACTCACACTTTCCGCTCATGGGCAGCTTGCGCTCAGGTGCGCAAATGGTGTCATACGAAGTCGCAATGTGCATGGCGGTGGTCTCCGCCGTAATGATGACCAGCTTGGGCACCGGGACTGGAACGCTGAGTATGATTGGCATTGTGCAGGCCCAAATGCAGCAGCACACCTGGTTTGCCTTCTCATTCTTCCCTGTAGGACTGATCGCGCTATCGGTGTTCACCGTTTCCATGGTAGCGGAGACCAATCGCGCGCCCTTCGATCTGCCGGAGGCTGAGAGCGAACTGGTGGCAGGCTTTATGACCGAGTACAGCGGGTTCCGCTGGTCGCTGTTCTTCCTCGCCGAATACACCAGCATGATGGCCGTGAGCTCGATGGCGGTCACGCTGTGGCTCGGCGGCTGGCTCCGTCCATTCCCCAACCTGCTGGGCGGCAGGAACTGGGATGTAGCCTTCTCTCTGGTTCCCGGACTAACCTTCTTGACGCTGGCAGCATTGTGCTTCTTCAGCTACACGGGAATGCCCCGCATTGCTTCCATGCGGTCTGCCGCCATTGGCCTGGCTGTCTTTGGCACCGTTCTCGGCACCGTTGGCATTGTGATGCTGTTGCCAGGCGTGCGCGAGCGAGTGCAGGACATTTTCTGGTTCATCCTCAAAGTCAGTTTCTTTATGTATTGCTACGTCTGGGGCCGCACTACTTTCCCGCGCTATCGATTCGATCAGTTGATGAACATCGGATGGAAGGTGCTGCTCCCGGTCTCGATTGGCGTAGTGGTCCTTACGGCCTTGATTGGCGTGCGGCAAGAATTGCTCGCCCTGGTGTGGAGGTAAAGATCGATGAAATCTGTTGAATTATTGAAAAAGATTTTTCTGATCGATCTGCTTAAGGGCTTGCTCGTGACCTTCCGTCATCAGCACCCGGATAATCTTGTGACCGAGCAATATCCGCAGGAGCGACCCGCAATTTCCGGCCGATTCCGCGGGCAGCCGCGTTTAGTGAAGGATGAGAACGGGAATACGCTCTGCACCGCATGTGGAGCCTGCGCCCTGGCGTGTCCGGAGAAGCTTATCAAAGTCAGAAGCCAAGTCGATCCCGAAACGAAAAAGAAGGTCCTCACCGAGTTCAATTTCGACATGGGCCGATGCATGTTCTGCGGCTTATGCCAAGATGCGTGCAACGCCGGTGCCCTGAATCTGTCACAAGACTACGAGATAGCGCTCTATACCCGCGAAGGATTGGAACTGAACCGGAAGCAGTTGGAGGATGGAACTCCGCGAAAGGTCTACGATAAATGACACCCGTCGCAACTCCATTTTTTTTCTATTTTCTCTCCAGCATTGCAGTGATCAGCGCGGTGATTATGATTACGAAGGTGAATCCTGTGCACTCGGCGCTGGCGCTCATCGTGACTCTGCTGGCAAGCGCCGGACTCTACCTGATGCTCTATGCGCCGTTCATGGCTGCCGTGCAGATCGTGCTCTACGCCGGGGGCATCCTCGTCATGTTCCTGTTCGTGATGATGCTGGTGAATATTGAGTCGCTCTATATAGAAAAAATGTTGAACAAGCAGTGGATCGTCGGGCTGGCCGCTACCGCCATGTTCGCGGTGCTGGTGCTGGCAGGGCTTGTGCGCGGCGCCAAGACGCTTCCGCAGCACATCGCCGACCACCCCGAACAGAACAACGTGCAGCAGATCGGGCTGTTGCTCTATGGCCGCGACACGGGCTATTACATGTTCCCCTTTGAGATTGCCTCCATTCTCCTTCTCGTGGCGGTGGTCGGCGCCGTGGTCATGGCGAAGCGGAGAGTGTGAGGATGCTGGAAATTGGAACTGCGCACTACCTGGTGGTGGGCGCCCTGCTCTTCCTGATTGGAATGGTGGGCGTCATTACGCGCCGCAACGTGGTCATCATTTTCATGTCCATTGAGATGATGTTGAGCGCCGTGAATCTGAACCTGCTGGCGTTCTCCCGTTTGTATGGGTTACATGGACAGGTCTTTGCTCTTTTCATTGCAGCTGACGCCGCTGCTGAAGCAGCCGTCGGCCTGGGAATACTGATCGCCTTTTTCCGCAACCGCGCCACGGTAAACATGGATGAAGTGCACTTGCTGAAGTGGTAAGCGGCGCAATTTGCCTGAAGAACACTGAGACCCGAAATAATGTTCTTTCTTTCTAACATCTGGATCGTACCGCTGCTGCCCGCCGCAGGTGCCACACTGATGCTGCTGTTTGGACGCCGGATGCCAAAGCAGTTTGTGAACGCCCTTTGCGTTGGCGCGGTTGCGCTGTCGTTTGTCTGGTCGGCGCTGGCCGTCTGGCAATTCACGCACAGCGGAGTGCCGCGCTACGAACACGTGCTATTCACTTGGCTAGGCAGCGGCGGCGGCAAAATGCTGTACACGCTGCATGGTGGAGGAAAGGCCGAGTTCGTGGTGAATGCCGGTGTGCTGCTCGATCCGCTGAGCTGCGTCTGGCTGATCTTTGTAACTGGTGTGGGTACCCTCATCCACATTTACAGCACGGGCTACATGGCGCACGAAGGCGGCTATTACCGCTTTTTCGGATACTTGAACCTATTCATGTTTTCCATGCTCACCTTGATCCTGGCGAACAATTATCTGCTGATGTTCGTCGGCTGGGAAGGAGTCGGGCTATGCTCCTACCTGCTCATCGGCTTCTACTTCCACAAACATTCGGCCTCCACCGCGGCCAACAAGGCATTCATCACCAACCGCATCGGTGATGCCGGAATGATTCTCGGGTCCCTCACCATCTTCTGGCTCTTCGGAACCTTTGATTTTGTGCGCATCACCGAAATGGCGCGCGCGCAGTCGGCAACCCTGATGGGCACCGGCGTCGTGACTGCAGCAACGCTGCTGCTGTTCGTCGGTGCTTGCGGCAAGTCGGCGCAGCTTCCGCTTTATGTCTGGCTGCCCGATGCCATGGAAGGCCCCACCCCGGTCTCGGCGCTCATCCATGCGGCCACCATGGTAACGGCGGGCGTTTACATGGTCGCGCGCTCCAACGCCCTCTTCGTGCTGGCGCCGGAAACCATGAAGGCCGTCGCCGTCATCGGCGCCCTGACAGCCATCTTCGCCGCATCCATCGGCCTTGTGCAGAACGACATCAAGCGCGTTCTCGCCTACTCCACCATCTCCCAGCTCGGCTACATGTTCCTCGCGCTCGGCGTTGGAGCCTTCTCCGCCGGAGTTTTTCACGTCTTCACCCATGCCTTCTTCAAGGCGCTGCTCTTCCTCGGCTCGGGCTCGGTCATCCACGCCATGGGCGGCCAGCAGGATATGCGTTTCATGGGCGCTCTGCGCAAAAAGATTCCAACCACCTATCGCACCATGCTCATCGGCACGCTCGCCATTGCCGGAATTCCTGGCCTGGCAGGCTTTTTCTCCAAAGACGAGATCCTCTGGCAAACGTGGTCGGCTCACAACGGAGCTTTCCGCGCGTTGTGGTACGTGGCCTTCGCCACCGCCCTCATGACCTCTTTCTATATGTTCCGGCTGATCTTCCTGACCTTCTTTGGCAGCCCGCGCATGTCGCACGAGATTGAGCATCACGTACACGAGTCGCCTCGCTCCATGACCGTGCCGCTAATTGCGCTGGCAGGCTGCTCCATCTTCGCCGGATATCTTGGCGTCTCGCCCAGCCTGGCACGCTTTGTTGGCCTCCACGGCGAGACCAATCGCTTCGAGCACTTCCTCGCTCCGGTCTTTGAGAATGGCGCGGAGAACCTAGCCGTCGCCGAATCCCAGGCTCCCGAAAGAGAAAAGAAAGAGGAGGATGGCTCGCCCAGCGAGTACCTGCTCATGGCGCTCTCCGTTGCAGCCGCCGGTGCGGGATGGTGGAGCGCACGGCGTTGCTATGCAAACTCCGGGGATACCGTGCACGAGCCGATTGCGGTGGCCGCACCCGGCGTTTATCGCACTCTGCTCAACAAGTTTTACGTCGACGAGTTCTACGATAAGGCATTCACTGGACGTGGCGAAGTTGGCGGTGTGCGGCTCGGGGCCATCGGTGCAGGAGAAGTACTCTGGAAGGCCGACTCGAACGTGCTGGACGGCGGCGTGAATGCTGCCGGCTGGCTTACGCGCGCCTTGGGCATCGTCTCCTCGTGGTGGGACAAGTGGGTGATCGACGGTTGCGTCAACGCCACCGGGTTTGTCGCGCGCACGCTATCAAAGCCGGTGCGATTGCTGCAGGCTGGCCTGTTGCAGTGGTATGCGTTGGTCATGGTTTTCGGCGTCGCAGGATTGCTTTGGTATTACGTGCTCCGCTAAGTAGCCAACGATTGCGGAGAACTCCGCAGAAACGGACTTAATGTACAACCACATTCTCTCGATGATTTTATTTACACCGTTGGTGGGTGCCGTTGTGCTCATGTTCATTCCCGGCGGGCAGCAGAATGCGATCCGCTGGGTGGCCAATATATTCGGCATACTCGGCTTCGTGGTCTCTCTGCCACTGGTGCGCTGGTTCTGGGCGTTGAAAGACACGCCAGGCTTTAAGTTCCGGGAGGGCGCGCCGAATACATGGATTCCCATGATCGGCTCTGGCTACTACCTCGGCATTGACGGCATCTCATTCCTGCTTATCATGCTGACCACCTTCCTCGGCGCCATCGCCATTCTTTCTTCCTGGACAGCGATCGACGATCGCGTGAAGGAATACTACGCCTGGTTCCTCGTCCTGCAGACCGGCATGCTTGGCGTCTTCATGTCGCTGGACTTCTTCCTCTTTTTTGTTTTCTGGGAAGCCATGCTGGTGCCGATGTATCTGTTGATTGGAATCTGGGGCGGTCCATGCAGGCTTTACGCAGCCATCAAGTTTTTTCTCTACACTCTGCTGGGCTCCGTACTCATGCTGTTGAGCGTTCTCTTTCTCTACCTGTTCCATCATGCGCAAACTGGCGTGTACACCTTCAGCATCCAGGAGCTCTACCGCACGGCGCCGCTGGTGCCGCAGGTGTATGGCACTGCGGCGGCGGTAGTGCTGTTTTTCGGATTCTTCGTGGCCTTCGCCATCAAGGTTCCCATGTTCCCGTTCCACACATGGCTGCCGGATGCGCACGTGGAAGCGCCAACCGCTGGATCAGTAATCCTGGCCGGCGTTCTGCTGAAGATGGGGACCTACGGCCTCATCCGCTTCTCGCTACCGTTCTTCCCCCAGGTCGTGCAGTACCCCAAGGTGCGCGGTTTGATCATCGCGCTTTCCATCATTGGCATTCTCTATGGGGGTTTGGTTTCACTGGTGCAGAAGGACATGAAAAAGCTGGTAGCCTACTCCTCCGTCAGCCACCTTGGCTTCTGCACCCTCGGGATATTCGCCCTCAACAGCCAGGGATTGGCTGGCTCGGTGTTGCAACAGATCAACCATGGCATCTCGACCGGCGCGCTCTTCTTGATCGTCGGAATTCTCTACGAACGCCGCCACACCCGTGACATCTCCGAGTACGGCGGCATCTCCACCATAATGCCGGTGTATGCAACCATCGCGCTCATCATGTTCCTGTCGTCCATGGGGCTGCCATTACTCAACGGTTTTATCGGCGAATTTACAATCCTGCAGGCCGCCTTTATGGCCAATGCGGCATGGGCCGCCTGGGCGGTGCCCGGAGTAGTGCTGGCAGCCGCCTATCTGCTCTGGCTCTATCAGCGGGTGTTCTTCGGCAAGGTGGAAAATCCGAAGAACGAAAAGCTTCTCGATCTGAGCGTCCGCGAGTTGGCAACCTTCCTGCCGCTGGTTGCCATGGCGCTTTGGATCGGCCTCTACCCCAAGCCGTTCTTCCAGATTCTCGATCAGCCCGTGACCGCATTGGTCGAGCAGATCAACCATCCGCCCGTATACAACGTGCGGCCTCTGCCTGATACCAGGCCCCAGGTTGCTATCGTCCCTGCACCGAGCAGCCAGACGGCCACGGCGCCGGCGGGTAGGCAACAGATGGCCCTCCGGACGCTGACGCCGACGCCAGAAGCGGGGCGTTAGGACCATGATCGTGCCCGCAATGCTGATGACCTCGTTCGCACCATTCACAGCACTGGACTACCGCCTGGGTGCGCCGATCATCGTGCTGACGATGTTCGCTCTCAGCATTCTCTGCTTTGACCTGATGCTGCCAGCCCGGATGAAGCAATACAGCGCAATCCCGGCCCTGCTCGGACTTGGGCTGGCCGCCTATGCAACCCTCGAAATCCAGCGCATTCTGCCCGCGAGCGGTGAACCGCTGCGCGCATTTTTCGGCAACATCGTCCTCGACCCTTTCGCCATCTACTTCTTCTATCTTTTCCTGGTAGGAGCTGCGGTCACCATACTCATCTCCATCCGCTACCTCGAGATCGAGCGCGAAAATCACGGAGAGTTCTACGCCCTGATACTCTTCGCCGTCATTGGCATGATGTGCATGGCTGCCGGTTACGACTTGGTGCTGCTCTTTATCGGACTGGAACTGATGGCTGTCTCAACCTACATTCTGGCCGGATTCCTGCGCGGCAATCAGCGATCCAACGAAGCCGCGCTCAAGTATCTTTTGCTGGGAGCCTTCTCATCGGCGATTCTTGCCTACGGTTTCTCGCTCTTTTACGGTGTCTCCGGATCCACTAACCTCGGCGACATCGCGCATGCCCTCGCTCTGCGCGCGTTGGCCTATCCCAGGGATCCGATTGTGATCCTGGCGCTGCTCACCACCATGACTGGCCTGCTCTTCAAGATCGCGGCCGCGCCATTTCATATGTGGGCGCCTGACGTCTATGAAGGTGCGCCAACCAGCGTCACCGGCTTCATGTCGGTAGCAGTGAAGGCCGCCGGATGGGCTCTGATGCTGCGCATGCTTTTGTTCGCGCTCTATCCGATGCGCCCGCTTTACCTACCAGTACTCGTATTCGCCGCCCTGCTCACACTGACCGCCGGAAACTTGGCTGCGATCACACAGACTAACCTCAAGCGTCTGCTGGCATACTCCTCCATTTCCCATGTCGGTTACATGTTGCTCGGCCTGGTCGCCAGCGATGGTGTCACCAATCGCACCGGGATCAAGGGCATCCTCTTTTACCTTTTGGTTTACACCTTCATGAACCTCGGGGCTTTCGCCGTGCTCACTTCCCTGCGCCGCCGCAACATCATCGGAGACACGATCGAAGATATTGCCGGACTTGCCCAGAAGGCCCCGGTCGAAGCCGTGCTGATGCTCATCTTCCTACTCTCACTGGCTGGCATTCCGCCATTTGGCGGCTTCTATGGGAAGTACTTTATCTTTCTCAGCCTCATCGAAACTGGTCATTTCGCGCTGGCAACCGTCGCTGTGCTCTACGCCGTGGTGGCGCTCTACTACTATCTGAGGGTCGCCAACGCAATGTTCATGGGCAAGGCAACCAGCGAAGTGCCCGTGCCGTCCACCGCAGCCATGAACCTTGCAATCTACTTTACAGCGGCAGCCACGGTCGTCATCGGAGTTTTCCCCAACATCTTCATTCAGGCGGTGAACTGGTCTGTCTCAAATCTTGGCCAGGGCGGAGTCGCGCTGCTGAAATAGTGCATACCATCCAGCCCAAGCCAGACGAATCCCTCAACCTGCGATGCCAATTGCGGGTTACCGAACAGGTGCCGACCACATTTTTTTGTTCGTCCTGAGTTCAATCTCAAAGAAGATACAAACAACGCTCGGCCGCAAGACGCACCACAGGAGCCCCATATGTTCAGGTTCGTTAATGGTCTGTTCGGCTGTACTCACCGCCACTGCACGTTTCCGAGAACTGCCAAGAAGGGGGCAGTTCCTGCCATGTACGTGGTCTGCTTGGACTGCGGAAAAGAATTTCCGTACGACTGGCAGGCGATGAGGGTCGTCACGTCGGCAAAGAATAAACAGGGTGCTGTGGCTTAATCGGGGGCGCTCGATGCGCTCACCAGGGAACTGATTCACGTCGCCGTGAGCGTTACAAACAACTGCGCGTACCGCATCGCAGCTCATACTGCCGCAGCCCAAAAGAAGGGCAGGACGGACGCCATGCTCTCAATCTCCTCGTCGGCCAGGGGATGAGTCAGGCTACATCCGAGGATTCCACCAGAGGCATCTGGGCTTCGCACCTTCCCATTTTGACAAGTGATCGATTCGTTGAGTGGTATCAGCGTCCAGTACAGTACAGCTACGTCTATACTGTTTGTAGAGGTGAAGTTTGTCGAAGGCCACACGCATGGAGCCTAAAGTACACAATTCATCGCCCAGCATCATCCCTTCGGCACTTTCATTCCTGCCCATGAAAAAAAATACAGATACTGCAATCCTACTAAATGAAGTCCATCACCTAATATCAGCTCAAATCAAGACATTCGGACAGCCAGAACCGTTAACCCCTTCTCAACTCTGCGAATTCCACAGCCGCACTGACAAAATCATGATGTTATACGAGGAATTGGATCAACTGGGGACAAGGCAGATCATGGAGGATCGGTTCAAGACCGCGTTAAGCGGCCACAATAGAGTCGCCTGCGAACGATAAACGATGTTGAGTTCTTTGGAGACGCCTGAGGGAGTCTGCCGCCAATCGTGCCCTCGATCCTCATCTGAAGGACCGGCTTGTCTTCCGGGCTGACACGATGCGGGCGAGTGATTGCCAGTTTGATCGTTCACTCCGAAAAACAGCTCCCGGTTCGAAAGGTGTTCCGTCTTGGCGCGACGGGCGGCAGGCAATGCCCTGACGATATAGAATCAAAAGCATGGAATATTTTCCCCTTCAATATCGGCTACACGGCGAGGAGCGATTCCTCATCTGGATTTCGGGCGAGAAAGACACGTTGGCGATGGATAGCGGCCGCGGCTCATTGCAAAGTTTTCCTAGCCTCATCGCTCTCCGGCAATATGCTGGCGCGAATGGATGGCCGATTGAGGATGAAGACGCGACACCCCACGATTTGGACGCTATCGCCAGTTGGGTTGCTTCTCCGGAAACTCCTTTGGATTGCGAGGAAGCACTGCTTGCGTGGAATCTATTCTGCGATGTTGCGAACTCGGTAACTGGCGACAGGAAGAGCCAGTTTGAAACGCTCGACTCGCAGTTGGGTTCGCTATACGAAAAACTGCTCTTGGCAGACAATCTTCCTGCGGTAGCGCCAGAGGGCAAACCGTTCGCCCCAACATTGTCTCAGGACGAGGTGAGGTCGATCGCCGCACTCTTGTCCGCAGGGCTGAAGTTGTTCGTTTCTTGCACGCTGAGCGTTCCGCACGAATCAAGAATGAACTGACTTTCTGCGGACGTTCAAAGGCGTTTTCTTGTTGTCGGTGTCCATGGGTTCCAGAACATTGGCACCTGCAATTCCCCGGGGAAGGTCTGTCACCAGCGGCAAACCGCCCGCGTAAAATCAGGAACTGCCGAGTAGGCCTCTGACTCCGGCATGGATGCGCAGCGGTGACATCTACCGTAATCGTTCCAGCCTCTATCTGCTGAACTCCGCTCTGGCGATAGGGTGGTTGCGAGGCTGTGTGGTACTGTATTTTTGGATAAGTAATATGAGCTTTCGGAAAGAACCATTCGGCAACGACGAATCGCCAAACGCTGACAGTATTGTTGCAGCACATGACCAGACAGCTTCTATTTTTAACGCTGCTCTGAGTGGTGATTTGGAAACGGTCAAGTTGCTTCTCAAAGACAATCCTGACTTGACCTTCAGCAAAGACTGGAAAACCCATACGCCTTTGCATTTGGCAGCGTCTAAAGGCCACAAAGACGTGGCAGAGGTGCTGTTAGCTAACAACGCCGACGTGAACGCCACTGACTTCTTTCTCGGCTATACCCCTCTGCACTTTGCGGCGCAGAATGGGCACAAGGACGTAGTCGAGTTGTTGTTGGCTAACAAGGCCGCTGTGAACGCCACCGACGGCAGCCTCCATACCCCTCTGCACTGGGCGGCAAAGAGTGGTCACAAGCACGTAGTGGAGTTGCTGTTGGCTAACAACGCCGACGTGAACGCCACCGATGGCAGTTTCCATACCCCTCTATACCTTGCAGCATCTAAAAACCACAAAGACGTGGCGGAGGTCCTGTTGGCTAACAAGGCCGAGGTGAATGCCACCGACAACTGCCTCCGTACCCCTCTGCATTGGGCGGCGATTTGTCCCCACAAGGAAATGGCAGAATTGTTATTGGCTAACGGGGCCAAAGTGAACGCCACCGATAGCTGGCACCATACCCCTCTGCATTGGGCTGCGCAGTATGGGAACAAGGACTTGGTGGAGTTACTCCGCCAGCATGGCGGGCATGAGAATTGAGCAAGGAAGCGGCGAGCATGAGCCTAGGTGAGCAAAAGACATTCCGTGGCTGAGTTTTCCAAGTCCGCTAATCATCTTCTCCCTCAAGAAAAACTCTTTCGAAGACTTTGCCGGGCGGGAAGGCACATACGTACACACTGTCGTCCGCAGCAACGTACTCGGTAGCTGAAACCGTTCTGAGAATCGCAGGGGCATAGATCAAGATATTTTCTGCTGGCCGGGTGCCCACGACCTTTATCGCCAAGCGAGCGTCTCGCTCAACAGTGATGATGCATGTGTCGCCCCGCCGCAGATCCGGCAAGGTTACGAATTCCCGCTTCACGGGCCTCATGCCGATGAAGCCTATCACCATTTTAGGATTGGTCTACAAGGTTCTCTTCCGCCACGCCTGCAGACGTAAAGCCTTTTAGCTAGGGCAACGGCACTCATTGATGTTGGATGGGTCTACAGCAAACTGACCTGTCTTTGTATGGTCCTGATAATACACACTCTATTCCTGATTATCCTTCCACTCCTCGTACCAGGCCATCTGGATCGCTTCGAGTTTGGGCTCGCTTGAGGCTTGCGCGTCGTCGGAGAAGTTCTTCAGCTCAACCACCATCTTGTGCAATTCTGTAAAACGGATCGTGAGCGGATCGGTCTCAGGAAACTTCTCATAGAGTTCGATTCCGATATCTTCTGAGTCGCCCCAGTGCAGTTCGTTCATCGTTCCTCCGCAATCATTGGCAACAGAAAGATTCTCGGCGCGATCGCGACGCGCTCCAGATTAGCAGAATGGAATTGCCTGCCAACAGCAGTACCGAGAGGTCGCTTGCCAGTGCCTGTGCCAGCACCCGCACCAGCAGCAGCACCTCAACCGCCAGCAAAACATATACCAGCCATTTCATCGCCCGTTCCTACAGAGTGCTGGCACCTCCCTCGGAGATGTAATTGCGGTTCCACGAGGGAATTTCGACCACCACTTCGCCCGGTTTCTCGATGATCGCCATGCAGCCCAGCCTTGAGTTCAATTGCAGGTCCGCGGCTGTATCCAGCCGGTCCGCCTCTTCTTCGCTGCATTCGCAAAGCAGTTGCTTGCCTTTTTTCACCACCACGTGGCAGGTAGTGCACGCGCAATTTCCGCCGCAGGCGTGCTCCAGGTGGACACCAAAATTCATCGCCACATCCAGAATGGATTGTGGCTTACCGTGCTCCTGGTAGGGCAGCTTGCCCGCCTCGAATTCCACGCTCTGTCCACTGGGCAGGAAGGTGAGGCGAACCATGTTCGCCCCCAATGCAGTCTTGCTCTCGACGGGATCGATATTCACGTCTAACATCTTTTTTCCTATTCTGATTGTCGATAGCGTGCATCGATCTTTCGGTTAGCTGAACTCAGCTTTGCCAATCGGATGCGGTGCCTCCGGCCCCTCGCCCACGTCCGTCGTCTCCATATTCTTCCCGCGCAGAGCTCCGCCCACAGCGGCATCCATCATCAATTCCGCCAAGTGCATCGTCGCCTCATTCAGTTCATCGATCGATTCCCGGATGCCTAGGTAGTCCGTGGTTTCCATATCTCGCCGGAGCTTGGACTCGAGCTCGTCCACTTTGCCCTGCTCGGAAGCGCTCAACTGCGCCCACGCTTCATTGCGGCGTCCTTTAAGCAGCGCTGTCAGAATCGTCTCCGCCTCATTGCGCGCCTCGATCAACTGCCGGTCGATCATATCCTGTTCTGCGTTGTCATACGAGTCCAGGATCATGTTTTCCACCTGCTCGTCGGTCAGCCCGTAGCTGGGCTGTACCTTGATCTCAGCTTCTTTGCCGCTGCGCTGCTCGCGTGCGGAGACATGCAGAATTCCGTTCGCGTCGATCAGGAAGCGCACCTCGATGCGCGGAAACCCTGCCGGCATCGGCGGAATGCCTTTCAGGTCGAAACGTGCCAGCGACCGGCAATCCTTGGCCAGTTCGCGCTCCCCTTGCAGTACGTGAATCGCCACTGAAACCTGACCCTCAACACCGGTCGTAAAGTGTTCTGTCGCGCTCGCCGGAATTGTCGAATTGCGATGAATGATTTTGGCGGTAACTCCGCCCAGCGCTTCAATGCCCAGGGAGAGCGGCGTTACATCCAGCAGCAGCATATCCTGAGTCTCCGCCGAGCCGCCTGCCAGGATGTTCGCCTGCACGGCTGCGCCCAGCGCTACCACTTCGTCGGGATTCAGCTCGGTGTGAGCCTTGCGCGCAAACAGTTCTTCCACCTTCCGCCGCACCAGAGGGATGCGGGTCGAACCACCCACCAGCACCACTTCGTCCACCTGCTCTACGGTCAGATCTGCATCTTTCAGAGCCTTCCGGCACGGGCCCAGGGTGCGCTCCACAATCGGTTGCACCATCTGTTCGAACATCTCGCGCGTGATTGTGCGCTGGTACAGCTTGCCCTCCGGCAGCTCTAATTCGATCTCCGCCGACTCCCGGGAAGAGAGTGCGATCTTTGCATCGATCACCGCGTTGCGTAACTGCTGAACCACCTCCGGATGCTGACGCACATCCACTCCAAGATCGCCGGCGATGTCTTGCACCGCAACTGCAATCAGCAGGTTGTCGATATCGTCGCCGCCCAGATGGGTGTCGCCATTAGTGGCAATCACTTCGAATATTCCATCCTTCAATTTCAGAATGGAAACATCGAACGTGCCGCCGCCGAAGTCATACACCGCGATCGTCCCGTTCTGCTTCCGGTCCAGCCCATACGCCAGAGAAGCAGCCGTCGGCTCGTTTACCAGCCGCAACACCTCCAAGCCGGCGATGCGTCCAGCGTCCTTGGTCGCCTGCCGTTGCGCGTCGTTGAAATACGCCGGCACGGTAATCACAGCCTGCTTGACCGGGGCGCCGAAAAAGCGCTCCGCATTGCGTTTTAGTTGCCGCAGAATTTGCGCTGAAATTTCCGGAGGTGTGTAAGTGCGCTCGCCCAGATGGATTCGCAACACCTCGCCCGGCATGAGATCTTCGGCAAGGTGGAACGGAAACAGCTTCAGCTCCTCCCGCACGTCATCCACGCCGCGGCCCATCAACCGCTTCACGCTGTAGACGGCGCGCTCCGGCGAAGTCAGCAATACCTCGCGTGCGGCGTTGCCCACCAGCATATGGTTATTGCGGTCCAGGGCCACCACCGAGGGAACGAGATTCGAACCGTCCTCCCCTGGAAGAATGAATACGGATTTGCCCGGCGCATCCGGATGCGCGAGCGAGGGCCCGGAGCCCATGTAGGCTACAAGCGAATTTGTAGTTCCGAGGTCGATTCCTACAACTCTGTCGTCTGCCATTTTTGTTCTTATGAGGTCGAATTATTTCAGTACCGCATCGATGTCGCGCACCAGGTTGCGCAGGTAGCCGCGACGGTTCAGTACATCCACCATCAGTGCCGTAGCCTTCGAGTCTCCGCCGTCCCACTGCTTCCAGGCAGCATATAGCTCATCCTGCATGGTCTTCAGGCGTGCCGTCAGGCCCGCGCGAGTCGCAATCAACTGGCTGCGCAAGTTGTTGTCAACGTCGCCCATCTTCGCTTCTTCAAGCAGCATATTCAGCTCGAAGGATTCTTCCAGCAACTCCGCCGGAACGGTCTGCCGCTTCTCCACGCCTGAAGCGCGCGCCTGTTCGGTTGCTGTCTTGCTCTGCTCACCCAGTTGAATACCTTCGAGCTGGAGCAGGTATTCGGTGCGCGAGATCGCGTCTTTCAAGGTTCGATAGGCATCATTGAGCTGCGAAGTCTTCTCCAGGCTCCACGCCTGCTCCCGCGCACTGGCGCGCGAGTACACGTCCGGATGCAGCTTGCGGCTCAGCGTGTAGAACTCACGTTCCAGCGCTGACTCGTCCAATTGAAGCTTCCGCGGCAATCCGAAGAAGGAGAAAAAATCCGTAGGTTCGGCCGGCTGCACATGCCCGCACTCACCGCAGAAATGCTCGGCCCGCATATCGCCGCACGACCAGCACCGGTGATGATGATGCCCATCATCATCCGCTACCTGCAATGCCGCATTCGGTTGATCGCTCAATTTGTCTCCCTTCTGCTCCGGCTAGGAGAAGCTGGTGCCGCAGCCGCAGCTCTTCTTTGCATTCGGGTTCTGGAAAACAAAGCCGCGGTGCATCAGCGTCTCTTCCCATTCCACAGTCATGCCGTTCAGGTAAACGAACGACTTCGGATCAACGAATACGCGAACATCCCCGTACTCGAAGATGCGGTCGCGCTCGCGTGGTTGGGTGTCAAAGCGAATGCTGTAGGACAGGCCCGAGCACCCGCCGCCTTGCACCCCCAGCCGCAATCCGCCCTGCGCCGCAGCAATGCCTTCCTTCTGCATCGTCGTCCGGATGTGATCCAGTGCCTTGTCCGTGATTCTGATTCCGTGTGTTGCCGTTTTCTGTTCTGTCGTCGTCATCAATTTGGGCTCCCGCCCCGTTAGTTATTCTTCTTCTTCCAGTCGGAGATCGCGGCGCGAATTGCATCTTCCGCCAGTACCGAACAGTGAATTTTCACCGGCGGCAGCGAGAGCTCTTTCACAATATCCGTGTTCCGGATCTGCAGAGCCTCGTCCACTGTCTTGCCCTTCACCCATTCCGTCGCCAGTGACGAGGAAGCAATCGCCGACCCGCAACCGAAGGTCTTGAACTTCGCGTCCTCAATGATCTTAGTCTCCGGATTCACCTTGATCTGCAGCTTCATAACATCGCCGCACTCCGGAGCGCCCACCAGCCCAGTACCAACCTCCTCGGCGTTTTTGTCCATGGTGCCAACGTTGCGCGGATGAGTGTAGTGATCCAGTACCTTTTCGCTGTAAGCCATCCCTTATTCTCCTTAACCCTTCGCGATCCCTTACGAAATCCGAAACTTCCTTACCGATGGTGCCCCGCATCTGCCGCTTTAAGCAGATGTAGGACTACCGCCGATTAGTGATTCGCCGGCTCAGCGGCCCACTTCACCTTCGAAAGATCAATGCCTTCCTTGTGCATCTCATAAAGCGGCGAAAGTTCGCGCAGACGCTTCACCACATCCACAACCTTCTTCGCCACGTAATTGACCTCGGCCTGCGTGTTAAAGCGTCCCAGCCCGAAACGTATCGAGCTGTGCGCCAGCTCATCGCCCGCGCCCAGAGCCTTCAGCACGTAGCTCGGTTCCAAGGTTGCCGAGGTGCAGGCCGACCCGCTCGAAACCGCAATGTCGTTAATTCCCATCAGCAGCGATTCGCCTTCCACATAGGCGAAGCTGAGGTTCAAGCTGCCTGGCAGACGATGCTCCATGCTGCCGTTGATATAAACCTCGTCGAGTTGCGATGTGATCTGCTCTCGCAAGCTCTCCCGCATGGCCAACAGCCGCTTGGACTCCTCGGCCATTTCCTGCTGCGCAATCTCGCATGCCTTGCCGAGTCCCACAATGCCCGGAACATTCAGCGTTCCGCTGCGCATGCCGCGCTCGTGCCCGCCTCCATCCATCTGCGCCACCAGTTGCACCCGCGGGTTGCGCCGCCGGACATACAGCGCGCCCACGCCCTTGGGTCCATAAATCTTGTGCGCCGAGATCGAGGCCAGATCGACGCTGTCTTCAATCACGTTGAACGGAACCTTGCCCGCCGCCTGCGCAGCGTCACTGTGGAACAGCACGCCCTTCTCATGACAGAGCTTTCCGATCTCGCGAATCGGCTGCAGGATGCCAATCTCGTTGTTCGCCGCCATGATCGAAACCAGGATCGTGTCGTCCGTCATCGCGTCTTTCAACTGATCCAGATCGATCAGTCCGTCGGGCTTCACCGGAAGATACGTTACGCGAAATCCGTGCTTCTCCAGCCGCTTGCAGGTATCCAGCACGCACTTGTGCTCAGTGACCTCGGTGATGATGTGGTTGCCCTTCTCGCGATACATCTCCGCCACACCCTTGATCGCAAGGTTGTTGCACTCGGTCGCTCCGGAGGTAATGACGATCTCTTTCGCGGTTGCTCCAATCAGTTTGGCAACCTGCTCGCGGCCTGCGTCCACCGCCTGCTCGGCGATCCATCCGAACTCATGATTGCGGCTGGCCGCATTGCCATAGATCTCGTCAAAGTAAGGCAGCATCGCCTCAAGCACTCGCGGATCAGTGCGCGTAGTGGCATGGTTGTCCATATAAATCGGTAGCTTTACTGCCTCGTCACTTCCCATAATTCCCTCCAGAAACTTCGATCCTGACCAGTTCGGTTTCCATGCTTACGGCTGACTCTACGGCGGCGGAACTCTCCGCGCCTTCGCGCAATTCCCAAACCGTCAGCTTGCTGAGCACCTCTTCAATCGTGCGGCTCACCTTCTGTAACGGCGCCCGCACCGTGCACTTCGAACTCTGGCTGCAAGCCTTTTCCAGGTTATTGCAGGAGGTAATGAACAGCGGCCCCTCAATCGCCCGAATCACTTCTAGCGCACTGATCTCTCTGGGGTCGCGCGATAGCACGTAACCACCATTCGTTCCCTGCTGCGAAATCAGCAATTTGCTCCGCACTAGCCGCTGCAAAATCTTTGCCAACGCCTCTTGCGGCAGCCCATAAATCTCCGCCAGATCCTTGGCGCTGCAAGCGCCCAGTTCGGCGTGCTCGGCCAAGTGCCGCACTGCGATCAATCCGTAATCGGCCTTCTTGGTGAGTTTCAGCATGATCGTCAGCAATCTCCGACCTTTTAAGTCGCCAATGCAAGTATAGATGCAGAAAACCGGAAAAAGCAACAGTTTAATTCCTGCCGACAACGATATAGGTTGTTCCAGATGAATGAGTTAGCAAATGGCGATGACTTTGGTCGGAGATTATATTGTATACGGCTGGCGGTCAGTATTCGTCCGGTGAGCGGAGCCTTCAGGCACGGCCTACATCTCCGGCGGCCTCAAGATTTGCGACCAACGAATCGACTCAGCCCTTGGGAGAATTCGTCTGGCCACACAATCATTCCGGTCCGAAGCTGAAGCTAAGGTAAATTGGGAACCGGCCGATAGAGAATCCATACAGCCTGCTGGGTGGACTTTAACCCACGGAAGGGCTGAAGGGAGACTCATCGATGTCCACCTCTGGAATCTCAGCCAACCTGTCACAACTCGATACGCTCCTCGCCGGCACTCAACAGTTCCTCTCCGACTTCAAGCAGCTCGGCACCGATCTGAAGAGCGGCAATATCTCGGCAGCCCAGCAGGATTTTGTCACCCTCTCGCAGGATGCTCTATCTTCGGCGTCTTCCACTTCGTCCACATCCGCCGCCAATTCGGCTTCTGCTTCCAGCTCCACTTCAACCTCCTCAAGCGGCGCACAGTCGAAGCTGGAGCAGGATGTGCAGACCCTGAGCCAGGATCTGCAGTCCGGAGATCTTAGCGGCGCACAGCAAGCTTACTCTCAGGTCGCTCAGGATTTGCAGGGCAGCGGAGGGCGCCACCACCATCATCACGCGAAGTCATCCGGCAGCTCAGGCGGTAGCTCGGAGCTGGAAGCACTGTTAGGGGAAAGCAGCTCCACGTCGAGCACAAGTTCGACCAGCAGCACTAGCGCGACGTCCGCCAGTACATCGGGCACCGCTTCGTCCTCAGGCGGGACTACAAACAGCGCTTTAAGCGCGTCGAGCAATTTGGCGCAGGACTTCGAGGCACTTGGCTCCGCGCTGCAATCCGGCAATCTGGCTGGCGCGCAGCAAGCGTTCACGCAATTAACGCAGGACGCGCAAAGCTCCTCCGGCACGCAACATCATCACCGTGCAGAAAACTTCGGCAGTAGCTCTGACGCGCAGTTATTGATGCAAGCCGTGCTGGCCATCCAGAATCAGAGTACGAGTTCATCCGGCAGTGCCATTTCGGCGAGCAGCTCCGGCCTGAACGTCAGCGCGTAGTCCGGTGGGCGCCCCACAGTTGCCCGCAGGCCGCGGAGGGCCACGTCCGCGCAGATGGCGAATGTGGGGTTACCGGAGGCGGGTGGCGCGCAACTCTCGCCGCGCTTCCCTCTTTTGCGCTACATTGATTCAGGTGGCTGCCAACTCACATCGTCCTATCATCGGGGTGTTTGACTCCGGCGTCGGCGGACTTACGGTCCTCCGCGCCATCGCACGCCTGGTACCCAACGCCGACTATCTTTTCTTTGGCGATACGGCGCGTCTTCCTTACGGAACCAAGTCACAGGAGTTCGTCGCGCGCTACGCTTCATTAGCGGCGCGATTCCTGGCTGCGCGCGGCGTGGACCTGCTCGTGATCGGCTGCAACACGGCCTCGGCGCTGGCGCTCTATGACGTGAAGTCGGCGGTGCCGGTGCCGGTGATCGGCGTGATTGAACCGGGAGCGGACGCGGCGGCCGCCATCTCCAAAAGCCGAGAAGCGCTGGTGTTTGCCACCGAGGCAACCTGTTCGAGCCACGCCTATCAGCGCGCCCTGGCCCGGCGCGGCTTCGCCACCCTTGAGAAGGCTTGCCCACTGCTGGTGCCGCTCGTCGAAGAGGGATGGATGGACAGTCCGGTGACCGAGCAGGTGGCGCGCATCTACACCATTGAGGCCCTGCGCAATGCATCGGCAAATGTCGATGTATTGGTGCTGGGCTGCACCCACTATCCTCTGCTCCACCAGTTGTTGCGGCGGGTGGTTCCGCAGCGCATCGGGATTGTCGATTCCGCCGAGGCCACGGCGCGCGCGCTATTGCTCCATCTCGACGGCCACAACCTTACGGACGGTGAGCCGGGCTACAAGTTTTTTGTTACCGACTCGGTGGAGAAGTTCCGCAAGCAGGCTCCGGTCTTTCTCGGCTTCGCGGTCGAAAATGTGGAGCGCGCCGATCTGGACGCCGGACATTAGATTGCGGCAAACGATTGCCGTTTCAGTCAATCCTCGGTGATAGGAAATGCATGGTTGGTAAATCGTCCAGCAAACTATTGTCTTTGAGACCACAGTTTTACTTTGAGCCATTAGCATATACGTACATCGTTACCGCAAATCAGATCAGGCGAGACGCCTGCAAAAAGCAAGGAAGCCGAGATGATTTTTCGTTCTGACAATCGCGCTCTGGACCAGATACGCGAATTGAAGTTAACTCCCGAGTTTATTCGCACCGCCGAGGGCTCATGCCTGATCGAGGTGGGGAACACGCGGGTCATCTGCACCGCAACCATCGAAGAGAGCGTTCCGGGGTGGATGCGCAACCAGGGCAAGGGCTGGATCACCAGCGAGTACGGCATGCTGCCGCGCGCCACCTTGACGCGCACCGCGCGGGAAGCCTCCAAAGGCAAGCAAGGCGGACGCACCCAGGAGATTCAGCGGCTGATCGGGCGCTCGATGCGCGCCATTGTCGATACCGTGAAGCTGGGCGAGCGCACCTTGTGGATTGACTGCGACGTGATTCAAGCCGACGGAGGAACGCGCACGGCGGCGATCACCGGAGGCTTTGTGGCGATGGCCCTGGCTATGCAGAAGCTGGTTGCGTCGGGAACGCTGAAGCAGCTTCCCTTGAAGGACACGGTCGCCGCCATCAGCGTGGGCATTGTGGATGGTGAGCCGATGCTTGACCTGGCGTACGAAGAAGATTCGCGCGCCGCCGTGGACATGAACTACGTGCTGACCGGCAGCAACAAGTTTATTGAGATTCAGGCGACGGCCGAGCACGAGCCCTTCAGCGATGAGCAACTGGCGCAGATGACATTGCTTGCCCGCAAAGGCATCGCCGAACTGGTGGGGCGGCAATGCGAGGTGCTGGCTGCGGCAGGCGTGGAACTGTAACGCGAAGCTGTGAATCTTGCGCGCGGGGAGGTAGTGGGTTAGTTTCCGGATTGGCGACCATGTACCCGGAAGCAGTTGCTTAACAAAGATCCCTGCGGTGGCATACTCCCAGAGTTGGAACTACGCCAACTCTGGGCCACCCGCCCGAGATCTACTAGAACCGCTTCCTCCAGTTCTCGAAATGACCACCGGATGGAAGGGCCTCCCAGGGCAGGGTGTGCACAGCCGCGTGGATTGCGATAGAGTGGTTGGGGTTCCGGCGTGGCCGTATGCGATCCCGCCGTAGATGGCGAGCATCTGAGAGTTGCAGGAGGACGGACGTGAAACTTACTCCCGGAAAATTAGCTGGATTGAAAGCAGTTTCCAACGAGCGGGGCGTGATTGCCGCCGCAGCCATGGATCAGCGCGGGTCGTTGAAGAAGGCGCTCGGCGCGAAGGCATCCGAACAGGACTTAATCGACTTTAAGATTGCGGTCAGCGAGGTGCTGACCCAACACGCGAGCGCGATATTGCTGGACCCGGAATGGGGACTGCCGGCGGCCAAGGCGCGCAATCCGAAGGCAGGCTTGCTGCTGGCCTACGAAAAGACCGGCTACGACAAGCAGGTTCCGGGACGCCTCCCCGACCTGCTGGATCTGTGGAGCGTGCACCGCCTGAAGGAAGCAGGCGCCGACTGCATTAAAATTCTTCTCTACTACGCACCCGCCGACCCGAAGCACATCAACGAACACAAACAGGCATGGACCGAACGTATTGGCGATGAATGCGTGGCCAATGACATTCCGTTTTTCCTCGAACTCATCGGCTACGAAGAGGGGATGGACGAAAAGAGCCTGGCCTATGCCAAGAAGAAGCCGGAGATCGTGCAAGCCTACATGCGCGAGTTCAGCAAGCCGCAGTACCATGTAGACGTGCTGAAGCTGGAGGTTCCGGTCAACATGAAGTTTGTGGAAGGCACGAAGAGCTTTAAGGGCGAGAAGGCGTACACAAAGGCCGAAGCCATGGAGTACTTCCGCAAGTCCGCTGAAGCCACGAACAAGCCTTTCATTTATCTCTCGGCGGGGGTGAGCAACGCTGAGTTCTCCGAGACCTTGGAGCTGGTGGGCGAGACTGGAGTGAGGTACAACGGAGTGCTCTGCGGCCGCGCCACGTGGGCCGATGGCATACCGGTGTTCGCTGAGAAGGGATTGAAGGCCTTCCGCGAATGGCTCGAAGTGGAAGGTGTGAAGAACATCGAAAACGTGAACGCGGCGCTGAAGGCAGCGTCGCCGTGGTATCCGATCTATGGCGGGTAAATGAGTATCTGAAAATGGCGCGGACCATAGCCCGCGCCGTTTTCTATTGCATGAAACTTAGACCACGGCGGAGTGCGCCGTCATCTGCTCGTTGCACTCGTAGATCTCGTTGGCCAGACGGTCCAGCGCCTTCAAGTCCTCTTCAATCGCGCGGCCCTTGACGAGTACTGGAGCGAGAATCTTGGCCTCTAGATTCGGCATGAGAGCCTGGATCTTTCTGGCGATGTCACTGCCCCATCCAAAGGAGCCGATGGTAGCCATGAACTTGACCTTCGGCTTGAGGATATTGGCCAGGTTCAGCGCTCCGACACAGGTCGGGTGCGGGCCACCAAGCACGGTGGAGGCGGCGACAACCAGCGTGGAGGCCGTGACCAGTGCAGAAGCCAACTCTCCCAGATCGCCGTCAACAACATTGAACGGCGTGACCTTGAGGCCACGCTCGACAAGACGATCGACAAGGTACAGCACCATGTTCGAAGTGTTGTTGTACATGGAGACATGGGGAATCACCACTTCGCGCAGCGGTACATCCGCAATCCACTGGCGATAGGCATCAAGAATCAGAGCCGGACGGTTGTACACCGGGCCGTGGCTGGCTGCGATCATGCGCGGGGCAATTTTTTCCACCATCGGGAGATACTTGGTGATATGACTGCGGAACGGCATCATGATCTCCGCATAATACCGGCGCGCGGTGTCAAGGGTGCGCCCTTCGTCAGTGGCGTACAAGTCAGTGGTGGCGTTATGAGCGCCGAAGAGATCGCAGGTAAACAGGATGTTGTCTTCGACCAGATGGGTCAACATCGTATCCGGCCAATGCACCCACGGCGTAATGAGAAAACGCAGGGTGCGGTCGCCGAGTGAAATGGTGTCGCCGTCGGTGATGATGAGGAAGCGGTCGGCGGCAACATCAATCGCATCGGTGATCAGCTTCCGGCAGAATTTATTGGTAACGACGCGAGCATTGGGGTAGAGCTTCAGGACGGCAGGAATCGAGCCAGAGTGATCCTGCTCGCCATGGTTGGCGATGATGTAGTCGATGTGCGGGATGTTGAGGCGCTTGAGGTTCGCGATGTACTCGGCGGTGCGCGCGGGATACATTGTATCGATCAGCGCAGTCTTTTCGCTTCCCCGGACGAGATAGGAGTTGTACGTGGTTCCGTGTGGCAGAGGAACTAACTCGTCAAAGTAGCGGCGGTCCCAGTCGATGGCTCCTACGGCGGATACACCAGGAATCAGTTCGCGTGCAATCAAGGTTTCTCTCCCAGCAAAGCGGGTGTACTCAACCCACGAGCTATAGAAAGCGTACGCCAGAAGAGAAAGAAAAATCAAAGAGGAGGGCCGAAGCCCTCCTCTGAATGAGGCTGGTACCGTCTACTTAGCAGCCGCAGCGGCGGCGTAACGCTTTTTCATCTCTTCGATGGAGATGGGCGCGTAGTCGCTGGCGTGGCCGGCCTGGCCGAATTGGGTCATTCGCTGGGCGACAACCTTCTTCATGGCTTCGCGGGCGGGCTTCATGTAGTCGCGCGGATCGAACTTCTCCGGGCTCTCGACGAAGACCTTGCGGATGGCGCCGGTGATGGCGAGGCGGTTATCGGTATCGACGTTGATCTTGCGGACGCCGTTGCGGATGCCGAGCTGAATTTCCTCGACCGGAACACCCCAGGTGGGCTTCAGCTTGCCGCCGAACTGGTTGATGACGTCCTGGAGTTCCTTGGGGACGCTGGACGAGCCATGCATGACAAGGTGCACGTTGGGCAGGCGCTTGTGGATGGCGATCAGGACATCCATCTTGAGCACCGAGCCGTCAGGCTTGCTGCTGAACTTGTAGGCGCCGTGGCTGGTGCCGATGGCGATGGCCAGAGCGTCCACACCGGTCTGCTTGACGAACTCCACGGCCTGGTCGGGATCGGTGACGTGGGAGAGGCCGCTGACGCCAGCTCCGTGTCCATCTTCAATTCCGCCGAGCACGCCGATTTCGCCTTCGACGGTGACACCCTTTTCGTGGGCGAGTTTGACCACGGCGCGGGTAACCTCGACATTCTGCTCGAAGGTGGCGGGAGTTTTGCCGTCGGGGAGGAGCGAGCCGTCCATCATGACCGAGGTGAAGCCGAGGTCGATAGCGGACTTGCAGGTCTCAAAGCTGTTGCCGTGGTCCAGGTGCATCACCAGCGGAATTTCGGGGTAGAGTTCGGCAGCCGCCAGCATCAGATGGTAGAGGAACTTATCCTGCGAGTAAGCGCGCGCACCGCGCGAAGCCTGGATGATGACCGGCGACTGGGTTTCGCGCGCGGCCTCCATGATGGCCTGTATCTGCTCCATGTTGTTTACGTTGAAGGCGCCAACGCCGTACCCACCCTTAGCAGCTTCATCTAATAATTGCCGCATCGAAACCAGAGGCATAGAAATATCTCCTTAAGAAATGTTCGGGTTTGCGAAAGATTCGAACAGATGAAGCTACCACGCGGCGAGGGGGTGATCAACCAATATCGTTGATTGTCACTGGAGATGGGGGGCAATCCATTCGGTCCAGACAAAAAAGGCATTGGCGATGAACATGGCGAGCGCCGCGAAGGAGAGGAAGAGCTCGTCGCGGGGGCGGTTGGGGGATTGAACGACCCTGCGATTGCGTCCCAGCAGCAGGAGAAAGGCGAGGATCGGGACTACCAATGCTCCGGCACCGGCCTGTGACCAGTAGAGGAGGCGGACGGTGTTGACTCCGAAGAGGGAGATGATGACCGAGACGAGCAGGATGGTGGAGATGACGATGTAAAAATAACGCGCCTCCCAGGGCTCCTTGTTGAGGCCTGAAGCCCAGCCGACGGCTTCCGAGATGCTGAAGGAGAGCGAGGCGGCGAGCAAGGGCAGGGCGACCATGCCGGAGCCGAGGATTCCAAGCGCGAACAGGAGGGGGCCGGCAGAGCCGAGAAACGCCAGAGACTGCGAGGCGGAGCGGGTGGTGATGGCCGCGGGATCGGAAACATGGAAGCTGGCCGCCACCACAATGGCCGAGAGCGAGACCAGGGTGGCAACGAAGGTTCCGGCATGCGACTCGGTTTGATGCGCGGGATCGGCACTGAGGGGGATTTCGCGCTTCGAGCTCGTCTGCCAGACGATGACATCCGGGGTGAGCAGCGAACCGAAGACGGCGATGACGGCCATTGAGTAAGCCGAGGTGGCTTCGACTTGAGGAAGAAGGATTGCCCTGGCCAGGGCAGCCGGAGAATGCACCGTGTAGCAGGCGGCTACCACGTAGGCGATGAGGAAGAGGGAGAGCAATCCGAGGCGTTCCATGCTCTTGCGCGCGTTGCCTACGATGAGCATGTACCAGACGACAAAAGCCAAAGGCACCAGAAAGAACGCGCGCCACTGGTTGGTAACGATGGAGAGCGCATCGCTGACGGCCACCAGATCCCCGATAATCATGGCAAAGTTGACGACGAAGACTCCCAGGGCAAGGGCAAGGGCCATGTTGCGTCCATACTGCTGGCGAACCAGCTCGACCAGCCCTTTGCGGGAGTCCCGGCCAATGCGAGCGGAGACGGAAAGGACGCTCCAGAGCACGGGGATGGAGAGCAGCACGACCCAGCCGACGGAGTATCCGAAGGTGGCCCCGGCGACGGTAGCGGTGAGCACTGCGGCGGGATCAAGATCGGCTGCACCCGCCACCACTCCGCGCACGAAGGCAGCCATTCGGCGGTGCGGCTCCCGGGGTGGAAGCGGCTCGGCAGGCGGAGTGAGATCGTAGGGCTGATTCGACATCGCGGACTCTTCAGCCACTGAGAGGAGACACGGATTCCTCGGCTGTTGCAGGGACAGATGCGGAGGGAGGAACTCTGGTTGGCGCGGGAAGAAGGAATTGCCATCGGCAGGTGGAAATGCAGAGGCGCGCCACAGGGGCGCGCCTTCACGTCCGATCCGGAGCTGCTGGATCAGCGCCCGAAATATTTGGCGTTGATCTCGGTGAACTTTTTCCACTTCTTCGGCAGGTCTTCGACGGCAAAGATGGCCGAGACCGGACAGACAGGAACGCAGGCGCCACAGTCGATGCACTCGACTGGATCGATGTAAAGCATTTCCGCGGTGTCAAATCCCGGTTCGTCCTGCTTGGGGTGAATACAATCCACCGGACAGGCTAGCACGCAAGAATGATCCTTGATTCCGATGCACGGTTCTGCAATCACGTAAGTCATAATTTTTAGAGGATCCTCGTCTACAGATGAACGTTCATCCGCGAACCCATGATTGTAGCAAAACTCCAGTGGGAATGGTGGACGCTTCCTGGAGCTGCGATTCCGGCCTGCTAGCGGGGGTTGCCGCCGGTGACCGGAGGGAGTTCTGCGAGACCGCGGCCAGCAAAGATCTCGCGAAAGTTTTCAAGCAGTTCCTGGTGAATGAGGGTGTTGGAGGCCACGGTTTCGCGGCTGTCGAGGTTAAACGGCGAGCCGTCGAAGCGGGTGACGGTGCCTCCGGCTTCTTGCACCAGAAGAACTCCGGCGGCGGTATCCCAGGGATTCAGGTTGAACTCCCAGTAGCCGTCGTAGCGGCCGGCGGCTACGTTGGCAAGATCCAGCGCAGCGGAGCCAGCGCGACGGATGCCGTGCGAGCGCAGAGTGATCTGGTAGTAGAAATGGATATTCGGATTCTGGTGGCGCTTGTGGCTGGGAAAGCCGGTGCCGAGCATGGATTCGGCCAAGGTGGTGGTTTTGGAGACGCGGATCGGCTTGCCGTTCAGGGTCGCGCCACATCCCTTCGCGGCGGCGAAGAGTTCGTCGCGGGTGGGGTCGAAGAGAATGCCGGCGATCAGGCTCCCTTCATACTCCAGCCCCATGGAGACGCAGAAGACCGGGTAACCGTGAGCGAAATTGGTAGTGCCGTCAAGCGGGTCCACATACCAGCGAAAGCCGCCGCCGTGAGTGTCGCGCGTGCCCTCTTCCCCGACAATGTCATGATCAGGCCAAGTGGCGCGAAGGCGCGAGACGATTAGTTGCTCGCTGGCGCGGTCAGCCTCGGTGACCAGATCGGCGTCTCCTTTGTACTCAAAGGCGATGCGGCGCTCGAAGAACGGCATGAGCAGTTTGCCTGCCTCGACGGCGATGGCCCTGGCTTGCGGGAGAAAAATGGAGGCGTTGCGGACGGTCATGCTATCCGGCGGATTCCGGCTTGAGCGGCGCGACCGGCGTAGCCGCGACCGGCGCGGGCTTGCTGCGGCGAACACGCTGAGCTTTGATTTCGCCTTCGGCGATGTACATGATCTCAGACTTGAAGATGAAAAGGTTGGGCGCGCCGTCACGGGTGAGGCGCAGCATGTTGCGGTCGTAGTACTCGATCCAGCCGCGAACCACTTCGCCACCCTGTAGCTTGATGCTGACGAGTTTCTGCTTTTCGCCGAGCGCTTTGAGGTACGCGGCTTCTTCGAAGGTTTCTTCCGGCGGAGGCGTCTTACCCTTGTTCATTGGACGGAACGGCATGAGCTGATTCTATCCTGAAGATGGGTGGGGAGAATGGACGAATTGGAAGTTTGTCAGCACGAAAAAGCGGAGACTCGACAAAAGATTTGGGGAGCCTTTGAAGCTCCCCGAACCGACAGCCCTCCCGAGTCAAACTCTTCAGAAGCTGACGCGAAGCGCAAACTGACCGAAACGGCGCTCGTCGCTGTTGCCGCCTGTAGCAATCGAACCAAGGCCGCCCTTCTCCTCGGTGACTTGCAATGGCACTGCCGTCGGACCACCGCTGTAGAGCAGGTTGCTCGTGTTCACATAGAAGTTGTGGTGATTGAAAATATTAAATCCTTCGGCACGGAACTCCAGCGCGACATGTTCGGTGACTTTGAACCTCTTTGCCGCCGAAATATCGAAGTTCCATGCCCCGGGTCCGCGGAAGGCGTTCCGGTGTGTCATGTCGACGGGAAATGGCCCGAGGTCCGACATACCCAGAGCCGGGTTGAGCGGGGCAAAGCTGGCCGGCACCGGAACGGACAAGGCACTGAAAAGGTTCACGCCCACATTCTGAGGCGAGCCAACTTTGTATTGGGTGATCGGCGTGGCAGGCGTCAGCCGAGGGAAAGTATAGCCAACCTCGATGTTGTTGGCGTCGTAAATGCTGAAGGGAGTGCCTGTGCGTGCGGTAAAGACACCTACGAGCGACCAGCCTCCAGCCAGGTTTGTAGCCAGACCCTTGCCGTTTTTGTACCAGGGAGACTCCCAGATAGGAGAGACCACAATGCGCTGCCGGACGTCGAAGTCCGATGCACCGTAATCCAGCTTTGGATTGAGCAGATCTGTGTATCCGAGGCTGCCGAATCCCGTGGTGCTGCTCCCGCCCTGCAGGCTGTCGGAGAAGGTTGAGCTTATGTCATCCAGCGAGTGCGCCCAAGTATAGTTCGTGACCAAACTCAAGCCGGTGTGACGCAGGTCCTGCATCTGGAGCTTGACATTCATAGCGTGATAGCTATCGATACCCATACTGCCACGCAAATTGATAGCAGCATATTGCTGGTTGGGCCGGGTAAGGCATTCAGGGGTCCCGGTGGCTGTATTTACAAAGCCGGAATTGGCACACTGAGCGCCTGTGAGCAATGGGTCTCCCAGATAGGCCTGGGCGGCACCGACCTGGTTGATGTTATTGAGGTCATACTGATGAACCCCGTGAGCACCGCTGTAGCTGAGTTCTAACACCGTGCCGTGAGCCAGTTGCTGCTGCAGAGCCAGGCTCCAGAACTGGGTCTGTGCTACATGGATGTTGGGGTCCGGCATACGCAGTTCAGTTGGCCCCAGGAAGCTTGAAGGACCAGGCAGCCCCAGAGGGCCAAGGTCGTTATTGGTGACCAGCGTTGTGCATGACGCGTTGCTGGCCGCGCAATTGGCGCTCAGCACGGCGCTAGCCGGAGGGTTGAAGCTTGCGTTGTAGGTCACATTGCCGAAGTTACGTTCGTAGCTGATGCCAAAGCCGCCGCGCAGACTGCTGGTGCCATTGCCAAAAAGGTCATAGGCGAAGCCAACTCTTGGCGCCACTGTACCCCAACTTGGAGCCCAGAATTGACCGATCGAACTCCTGTCGGCAATCTGCACTTGGCCGGTTCGTACCTGCTGCTCAATGCCGGAGCCGGGACCGAAATAGAAGTTGGAATCCAGGCTCTGAATGTTGTTGTGCTGCACACCGTAGTGCTCATAGCGGGCGCCATAATTAATCGTCAGCCTCGGAGTCATCCGGAAGCTGTCCATGACATATAGGGCCCAGTCCTTGTAGCGATAACTGCGTCCGTAGGAGGCCGGAACCAGCGGTGGAGTTACGGCACAGGACGAACTTTTGACCAAATTGCCAAATACGTCGAGCGGGCAGGGGAGCGCCCCCTGGGGGTTGACCCTCGCGGCAAATGTCGTTAGCTGGCTTCCATTTGGATTGCCCGCAACATTCGTCAGATCATTCAGGCTGTCCGTGAAACTAGTCCCGAGTTGTTCTACCGCCTGCGCGTAAGCACCATAGGCGAAGTTCAATTGGATGTAGGTAAACTGCCCCCCGAACTTGAGGTTATGCTTATCCTTGGACCAGGACAGGTCATTAAAGAATTGGAGAGTGTTCTGCGGTCCGCCGAACGGCAGGCCCCCAGTGCCTGGGCCCTGGTTTTGCAGGCCTGGGAGTTGGATTACGATTCCTGTCACCGGGTCCACTCTTGGCACGATCATGAGACTTGGAGTGCCGACCAGCGAAGTGTCAAAGGAGTTTTGGAAATTGTAGCGCGTGAAGCTGATCTTGCTGTTGTTGATCAACGCAGGGCCGAAGGTGTGAGTCAACGAATAAAGATAACTCTGATTCAGGTCCGAGAAGCCAATATCGTATTGCGGATACGGGCTGTAGAAGACCGTCCCTGGGAAGTAGGCTATATTCTCCCTCCCTGCGCGGAAGAACATCTGAGTCTTATCGGTGGGATTGAAGTCGAGGCGTCCCACTAAGGCGTATTGGTTCCCCGGAAAACCGCCGCCGGCATAGGTTGCCGCGTGGAAATTGACAGTGTCAAACACAGGTTGTGATGCTGGAACTGCCGTGACCCCGTTTATGGGACCGACCGGAGCCCCGGACGCTGCTAACTGCCCAGCGGTGGTAACCTGACTGGAGGCAGGCAGCAGGCCGGTACCAAACTGCCGGAAGTAAGCCTGCGTATTTGCCGGCAAAAGCGAGATGAACGACGGGTCGAGTGCCTCCTCGGTCTCAGTCGCTGAGCTGCGCACCCGCGTCCATTCGGTGCTCTGTGAGACGAAAAGCTTGTTCTTGACGATGGGGCCGCCGACAAAATAGCCAAACTGATTTCGAGTGTAGGTACCTTTCGGAGCCACAATGTGGCCGGCGGCGGCATTGGCGGCATCGTTGGCGTAGGTGTTGGCAGTGTAGGCCGAGAGGCGGTTGTACTCCCAGGCGGAGCCGTGGATGCTGTTGGTCCCTGCCTTGGTGGTTACATTGACCACTCCTCCTCCGGCGCGGCCATATTCGGGCGTAAAATTACTGGTAACGATGCTAAATTCCTGCACTGAATCCTGCGGGACATTCTCTCCAACAGCGACGAAAAATATGCTCTCGTTCTCCACGCCGTCCAACAGAATCTCGGTACTCGATTCGCGCTGCCCATTAATACTGAAGCCCACACCGCGAGTCGTGGTGCCCTGGCCACTGCCGCTAACATTATTGTTGCCTTGGGCGTTGGAGGTGCTATCCGCGTTGCTGACGTTGCCGGAGAGTGCGACAAAGTCGTAAGGATTGCGCGTGAGGCTGGGAAGGTTAGCTATTTGCTGCGGGCTAATCAGTTGGGACTGTTCCTGGGTTTGCGTGTTCACCTCGGTTGCCGCTCCTGCAGTTACTTCAACCACTACTGAAGTCTCACCAACCTGCAGTTGAGCATTAAGGGTCGCACTTCCGCCGACGGTGACTTCCACGGTCGTCTGAAAAGCCTTAAACGAACTGCTCGTGACCGTTACTTGATAATTTCCTGGCGTCAGGGCGGGAATCAAGTACTGACCGATACTTCCCGAATGCACGGTTCGTTCGGCTCCCGTCGCAACACTCTTTGCAGTTACTGTGGCGCCAGGGATTACAGCACCTGACGCGTCACGAACAGTACCGGAAATCGAGCCGGCCTCCGCCTGCCCAAAGGCTGGCGCTGCGGCCAACAGCGCGAGCATAGCAGCTATACACCAACACAGCAGGAACCCGTAACTCCTTCGTATGGGACCCATCTTGTCTCGTAACATTTCGATCTCCTAGCCACGGTCGCTAACCGCCGAGCGGATATGCACGCAAATTGCCATGACTTTGTCCTTCGAGGGCAGGGCAAAGCGATTGGCGAGGGGCGCAGAAATCAGTTCTGGATATGAAATCCGGGAAATGCAGAATCGCTCACTTCGGGGTTTGGTAGAGGAAGCGGTGTATCGCGAATGCAGTCCAAAAACGATGGGCGGCCGGAATGGCCGCCCATCGAGTCAGTGGGTAAGTGGAGTCTAGAAGTTGAGGGTTGCGCGCAGTTGGATCTGGCGGGGCGACGCATCGGCGCCCAGGAATGATCCATACATGCTCGTTGGGGCTGAGAGGGTGTGATAAATCTGTCCGAATTGCGCGCTATTTGCGATATTCGCGATTGGCTGATCAAAGTTCGGATGGTTGAAGAGGTTGAAGAACTGAGCCCCTAAGGCAAGCTTGCATTCCGAACGCGGAATGGTGAAATTCTTCATCAGGGTCAGGTTGGTGTCGAAGAAAGCCGGACCGACGAGCTGATTCCGTCGCTGGTTTCCCCAGGTGTTGCTTCCAACTCCAGTGACGCCAGTCGGCGAAACGCTTGCGAAATCATTGAGCATCGCCGCACACGGAGTAGTCGCCGCGCTCCCGCCGCAGCTAACTATGCCGCCAACCAATTTATTGGCAAACACGGAAGGCGCCAACAGGGGCTGGCTAGGGATGCTTCCATAGTTCTCGCCAGCGAGGGTGCTCGTTAAGCCGCCGTCGATCACCGTGTACGGATAGCCGTTATGAGCGAAGAAGGTGCCTCCTACCGTCCACTGAGCAAGGGCGTTGACATACTTATTGGCAAACTTTGGCGTGTTCCACACCCCGTTGATGCTGGCGGACTGGCGCACGTCATAGTCTGCGTTTCCATAGTTAAATTGCTTCAGATTAAACGGATTCTGAGGCGCGAGGACGCTAATGTTGTCATTGTACGAGAACGGAAGGATGCCGCCGTTTGATACCTCGTCCAACGCGTGACTCCACGTGTAGTTGGCCTGGAGTTGCAGTGAGCGGTAACGCCGAGTGAACCCGAGTGTTACTCCGTTGTAGTTGGAGACCGCAGCGGAGTTGACCTGCTGCAAGACGCCGAAGTTGGGGTTAGGAACGGAGAGCGGCAACCCGCCGAAGCCGTTGGTATCGTAGGCATTTAGGGCTCCGTTGGCGAACGGCTCATGAATTCCGTGATTGCCCACGTAGTTGATCGACAATATCCCGACCTTGTCGATGTTCTTTTCGATTTGGATGTTCCACTCCTGATATTGCGGCGAATGAACGGAAGGGGCCGGGCTCAGGAGACTCGGCGTGGGGAAGCCCGGCGTGTTCGCTACGCTTGCACCACCGGCGTAGCCGGCCACGAAGCCAGCGTTGCTGGCGGCAGCCGCGGCAGAAGCCCCCTGCAGGGACGGGACGGAGTAAAGTGTGAATCCATTGTTGAACGGTGCATTGGACAGCATGTAATCGGCAATCGTCGCTGGGAACTTATCCACGAAGATGCCAAAGCCACCACGCACCACCAAACCCGATGGACCGAACGGCGTGTAAGCAAATCCAAAACGCGGCTCCCAATTGATGGCGTCCACCTTGGTCATGGCCTGATGCTGGTTATCCAGTATGGTGTCAACATCCGGCGAGTTGGGATTGAGAGCATCGATCGCGGTACCGAAGCGGGCGAAACAGTTGATCTGGCAGACTGGGTTGGAGTTGTGCTCCGCGCGCAGAGCCAGGGTCAACTTCAGATTTGGCCTCGCGCGCCATTCGTCTTGCGCATAGAAGCCTAATCCATAAGTAGCAATCGGTACGGATAGCTTTCCGCCTGATGGGAATTGCTGTGAATACTGACTCGCTGCTCCCGCAAAGAAGTCATCGAGGGTCTCATTTGCGGCAGTGCCGGACAACACGTTACCGAGAATATCGAAATCGCTCACGTCGTCACGGACAAAATTGATCCCGAATTTCAGATCGTGTTTTCCCCAGCTTCTGGAGTAGTCGTCTATGAATTGGTATTGGGTGACGTTGCGCCCGCCCGCATTAAAAAGAGAATAGGGCCCAACATTGTAGAAGTAAGCGCCCGAGAACGAAACCGTGAGCGGCAATGCAGACACGGCGTCACTGACATTGGGAACGTTAAAAATGGCGCCGTAGTACATCGCCGAAGCGATGAACTGGTTGACCGCCTTGGTACCAAAGGTATGGGTTTCGGCGAACTGCCCATCGTACTCTGGTTGATTGCTGCCCATATTAAACAGCGGAGTGAGCGGGTCGGTATAGGTGGCCTGCACCCCTACGTCGCGGCGAATATGGAGGAATGTGCGGTCATTGTTGCCGATATTGTAGTCAAAGCGCCCCATCTGCATGTTTTCATGCGTATGGTTCACGATCGAAGCGGTGTACAGATTGGCGCACACGCCGTTCGAGGCGGCCAAAAAGGCCGTAACCGGATTGGATGAGGCTCCGGACGTCGGACAACTGTTAGGAGCCGGGACCGCCCTCGACACGCCGGGAGCGTTATTGTACAGGCCGAAGATTTGCTTGTAGAAGCCGACTTCCGAAGGCTGAACGGTGGCAAGGTTTGCCAAGATTGCACTCTGGATTGCCGCAGTAGGCACCAGGGTGGGTGTCACGGTTGGCAAAGCTACGTAAAGCCCTTCCGCGTTGAAGAAGATGAACGCTTTATTCTTCTTGATCGGCCCGCCGACCGACCCCGCATACTGTTGGGCCAAGGCGAAACTCTTGGGGTTGCCAGCATGGTCGTTCATCCAGCTATTCGCGTTCAGCGTGTCATCGTTGTAGAAGTACTGGAGATTGCCATGCCACGCATTGGTTCCGGACTTTGTGACATAATTCACGTTCGCTCCGGCTAATCCGCCATACTCACCGGAGTATCCGTTGTTTATGACCGTGGCCTCGCCGATATCATTGGCCCCCAGCATCAGGTTCGTAGCGCCCGAGTTATTCAGGTTGAGGAAGGGGTCATTGTCATTCATTCCGTTCACGGTGAACAGGTTTGAAGTGGCCGACATGCCGTTGGTGGAAAAGTTGCCATAGCCGGCTTGGGTATTCATGACCGTGCCCGGAGAAGTCTGAGCAATGTAAGTCATGTCGTTCCCCGGGTTGGGAGCGTTTTCAATCATCGCCTGCGTGAATGTCGTCGAAATGTTGCCGTTCTCTGTCTGTAGTGTCGCAGCCTCGGCCGCGACTTCAACTTCAATCACGGTCCCTGCCAGCGCCAACTTGATGTTGCTAGTGGTCGACTGCCCGACCGCTACTTCCACCTGGCGGGTCGCTATCTGGTATCCCGACTCCGCGATGGTGACCGTATAGGAGCCTGGTCGCAGAAACGAGAAGCGGAAGCCCCCCGTAGTGCCGGTAGTTGCCTTAAGTATCTCGCCGGAGCCGCTGCTCTTCAGCGTAACGTTACACCCGACCACCGCGGCCCCGCTGGGATCGGTAACCGTACCGGAGAGGTCGCCGGAAATCAGGGTCTGTGCCGAGGTCGCGATCGGCGCCAGCGTCAGGATTGCAATAACAGCACATAGCACGCAGAAGCGGACGCCCAGAGATTTGTTTTTCCTCATAGTTCTAATTCCTCCCACAGTTGCTTGGTAGCAGCTGCAACGCAGATAAATCTAAGGAAACAATTTGGAAAACTAGGATTTACGCCGCACGCAGAGTACCAAACAGGAACTCACAAAACAGCCCACTTATTGAAGATATTTGGTGCAGAGGCTGTTCTGGAATACAGAATCAGGAATACTGGAACAGGGAGGATATGAAATTTAGAATAATTTTATTTATCGGAGTTTGACTACTCAATCTTGCTGTTGTAGTAACCGGCGCGGTTGCGGACGTAAAGCTCGCGCTGGGCGCGCTGCTTGGCTTGGCCGGTAAGCTCGACGCGGATCCGGCGGAATTCATTGCCCACCCGGCTGATCGGGTAGTAGGCGAGCAGATACTGGGTACGCAACTCGTCGCTGATCTGGCGGAAGGCATCGTCCAACTGGGGGAGCGAGGTGGCGTAGTAAAACTTGCCTCCGGTATCGCGCGAGAGCTGGATCAGGGCATGCTCGCCGCCGGTGTCACGCCCGGCATCGGCTTCGATGGGAACCATGATGATGGAATAGATGATCGCCTCGGCGATTTGCGCGGCGCGCACCGCCTCCTGGTAGTCGATCTTGCTGGAGGTGTCTCCGCCGTCGGTGATGAGGACGAGAACCTTGCGCCCCTGGCGACGCTCAAGCGACTGGGCACTGAGATAGATGGCATCGTAGAGGGCCGTGGCCGCTCCAGTGCGCAGGTGGTTCAGGGCGAAGTCCAGACGGCGCTCGTCGTTGGTGAACGGCAGGGCTTGAGAGACGTAGGTGGAAAACTGGTAGAGGGCGATGTAGTCCACGGGGCGGAGCAGGGCGTGGGCGAACTTGCGGGCCGAGGCGATTTCGAGCGGCAGATCCTTGCGGGTGCTCATGCTGGTATCCAGGGCCATGACAATGGAGAGTGGTAATCCGGACTCGCGCTCGAACACCGCGAGCTTCTGCTCAACGCCATCTTCGTAAATGCGGAAATCCTCTTTCTGCAGACCGGCATAAGGGGCGCCGTCAGCGTCTGCCACGCTGGCAAAAACATTGACCAGTTTGACGTTCACCTTGATGGTGGGAGAGGGTTCATCCGAGGCTGGCCTGCGGCGCACGGGAGGCCGCGGAGGCTGCGCAGAACCGGACGGCCAAGCAGGAGTAATGGGCGCATCCTGCGCGAAGGCGGGAGCCAGCAACAACGTCAATAGCGCGAGCGCGAGGCGAGAAAACATGCGAAGGCCATTATAGGCAAAGATGGATGGCCGGGATTCGGAAGTTTCAGAACCACAATCCGCGGAGAAAACTCTCACAGGGATAGATCAGGTGGAAATGGTTCGCCGTCAGCCCAGGTGGCTCCGTCTTCAAAAAATTCCTTCTTCCAAACCGGCACGGTCTTCTTGAGGGTATCGATGATCCAGCGGCAAGCGTCGAAGGCAGCGGCACGATGAGCACTGGCAACGGCAATGAGGACGCTGGTCTCACCGATTTCAAGGCGTCCGACACGGTGAACGATGCGGACATCGCGGACCGGGAACCTGGCGAGCGCGTCGAGCGCCAGCTTCTCCATCCCGGCCAGCGCCATGGCGGGATAGGCTTCGTACTCGAGGTAAATCGTGCGGCGGTTGCGGGAGTGATTGCGCACAATTCCATCAAACAGACATACCGCTCCGTCTTCGGGGTTCTTGATTTCGGCGAGTAGCTCGGGGTCAATCCGCTCACGCTGGAGGCGGGCGTGGGCGGAAGAGATCGGCAACACCGGCTCGGGCAGGCCACCGCTGACCGGAGGCAACAGAGCCACTTCATCTCCCTCCGCCAGCAGCGTGGAAGAGGTTGCAAAGCACTGATTTACGGCGATTGCGATGGCTCCGTCATAGGGAGCGAGCACGGAATGCTGTTCGCACAGAGTGCGCCAGAGATCATCAACGGTGGCGGGAGCGGAAAGTTCGGCAACGATTTCCGGGGCGAGAAGATCGCGCAGGCGACCAAAGCAAAGGACTCGAAGACGCATGAGAATAAGATAACAGCTTCTGCCGTGACTGGTGGAGGCCAAGAAAAGGCCAACCCGGAAGGGCTGGCCTGGAGGGGAAAGCAAGCGGCTTATTTCGGCGCCTCGGAGAGCACCTGCTCGCGGGTTTCGGCATCCTCGCGGACTTCCGCAGGACTATGCGGCAGGGCGATCTCGAGCACTTCCTCGATGCTGGAGACGTAGTGCACGGTAACGCCCTCCATCTGCTCCGGGAGCACATCCTCTTCCACGTTTTGCTGGTTCTCCGCCGGGAAGATGATGTCTTTGACCCCGGCGCGCTTGGCGGCCAGGAACTTCTCCTTCACGCCTCCGATGGGGAGCACGTTTCCGCTGAGCGTAATCTCACCGGTCATCGCCATCTGCGGCCGCACCAGCTTATCGGTAAGCAGCGAGACCAGCGCGGTGACGATGGTGACACCGGCCGAGGGACCATCCTTGGGAATGGCTCCGGCGGGCACGTGAATATGAAGGTCGCACTTGGTAAACACGTCATCATTAATGTTCAACTGCTCAGCGTGAGCCCGCACCCAACTGAAGGCGGCCTGCATGGACTCGCGCATCACATCCTGAATCTGACCGGTGATGCGGAACTCGCCCTTGCCCTTCATCTTCATGGCTTCGATGAACAGGATATCGCCGCCGGTCGGAGTCCAGGCCAGGCCTACGACAACTCCGGGATGCTTGGTACGGGCCGCGATTTCGGTATCGACGCGAACCTTGATGCCGCCAAGCATTTCCTGCACCACCTCGCGGGTGACCACCAGTTTATCGGTCTTACCCTCGACGATGCGGCGCGCCTGCTTGCGGCAGATGGTACCGATCTGGCGCTCCAGGCTGCGCACTCCGGCCTCGCGGGTGTAGTGACGGATGAGGAAGCTCACCGAGTCCTCCGTAAACTCGATCTGCTCGGGAGTAAGACCGTTCTCCTCGCACTGCCGGCGGATGAGGTATTGATAGGTGATGTGCTGCTTATCCTCCTCGGTGTAGCCGTGCAGGTCGATGATCTCCATACGGTCGCGCAGCGGATCGGGAATGGTATCCAACTGATTCGCCGTGGTAATGAAAAGCACCTTGGACAAATCAAAGGTTACGTCGAGGTAGTTGTCGCGGAAGCTGAAGTTCTGCTCAGGATCGAGCGCTTCCAGCAAGGCCGCCGTGGGATCGCCCCGATAGTCGCGTCCCACTTTATCGATTTCGTCGAGCATGTACACCGGGTCGTTGGCCTCCGCGCGGCGGATGCCCTGGATGATCTGCCCGGGCATGGCTCCGATGTAGGTGCGGCGATGACCACGAATCTCGGCCTCATCATGGATGCCGCCTAGCGACATGCGGACAAACTTGCGTCCCAACGCCCGGGCAATGGACTTGCCGAGCGAAGTCTTGCCAACACCAGGAGGTCCGTAGAAGCAGAGGATCGGCCCTTTCATCTTCGGATTCAGACGGCGCACCGAGAGATAGTCGAGAATGCGATCCTTGACCTTCTGCAGATCGTAGTGATCTGCGTCGAGGACCTCCTTCGCCTTGGTGATGTCCACTTCCACGCCGCTGGATTTGATCCACGGCAGCACTACCAGCCACTCCAGATAGTTGCGGGTCACCGAGTAGTCGGCGGCCATGGGAGACATGCGCGAGAGGCGATTCAGTTCCTTCATTGCCTCCTTCTTCACCTCTTCCGGCATCCCGCTCTGCTCGATCTTTTCCTTGAAGTCCTCGACGTCGCGGGTGGTGTCGTCCTGCTCGCCAAGTTCCTTCTGGATCGCCTTGAGTTGCTCACGCAGGTAGTACTCACGCTGCGTCTGCTGCACCCGGTCCTGCACTTCGCTTTGGATCTTGTTGCGCAGTTGCTGGACTTCCAACTCCTTGGCCAAGTGCTGATTGATCTTGTCCAGTCGCGAGCGAACGTCATAGGTCTCCAGCACATCCTGCTTGTCGCGGGTGGAGAGCGAAGGCAACGAGCTGGCCACAAAATCCACCAAGCGGCCGGGCTCTTCGATGTTCGCCGCAACCGTGGAAAGCTCATCGGAAAGAGTGGGCGAACCAGCGACGATTTGCTGGAACAGGGTGAGGATATTGCGCTGCAACGCCTCGATCTCGGCGTTGAGTTCGGGAACCAGCTCAGGAACGGTATCGACCGTCGCCTTCATGTAAGGCGCGAGCTGGGTGTATTCCACGACGCTGACGCGCTCCAGGCCCTCGGCAAAGACAAACAGGCTTTGGTTGGGCATCTTGACCACTTTGTGCACCATGGCCAGAGTTCCGATCGGGTAGAGATCGACGGGCTGCGGCATATCGATCCGCGCCTCACGTTGGGCGATCACTACAATCGTTTTGTCTTCTCCGAGCGAATTGATCAATTGCACCGAACTTTCGCGCCCCACTGTCAGGGGAAGCACGGCATGGGGGAACAGTACCGTATCTCGGACAGGCAGAACCGGGAGGTCGCGCACGGCGCGGGGTTCGGTCACGTGGGGGATGCTGTTAAGATTGCGCGTTTCGTTCGCCATAAGACTCCTTGAGTCACTAATACTCAACTTTGATGACTCTATAATACGAAAAGATTCGGATTACGGAAACCAAAATGTGGGTACGGGATATTCCGCCCTGCCACATTGGTTCGCACTTTGGAGCCGAAAGTTGCTCGCGTCACGGAAGCTGGAAAAATAGGTCGAGCCAGCTTCTCATAAGTACCAAGCGGGCGGATTGTAGTCCTTGGCGAAGCGGGGAGCAAGAAGGTTTCGCAAGCAGCGCGAAAAGCCGCCAAGCGGGCACTGGAAAGCGGCAGCCGAGGGTATCGTCCGCTGGAACAAGCAGCTACCGAATTTTGCCAACCTCTTTTCCCGGAAGCGCACCCAATCTTTTGTGCCGGACTTGAGATCGGCATCGAAATCGGGCCGAGGAACTTTCTATGCTCTGGACAATCTTTGTCGTACTGCTGGTGCTGTGGCTGCTTGGAATGGTGAGCAGCTACACACTGGGAGGATTCATCCACATTCTGCTGGTGCTGGCGGTAGTGGTGCTTGTTTTCCAGTTGATCTCTGGACGAAGGACGACCATTTGAGAATGAACGGAAAGCCCAAATGAAAAAACACTAGGAGAACACAGATGGATAAGGATCGCGTGAAAGGAAAGATAGAAGACGTAAAGGGCCGGATCAAGCGCCAGGTGGGAGAATGGACCGGCGATAAAAAGACTCAGGCTGAAGGCACAGCCGAACAGGTGAAGGGCAAAATTCAAAACGCCTGGGGTAAGGTGAAGGACGCCGGGCGCGACGTGCTGGACAGCAGCAATAAGCCTAGGAAAGGGAATCGGAAAAAAGACGATTCCGCCGCCTGAGCAGCAAATCTTCGGGGACGCCCGCCTGGGTGCCCTGAATCACTCATTCCAGCAACTCACAGGGTTGAGATCATTGCGGGTCAGCTTCGGCTGGAGGCGCTGGCCTTGCGTTCGGCCTCCAGCCGTCGAATTTCGCGGCGGCGGCCCGCATCCTCGAAGCGGCGGATTTCGTCCGGCGTTTCGGGAATCACGGGTGCAACTGGAAGCTTGCGGCCGTGCCGGTTGATGGCGACAAAGGTTAGATAGGCCGAGCTGACATGGCGGCGCTCACCGGTGAAGTAGCTCTCCACAAAGACCTTGACTCCAACTTCCATCGAAGTGCGATAGACCCGGTTCACGGAGGACTTGAAAATTACCAGATCGCCGACGCGCACCGGAATCAGGAAATCCAAGTGATCGGTTGAGGCGGTCACAACATAGCTGCGCGAATGGCGATGGGCGGCGAGCGCGCCGGCAAGGTCGATCCAGTGCATGAGCCGTCCGCCGAGCAGTGCTCCGAGCGGATTGGCATCGTTAGGCAAAACGAGTTCCACCATCTCGGAAAGTGAGTCGGCGACGGGACGCGGGGTCAAGTTTTCAGATAGCTCCATGTTCCTCGTTGCGCAGTGCCGCCTGCAAATCACGGCTGTAGCTCATTATGAAGTCTGCAAAGTTATGACGTCTGCAGAGTTCCGTCCGTTGCTTTAATGCGGTGCGTCGCTCGCATGGCTCTGGCCCCATACTCGCACTGCGGCCTCGGCAAGAAGCAGAAGCCGCGGATCAGGCTGATCCAGCCAAACCTTTGCAGATTGATCATAGCGCAGCTCTCCACAAAAGGCGGGCTGGTGCTCGCGCTCACAGGCAAATTGAAGCCGCAGGATTATGGAACTCTGGCTCTGCACGGCGAACCGGACGGCATCGAACTCGCGCGTGGCGGGCAGGTGCGGGCAAGCCGCAAGCTTCGTAGAACCAAGATTCGCATGGCCAAGATTTGCATAACCAAGATTGCAGTGCAGGCGTAGTGTCTCGTCATCACAGCGCGCCTCCGGCGTGGCTCCGCAGCGGCCGGCAAAGCCATCTCCCAGCGAGAGCCGGTAGCGATGCGGCCAGAGCTGGCGTTCGTGGGGTTCAGCCGGAATGAAGTAGGGACAAGCCACCAGGTGATCTCCTCGCAAAAGCTATTCTACCGATTCGTGAGGCTGTGGTATGTTCTGCTTATGCCCGTTGAGCGATTGGAACAGCTAAAGGCGATCCTGGCGCAGGATCCGAAAAACACCTTTGCCCGTTATGCACTGGGGATGGAACATTCGTCCGCCGGGGAGACTGACTCGGCGCTGCAGGAGTTTCGCACGCTGCTGGAAGTGGATGCGGATTATGCAAACGCCTTCTTCATGGGAGCTCTGGCGTTGCAGCACGCCGAGCGCATCGATGAGGCCATGCAGTGGCTACGTGACGGCATAGCCTGTGCACACCGGGTTGGGAATCGCCATGCGGAGAGCGAAATGCAGACGCTCCTGGAGGAGTTGGAGTCCTAGGATTTCGATGCGCGATCCATCCGGCACAGCATCCTGAGCATTCCCCAGTTGAAGAAACCGGGGAGCAGGCGATACAGGCCGATCAGGAGATTTCCGCTCCACGGCACCACCACCTGGCGACGGTTGCAGCGATAGCAATTCCAAACCGCGTCGGCGACCCGTTCGGCGGTCACTCCATGTTTACGACTACCGGCCACGCGCAGGCTCTCGGCTCCCCGAACCGCATGGGTGTTGAAATCGGTTTGCACATACCCGGGACAGACGGTGTTGACATGAACTCCGTAGGGAGCCAGTTCCATGCGGGCGGCGCGCGAGATGCAGTTGAGCCCGTGCTTGGTGGCTCCGTAGGCAGACATGTAGGGCACACTGACGATTCCAGCCATGCTGGAAATGTTGATGATGGCGCCCGAGCGCTGCTGCTTGAAGACCGGCGACACTACCTGCATGCACTCGATGGCGCCGAAAAGGTTGGTGTCAAACATGCGGCGGCAGGCGCCGATATCCATGCGTTCGACTGAATCCACCAGGCCAAATCCGGCATTGTTCACCCAGACATCGACGCGCCCGAAGCGGTCGACGGCCGCCGCCAGCAGGGCTTGGATTTGCGTCCGCACGGTCACATCACAGGCTACGGCGAGGGTGCGCTCCGGCACGCCGGTGCGTTGACGCGCGGCCTCCACGCGGCCAAGATCGCGCGAGGAGAGTACGACGGATGCGCCTTCGCGGAGAAACCGATGAACAATGGCCTCCCCGATGCCCATCGACGCGCCGGTGACGACGACAACTTTTCCTGGAATGCTCATGCCGCACTTTTTAGTTGCACATGGGAGCAAAAGTCAAGCAGGCATATACGAGCTTCGCGGCCGGGTACGCGGCGACAGACGCCGCTCCGGCCGCGGCGCACAGGAAATAACTGCGCAACGTTTGAGCTGGAATTTGCGTCCAATGGGCATCCCTTTGACAGCACGCTGTCCTTTGCGCGCAAAAAGAGCGGCTCTGGCATAGGCATCGGAGGCGTAATGTCCATTCCTCATACCCTGGGCGAGCTTCGTACCAGCCAATTCACCGAGCAACGAATGTTGCGGCGCGGCGTGAAAGACGAGTTGCGCGAAAACCTGCTCACGCGGCTGAAAGCCGGCGGACCGATATTTCCCGGCATTGTCGGCTATGACGATACGGTGATTCCGCAACTGGTGAACGCCGTACTCTCGCGCCACAACTTCATTCTGCTGGGCCTGCGCGGACAGGCGAAGAGCCGGATTTTGCGCGCCCTCACTTCCCTGCTCGACGAGCAAGCACCTTACATTGCGGGATGCGAGATTCGTGACAATCCGTATGCGCCGCTGTGCCGCCGCTGCAAAGATCTGCTGGCCCGGGAAGGCGATCGCACTCCGATTGCCTGGATGAAACGCCACGAGCGCTATGTGGAGAAGCTTGCCACACCGGATGTAACGATCGCGGACCTGATTGGAGATATCGATCCGATCAAGGCGGCACGCGGCGGGCATGAGCTCGGAAGCGAGTTGGTGATTCACTACGGGCTTTTGCCCCGCGCCAACCGCGGCATCTTTGCCGTGAACGAACTGCCGGACCTGGCGGGCAAAATCCAGGTAGGGCTTTTCAACATCATGCAGGAAGGCGATGTGCAGATCAAAGGCTTTCCGGTGCGGCTGCCGCTGGATATTGCGCTGGTGTTCAGCGCTAATCCTGAGGACTACACGGCTCGCGGCAAGATCGTAACTCCGCTCAAGGATCGAATCGGGAGCGAAATCCGCACCCATTATCCGGCGACCCTGGAAGAGGCCATGGCAATTACCACCCAGGAAGCATGGTGCGAGCGCGAAGGGCTTGCACTGCTTGTACCCGCCTATGTTCGCGAGACAGCCGAGCAGATTGCATTTATCGCCCGTGCGGATAAGCGCGTCGATAAACGCAGCGGGGTAAGCCAACGGCTGCCTATCAGCGTGCTGGAGAATGTGATTTCAAACGCCGAGCGCCGTGCGGTACTCGAGGGTTCCGAACTTGCGGTGCCGCGCATCTCCGACATCTATGCTGCCATGCCCTCCATCACCGGCAAGTTGGAGTTGGAATACGAAGGCGAGATGAAGGGTGCCGACACGGTGGCGCGCGAGGTGATTCAGGCCGCGGTGGCAAAGACCTTCGACCGCTACTTCGGGGCTAACGATCTGAAGCAGGTGGTGCAGTGGTTCGAGTTGGGCGGGCAGGTGACGCTGACCGACAACACCAGCACGCATGACGGGCTGAAGAGCATGGAGAAGATACAGGGCCTGCTGGAAAAGACCGAAAAGGTGGGCGCCGGTGAGGGCGAGCCACCGGAATCCATCGTATCCGCGGCTGAATTCATCCTTGAGGGACTGCACGCCCACAAGCGCATTGGACGGACCGAGGAGCGCGTCTTTACCTCCGGCGAAAAGCCCAGGCACAGTGAGCGCGATGAAACCCGCGAGGAATATGAGGCCGATTGGGAACAGCGCAGAAAGAATCGCCGCCCCTTCAATTAACCGGAGTATCGCAATGAAGCGCGTCAAGTACAGCAAGTACATTCCGAATCTGGCCGAGGAAGTGAGCCTGGAAGACCTGATGGACGCGCTCTCCAATTTTCTGCTGGAGAGCGGCTTTGAAGACGAGCTTGGGCGATATTACCGCCAAGGCAATGAAAACGATGAACTGGACGCGCTGCGGGAGGCGATCCGCGAGGCGCTGCTGAACTCCGATCTTTTCGACGAAGAGATGCGCGGGCAGATGCAGCAAGTGCTAAATGACGGACAGATGAAGGAACTGATCGACGAAGTGCTTGGGCGGATGCAGCAGGAAGGCTTCGTAACCATTGCTCCTCCGCACGACACAACGCGCATGTCAACCACCGGCGGGAATGTAGGCCAGGACCAATCGCGGCAGAGACCTGCAAAGTTCCAAGTGACAGACAAAGGACTGGACTTCCTCGGGTATCGCACCCTGCGCGACCTGCTTGGCTCGCTGGGTCGCTCCAGCTTTGGACGCCACGACACCCGCGATACCGCAACCGGGGTTGAGACCAGCGGATCGAGCAAGCTCTACGAATTCGGCGACACCTTGAATCTCGACATCAATGCGACGCTGTCGTCGGCGATCCAACGCGAAGGGCTGGTGTTGCCGCTGGCAATCGAATACAGCGACCTGCACGTGCACCAATGCGAGTATCAGTCTTCCTGTGCAACGGTGCTGATGCTGGATTGCTCGCACTCGATGATTCTGTATGGGGAGGATCGGTTCACCCCGGCAAAAAAAGTCGCCATGGCATTGTCGCAACTGATCCGCGCGCAGTATCCCGGAGACACTCTATCGCTGGTGCTGTTTCACGATTCGGCAGAAGAGTTGCCGGTGTCGCAACTGGCGAGAGTTCGGGTAGGTCCGTATTACACGAACACTCGCGAAGGCTTGCGTCTGGCGCAACGAATTCTGCAGCGCCAACGCAAAGACATGAAGCAGATCATCATGATCACCGACGGTAAGCCCTCTGCCATCACCCTGCCCGACGGAAGAATTTACAAGAACGCATTCGGCTTGGATCCCATGGTGGTAAGCCAGACGCTGGAAGAGGTTGCAAAGTGCAAGCGCGCCGCGGTGATGATCAATACGTTCATGCTCGCCTCCGATCGCGGGCTGGTGCAGTTTGTGCAGAAGGTAACGGAGATGTGCCGCGGCAAGGCGTACTTCACCACGCCTTACACTCTGGGGCAGTACTTACTGATGGATTACATGAGCCGAAAAACCAAAACCGTGCACTGAATTCAGCGCACGGTTGGATTAAAAGTAAGATGCCTGCTTGGGACTCGCAGGTTTTCGTGGCAGCTTTGGAATGGTGAACGGCAGGTTCAGCGAACTGCCTCGGAGTTGGCGAGTGACACGCGCTGGCCTCGCCGGGCAGCTTCCACCTCGCGTTCGAACTCTTTGGCGCGCTGCTGACTGGTGTGTGCCGCAAGCACACGCTGCTGTGCTGCCAAGCCGATCGAGCGCAATTCAGACTCATCCAGGTCGCGAAGATAATGGACGATTTCTCCCGCGGTAACGGGCAGAAGGATCTCACGCCCGGGCTCAAAGAACAGATCCAGTCCCGGCCAGTTGTCGCTGACGATTGCGGCCCCGCAGGCGGCGGCTTCAAACAGACGCACCGAGGGCGAGTAGCCGGCCATCACCATATCGCGACGCGTCACGTTGAGAGTCAATCGCGAGGACGAGTAGAGGTGCGGATGCCAACGCGGGTTCAAGTGGACGATGTGGCGCACGTTGCACGGCAGATGAACACTGCGTGGATATTGCGGCCCGGCCACAATGAACTGCTCCTGGGGCAGCGCGTTGGCAGCGCCGAAGAGAAACTCTTCCAGCTTCGGCTGGCGGTCGGGAGCATACGTCCCCATGTAACTCATCGCGCAGGAATATCGTAGAGACCGCGGATAGGTGCGATAGCGCTCGGGATCGAAGCTGCAATAAAGCGGCGCGGCGCGGCGAACTCCAAAGCGGCTCTCCAACTCGCGGAGCATCGGTCCGCCGGTGAAGCTGAAGTACAGATCCAACTCCGGAAGCTGATCCGCTCGTATGTACTCGGTGATGCCGGCTTCTCGCAGCGAGGCGACGGTGATCGGAGTATCGATATCGTAAAACGTGCGGACTGAAGCTTTCGAATCCAGGATCACGTCCATGGCAGCAATACCGTCAGGAAAATATGAGCCGACCATGGCGACGTCCGCGGATGCAAGTTCGCGGCGCACCAGGGGAAGCACATCCGTCCAGCGGGTGTAGAGGTTGAGCGAGCAAAAACCCGGCTCGGGCAGATCGCGGTTGGAGGCGTACCACTCCACGTCCTTCTCAAAGAAGATAACCCGGTGGCCCCTGGCGTGGAGCGCACGAGCCAGCGCGCGGAATGTCGTCGCGTGGCCATTGCCCCAGGAAGACGTGATGGACAGGCCAAAAATAACGATCTTCAATTTGAGTCCGTTGCCTTTGTCAACTTAGGCACGCCTCTCTGTAGTCTGCAAAATAGCCGGGTCCAGGGCGCTCGGGTGACGGTCGGCGCGCGCGGCGCACAGGATATTGTCTACCTCGTCGGCACGTTGTGCATAGGTGTGTTCGGCCAGCGCACGCGCCAGCATCGCACTGCCAATCGCGCGAGCCTCCGCCGCGGACTTGCCGCGCAGCAAGCTGACGATCTCCTCCGCGCTCTCGGCCACCAGAATTTCCCGTCCGGGTTCAAAGAACTTCTCAATGCCGCACCACTTGTCGGTGATCAGGCAAGTTCCCGCGCCGGCGGCTTCAAAGACCCGCGTAGGCGGCGAGAAGCCGACATCGGCCATGGAGTCGCGATTGATGTTGAGGGCCATTCTGGCCGAGGCGTTGATGCGGTTGTGCGAACCGGTGCCGACGTGCCCGATCCAGCGCACGTTCGCGGGCATTGCCTTGCAGGCCCAACCTTCGCCGCCAAGGATGAAGCTCATCTCCGGCGCCAGTTCGGCGGCGCGCAGAAAAAACTGCTCCACCCGACGCTCGCGATCGGGCAGGCGATTGCCAACGAAGACCAAGTCGCAAGCCATCGCCGGATCAGGCAATTCGGGATGATGCGTCTCCGGATCGAGGGCGTTGTAAATCGGATGGCAATTGCGTGCTCCCAGTCTGAGATAGCGCCGCACGACCTCCGGGCCGCCTCCGTAGGTGAAGACGAAATCGTATTGCTGAATGCAGGCGCGAAATGGATCGAAGGGATCACCCTCCACTCGCTGCAGCGTCGCCGGTGCATCCACGTCCCAGAATGCAACCTGCGCGTGCGCTGAGCGGCAATCGAGAACGCGACGCTCCAGCAGTTCATCAGCGCTGCCGACACCGCTATGTTTGACGACAAGATCATCGGTTGACGCAAGATCAATCAACTCGTCGATGTCGCGCGGTGTTTGATAAACGATAACCTTAGCGTACTCGACCTCACTGAGATCGCGATTCTGCTGCCGGTTGTATATATCCGGCTCCGCAAAGGTGATCTCATGACCCAACGCCGCCAGGCTCTTGTAAATGCCTCGATAGTAGGTCGCGGCCCCGTTCCAATAGCTTGAGGTAATGCTCGATCCGAATACGAACATTCTCATCGCGTAATTTCTCCGCAAATTTCCATCAACTGCTCGGCACGATGCCTGCAGGTATGATGCTGCCGAATCGTTTCCAGTCCACTCGATGCAATTTGCCGGCGAGCGTCTTCACTCTCCAGCAGTTCGTGAAGCAGTGCGCTCATCTCCGCGCCGTCGCGGGCCAGCACATAATCCTGACCGGCGCGGAAAAGATGTTCGGTATCCGCCCACGGCGCGCACACCAGCGGAATGCCACAGGCAAGCACTTCAAAGACGCGGATGGTGGGCACGCCGCTCAGTCCATTGGCATACTGGCGGCGCGGCACATGCAGAGCCAACCGGCTGTGCGCATAGACTCCCGGAGCACTCAGGTTTGACAGATAGCCGGAGTATTCGATCCCGGAGCGCTGCAACACATTCCTCGCCTCCTGGGGATATCGCACGCCGTGAACCAGGACCCGCCGGCCACCGGCAATCAGATCAATGGCGGGCGCGACCAGGAATTCCATCAGCTCCTGCGTGCGCTCCTCATCTCCCCAGTTTCCGATCCATACCAGGTCATTCTGCTTGGCACACTCCATGGGATGAAAGACGCTGATATCGGCGGCCTCGTGAAAGGTCCAGGCTCGCGCCAGCCCAAATCCATCCAGGTAAATCTTTCGAATTACCTCGCCGAAGGCGAGCACTCCATCGAAGAGATGAAGCTGAAAACGCAGGATCTGATTGGCGTTGGTGTAGGCACGATGATGAGTGTCATGAAAAAGCGCGCGGAAGCCAAAGCGCTTCTTGCGCGACAAGATATCATTCACCACTTCCGGTTCATTCCATTCGTGAATGATGACCAGATCGGCGCCGGCAAGCTCGTGATTGAGAAAAGCCGGAAAGTTTTCGTCACGCTGATAGAAGCGGACGTCGAGCTCCGGGTAAGTACGATGGAAGTCATCAATGGAGCTGGCCGCGGCTTCTCCCTCTCGAATCAGGTTGCTCAATGACCAGGAGTCCATCTCCTCATAGCAGCGGACCTGGTGCCCCATGCGCACCAGTTCGCGCACCAGGCCGCGCAGAAAATGGGCGTTGCCGTGGTTCCAGTCGCTGATCCAGGAGTGGGCAAAGAAACGGATGCTCAATGGGTGATTCATGCGACCCGGACCCGGCGCTCCAGTAGAGCTCTGTACGCCTGCACGTATTCCTCAACCATGCGATCCGCCGTGTAACGCTGGCGGGCGCGGTCATAGGCTCGATTGGCATAGGTCAAGCGCAACTCCCGATTGCCGTGCAGCAGCACGAGCGCCTGCCGGAGTGACTCCAGGTCAGAGCTGCGAAAATAGCAGGCCGCGTCGCCCCAGATTTCCCGCAGGTTCGGAATATCGTTGGCAACGATCGCGCAGCGGGAAAGTGCGGCTTCCAGCGGAGCAAGGCCAAATGGCTCGTACTTCGAAGTCGCAATGTAGATGGCGGCACGGCTCAACAGCTCTCTTATCTCGCCCTCGGAAAGCTCTCCTTTGAACTGAATGTCTTGGCCGCTGTTGGCCGGTCCCGCGATGTTTTCGTCGGCTGATTCTCCAGCCATAGTCGAGGCGCCGGCAAGGAATATGGGGACTGGTGAAGGGTTGAGTTGCATCAGCAGAAGCGATTGCTTGCCTTCATCCCACAAGCGCCCAATACTGGCAGCATAATTGTGCTTGCTTACAAATGGGTTGAACAGCGCGGGCGATCGTCCGTTGTAAATGACGCGAGAGCGCGGATGACCACCGTAGCAGCTCTCAATGCAGTGGAGCATCCCCTGCGAGGGGGCGACCAGCAGGCTAGCTCCGGCCAGCCCTTGCTCAACAATTTCCCGGTACCACCGCGCCCATAGATTATCAGGATGCACCCCTCGGACAGCTAAGCTCCAACTCATCACATCGCTGTGCGCCACGACAATCTTCGGTAGCGTGACATCCATGGAGCCGTAGCAGTATTGACTGAGGTGGAGCAGGTCAGGATTGCATTCGCGAATGATGCCGTGCAGATACTCGGCCGATTCGGAGAGATCGCTGGCCGCATCCTGCATCCACTCCAGGCGGAAGCCGGTAGGAAAATACGTCACATCGGAAAGCGACTCCAGCCATGCGGTCTGGGCGCGTGATGGAATCCCACCGAAGCTGACCAGGGTGACCCGAATGCCGCGCTTCGCCAGTCCTGAGACCAGCTCTCGCGTGTAAGTCCACACGCCGCCCACGGTATCGGCTGTGACGAGAACGTGCATGGCTCTCCAATGAGCAGCCCCCACGACGGCCTTTTCCCATCGCGGGGGGCTTCACGCTCGGCGCGGGCACATGGCCAGGTTGAGCACGGTGCGCTGCGCCTCCGTCCCCTTCTGGACGTACTCCATCCGGGGACAGCAAACCTGTTCAGGCCGTCAGGCCAAAGGCCATCAGACGGCTTGATGCCTCCTCGACAAGATCCACTGCACTCTGAGAGCGCAGCCACTCTACGAGTTCTCCTACCGCGCTTTCAAACCTTTGGCGTGGGCGGTAGTCCAACAGCCGTTGGGCCAACGAGATGTCTCCAAAGCAATGCCGGATGTCGCCTGCGCGATACTTGCCGGTAATCACCGCCGACATCTGCACTCCGAGAGTTGCAGCCAGAGTTTCAGCCACTTGGCGAATCGTAACCGGGTGGCCGGAACCAATGTTCAGAGCGAGTCCGTCGGCTTCGCTGCGCTGCATCGCCAGCAGATTCGCCTGCACTACGTCTTGCACGCTCACAAAATCGCGTAACTGCTCTCCATCCTCAAAGATCAACGGCGCGCGATGATTCAGCAAACGGGAGGCGAAGATCGCGGCAACTCCCGTGTAGGGATTGGAGAGCGCCTGCCGGGTGCCATAGACATTGAAGTAACGCAGCGCCACGACCGGCACGCCATAGGTGCGGCCGAACAGCAGGCTCATCTCTTCCTGATCTTTCTTGCTGAGCGCATAAATGGAACTGCACTGCAGCGGTTTGCCCTCGGCGGTTGCCGCAGGCTCCAGCGGCTGCCCGCACTGCGGACACGCGACCTGCCACTGCCTGGCTCGCAACTGTGCCGCCGGACGCGGCGGGGGCGCAACCATCCCGTGCTGTTCGCAGCGGTACAGGCCCTCTCCGTAAATCGACATCGACGAAGCCACGATCAGCTTTTCCAGCCGTTTGTTTCGTTCGAGCAGCGCCTGCAAGAGGTTGGCCGTCCCCTGGGTGTTGATCTCCATGTAGCGGGCGATTTCATACATCGACTGGCCGACGCCGACGGCAGCGGCAAAGTGATAGACCACATCCACATCGGAGACTACCTGGCGCAGCGTTTCGGGATTGCGCACGTCACCGCGCACGAACTCGGCCTGGGGCGAAAGATACGCCGGGATGCCGCCGCGATGAACCTGGTCGCTCAGATCGTCAAACACCCGCACCGCATGCCCCTCGCGCAACAGCGCATCCACCGTGTGCGAGCCCACGAATCCGGCCCCTCCAGTCACCAGAATCCGCTTGCTCATGCTTCCTCCGCTCCCACAACGATGGCGCGCTCTCCGGGAAGGCTCACGCCGGAGTTGTGCCCGGGAGGCGCGTAGCGCAGCACGGACCAGCGCGCAAATTCCGCGAAGTCCGCCGGATCCTTGGCAGGACTGGTGTAGTGCGGCGCGACGCCCAGATGCTCCGGCGTAAAGCACAGGGTAATGGTGGTATCGAATTCATCGAGCGCCGCCATCTGGCGGTCGAACCAGGCCTCCGAGGCCGGACGGAACCAGTCCGCCCAACTGATGCCGGTACGCACCGAACGCACACCCAATTCGCGCAAACGCCGGACGCCGAGTTCGAGACGGTGATCCTCAAAGTGGAACCACTGGCAGACACCCATTCCCGCCGGGAAATTCGCCGCCGCAAGCTTCGGCGAGCCGTCCTCGCGGAATAGCCCCATGTAGTAGTGACGGTAGTAGGCGCTGCCTTCAGCTTCCTTATGTCGTGTGGTCGCCGTCCAGGTGGCGGGCAAATCGAAGAGACTGTACCAGTGCACGCGCTCCACCAGGGGAAGCAACAACTCGGCCGTCCGGCGCAATCCGAATAGCTGCACTTCCTCGGCGCCAAACGACGAGGCACCGGCCTCGCTGACCCAGATTGCCTTGCCGCCGACGACGGCGCGGATCTCGTCCAGCTTTCTCGGCCACTCGGAGATGTTCCAGTGGTTCCAGTCGAGCGGAAAACCGTGCACGGCGACAACATCCACCGAGTCCAGCACGCCATAGCCGGCCAGCAGTTCGATAAACCTGGCATCGATCGGCGAGATGCCGCCCAGCACGATCCGAATAGCCGGATTCACCTCCCGAATCGCCTTCGATCCAGCGTGGACGAGGGCGGCAAACTGCTTCCACTCTGGATCGAGATTGAAATCCCAATGGGATAGGTTGTTGGGCTCATTCCACAACATTATGGCTTCGACCATCAGGCCTTGCACCTCGCAATGTGTCGCGTCCTCGGCGGACAGCTCCGGCTAGAGCGTTCCGTCCAACTCCATGTGATGTACAAAACTCCCCTCGCGTGACCTCTCATTCGGGGTGCAAATCCAGGTTTCACTTTCCGGGTGCGACTCAATCTCCAGGCCGGAGGAGCGCAACATGGCCTCGGCGGCCGCCCGGTTGGGAATCCACCAGTTCGTCTGGTCATTCGAATAGCTCTGCTCGATAAAGTACATGTGCGGCCAGCACGGGTCGGCAAACATGTCCTTGCGCCAGAAGTCGTAGTCGCCCTCCCAGGGCTTCACCTCATCGGAGCCGCGAATCATGGTCTGGAAGATCAGCTTTCCGCCGACCTTGGTCACCACCTTATCCAGCGCATAGAGCGGATAGCGAAGGTGATAGAGCACGCCCATGAAGATGACGAAATCGAACTGTCCCGCGATCTCCTCCACTTCATAGACGCTTCGCTTTTCCAGCTCGATCTCCAGGCCGAGAGTCCGTGAGGCGAGGCGCGCCTGGTCTAGATAGCGGTCGCAGATGTCGATCCCGAGCACCCGCCCGGCTCCGCGCTTTTTCATTTGCAGCGAGTAGAAGCCGCCATTGCAGCCGATATCCAAAACCGTGGCTCCGCTCAGGTCGGCCGGAATCGCCGGGGAGATATGCCTCCATTTAACATTGGGAAAATCGCCGAGGAAGTGGTTGGGCGCGGTCTGGATGCCATGCAGATCGATGTTGTGGAACCAGTCTCCCAGCTCTGATATCTGCTGCGCCAGACGGTCAGGAGTAGAAGCCGGGTAGGTGGATGGAAGACTCTGCAATGGTGACATCGGCTCCGTCCGGCAGCGGAGTTCACGGTACGTCCCTGCCTTGAGGTTTAGAGGCACGACCTTCTACTCGGGATGCCTCTCCGCTCGAAGGGACTCCAGGTTTACGAAGTTACGCCACACCTACACGGCCCGCCGCTTCAACAAGTTCATTACCACCAGGGCAACGGCGATCACCAGAAGAAGGTGGATCAGGGAGCCCGCAATATGGAATCCCCATCCCAGCAACCAAAGCACGAGCAAAATCGCAAAGATTGTCCAAAGCACGTTGTTTACTCCCTTGCAGGCAGGTTGGCCTACAGCTTAGGAAGGGAGCAGCTCGCGTGAAGTTGGCCGCTGCAGAACAAATTGCGCCGGAGAAAGGCGGTCAGCACCTTGGAGCCTACTGAAAGATTTCGTGCGCCTCGATCCACCGATAGCGGGAGTCAGCGGATCGAAGGCGTACGGAAACCAAAGCAAGAACTCCGGCGAAAAACGCGGCCGCTAGTTCACACTTTCCAACCGGGAGCGGATACTGCTGGCAAGCTGGCATACGGAGGTCAGCTTTTCCAGGGCTTCGGCGGGGATATCCGGCGACTGCATGGCCAATTGGGTGGAGAGCAGAATGCCGGTCACGGCATCGCGGATCTCGCTGCGGAGCTGCGACTCGGCGGCGCGAACGGCGATCATTCGCGACTCGCGATGGCGGCGGTGCGCCAGCCGGAGCTCGCGGGCGACCCGCTCGGCGTTGCTGACCGCAAGGTTGACATAGACCGGAACGGCCAAGCCAATATTATTCAATAGAGACTCCTGGGCCTCGGTCTCAACCTCAACCATGGGGTCGTCCAGGATCACCGACGAATACTCATTGTTGCGCAGTAGCGAAGCTGCTTTGCGAACCGTTTCGCAGACCTCAACCGACTCGCCGATCGCTTGCTCCAAGGCGGTGCCGCACTCAAGGCGGCGATGGCTCGATGTCACTAGTAGAATCATGATTCCCTCGCTGGTTCATCAGCATGCATGGGTGCAGACGCAGGACTTCTATCCCCGTCCAAATTCATTTGACCGCGCTCCTACTGCAGCGCGCCGTACTCTTTGAGCTTGCGATACAGGGTGGTTTTGCCGATGCCAAGCAGGCGCGCCGCTTCGAGTTTGTCTCCGTGCAGCAACTCGATGGCGCCCAGGATGGCCTGCTTTTCCATCTCGGCAATCGGCATGATGCCGCGCCGGGGGATGCTTTGGCCAGCCGCCGGCTCGCTCTGCTCCCGCCAGTTCTGAATCGTGGTCGGAAGATCGGCGATGTGAACCGTAGGACCGCTGGTCAGCGCGCAGGCACGCTCAATGCAGTTTTCCAGCTCCCGGATGTTGCCCGGCCAGTCGTAGCTGAGCATGAGCTTCAAGGCCTCGTCACTGATATTGCGCTGCACCCCGGTGGTGCGAGCCAGCCGCTCCAAGATGTGCCCGACCAGCAATGGAATATCCTGCTTACGCTGGCGTAGCGGGGGAATACGCAGGCTGAGTACATTGAGCCGGAAGTAGAGATCCTTGCGGAATGTGCCTTGGGAAACGGCCTGCTCCAGGTCGCGATTGGTGGCTGCCAGCACCCGCACATCAATGGGTACGGTTTTGGTGCCGCCGACCGGACGCACTTCCTTTTCCTGCAAGGCACGCAGCAGCTTGGACTGCAGATCGATCGGCAACTCGCCGATTTCATCGAGGAAAATGGTCCCACCGTCGGCGGCCTGCAACAGACCGTCTTTGTTCTTATTGGCGCCGGTAAAGGCCCCTTTGACGTAGCCGAACAGTTCGCTTTCGATCAGCGATGGCACCAGCGAGCCGCAATCGATGGCCACAAACGGCTTGTCGCGATAAGGCCCGGAGTAGTGGATGGAGCGCGCCACCAGCTCCTTGCCGGTGCCGCTCTCGCCCAGGATTAAGACCGGGTGCGAGCTGTGCGCCGCCTTGGAGATAATGCGATAGAGCTTTTCCATCTCCGGCGAACGTCCGACGATGGCGCCAAAGCCCTCCCTGCTCTTCACCTGCTGGCGAAGGATGCGGTTCTCGCTGGAGAGTTGGAGATGCCCGAGCACGCGATCCAGAATGAGGCGCAACTCATCCAGGTTAAACGGCTTGGTCACATAGTCGTAGGCACCCTGCTTCATCGCCTGCACCGCCGACTGCACGCTGGCATAGCCGGTCATGACGATGACGACCGTTTCGGGACGACGGCGCTTGACCTCTTTCAGAACTTCCAGGCCGCCCAGCCCCGGCAGCCGCATATCCAGCAGCACCACGTCGATGCTGGTGGTGTCCAGCACGCGAAACGCATGCTCCGCGTTATCTGCAATATAGGTGGAATATCCGATGCTCTGGGCAATGTCGCGGCAGCCTTCACGGATCGACCTCTCATCGTCTACAATGAGCAGGTTCAGCAAATTTGCCTCCGCTTTGTCGCGATCTGGCTCCATGGCTAGCGCACCTAGGATTGTACTGATTCCCACTTCTGAACTAGAAGTGCTGACGTCACCCATGGGTGTGCTGTGGAACACGCTCGAATTGTGACTGGGTACCCGCGCCCGTCCAGCTACTGTGTTTGTCTCCATCATCACCATTGCCTCTATCCCTGCCTGTCTGCTAGATAAACAAATTCCCTTGCTGCCCATGAACTGAAGCGTCTGCATTACCCGGCGAAGCCGCTTCCGCCTCGCTGCAGGCGGCCAACAACTGGCGGCGCAGCTCCCGCACCAAGGCACAGCCACGCTCGCCGCCTTCTGCGATGTCGGTTGCGTAATGCTGCAGCGAGCCCCCTTCCAGATACTGGCAAAGCAAACCGCTCGATAGCATGACTCCGGTAAAGACATTCGCCAGCTCATGCAGACAATGTCGCATGGCCCCCACCCCAGAGCGATCCAGGATGACCAGGCCTGGGTTCGCAAGCGCCGGAGAACAGCTCGCCTCGGTCGGGTTCATTTCGGAGTTCATGTCATTTCTTAATGCAATGCGCGTACCAAATTGGGTTAGAAATTGCAAATGGTTGCAGGACAGGCAGTTCCCTGTAATCTGCGGAAAGACACAACGGCTGGAGCACTCCATCGCAGCTCCCAGAACGGAACAGGTCGGGATCGAATCGAGACTCATCTGCATTGTTTGTAATGAGTTACCACATCAGGAGTGATTCCGTAAAAGGGAGAGCGGAGAACCGGCGCGGGCGAACCGGAGAATCGCTGCGCCATGGCAGTTTTCCTACTGTCATGCGAGAGAGGAGAGACTAATGGGTGCCCGTGACCGCCAGAGCATCGGGCTCCCGCGCCAGCACGCCATGATGCCGGCTGATCATGTACAGTGCGTCGCCCTGCATTACGGCTCCCGTGACTTCGAAGGTCGAGGCGGGCACGACGGGCATCCAGCTCTGCCCCTGATCCCGGCTCATATACACCGTATTGGCGGCAGCGGCAGCCAGCAAAACAGCGCCTTGTTCGCGAATTGAGCTCACCTCGCGGGCGGGTAGGCCGTTCAACTCGTGCTCCCACTCTCCTTCGTCGAACGATTTACGAACCCAGCGAAATGCTCCCTCCCGGGTCGAGACCCAGACCGCATCATCGTGGGTGACGGTGACGGAATAGACGCGGGTCACCTCTGGTGGAAGAGGCTGGCGCAACCAGTGTTGGGCATAGTTGGCGCTTAGCCATACCCCGCTCACGGATGCCGCCACCACTATCTGGTCGTGGGCGGAGACAGAGAAGAAAGATTTCTCCCCGTCGATGGGCCCGCCGCTCCAGCTCACGCCTTCGTTGTCGCTGTGCAGGATTCCGGCGTCGGTGGCCGCATACCAGCGGCGGTTCGCCAAGGCAAGGGCGCGCACGTGGCCTTCAAAGATGGGCTGCGTAATAACCGCTCGCGACGGCTTCGGAGCCACCGTTTTCTTGCCTTTATGGCGCGACGGTAAAGGCGGCGGCGCGGGTTTTGCGATCATTGAGATTCTGCTGGGCTGCCATCTTCGTGCCTTGGCGTCGAAGAGAAAGAGCCCGCGATTGGTGGCAGCCACCAGTTGCCCACGCGGTGACAGTGCAAGATCGAAGACGTCGAGACCACCGAGGCCTGCGCTCATCTGCGACCAGGCTCCGTTGTGGGCACGGAAGACCCCACCGAATTCCTTGTCGTTCAGCACCCCCGCGTATAGATCGGAGGGATCGCCCGGGGCCTCGACCACGCTTGTGATCTGGCGCTGGGAAAAGCCGTCGTTGGCGGGATGGAAGGTGGCGCCCGCGTCATCGGAGGCAAACACGCCGCCGCGGTCGGTGGCGATCAATATGCGCCGGGGATCGCGCGGATCCAGCAGGATGTCGTTAAGAATGAAGTCCGTTGGTGTGATGCGCTGGAAAGTCTTGCCGCCATCGGTGGTCTTGAACAGCCCTTCCGTGGTTCCGGCGTACACCGTCTGCGGATCCTTCGGATCCTGCTTCAGAATCCGGGTGCGGCGAGCGGTGTCTGGAATCCCCTGAATCTTATGGAACAGAAGGCCGCCGTTTTCACTCTCATAGATCCCTGAGCAGGTGCCGGCAAAAATTGCCTGCGGGTTGGCGTGGTCGAGCGTGATGGAGAAGACATCGGAGTCGTCGATCACTCCCTGTTTAATACTGCTCCAGGTGGCTCCGCCGTCCGTCGTCTTCCAGGGCAGGTGCCAGGTTCCAGCGTAGATAATCTTCGGATCGCGTGGGTCCACGGCCACCGACTCGAAGTTTCTCAGGTCGGGGTGGGCGGCCGGGCTGATGCGCTCCCAACTCTCTCCGCGATCGGTGCTGCGGTAGAGTCCGTCAAGGGCTCCGGCGATCAGAATGCGCGGATCAGAGTCCGCCAGCGCCAGCGCCTGGATGCTTTTGCCGCGCAGCGCAGCCGGTTCTCTCCAACTGTGGCCGACATCGCGGCTGACGAAGAAACCACCTCCCGAACCCGAGAGACTCCAGCCACCCACATAAATAGTCGAAGAATCCGATGGATCGAAGACGATATTTTCCAGCATCAGATCATCGCCAGAGCCTAAGTGCGCAAAGTAGCTCCAGTGGCGGCCGCCATCCAGGGATTCAAACAAACTTCCGTCGCCGGAGCCAAGCAGAACCTGGTCCGGATAGGCCGGATTAGAGGCCAGGGCACGAGCGTTGCCGCCGTAAGGACCGAGCGACCGCCATTGCGCCAGCGCGGAAACCGGAGCCAAAAGCAGCAGAGCACAAACTAGCGCCATCCAACGTTTCAATCTCAGAATCCTCGCTGCAATTCCACGGGGCGAATCCGCCTGCATGATTTTGATTCAAAAGGGCTGATAGTGGCTACCTGTTAACCAACTTTTTGCCTAAAACCAGACCGGCAGTACTGGGCACAAAAACTCCCGGCGGAATGTCATTTAGCGAGCACATCCAACCGGGAGAGCCAGCCGGGCGCTGCGTTGGTGGCAGGCGCCCGGGTGGGTTTGGTGGCTACGAGTCAGGGGCTACGACTTGGGCGCGTCCTTTGGCGCTTTCTTGTGGTGAGCTGCCTTCTTCGGGTGCAGGGCAGTTCGTGGGACCGGCTTTACTTTGGCTTCGTTTACAACCGTGGTGCCTTCGGCCGGGAAGGTTGCGCCGGGGGGAACGATCCAGAGTTCGGCCTTCTGGTCGTCACCGGTTCCGGTACGGGGCTCGATGCGGGTTGGATCGATGCCCTTTTCCTTGGTCACGTAGTCCTTGGTGTTGACCGCGCGACGGGCGGCGAAGTCGGCGCTCTTCTTCATGCCCTTCTTCGGAGTGTCTTCCTTGGCCGTGGCGTATCCCACCACCACGCCCTTGTCGTCCGGCGCCGCGGCCAGAGCATCGGCGTAGCGGTCGAGTTCACCTTTGGCTTCGTTATCCACCCGGGTCGGGCGCTTTACGTCGCGCTTGAACTCGATCGAGCCGAAGTCCTTGGCGGCGGGCGGCGGCGGTGGAGGCGGTGCGCTGACCGTCACCGCAGTGCTGGCCGAGGCGGTCAGGTTGCGGTCGTCGCTCACCGTGCAGTT
>Ga0326727_10002183_pt1 | contig 68454 bp, 45 predicted proteins | sample MB2enrmetagenome_FD_207643 | JGI IMG/M metagenome (GOLD analysis project Ga0326727, IMG submission 207643) | Lab enriched peat soil microbial communities from McLean, Ithaca, NY, United States - MB29MY | ecosystem: Environmental > Terrestrial > Soil > Wetlands > Peat | place: USA: New York...
CCGGAGGACCTTTCTATTACCCAATCCGCCCCGCTTTGCGGGGCAGGCCAAACCCACGCCCTACGGGCGTGGTTGATTAGCAAGGGCTTGTATCCTGTACCCCCGGGGGAGCCGAACAGCGGGCGAATTGGTCGGGGAAAATGGGGTTCGCCCCCTAGTCGGCGGCGCATCCCTGGCACGCCCCCGACAGACCCAGCAACACCCCGGGACGAACGGCGGCGGCCTGCACCCAACCTCCCCCCAGCGTGCGAGTCACCGTTTCACGAATTTCGTGCCGCCGCTCTTGCAACCGCACCAAATCCCGGACACTATTGGGACAAGCCGGCAGTGGCACCCAAGCTAACATTTTGGCGTAGACGAGCTGTTGGGGTAATGCTATTTCTCCCAGGTTCTACTGCTGCCCGGCGGCAGGGTCACGCGCTCGTCGAAGTGTGACAACGGTCCGCCGGGGGCAGATGTCAGGTGGACCGCCAGCGGCGCGTCGCCGGGATTGTGGGCCTCGATGAACCACCGGCCCGGCTCCTGAGAGTTCACCAAGAGTTTTACCGCCGGGTTGTCGGCCACGACGGGGTGGCCGATGAACACGTCGCTATCGGCCGCGGTCAGGTCGAGCTGGGCGTAGGCACGGCCGTCGCGGACGGGCAGGGCACGGAAGTTCGGCCCCGCGCGGAGCCGATCGACCAGGCACACCGACCAGTTGTCGCGAAGGTTCTCCACGCAGGCGGTGAGAAAGCCGGGCAGGTCGGTCTTGGGCAGGCGGGCTTCGACCGCTTCGCCCTGGGCGTCCAGCCGCCAGAGGAGGTAATTGTCCAGTGGCTTGCCGCGTTTGAGTCGCGGGGTGTAGGCGGTTTTACCCGGCGTGGCCGCCCCGAAGGCCACCGCGTAGGCCAGGATCTTCTGCGTGGACAGCCCGCCTTCGGCCCCTGCAAAGGCGACGCGGTAGGCCAGCACGTCCCCAGGGGCCAATGCCCATTTGCCCGGCTGGTAGAAGACTTCGATGCCGCCGTTCTTGCCCGCGGTCCAACGGTATTCCAGCGGGCCTTCCATCGGCATGAGCACGACCGATCCGCCGGCATCTTCCAGGGTAAACAGCGTGCCGTGGGCGAACTTGCCTTGGGGGGCCTGCACGCGTTGGCCGCCGCAGTGGAGCAGCCAGTCGCCGCCCACGTACATGACGCGGAGCCGCTTGCCGGGTTCCAGCGCGAGGGCCTGCTTGAGCTTCACGCGGGTTTCGTGCCATCCGAGGCGGAATCCGCGGGTCAGCCAGTTGGTGGCGTAGGTCCGCGCGTAGCCTTCGATCATGCGGGTGGCGATCAGCCGGTGCCAGCCGCCCCAGGAATTGCCCCAACCGTCCTGCGGCTGTTCGTAGGGGTGGCCCAGCGGCGTGGTCTTCGCGGCCGTTTCGGCCGGATCGTAGCCCAGCCGGATGTCGGCCTGGCCGACGGCGATCTCCGGTCCGACCAGGTAGGTCTGCGGGTAGGCGAAGAGGTTGGCCAGCTCGCCGGGCACTTCGAGCGCGAACTGAAGCCGCGCGGTGGGGAAACCGGCCGGGGCGCCGTCGATGGGCAGCGTGGGCGAGTTGGCCGTCAGGCCGACGGCAGGGCACACCGACATGTCCAGCCGGCCCTTGGACGGCGTAATGCCCATGTTGGCCGAGAAGCCGATGGGGGTCCAGTACTGGCCGCCGCTTTGGGTTCGCAGGCGTGCGCTGCCGAGGAAGTTGCAGCGGTCGCTGCAGAAGAATTCCTCCATGTTCAGATTGCGGTTCCAGAACGACATGCTCACGGCCCGCCGTCCGCGGAGGTCCTCGACCAGCAGCGTGAAGCCGCGCTGCTGGCAGTTGGCCAGCACCAGCTCTTGCTCGAACGTCTTGGCCCCGCCGGGCAGCCAGCGGCGGAAGACCTCGCGGTCGCCGTCGTCGAGGGTGACCGACTTCAGGCCGGCGTCGGAGGCCACGCGCAGGCGGAGCCGGTATTGCCACTGGTCGGGCCGCCACCACAGGCCGTTGGCGCCGACCAGCCGGTTGGGGCTCTCCCACACCAGGATTTGCGGCCCGTTGGTGATGTATTGCGAGCCGCTCCCGCTGAAGGAGAAGGCCCCCTCGTACCAGCGGCCGTTGAGTTCCTTGATGCCGCGGTGCGCGACCACTTTCCAGCCCTCGGCGGCCCGGCGGGCGACCTCCTCGGGGCCGGTCATGAACTCGAAGGCCAGCGCCGCCTGGCAGCCGCCGATCCCCTGGAGATACAGGAAATCCTCCAGGGCGCTGTCGATCGGCCGGCCGTCCTCGAAACTGACAATGGGAAACGAGTTGTAAAGCTTGTAATCGGCCACCGGCAGGAAGTTCCGCCGGTGGTTCCAGAAGCCGGTGATCGCGTGCTGCTGGACCAGCTCGTTGACGTAGTCGAAGTACACCTGGGTCCGGTTGCGGCGGTTGGTGGCCAGGCGGTGGTCGGCCAGCAGCATCTGCCGCTTGGGAAACCGCACGTCGTCGGCGAAACAGTAGAGGTGGTTGCCCTGGGCGTCTTCGTAAGTCAGCCCGGGGACGGCCAGAAATCGCTCGTCCGACGCGGCGGCACACTGTTTGACGAGTTCGTCCCAGCGGCCCTGGTCCATCTTGAGGCTGTCCTCCAGGAATACCAGGAAATCGAGCCGGGCTGCCCGCGCGGCGCGGACGTACTCGGCAACCGTGCCCTTGCCGGAAGAAAGCGCCGTGCGGGCGCCGATCAGCCCCCGGACTTGGGGCATGTCGTGCATCGGGCCGGGCTTCGTCCACTCGACCAGCGGCGGAATCTCCCAGGGCTTGACCGGCGGATCGAGCACCGCTGCCGGCGTTGTCATGCCGCCCAGCCCGCCGCGGAGCGACGGCTCGGCCAACCAAACCATCGTATTGGCGAAAAGCCGCAGCCAGTCGCTGGGCTTGCCGCCGGCGCCGGCGGTGAGCATCGCCTCGGCCGTCGGGCAGTTGTACGGCGGGGTGAACAACCAGTGGCTACGGATGCCCACCACCGCCAGCCGGCCGGCGCCGACCTGGCGCAGGCCCATCAAGGCGGGCGAGCCGGCCAGCGGCTGCTTGGGGATCCACGCCTGGAGCTGTTCGTCGTTGCGGACTTCGCGGACCCCCTTGTGCGTGGCGGCCCCGCGCGCCACGATCGTCCAGGCGGACGCGAAATCGAACGACATGGGCGGCTCCCAGCCCGTGGTGCCGGCGGCGGTCACCGTGAGCAGGCCGCGCACGACCCGGTTCACGGGCGGGGACACTTGGTCGCTCCACGAGAGCTGGCATCCCATGACATCCCGCACCATGTTCTGCTGGTTGCCGTCCTGGAGGACCTCCCAGCGCGGCCGCGCACCCAAGGCGGCCAGCCACTCGTTGCTGGCCGGCCAGTCCTGCATGTGCCAGGCCCCTTCCGGGTTGCAGGCCAGCGCGCCACCGCCGCGGGCCAGGAACTTGTCGAGGGCTTTGCGCTGCGCCTCGCCCATCGTGGTGACCACGACGACGTTGTACTTCCCGCCGGCCAGCAGATCGGCCATCTTCTCTGGCGGACACACGTCGACCTCGATCCCCGCCGCCAGCAGCGGCCGGACCACGTAGTTGTTGTGGACCCAGCCCGTGGCGAACAGGACGGCCGGCCGCTGCTCGGCCGCGCGGCCCGGTGCGGCGGCCAGCATGGCGGCGACGGCGAAACCCAGGATTTGGCGCGACATCGGGTGCTCCTTCTGGCATGGCGTTGTAGCGGCGGCCCCGGCAAGGCGCGACAACGATCGCGGGACATTGACCGCGGCAACGGCACCATTATCGGCTGGCCCCGTTTCCGGATCAACCGTTTTCGTGCTCCGCAAGAGCCGCAACGTCGACGCTTGCGTGGCGGGTCTGCTTGCGGGATAATTGTCGGTCGCAGATGCGACCCGTTCACAGCGGATTCGGCAACCCGGGGAGCACGCCATGAAGATCGGTATCTATAGCATTACCTACCGGGGAGTTTGGTACCGCGGCGCGGCGGTGGACCTTTTCGGCCTGCTGCGGCTGGCCAAGCAGCAGGGGTGGGAAGGCGTGGAACTGGACGCGGAGCGGCCCCACGCGGCGCCGATGGACCTCTCCGCGGACGATCGCAAGCGGCTCCGCAGCCTGGCGGCCGAGCTGGAACTGCCCATCTCGGCGATCTCGCCGAACTGCGATTTATCGAGCCCGGTCCCCGTCCAGCGCGAGGCGATGCTCTGCTACGTGCGGGAGTGCATCAAGCTGGCGCACGATCTCGGCGTGCCGCTGTGCAAGATCTTTGCCGCCTGGCGGGGAATTACGCTCCACGATGGGCTGGCAACCTATGACGAGACCTACGGCTACGATCAGTACGGTTACTGGAAAGGCGAGCGGCGGGGGTTTGTGGTCGATTGCCTGCGGGAGTTGAGCAAGGTGGCCGAAGACTACGGCGTCGCCCTGGCCATGCAGAACCACGGCCCGGACATCGTGAACAACTACCAGGACGTGCTCGCGCTCGTTCGGGATGTCGGCTCGCCGGCCCTCAAGGCGTGCATGGATATCAACATCGAGCCGGAAGCCGAATCGGCCGAGCGTGCCCGGGAAATAGTGAGGGCCACGGGGAAGCTGCAAGTGCATTCGCATTTCAACGCCGAGTTCCGCCGCGCGGCGGACGGCGGCGTGGAGTTGGCGGCGGGCGGCTACTTCGACGAGCGCTTCTGGTCGCGCAGGGTGGCGTATGCCGCTTACGTCGAGGCCCTGGTGGCCTCCGGCTACCAGGGCTACATCGACTGGGAATTCTGCCATCCCGCCTTGGAAAACGGCCGGCCGGCCGGCATCGAGTACATCCACAATCAAACCCGCCTGGCCCTTGAGTACATGAAGAACCTGCGGGCAGAGGCCCGCGCGAGAATCAAGGGGGCGTGAACGACAACACCCTTGATCTTTGCCGCGCTTTGTGATAGGAATTCGTAGTGCCCCGGGGCGTATGAGTTGAGTGCCGTAGTGCCCCGGGCCCAAGCAGGCCCGTCACGATGTCCAGCGCCAATCGCCTCGCCGCGGAACACCGCCCCTCGGTCGAGCTTCTCGACGAGGCAGTCGTCGAGGTCCTGCGTGGAAAGACTCCCGCCGAGCGGGTGGCCATGATCTTCGCCGCCAACCGCACCATGCGGCTCAGGCTGGAAGGCCACCTCCGCACGCGCCATCCCGATTGGGACGATCGGGCCGTGATCGAGGAGATTGCCCGGAGGATGAGCCGTGGAGCAGGATGAACTTCTTCGCCGCCTTGTGGATATCTTGGAAGAGCAGCAGATCACGTATCTGCTCGTGGGTTCCCTGGCCAGCGGCGTCTACGGCGAGCCGCGGCTCACGCGTGATATCGACGTGGTCCTCGAGCTTCGGCCGGACCAGGTTGCACGGCTCTGCCAGGCCTTCCCCGCCCCGGAGTATTACGTAAGCGAACGGGCCGCGCGGGAGGCGGTCGCCGGGGGCGGGCAGTTCAACGTGATTCACCCGGCGTCGGGCAACAAAATCGATCTGATCACCGCCCGACAGGACGCGTGGGGCCGCAGCCAGATCGCCCGCCGCCGCCGGGAGCAGATCCTGCCCCGTCGGCCCGGCTACACGGCGGCCCCGGAAGACGTGATCCTTGGCAAGCTGTGGTACTACCGGGAAGGCGGCTCGGAAAAACACCTCCGCGACATCGCCGCCATGTTGCAGGTGAGCGGCGAGCTGATCGACAAAGCGTATATCGACCGCTGGGCGCAAGAACTCGGCTTCACCGAAGAATGGCAGGCCGTGCTCAACCGGCTGCGCGGATAACGGGCATCGACGGGCCCGCAAAAGGACATGCAACAGGGGGCCTGCAAAGGGGGCGGCGGGCGGGAGCCGGGCGCGTTCCTGTTCTTGCGTCGGGCACCGTCGCTACCGGTGCCGCGGAGCGGCAAAATGTGAGTAGCCGGGGGTGGACGGGCACCATGCGCAGCATGGTCGGCGGAACCCCCGGAATCAAAATCGTACGGCCCATGCCGCGTAGCGGCATCTCAATTACCCGATGGGCGCGATCGTGCCGCCGCTACGCGGCTCTTGCTGGTTTCCGCTGGCGACCGGGGGTTTCGCTGCGCTCCACCCCCGGCTATTCGATTTACGCCGCTCCGCGGCGGTTTGCCGGACGATTCGCACCACCCCGCCCGTTCATAGATACGCGGAAACGGTAATGCGCCCGCGGGAGCCTTTCCAATTGATAGGATCGCACGGAAACGATATTCTACGGGGATGCCACAAGGCGTGGGAGATACAATACTCCCGACCTCTTTGCAGGCCACCGTGTTCTTGCGTCGGGCACCGTCGCTACCGGTGCCGCGGAGCGGCAAAATGTGAGTAGCCGGGGGTGCAGCGTAGCGGAACCCCCGGAATCAAAATCGCACGGCCCATGCCGCGTAGCGGCATCACAATTACCCGATGGGCGCGATCGTGGCGCCGCTACGCGGCTCTTGTTGGTTTCCGCTCGCGACCGGGGGTTTCGCTGCGCTCCACCCCCGGCTATTCGATTTACGCCGCTCCGCGGCGGTTTGTCGGACGATTCGCATCACCCCGCCCGTTCATAGATACGCCGGGTGCCGCTGCTGGGCGGCCGGCCGACCGCGGCGCGCATTTGGCGCTAGGCCACGGGCCCGATCCCGATGAGCCGGCCCGCGAGGGACGCTAGGTACCCGTCGATCTTGCTTGCGAGGTCGCGCCGCCAGGCATCGACACCCACGGCAGCGCGCAGCATGACTCTGCATCGCCCGCGCTCTTGGGGGTCGGGGCTGGCGGACAGCCACCCGAGGTCCGCGTCGTCGCGGCCAAGCCAGTGCCACCGCGTTAGGTCCTCGGGCGCACGGTCGCGCTCACCCCTGGCCAGTCCCCCGAAGCAGTTCGCGAGCCACGCACATGCTTCGGCCGCGCGCTCCGAAGGCAGGCACGCCTCGAGGCGCACGCGGATTTCGAGCAAGTCGTAAATCCCGTACCCAACACGGCGAAAGATACTGTTGAACTTCCGCAGTTCGGTGCCAACGCTGTTCTCCGGGGTGCAACCGCCCCGGCGGGTGAGATTCGTTCGGCCCGACTCAAGGACCAACCGCGTTATGTACCTGTAGTGCAGGGGCCGCCCAGCCTTTAGCAACACGCCCCGCGCCACCTCCCAAACTGGCTCAAGTTTCACGGCATACCTCCCGGGTCATGTTTAGGGAATTTGGAACGCACACACCAGTGTAGTGTACACGTCATATCACTTCTGTCAAGAGGGCAATCGCTGGTTCTCGGATATATACGGATGTACATACCACGCCTCTTTTTTCGGCCTATCTGACCACATGGAATCCGACGCGGTGGCATTCTTTAATTCTTGCATTAAATGCACCAGATGGAAAATACACGCCTTGATAAATCCATGTTATGTGTAATACTGTAAATGTACTACCGCGAAACCCAAACCACGAATGTGTACGTATGAACATGGATCAGTCGAAGGCCCAGCACATCCGCGCGGCGGTTCTCAAACTGGGGCGGGGCGCCCGGCCCCGGGAGGTCATCCGGTTCCTCGCGGAGCGTGAGATAGCGGTAACGCCCCAGCAGGTCGCGAACGAGAGGGCGAAGCTGGCAAGACGCGCCGCCTCCGACAAGGTAAGGGACTTCCCAGTGTCCACCCTAAGGAGGGTCCACGCGCTCGTCGCCGAGCTTGGCTCGACCGCGATTATCAGAAGGGCGCTCGACATAATCGACGAAGTGCGCGACCACCCCTAGCGTCAACTCGCCCTCGGTCCGCCAGGGACATGCAAAGGGGACATGCAAAGGGGGTCGGGGACATGCAAAGGGGGTCGGGAGTCTTTTCTCCGCACGAGTGCCGCTGCTGGCTTGCCCAGCAGTGCCGGCTGGTGATTTCGGCGGCCTATTCGGCTCGGACGGTCAACTTTCCGACCGGGACCTGCGAGGGCCGCGGCACAGTGACGATTTTCAGCCCGGGCATTTGCGGTATCAAGAGCACCGGGCCCAGCGGCACGCCGGCCTGCCAGGCATACGCGCCGTAGTCGTCGCCGGAGGCGGGCTCTTCCCAAATCCGCTGGGGCTTCTCCGGCCGGCTGAAGTCCCAAAGCTCGGCCGGGTCGGGATAGGACTTGACGTAGAACCACGGCCCGTCCGCGCGGCAGTCGGTCATCTCGTTGCCGTAACGGCCCTGGTAGGGAAGCAGCATGAGGAACTTGGGATTGTGCGGGTTGCGGGCATCGATGACCGCGGGCGGCCCCGCGCCGTAGCTGGTCACCAGCACGATCCCGTTGGCGGCGGCGAGCACGTGTCCCTGCGCGGTCCAGAACCACTCGCCGCGCTGGACTCGCAGTTGCGGGTGCCGCAGTTGGGCCAAGAGAGACGGTTTCTTGGGGTCGCTGACATCCCAGAGCAGAAACACCGTGTCCTGCTTGCCGCCTTCGGTAATGCCGTAGAGCAGCGGCCCGTCGGCGCACAAGCCGACGACCGCCGGGGTGTCCAGCTCCTTCAGCTCGGTATCGCTCAAGACCGCCAGCCGGGCCGGGTCCGCCATGTCGGCGATCGCCAGGTGAATGGGGCCGCGGCCGCTCCGCGGGCCGCCATAGACGTAGTAGAGGCGCGAGCCCCAGGCGGCGTCTGCGCGGAAATTCGCCCACAACGGCCGCGACCCGCAAGCGGGTACCCCGCCGGGATGGCGGAAATCCAGAATCTCCGTCTGCCCCTCCGTGTCCACCACCGCCCGGTCGTCGTACACGTGCCGCACATAGAACCAGCGGTGGTTGAACCAAGTGGCCAAGCGCTTGGGGGCCAGCGGGTCCGCCAGGTCGAACCATTGCGCCAGGGTCGAGCTGGTATACATGGCGCGGTCGCCCCAGGCGGCCACCCGGTTTCCTTCGCCGTTGGTGGGCACACTCGAGAGCAGCTTCGGGCGGAGCGGCTCGGAAAGGTCGGCGAAATGGAACCCCATGCCGGTGCAGTCCTCCATGATCAGGGCCACGTGCTCCTTGGCCGGGTGAGGCATTAACTGCATGTCCCGCGTGGGAAAACCGGGGTCCCAAGTGCCGGCCTGCTTGATCTGGGCGGGGTCCGCAAGGTCGTAGATGTCCAGCCGCACCCCCGGCCACGTGCCGACCTGGCCCGCGCCGCGGTCTTTCGGCAGCACCGAGACGTAGGCATACCGGCCGTGGAACAGGCTCAGGTGCGAGGCGGTCGGCTCGACTTCGAGCGCGGGCAGGAACTCGGCTTTTCCTTGCGACGCGTCGAGGACTTGCAGGCGGCTGCCCCCGCCCGCTACGGGATAAAGCAGCACGAACCGCTTGCCGGTGACCTGCGGTTGCACGCGGATTTTTGTCCAGCGGTCCGGCGGGCCGGGGAGAGCCGGCAATCTGACTGTCTGAATGATGCGCCAGGCGGCCGGCTCGCCTTTCAGATCGATGAAGGCGAGACTCTGGTCGCCCGCGCGAAAACAGGTGGGACCGTCCAGTGCGGCCAGATCGACCCGCTCGGACAAGTAGCGCCGCACTTCCGGCTTAAGGCCTGCCGTCACTTCGGCCCAATTGTCGGGCAGCTTGGAAACGTCGAAGACGCGGGGCCCGCGGGGATCGTCAGGCACGCCCTCCGGCATGCGCCACACCGCCACGTACCGCGGCGTAATCGAGTCTACCCAATCGCAGCCTGGCAGCAGGCGCTTGACGACCTTCATCTGGCGCGGGTCGCGCAGGTCCAAAAGCCAGATGCCTTTGCCCGTTGTGCCCATCAGGGCCCAGCCGGAATCGAGCAGCACGAAGCCGTGGGCGAAATTGTCGACCGGCAGCTCGGCGATCTTGGCGGGGGCGGCCGGATTGCGGGCGTCATACGCCCAGACGTGATAGGAGCTCTCCCAATGGCTCAAGAAAAAAATGTCGCCGCGCCAGCGGGCAAAGGCGGCGTCGCCGTGGGTGCCGCGGAAGCGGGCCACCACGCGGCTCTGGAACGCGGCCGGATCGTGCCCGGGGAAAAACCGCATCCGCCCGCTCTGCGGGTCGATCAGCACCTGGTCCGGCGGACAGGCGCGGGCCTTGCTCCAGTCGGACAAGTCGGCCGCCAGCGGACGCAGCGGCTCGCGGCGGCCCACCTTGTGGGCATAGTCCATGCCGAACAGGCTCAGGCCGTCGACCAGCACGTCGTAGCCGTCGGGCTTGCCGGCCAGGGCGGCGACGCCGGCGGCGTCCATGGGCTTTCCCTTGGCCACCAACGGCGCCGGGCCGCCCGCGGCTTGAAACCCGCCCGGCGCCTCGGCCACCGGCTGCAAGGCCGCCCCTTGGGCAACGCACGATACGAAACAGACAACGGCAGCGGCCGTCAGCGGCGACCAGAACGCAACGCGCAACATGAGTAGGCTCCCGAGGTGGGTCCTGGCGGTGGGACCGTTGCGGACAGGAACGGTGGCGAGTGAGCGTTCGGCCGCTCGGGCTCCATTGTACTCCGCCCGTGGCTGCAAGCAACAACTTGCTCTTCTTCCGCCGGCCTCGCCTGGACGGTATTATTGAGGGGCTGGCATTTTGCAGAAGCGGAGGAGGAAGGGCAGTGACCAGGCTGATGTTATCATGGGAACGATGTTTGGCAGCCGCGGTGGCGGCTGTTCTTTGGGCCTCGCTCTTGCCGGCAGCCGCAGGGGATGAGAACGGGCCAACGTCCGCGCGTCAAGAGTCTTCCGCGGGGCGAAAACTGCCGGCCGAGCGCGGCGATGCTGCCACGAAGACAACCGCGGCTGCCCAGGCCGGCATCGACTGGGACCGCGCGCGGCAACTCTACCAGCGCGATGAGCACGGCGAGCCCCTCTCGGCCGAGGAGCGGGCCTATCTGGAGCGGGCAAAACAGGCCAGGCGCAATGCGGAACAGGGCAGCGGCCGGCCGCCGGCCGGCATGCCTCCCGGCATCGACTGGACCCGCGCAAGACAATTGCACGAAAAGTTCCAACACGGCGAAAAACTCTCGGCCGAGGACGCGGCCTACCTGGAGCGGGCCAGACAGGCGCTGGCCGCGCGGCAGCAAGGCGGAGGCGACGCCGGGGACGGCCCGGCCGCCGCGCCGCCCAAGGTGGCTGGGGACCGCAGCGATCAACCGCAGCACGGACAGCCGGTCGCCGTCGGGCGCCCGCAGGGCGACCTGGCCGGTCGACTGCCTGCACCGCCGCTTGCGTACCAGGCCGTTTCCGACACGAAGGTCTATGCCAAACCGCCGCTGCCGAAGCTCGGCCCCGCCGGATTCGCTTTCCAGGACCCGACCTTCGGCTGCCCGATCATGCGGGTGAGCGACGAAAAGACCGCCGCGGGGATGGCCGTCGTGACGCCCGCCGTCGCCTTTGCCAATTCATGGAACGCGGATTCGACCCTGTTCTACGTGCTGGCCAACGGCGCGGCCAACATCCCCTTCCGCTTCGACCCGCAGACCATGACCGCCAGCCGCATCCCGGGTCTGCCTTTTCTGCCGGAGTTCGGCAATGAAAGCACTTTCAGCCGCCACGACCCGAACATCTGCTTCGGCAAGGATCGCCGGCGGAACGTGATCGTGCAGTACGACTTCTCCAGCAACACCGCGACGGACGTGGTGGACGTGGCCCGCTTGACGGGCACGGAGCCGGGCTACATGAGCACGTTGACCATCAGCGCCGACGACGTGCTGGCGCTGGTGTTCGGCGGCCCAACCCAAGATGCCAGCCCTTACCTGCTCGTCTACGATCTGAAAACGCGCAAACATCGCCTTTGGAACACCAAGGATGGCACGCTGGACGGCAAGCCGCTGCCCAACGCCCCCAAGTTCACCCAGCACACCGGCCTGATCGATCTCAGCGGGCGATATGTCATGACGCTGGGGCCCGGCGTGACGGGCCCGATCGTCTGGGATACCAAGACCGACGACATCTACCCCGTGACGGCCGAGAGGAGCGGGCATCACGTCCTCGGTTACGCCGCCATGGTCAACGACGTCCACAAATGGGTCTACCGCGGGCTGGACCCCGCGGCCATCGACAACCCCCGGGACCTCATGCAACATCCGGCCGGCGAAGTGTATTTCGACTACGACAGCCACGTCTCGTGGAACAACGCCCGGCCGGGACGGCCTGTCCCCGTGGTGCTGAGCACCTATCACATGCTGGAGCGCGGTGACCCCAAGTGCGTGTGGGGGGACGAGGTCCTTGCCGTGGCCACCGACGGCAGCCGCCAGGTCTGGCGGTTTGCGCATCACCGCAGCACGGTCCACGGCCGCGGCATGGCCGGCATCAGCGGGAAGTACAACTTCTGGGACAGCCCGCGCGGCAACGTCTCCCAGGACGGCCGGTTCTACATGTTCACCTCCAATTGGGAGGAAAGCGTGGGCAAAGACCGGCAGGATCGCTGTCGTGAAGACGTGTTCATCGTGAAGCTGCCCGAGGGCAGGCAGCAGCGCGGCCCGAGCCGCGAGCCCGGTACCCCGCCGCCGACAGACCCGGACGTCAAGTACGGACCTTATGCGCGTAACCTTATGGACGTGTGGCGGGCCAAGTCGGACTCGCCCACGCCGGTGCTGGTGTGGATTCATGCGGGGGGATTCCTGGAAGGCAGCAAGGACTTCGACGCCCGCCTGCTGGACGAATGCCTGAAGCTGGGCATCTCCTGCGCCGGCATCGGCTACCGTTTCTCCAGCGAGGCCATCGCACCGGCGCCGCTGGTGGACTGCGCCCGCGCCATCCAGTTCCTGCGCTTCAAGGCCAAGGATTGGAACCTGGACCCGGCCAGAATCGCGGCCACGGGCGGGTCCGCGGGCGGCGGCGCTTCGCTATGGGTGGGCTTCCACCGCGACCTGGCCGATCCGCACAACGCGGACCCCGTGCTGCGGCAGTCTTCCCGGCTGACCTGCGTAGCCGTCCGCGATGCGCAGTGCTCGTACGATCCCCGCTTTATCCGCGACTTGTTTCCGGGCACGGACACCTTCAAGCACGCGGCCGTGGTGAAACTCTTCGACGTGGACATGGACCAGTTGGACCACTTGCCGAAGGCGAAGTACGCGCTGTTCGAAGAGGCGTCGGCGATCCACCACCTCGACAAGCACGCCCCGCCGGTCTTGCTGATGTACAGCTCCACGATGGACGCGAAGATTACGGGCCAGGGCGTGGGCATTCACCATCCCCGTTTCGGAAAAGTGCTCAAAGACAGGATGGACGCCTTGGGCATCGAGTGCCAGCTCAAGACGGGGTTGCAGTCGGGAAGCGAGGATTGGAGAGCCTTGTTGCTCTGTTTCCTGAAACGGCATTTCCAAATGAAGTAGGCGCAGGGACGGCTGAGGAGTTGACGGTCTCCATCCCCTGTTCCTTATCCCAGGGCCTCACGGCGCCGGCAGCTCGTACACATGCAAGGCCACCGGCGTATCGCCGTAGCCGGCATAGGGACCGCCGCCGAACCGCTCGTACAGGTCCTGCCCGCGGAAATCATCGACGAAGCGCGCGTCCTCGGCGGTCAACTCGCGATCTTCGAAGGCCACGCGAATCCGGGTCCCGGCCTGCAACCCCGGCACGCCGATCGTGACATGCGCCAGTTGCTCGGGCGGGACGCCGATCGTGTCGCCCCACACGATCTGCTCCCGGCCGTCGGGGCCGAGGATGGTGGTGCAGCCCCACTCGACCCGTCCGCCTTCGTGCAGAAAACCGACGCCGTCCAGCAGGGCGCCGGCGGCCTCGATCTTTTCCAGCGGCGTCTCGAGCCGGACCCACTCGCCGGGTGCGGGCAAGGGGCCCATGTTCGCGGCCTTGCGGACGACGTAGTCCAGGCACTTGGGCACCAGCTTGTCGTCCCAGCCGAGCATGCCCGAGGCATGACGGTAGAACGCCCGCAGGAACCACGCGGCGCGGTCCGCATCGCCCTGGTACCGCGCCGGATCGAACGGGCCCCAGGCGGCCGCGCGGGTCCAGCGCCCGTCGCACTTGGCCAGGAGCACGAGGTTCTGCGGCGGGGCCTGCCGGTCGAGCCTCACCCACTGGGCGAGGCGGCTGCCGGCGGGCCAGCGCCGGGCGTCCGGCAGCCATTGGATGCAGTGCATGCACGGGCCGCAATAGGGCTCGCCGCCGAGCAGGCCGCCGGCGTTGTCCTCCTGGCGGAGTTGGTGTGGTTGCCCGGTCACGCGGGCCCGGCCGCCGGGGCCCGGCGCGCATTGGCTCCAACGCCATGCGCCCGAGGCCAGACCGTGCGTCGTCGCCCCCACGATGTACAGCCGGCCCTGGTGCCTCCGCGACCAGTGCTCGATCCACGGCTGGAACTCCACGGCCGGGCCCGGGTCTTTGGAGTACACGGCGGGCTTGATGTACTCCATTTCGCCGTGCAGGCCGCGGTAGGTTGAGCCGTCGCCGGGGCCGTGCGCCATCTGCCACCCGCGCACGCCGCGCATCAGCTCGACCCAGGTGTGATAGCGCCAACGCTCGTAAGGGATGTTCTCGTACATTTGCGGGCGGAGCCACACCACCTGCGGCTTGCCCGCCACCAGCGGCGCAAGGTCCGTGTGGACGGGGGCCGGGTAGAAGGGTTCGGTCTCGGGGTCGTAGATGTCGAAGAAGGGCACTTTCTCGAATTCGAGCCGGTTCCAGTACCCGCCATGGCCCACCATCACCGGTTTGTCCGTGGCCTGCCGCAGATACTCCACGATCTTGCGCAGCTCGGCCAGGCGCTGGGCCGATGCGGGGATGAACTCGGCAAACGTCTCTTCGATGCCCGGGCCCACGGATACGACCATCGGCGCGGAGCGGCAGAAATCAAGGTACTGAGCGAGCTTGTCCTGGCCGCCGAACTTGTTTGCCAGGTCTGCGGGCGAGGCGGCCGTGCGGGCGGGCTCGATGAAGGCCGTCGAGCCGTAGATGCGTTCCGCCTGCCAGGCCTTCTCCAGTGTTTCGCGCGGCGTGGTCGCGGCAGTGTAGCGGTAGCAGTTCAGGTCGAAGTGTGCCCGGTCGGCTACCGCGGCGCCGTGCCGATCGTACATGCCCCAGGCGGGCAGGTTCCGCAGGTCGCGGTACTTGCCGGGCCCGGGGTCGGCCGGCCCGTCGTAGACCGGCGTGAAGCCGTAAAGTTTGCCCCAAGCCAGCCACGGCCGGCCGTTGACGTATAACAGGTTGTCCTGGTCGATGTGGACCTTGCCCACGGGCGGCTGGGGCGGGTCGGGCGCCAGGCGGCAGAAGGGAACCGAGTCGGCGGTTGCCAAAGTCCTGCCGGCCACGTCCAGCACGCGCGCGCGGAGCAGCCAATTCCGCTGCGGGTCGTGGAAGGGCTGTAGCGGCAGCTTGCTCACGTCGTATTCGGCCAAAAGCAGGTTGCCGAAATCCCCGCGCAGCTCGGCCGGGATCTTGTCGCGCTGCGCCCGGATCGCCGCAGGGGTTGCGGGCACGTCAACCTGTCCGAGCACCGCGCCGCTGCCGCGCCGCAGGAGTTGCAGCCGGACCGACGAGACCTTGGCCATCGCGGCCGCGGCCAGACCGAGATTCATGCGCACGAACTGCTTCTGCTCGGGCCGCAGGTACGCCGCGCCGAGTTCCAGGTCGACGGGCGCGGTCCAGGTGCCGAACCAGATTTCCGAGCTGCTTAGCGGTTTGCCGTCGCCGGCCAGCAGGTTCAGCGTGCCGCGGTACTCGGTATAAGACTTGGGACACGACTCGTCGAGCGTGTAGGGAACGGCCAGCTCGGCAGTGCCGCCCGCGGCCACCGCCACAGGCCGGCTGCGGAACTCCGACTTCACCCCGCCAGGAGAGGTGAACTCCCAGAGGAGCGTGAAGCGTCCGGCGGGCCCGGGATTGCGCAGCGTGGCCAGCAAACGGTTCTCGCCCAGCATGCGCTCGCCGAGGTCCAGCTCGGCGAGCGAGGCCCGCCGGGTCCGGCCCACGGGATCGCCTGGCGGGAGCACCACGCCCCTGGCCTTCAGCTCTGCCGCGGGCGTTTCGGGTTCGTAGAGCCGCACGGCATCCCACCAAACAAGACCTACGACATTGTTCTGCGGTTGCCGGCCGGTGCCGCCCAGACAGTGGCCATTCACGCCGCGGGCGCAGAGCTTCAGCCGCAGCCGGCGGACCGGCCCGCGGGGCCGAAAGACCGTGCGGACCAGGCGCCAGGCGTCACTGCCAATCGAGACCGGCCCTTTCTGGACGAAGTTGAATCCGTCGAGCCGCTCGCCCGTGTCGCTGACCGCGTCGATCTGCAACATGCACAGTTGTTCGGTCTTGACGCGGGCAAAGACCTCCAGCAGCCGCGCCTGCTTTTGGTTCAGGACGATGGGCGGCGAAAGCACGGCCATTTCGTCGCCTGCCGGGACGATCATCTTCAGGCTGCACTGACCGTGGTGCGCGAGCAAGTGGTCGGCGGCGGCCGTGCCGCGATTGTCCATCGCAGCGTTGTGCCAGGTGTTGAACATGTAGTAGTAGCCCGGCGGGAAGTAACGGTATTTCTCGGCCTGCGACCAACCCGCCGGATAACCCGTGATGTCGAGGTCTTCAAAGCTGCCGTTGGTCAGCAAGTTCGGAGTTTCCGGCTCCGCGGTCAGGAGCTCGGCCTGGGAGATTTCAATTCGGCCGCCGAGGCCGTTGTAGCGGATGGCGACGGCGACGTTCACGGGCAGCGGCACGGCCCCGCCGGGCGTCGCGACGGGCTTCCCGGCGTCCGGTTTCTTCGCCACGGCGGGGTTCTCGAACCACAAGCCGGCCGGTAATCGCACTTCCACGGTCTGCCAGTCGAACGTCCCGCTGGGAAGCCGCGTGGAAGCGGCGGCCGGCGGTCCCTGCTGCCCTGAGGTCCAAGCCGCCTCGAGCGAGCCGGCCTGCGCGGGCACGTCCCAGCCGCGCATGCGCACGCGGAACGTCAAGTCGCACAACAGCCGCTTGGCCGCCGCGCTGCTGACCGGCACCAGTTTAGGATAACCGCCCGCGTCCGGGAAACCGTCCAGTTGCTGCGAGTCATGGACGCCCCAGGCGTTGACTTGCTGGGCCGCCGACGCCGCGGGGCTGCCCAGGAGCAGCCGCCGTTGGCCGCTGGGTGCATCGGCGTTCTCCCAGGTCCAGCTCCCCTGCATTTCCCAGCCGTCGGGGTTGAAGTCCCGGCGGTGGTAGAAGTCCATGACGTAGTTCCAGTTGAGCGTCTTCATCTCCGGCATCAGCGTCAGCCAGTCGTCCTGGAAGCGGCTGTTGCGGAGCAGGTTCCCGGTCGGCGCCTGCTCGGCGATGATGGCCCGGGCGGGCAGGCCACAAATGAGCGTCGCGGCGAGAAGCAGCATGATTCGTTGCATCGGTCGAGCATCCTTTAGGGCAGCCAAGACAGTATAACCGGTCGAGGACCTCGCGGCGATTCCCAGGATTGGCCTGCTGTTGAAAGGGGGCCGGCGGCAGGGTAGACTGCGCCGATCGGGTTCATGGATGGCATCGATTGGGAAGGAAGAACCGCGCTATGATCGCCGACCCGCCGCTGCGAAGGATTCTGGCCGCTTGCCTCCTGCCGCTGACGGCGGGCCTTCTGACCTGCGGGGCGGCGGCCGAGAACGCCGGCGTGCCCCAGCAGGAGCCCCCCGCCAGGCCGACGGAACCCGTCGCGGCCGGCCTGCCCAAGGGCCAGACCCTGGAAGATTACTGCGACACCTACATGTTCGGCATCTGGACCGACGTCGGCACCCATTGGAAGGCCGTGGGCAAAGGCCAAACATTCCAGGACTGGGACGAGTGGGCCCGCAAGGGAGTCCTGCCTTACAACCTCCGCGTGCTGAACACCGATTTCGACGTGGGCGAGGGTGAGGCCGAGGAGAACCTCTGCCGCGTTGCCAGCGAGAACGGCCTGTGGTGCCTCACGCTCTTGGCCTTCGGCCTGGGCTACGAGAGCTACTGGCGGAACAACGTGGAATACCGGGAGATGGTCAAACGGCACCCGGCGGCTCAGGCTCTTGGTCCCGATGGCAAACCGCTCGATCCGCCCACCTTCGACCCTGCCCACCCGGAATTCAGCGAAGCGCTCAAGGAAGGCATGTCGCTGCGGTTGCGGCGCCTCGGCAAGTACCGCGCCTGGATCGGCTTCAGCCTGGTGGCCGACCATGCGATGCTGCCCGGCCAGTACACGGAGAAAGGCATTGGCGTCACCCCGGCGACGCTGACGAAGTTCGTCAAGACCGATTTCTATACCGCCACCCTGGCGGCGGACGGCGCGCACCGCTTCTTCCAGCAGCCCAAGGGCAAGCACGCCCCCGCGAAAGAACTCCGCAGGGAAGATTTTGCCAAATGCCGGCTGCGCGAGATGTTCGTCGACAAGAGCAAGACGTATTCCATGGCGGAGATCTGGGAAGACCTGCGGACGTACCACATGGAGAGCGAGGGGGGTACCGTCGGCTGGCCCACGTTCCTGCGATTCGAGACCTATTGCCGCATCAAAGAAGCCCTCGACTGGTTCTCGCAATACACCGGCCGGGAATGGCTGTTCTACAAGGAAGGGGGCGGCACCGAGGTGCTGACGAGCAACTTCCAGCGGCTCGGCGCGCCGCGGAACTGGCACACGCCGGTTGCCGGCCCGGGGCACTGGGCGATGACCGCCTTTCCCGAGCAGTGGATCTACTCGAATTTCGACGACAAGTTGCTGACGGCCCGCATCCGGCACTGGGGCTGGATGGGCCTGCGGCACCCGGGGGACAACAACGGGCTGGTCACGCCGGACGAGGTCAAGAAAGGGTTGTGCTACTTCTACCCGGTATATCCCGTGGTGCCCGTGCTGGCCGATTGCACCCACGAGAATCTTCAGCGACGCCGGTCTGGCCAAGGACTATCTGCCGCTGGCCCGTCTGCTGGGCCGCATGCGTTACGCAGGCCCGTGGCATCCGGCGGCCGGCGTGAAAGTGGCGATCCGCGCCGCGGACAAGGACGCCGTGCGTTGGAGCCTTTCCGGGGGCGACCCTGCCGGCCAACGCTTCGCGTCGGTGCCCGAGAGTGCTCCACGGTCGCTCTTGCTGTTTGTGGGCAACGCCGGCCGCAAGGTGCAAACGAGCACCGACAAGCTGGTCCAGCAGCTCAACTACGGCACCTTCCACTCCCGGCCGCAGACCGTCGCACTCGAGCTGGACGCGCGGCCCTATGGAATCTCGGGCCCGTGGTACGCCTTCGACGCGGCGGCGATGGAGCCGGTCGCCTGCGGCGCGCGTGCCGAGCGGGTGGCGGTGTCGCTGGAGATGGGCGAGTACCAGGTGCGGGCGGTTTATTTTTTCCCCGGCACGGTCCGCAGTCGATGCGTGCTGTATGCCAGCAGCCGGCTCGTCGAGCAACAGGCGGCCGGCGATCGGCTCACTTTCGCGTGTGCCGGGGTGGCGGGGATGTTCTATCGCGTGGCGGTGCGGGGGGAGTCGCCGCCGCTGGCCGTCGAATTGACCGGCCCAAAGGTCCGCTCGATTGCCCGCAGCAATGACCGCCGCGCGACGCTGGAAGATTTTCAAGAGAGTTGGTATTTCGACGCCAAGGCCGGATTGCTCCTGATCACTTACCAGGAGTCCGGGGGGGCAAACGCAGGGCCGTGCCGGCTTGCCGTGGATTGGTGATTTGTGGTACAGGCATCCCGCCCGCCCTCGAAAATGCAGGCGGGACGCCCGCAGCACAAGGAAAAGACCCATGCGAACAACCCGTAGCATCCTGTGCGGCCTGGCGGCGCTTGCCGTGCACTGTGCGGTGCCGCTCGCGGCCGCCGCGGACGACCTCCGCTTCGGCTATGCCGAGCAGGTGATCACGCCGCCGGTCGGGGCGCCCACGTTCAACTCCCAGGTCAAGGCCACGGGGAAATGGGACGATCTGTGGACCCGCGCCCTGGTGCTGTCCAGCGGCAAGAGCACCGTGCTGTTTTCCACCAGCGACATCCTGGGCGTCGACGAAAAGGCGGTGGCGCGGATCCGCAAGGACGTCAGCGCCAAGACGGGGATCGCCGAAGGGGCGATCCTGCCCGTGGCCAACCACACCCATCCCTCGCTTTGGTACGGCAATCCCGAGCCCTACTACAGCGACATCATCCAGGCCATCGCCGAGACGGCGATCCGCGCGGCCGGCGCGCTGCGGCCCTGCCGCGTCGCCGCCGCCACCGCCTGCTGCGAGGAGGTGGGAGTCCGCGGGTCGCCCGAAGTCAAGTGGCTGGCCGTCGACGGCAGCATCCCCGTGCTGCGGATCGACGACCTGGAAGGAAAGACTCGCCTGCTGGTCACCTCCTACGGCGCGCACCCGGTTTGCCTGCACCCCAGCGACAAATGGTCGGCCGATTATCCGGGGCGGGTGGTGGCGTCGCTGGAGGGCCGCTCCGCCGGGATGCAAGCCATGTTCCTCGGCGGCGTGCTGGGCGCTTTCAACCCCGCGGCCGGTCGCACTTACGAGAATACGACGTCGATCGGACGGCGGATCGCCGATGCGGCCTGGACCGCGGCGCTATCGCTGCGGCCGGTGCAGGCGCAGGAAAACGTGCTGCGCATCGCCGTCCGCCGGCAGGTCGCCATCGGCCCGGGCGGCGACGTGCCGGCCAAGGAGTTCCTGCGACTGCTTTGCGAGCACCTCCGCAATGAAACCGTGCTCTGGCAGGCGCTGGGGCGCTCGCCGCCGCACGTCAAGGAGGGCCTCGCTGAGCACGTGCAGCGGATCGCCGGGCGGATCGCGGAGTTCGAGGGCAAGCTGGCCGGCGATCTGCCCACCTGGGCCGCCTTCGCAGACGACATTTGCGCCGTGCGGCTCAACGACGTGCTTTGGGTGACCTCGGTCCATGAAAATTTCTCCGGCTACAACCAGGCGATCCGGGAGCTGGCCCGCAAGTATGGCTACGCCACGGTTTTCTGCACGGCCAAGGCGTGCGGCTTGGGCAGTTATGTGCCCGACGTCCGCGCGCTGGACGGCGATCAGCTCTGGCCCACCTACGAAGCGCAGATCATCAACCATCGCCGCGGCTTCGGCGACCTGCCGCGTTTGTGGGCCATCCAGGACATGCTGGCCAAGGAATTGGGTCCGGCCGTACCCGGCCGCGGCCCCGGCTGGATTTCCGGCAAAGTGACCCTCGGCGGCAAGCCGGCGCTGGCCAGCGTGGCGGCACTGCAGGGCGAGGCGATCGCCGATTACGCCGTCGCCGGGATCAGCGGCGCGCCGGCGAACTTCACGCCGAAATTCCAGCTTGACGGCGACTTCCGCCTCACGCTGCCGCCGGGGACGTACGAGGTGGTGGTAGCGCGCTCGGGCAGCCCGCTCAAGCGGTTCCCGGCGGTGAAGGTGACGGCCGGGGCTACCGCGACCGTGGACGTCCGGCTGGCGGAAGGAGAACGGAAGTGAAAGGCGCGTGGCCGATGAAACTCGCAGGAATCTGGCGGACTTGCCTGGCGTCCGGCGTGGCATGGTGGCTGGCGGAGGCGGGCTTCGCCGCGGAGCCCGCCACGCCGATCCAGATGATCTACGTCGCGCCGATGAGTCACCTGGACTTCGGCTTCACGGCGCCGCCGTCGGCGGTGGCGGCGAAGATGCGGGCATCGGCGGAGCAGGTGCTGCGCTTCGCTGCCGCCGACCCCGATTACGTCTGGACCTTCGAGACCTTTTGGCAGCTCCAACAGTGGCTTGATGCCCGCCCCGCTCCCGCGGATTTGCAGCGGCTGATCGGGTGGGCGCAGGCCGGCCGGCTCGGGATCGGAGCGGCCTACCTGACGCCGCACACGGGCGTGATGAGCGCGTGGGCCCTGGATCAGGTCTTCCGCCTGCCGACGCAATGGGGCGGCCGGCACGGCCTGCGCCTGGAGACGGCGATCCTCAACGACCTGCCCGGCCATCCCGGCGACCTGCCGCGATTCCTGGCCGCCTGCGGCGTGCGCTACCTGGTCCTGGGAGTCAATCTCTCCTTCCAAGCACCGCTGCCGCAAGAGATCGCCGGCACGCCCTTCTGGTGGGAGGCGCCGACCGGCGAGCGGGTACTCTGCTGGATCGCCGACCGCGGCTACTGTGAGGCGTTCACCGGGTTGGGCATCCACCCGGGCGCAGCCCGCTTGTTCAACCGCGACAAGTTCGGCGGCCTCGATGACGGGCAGGTCTTGGAGAAAGGCATTCGTGAAACGCTGCAGCGTTACCGGAAGCGCGGCTACCGCTACGATGCCATCCTGGCCCTGCACGCCTTCGACAACTGGGGCGCGGACTCGGGGTCGGCCGAGCTGCCCAGGCTGGCGAAACAATGGAACCAAGGCCACGATCGACTGCGAATCCTCATCGGCACGCCGCAGGCCTTCATGAAACACATCGAGGCCCGGCACGGCGGGGACCTGCCCGTGTATCGCGGCGGTTTCGGCGGCCTGTGGGAGAGCTTCCGCTCGGGAATCCCCACGGCCAATCGCATCGCCGGCAAGGCCGAGGCGGTCCTCCGCGCGGCAAGCACCGCCGACCTGGACGGAGTCCGCCAACTCCTGGTCTTTTATGATCACAACTTTGGGATGGGGGCGCCGGGCTGGCCTAATATGACGCGGCAGGAGGCAGTCCAACACAATTGCGAGCAGGCAGTCGTCGTCGCCGCACTGGCGCGAATCGCCGGCATCGCGCCGCACGCAGCAGCGGCGCCCCAAGGCGGTCCGCAGGCAGCCGGGGCCCAAAGGCCGCAACGCCCCCAAGGCATCGCCTCCAACGCCCTTTACCAGTTGACGTGCCACCCAATGATCATGCCGCCCAGCGGGGCCGAAGCGTTCCAGCCGCTTAGTCTGCAGGCGTGGGTGGGCTGCCAGGAGCAGCATTTGCCCGGAGGGCGGCGGCTGCTGCGCCACTGGATCGACCGGCGGAACTTGCCCGCGGAGACCGTGTACGTCGTCTGGCTCTTCCGACTCAGCGCGGAGCAGGCCACGGCCAAGGTCCGCAACCGCACGGCCAGCGGCTGGGAAACCCTGCCCGACGACCGCCTGGCAGGCTACGACTGGGGCGGATGGACCAGCCCTTTCGGCTTTCGGCTGGGCCCCAGCGAGTTTCGCGGCGACGGCGTGACGACGTTCCGCCGCGTCAACCTGGCCGGCAACAGCTACCTGCTGGGACTGTGCCTGCAGCACGGGCTGACGGGCACTTTCAAGGGCGGCCAACGGGCGGTGATGCGCTTCGAAGAGGCCTATCCAGGCGAAGACCCGCTGGTGGAAGTGACCGTCGCCGTCTCTGAAATCACAGCAGCAGGAGACCGCGGGCGTCCAGATCTCGAGGACCCGACTTAGCATCGTAAGGAGGTGGATCCGATGGTTGCGGCCAAGCGCATTGTGGGTATGGTGTTGGTGTGCATGGGTGGGGCGGCCTTGCCGGCCCAGGCCCTGGACTATCCGGGCACGCCGCCCGGTGCCGCTGCCGCCCGCCAAGCTAACCATTGCACGACCCTGGAAAACGCGGTCATTGCCGCCACCTGGGAAGTGGACGCCGGCGGGCTGTCGCTCGTGGAAGTCGTCGATCGCCAGGCGGGCAACGTCTTGCGGGGAAAGAAGTCCCAAGGGCTCGCCATCCACCTGGCCGGCGGCCGGACCGTCACGGGCGACCAGTTGCACCCACAGGCCGACGCCGTACTGGAGCGGATCGCGGCCCGGCCCGACGCCATGCCGGTCGGCGAGCGTGCCGCGGGCTGGAAGCTGAGCGCCTCTTTCGTTTCCGACGACGGCGCGATCGGCGTCCAATGGCAGGCGACCCTGCGAGACGACGCCAATTACATCCGGCAGGAAGTGACGCTGGCCGCCCGGCAGGCCGACGTGCCTGTCGAAAAACTGACGATGCTCGACCTGGACGCCCCCGCCGCCCATGTCCAGGGCGTGGTGGACGGCTCGCCGGTGGTGGCGGGCAACTTGTTCCTGGGCTGCGAGCACCCGATGAGCGCGAGCATCGTCAAGAACGGCCAGGCGGTGTGCACGGCGCCGGTCTATGGGCCGCTGCGGGTTGGCCGGCCGTGCATGCGGACTTGCGTGCTGGGGTCGGCCCCGCGAGGTCAGTTGCGCCGCGGCTTCCTCTATTACCTGGAGCGGCAGCGCCCGCGGCCTTACCAGCCCTTCCTGCACTACAACTCCTGGTACGACATCTCCTGGGACGACCGCAAGTTCGACGAGGCGCAGTCGCTGGCGGCCATCGAAATCTTCGGCCGGGAGCTGGTCCAGAAGCGCGGCGTGCGGCTCGACGGCCTGGTGCTGGACGACGGCTGGGACGACAACAAAACCCTGTGGCTGTTCCACAGCGGCTTTCCCCGCGGCTTCACGCCCTTGGCCGAGGCGGCGGCCAGGTATCACTCGGCCATCGGCGTGTGGCTCTCTCCCTGGGGCGGCTACGGCAACGCCAAAGAAGAGCGCCTGAAGTACGGCAAGACGCAGGGTTTTGAAACCAACGCCCAGGGCTTCTCCCTGGCCGGGCCGGTGTACTACGCCCGCTTCCGCGACGCCTGCCGCAAGATGATCGAGCAGTATGGGGTGAACCACTTCAAGTTCGACGGCCTGGCGCAAGGGCTCGCCTCCGCCGGCCCCGGCTCCTGCGCCCGCGATGCGGAGGGACTCTTGCGGCTGATCGGCGAGCTTCGCGGCCTCCGCCCCGGGCTCTACGTCAACGTGACCACCGGCAGTTGGCCGTCACCCTTCTGGCCGCTCTTCGCCGACTCCATCTGGCGGGACGGCGACGACATGGGCTTCGCCGGCACCGGCAGCAAGCGGCAGCAGTGGATCACTTACCGCGACATGATCGAATACCGGCAGGTCGTGGGCCGCGGACCGCTCTATCCGCTCAATTCGCTGATGACCCAGGGCATCGCCCAGGCCAAGCTCGGCAACGCCGCCAAGCTGGGCAGCGACTTGAAGGAGTTTCAGGACGAGGTACGATCCTTCTTTGCCTCGGGCACGCAGCTCCAGGAGCTTTATATCACGCCGCAGATGCTCACCCCGGCCATGTGGGACGTGCTGGCGGAGGGCGCCCTCTGGTCTCGCCGCAACGCCGACGTGCTGGTGGACGTGCACTGGGTCGGCGGCGATCCGGGCAAGGCGGAGCCCTACGGTTTTGCCGCCTGGTCGCCGCGGCAGGGGATGCTCGCGCTGCGGAATCCGGCCGGGCAGCCGGCCGCGATTGCCCTGGACATCGGCCGGGCGCTGGAACTGCCGGCGGGCGCGCCCGCGCGGTACCGGCTCAGCGGCCCGTGGAAGGATGCGGCGGCCCGAGAGCCGCTAGAGGTCCGTGCCGGCCGCCCGCGCACCTTCCAACTGGCGCCCTTCCAAGTCCTGGTGCTCGACGCTGTCCCACAGCCGGAGTAAAAATCTATCTCAAGAGAGCGGGTCCCGGTCCCCCCTCCCTCCGGGAGCGACCATGCTTCGCACGGTGCCCGAGGGTGAGAACGGGTCGCGGGAACGCCCTAACCGAGCAGGTTATGCTTCCGCATTAGGCCTGTGTCCGTTATGCTGATGCATAAGTTATGTCTACACAAGCAAGGGGTTATGCCATGCTCCGCACTTTTGTGTTGGCCCTTCTCGGATGGACCGTCTTTACCTACCCTGGCGCAGTCGTCGCGCGCGGTTGGGGCGATTCCAAGTCGCTCCCGATCTGCAAGAATATGGCCATCTTCAAACCCGGCGGGTTGATCGACTTGTGCACCGCCGGCCCGGTGTTGGGCGACGCGAATGGCGGCAAGATCGCGGCCGCTTCCATGGCCGCGCCGAATTCGCAGAGCGAGGCCGGCGACGCAGCGGAGGCCCCGCCATCCTCCCGACCATCGCTTCCGCGTCCCGCCGCAAGTCCTCCGCGAACTCCGCCCGTTTCGGGGGCGCCCGCGGCGCCACGCGATGTGCAGGTTGCCAACCAAGGCGGGCCGAGTCATTCGTTGACGAACTATCAGGCGCTTGCCTGGCAGGCAAGCATAGCGGCCCCGAACCCGGTCGATCATTACAAGATATATCGCAATGGCGCGGCACACGCGACGAGCACGACGACGAAGTATGTCGATGCAAATGCCCCTGGCAGCAACGACCCAACCTTCGCGAGGCCGGCCAGGATCTACGCCTATGCTGTTTCGGCTGTGGATTCGGCGGGCAACGAGAGTGCGCAAGCGCCGGCGGCAATATGGATGTTCCGCGGGAAGTCCAATTGCGGCGGTTCAGACCTTTCGTATGGCGGGGCGACCGCGAACTTCTCCGATCAGGCGGGCGCACCGGTTAACGGGCCGTATGACGTTGCGGTTGTTTTCCCTGGAAGCGGAGGCTTTCAACCCATCACCAACCCCCCGTTGTGCCCGAACGTGGACCTCGAGATCGGCGCCTGCAATACGTTCACGATCGACGTGAAGGTGACGGACGATTCGTTCAAGAACAATTCGCTCAACTTTGGCCACACCTCCCGGTTGCCGCCGGGCGATGTGTTCGCCTATGCGTCCGTGAACCTGTGGAGGTACGGGACGCCGATCGTGGGGCGATGGGTGACGTTCCGCGTGCCGCTTGCGGACTTGAATATGGGCGTGTGCGGGTTCACGGGGTCCATCGCGCGCGGCAAGTTGATGGTCAGGGCGGTTACATCGGGCAAGCCGATCGTTGACGCCGGCGGCTTCGTGACGGGGGCAGGCGTGCCGGCCGGGACGTACATCACGGGGTATGGGCAGCGGGGTGCGATCGGTACGTTCACGATCGCAGGCCCCGGCATCAACGCCGGCACAAGCGTGCCGGCAGGTCCTATGCAATACCAGCGGACCAGTCTTTACAAATTCGGGCTGCAGTGGAGCGACCAGTCGGGCGTAAGTCCCAAGACAAACATCTACGTCAATAACATTGGTTGGATCAAGGAATAAGGCCATTCTTGCTCCCGAGCAAGGAGTCATGTCATGTTGCGAACCTCCGTGTCGTTCATGGTAGCCCTCGTGGTGGCATTCACTGCGGCAACCGGCGGCCGGTGCGAGAATGCCGCACAAGCACCGGGCGGACCGTCCGCGCCGACCAATTTCCTGCTGACGCATCAGGGCGCGAACGAGGCCGTGCTCACCTGGACCGCGGCCATCGCCGGATCAAGCCCTGTTTCCTATTACAAGATCTACCGCAACGGCGTGGGTTACGACAAGACGAACTCTACAACGTACACGGATTCCAAGGCGAGGAACATCACGACGCCGGGATATGGACCGCAGCCGTACGTCCCGGCGAGCATCTACAGCTACGCGGTTTCGGCAGTCGATACCCAAGGGCATGAAGGCCCGCAGCAAAAGCAATGCACCGCCTGGGTCTATCACGGTGGGGTCGATTCCTGGACGCTGTCGAAGAACAGCTATAACGGCGGCGTGAATTGCAACACGAAGGATACGGCCGGCAGCCCGCAAAACGGCGCGCCTTGCGACATCGCCGTCACCGTGACGGACCGCGCCAACTGGTGGCAGCCGTTCTCCGGACCGCCGTTTCTATACAACATGACCCCGACTACGTGGGCCATGGAACTGGGCGCCTTCAACTACATGACGATCGATCTGAAGCCCATGGTGGCGGGCCAAACGTGGAAGTTGAACATCATCTCGCGCGTGAGTCCCGGGGACAACTTCAACAGCGCGCAGGTCGTCTTGGGCGGCGCCGATCAGAAGTTCGGCCCCAAGGCGCAGCCGGGCAAGTGGGCCACCTACAAGGTCCCGTTCTTGAACGCGTCCGGCTTTGCCAACGGCTCATCGCTGCAAGTGGGCATCGGAAAGTACTACGGTTCTATCGCGGGCACGTCGCTTACGGTGACTCAAATGGTTTCCGGAATGAACGTTCAGGGCTCGAGCTATTTGAGCGGCGCGGGTATTGTGCCGGGTACGGCTTCCTCGACGGGCACCTATATCGCCGGCAGCAACGCCACGAGCGGCCAAGCGGGAACCTACACCATCGCTCCCTCGCAAAGCGCCGCAAATACGCTCATCACGGCGCAGCGGACCAACATGTACAAGTTTTCGCTCGCGGACTTGACGGGCTTGAGCCACAACACGTATTACGTAGACAATATCGGTTTCACGACGCAGTAAGGTTTCTCTCCGGCATATCGTGCGATCTTCCCCCATTCACTCGGCCGGCACTCTGAGGAGCTTGATCTTCCGCCCTTTTTCGTCTGCCCAGGCGACGGGGACGAAGTTCGGGGGCGAATAGGGCTGGCCACCAGCCCCTGCACGCCGCGATGCTCGGCGAGGGGAAACGGCTCTTGGGCGAGTCCCTTGGGCCCGCTCCAGCGGCCATCGCCGCCGCGGCGAAACGCCAGCAGCCCGAAGCCGCCGGCTTCCTTGCGCGCGGCGCAGGCGAACACACTCTTGCCGGCAACGGCCGGAACCGCTTCCGGCGGGCAGCCAACATCCCGCGCAGCCGAGATTGCTCAGCACTGCGCAGTCGCCGCGGTCACCCACGGCCCAGCCGCGGCCGCAGCCGTGGTCGGGGTTCGGCGTGGCGGCCAGCGGCACGCGGACCCACGTCTTACGACAGCAAACGTGACCGGTTGCTGTTGTTCAGCGGTGCGCACAAACAGAAGGGCGACGTCATGGCCTATGACATGAAACGGGGGAAGCCAAGTGGCTCGGCGCCGCCGGTCGGGGCAAAGCCGGCGTCCGTTCGCGGGAAACCATTTACCTCCCCGACGAGGACGCGGTGCTGATCGGCAGCGTCGTCGCGGCCGGCGGCCAGTCGCTCTGGCCGCTCTACGATTGCCGCAGGAACACCTGGTTTGGCCTGTCGCTGGCCGGGTCCAGCCCGCTGGGCAAAGACGGCTGGATGCTCTCGCTGGGCCTGATGTGCGACCGGCACGCAAACTGGTCTGGGCAGTGGATCAGGTCAATCGGGTGTACGTGCTCAAGCTCGACCTCCGGGCCGGGCCGCCGAAGAAGCTGGATTAACCACAACGGGTTGCCGCTACTCCCGCGCCTTCACGGCGGCCACGGCTTTGCGGGCGGCGCCGTTGACCATCCAGTTGTCATCCCCCACGGCCTTCTCCAGCGCGGCCAGCGATTTCTTCGTCCCAATGTTCCCCAGCAGGTTGCACGCCTCCGACCGTACCCAGGGATCCTTGCTGTTTTCCAGAACGGCCAGCACAGGATCCTCCGCCTGGCTCCCGATGGCCTTGAGGAACTTCACGGCCGCGCCCCGGGTCTGCATGTCGAGTAATTGCTGGGCGACGGGCTTGACGGCTTCGGTGGGCTTGAACGGGACCATGGCCTCGATACTCATGGAACGCACGGGCGGCCAATCATCGTGGAGCGCCTTGAGCAGGGCGGGGACGCTTTCCGCCGTCGCCCAATTCTTCATCGCCTGGGCCGCCGCGCTGCGGACGCCCACGTTTTCGCCCTGGAGCAAGAGGGGTTCGAGGGCCTTGGCCACTTTCGGCGCGGGCTGTTGCGGCTTCTTCTCGGCGAGCAACTTCAAGGCGCGGTCCACCCGCTGCTTTTCAGCGGAAGCGAGATCGGTCGCGGCCGCGTCGATCTCCGCGGCGCCGAGCGGCCGGGCCTTCTCGTGTTGTTCCTCTTCGGCCTTCCGCTTGGCCTCGGCCGCGGCCTGCGCGGCCTTGGCCAGGTCGGCCTCGCTGAGCAGCCGGTAGGTGACCTGCAACGGGATCTCTTCGGTCTTGTTCGCGTCGCGGACGGTAACTTGCATCTTGAAGTCCAAATGGCTGAACACCCGCCGCTCGAGGCTGAAGCTGAGCCTGCCGTCGCCGGTAACCTCGAACCGCGGCTTGCCGCCCACGGTGGCCGCCGTGACCAGCTCATAGTGCTTGCTCAGCAAGACGGCCTTGTCCGTCTGGCTTTGCACCGCATACACGGTTTTCTCGTTGGCGGGCACGCCCTCGTGCAGTCCGATGGGCGAGTAGCGGAAGAAGGGGAAGTGCGTCACGATTACCGACACCGCCGTGTCGGCCCCGATGGTCCAGGTGCCTTTCTTCTCCGGCGAAAGCTGCTCGAACATCAGTTGCGACAGGTCGCCCAACAGGAACGGCAACGGGGCGCTTCCCTCGATGCGACTCACCCGCCCGAGCGGATCGACCGAGATCGTGACGCTCTTGGGCCCCTCCACCTCCGAATAGAAGCGGACGCGGTGGCCCGGCAGCACGACGATCCGCAACGGTGCCGTGCCGCGCTTGCCCGAGAGGTCGGAGGTCATCACGAGCTGGATTTCATCATCGTTGACGGATTGCACTTTGTAGGTGACGTCGCCGGCGAGTTCCTCGTTATAGTCTCCGCGATCCCCCACGATCTTCACGTGATAGACGTAGGTCTGGCCGTTCTTCCATTGGTATTGCAAGCCGGCCGGGGCGACCGCGGGGGCCGGGCCCGGCGCGGAGTCGCCCTTGGGCCGTTCGGCGGGCACTTCCGGCTTGCCGCCGGCCACCGCCGCTTCGGCCGCCTTGAGCACGTCGTTGATGTACCGCACGTCGCCCAAGCTGAGCTTGGCAAGCGGCACGGAAATCTGCGTTCCGTCGGCCTTCTTCAGGATCGCGTTGCCGTCCTTCACATCGACCAACTCGGCTTCCACCGCGAAACCGCCGCTGCGAGACGTCCATTGGCGGGCCAAGGCGGATGAAACGAGCACGCATGCAACGATCATCACAGACAGGACACTCTTCATGGCGGAAACTCCCTCTGGAGAGTTATTGGTTGACTGCGTCGGTACCCCCCCGGCCAAGGGCCGGTATTGCCGCCATCATAGCCGTTCGCCTCGGCCGTTGTCAACCTGGGAGGTCATGACGGGTGCATTCCCGTTTCTGCGCGCGGGTATTTCGGCCCTTTTGCCACAAACCGGCCGCGGCGGCCTGCTGGGACGACGTGGAGCCCGGGCCCGAGGCTCGTTTCGCCCGGTATTTTGCGGGCCGCGAGGGGCGCGCGAGGCGCGCAGAAACGGGAATGCACCCGGTCATGACAGCCGACCGGATGCCGCGGGACTACCACCAGGCACATCTGCTGGTGTAGACTGAAGGGTACTGTGTCAATCGCCCTCTCCGCTCAGGAGGACTCGCCGTGGCATCCGAAAACGAGCGGCTCAGCCGCCGGGCATTCATGGGAGACTCGCTGCTGGCCTCGGGGGCCGGGGTCGTGGCCGGGCTAAGCCTGGAAGGGCTTGCCGGGCACGCCCGGGCAGCCGAGGCCCCCACCCCCCCTGCCGCCGACGTGCCCGCCAAGGCGCTGCCCTGCGGCACGATCGGCAAGCTCAAGATCAGCCGGCTCATCTGCGGGGGAAATCTCTTCGCGGGGTCCGCCCACAGCCGCAACTTGATCTACGTGTCCGCCCTGATGCAGCACTACTTCACCCCCGAGCGGATCATGGACACGCTGGAGCTTTGCGAAGCCAGCGGGATCAATGCGGGCGTGATGCGGTGCGATCAGCACATCATCGGGGTGCTCAATCGCTACCGCAAGGAGCGCGGCGGCAAGATCCAGTGGATCGCGCAGACCTACCCCACCGCCAGCGAGCTGAGCAACGTCAAGCTGGCCATCGACAATGGGGCCGCCGCCGTCTTTCCGCAGGGCGGGGTGGGCGACCAACTGGTAAGCGCCGGGCGGCTGGACGCCCTGGGCAAGGTGATTGCCTTCGTGCGGCAGAACGGCCTGGCCGCCGGCGTCGGCTCGCATTCCATCGACACGCCCAAGGCCGTGGAGCAGCACGGCCTCGCCCCGGATTTCTACTTCAAGACGTTCAACAGCGTCGGCTACAACTCCCAGCAACCGCAGGAGATCGCCGATTTCATGAAGACGGTCCAGCGCCCTTGGATCGCGTTCAAGGTGTTGGGGGCGGGGGTAGTCAAGCCGCGCGACGGCTTCTCTCTGGCACTGAGCATGGGCGCTGACTTTCTGACCGTCGGGATGTTCGACTTCCAGGTCAAGGAAGACGTCAAGATCGTGGTCGAGCTGCTGGCCGGCGACCTGCAACGGCAGCGGCCGTGGAGGTCGTGATGATGCGGGCTTTGTGGCTGCTGCTGGTGTGCCAACTGGCGATCCCGCTTGCCGCGCTCGGCCAGGCGCCGAAGACCACGGAAGCGGTGGAAACCCGCCGGCTGGTGCTCCGGGCCGACGAGGCCTTCGAACAAGGGCAGGGGGCCTGGGGCGTGCGGCTTGCGGACGGCGGGGCCGTCGGCCTGGATGACCGCGTGCTCGTGGAGGACGACGGGCCCGGCATCGGCTGCACGGCCGAGTGGATGAAGACCGATCGGGCTCCGACGACTCGTATCGGCGGCGACACGCGGATCAAGAAAGTGCTTTTCGTCGAGCGCCCCGAGGCGAAAGAAGCCCGGCTCTATGTGCCGCCGGGCGTGGCGGTGGAGCTGAACGGCCGGGCGGTGGAAGTCCCGGCAGACGAGCCGTTTCCCCAGGTTCCTGTCGCCCTGCTGCGACGCGGCCCCAACGAGGTCGTCTTGTCCTGTCCGGCGAACAGCCCGCGGGAAATCAAGTACGCCCCGACGGAAGACATCCTCCGCAACGCCCCGGACCGCAATGGCCGCCCGCACCGCAGCTTCCTGAGCCGCGACGGCGGGAAGACCTGGCAGTCGATTGCCGGGGAATATCTGGTCCGCCTGCACCTGGTACAGTACGTGCCGGAAGGCCGATTCGTTTCGCCGGTGATCGACCTGGGGCAAGACGGAAAAGTCACTCCGCTGCTGGCGCCCATGCCAATCCAGTCGATCTCCGTCGCGGGCGAAACGGTGATGCCTCTGGGCACGCAGGTATTTGGGGCCTTTCGCACCGGCGCCAGCCCCGTGGCGGAGCCACCGCTGTGGTCCAAGTGGCGGCTGGCCGATACTGATCCGGTCGCGGTCCCGGAGGGACATCGCTACCTGCAGTGGATGGTCAAGTTGGCCTCCGATTATCCGCTCAGGACGCCGCTCCTTCGCAGCGTGAACGTGGAGGCCAAGCTCCGTCCTCAGCCCGCCCCGGCGTGGGCCAGCGGTTTGCAACTGCTCGACTCGCACAACGAGCAGATCCGTTATACTTCGATTCCCTTCGAATACGAAGACCCGCTGCACCCTCGCATGGTCGCCCTGCGGCGGAAGTACAAGCTGGATGCGGTGGTCTCCGGGGCGGCCAGCGAGACGGAACGGCTCGTCAGGCTGCGCAACTGGGTCTCACAGCAATGGAGCTACACGCCGCCGGCGGTCCATTATCCCGCCTGGGATGCCGACGAAATCCTTACGCGGAAATACGGCTTCTGCGTGCAATACGCCATCGTGATGATGCAGACCGCGATCAGCCTGGGTCACCAGGCGCGGTTCGTGTTCGGCCACAACCCCGGCAATCCCCAGGAAGGCGGCCACGAGGTCTGCGAAATCTGGTCCAACGAGCACCGCAAGTGGATTTTCTTCGACGTGAATGGCAACTATCATTACGTTGACGCCGCCAGCCACGTACCCATGAGCATGTTGGAAGTCCACGATCTTTTGTTGAAGACCTATTACGCCGGCCGCCCGGCCACGCTCGAAAACCGGCCGAAGCAGCAACTGCCTTCGGATGCGCTGGCGATCTGCTACGGCACGAGCCTGGCCCCCGGCACTCCGCCCAAGGGGCCGATCCCCGGGATGCCGCTGGAGGCGATGGGCGAGTTGGCTGCACAGTTTGTCGATGGCCGCTACACCGTGCCGACCCGCTGGCTGCTGATCCACTACATGCCCAGAAACAACTTCTACGCCCATCCCTTTCCGCAGCCCAAGACGCAAGGCTGCGGCTGGAACTGGTCGGAATACTGGTGTTGGCAGGACGAAGTCACGCCGCGGCAGTGGCCCTACCGCTATGCGACGGGCCGCCGCAGCGACCTCGATTGGACGCTCAACCAGGTCTGTTTCGACGTCACGATCGGCGAGCGGCCCGGCCGGCTGGCCGTGCAGATGGGGACCTTCACGCCTTATTTTGACACGTTCCTGGTCCGCGTGGACTCTCACGCGTGGGAAGAATCGTCGCGGGCCTTTTCCTGGCAACTCCATCCGGGCCGCAACCGCCTGGAGATGCGCGTCCGCAATCAGGCTGGCGTGCTGGGACCGATCAGCTTCCTCGAGGTCAAGCTGTAGCTTCCCACTCAAGCGTTTCTCGGGCGATCCGGTGGCGGCCAAGCAAGCCGCCCAGTCAACGGGGGCCGAGGCTGTAGAAGCGATACGGGCCGGCACGGTGCCGCTCTTGGTTGAGGAGCGGGTAATTCGCGTAATAGCCCGACGTGTAGTAGCCGGGGTAATACGAATGGTAGGTATAGTACGGAGCGGGCCCTGTCGGGAAGGGAGACGGAACGGAGTTTCTGGACCAAACCGGTCCACCGTAGTAGATCAGCCCTTGGCCGGGCGTTACCGTCGGCCCACTATTGAAAAACACCAGTGGCGGCGAAATGAAAACCGGCTCCTGCGCCAGGGCAGAAACCGCCCCAACGGCCAGCAGCCCCATCGCGGCCAGAATGAGCGTTGTTTGTCGCATGGAGACCCTCCTCTCAGGCAATCTTGTCGTGTCCCGTCCCCCAATGAATCATTCGGCGCAATGCCCGCATCGGCAAGTGCTGCAAACGTCGTACCGGCGAGGCGGGGAGCGGCATGGCCGCCGGTTTTTCAAGTTTCTGCGACAAACTGTCGCCTCAGGTGCGACAAAGTGTCGCTGCCGAAGAGTGCACGCGCGTAACGTATCCGGCACGCTCCGTGTGCCGATCGCAATAGGCGGCAAACGGCGTGTGCCGCATGCATTTATGGCGTTTGGGCCTGCAGCCCGCGCCGCTCCCGCACGTCGAACACGTACAGGTCCTGGTCGCACCGCAGATACAGCCGGCCGCCGCATACGACCGGATGCGCGAGATAAGTGTTCTCCGGCTTCTTGGGCAGCTCGAACTGGCTGCGGACCTCGAATCCGCCCGCAGTGGCGGCCAAGAGCGACATCGTGCCGCGGTGGTTCAGGCAGTAGATCATGCCATCGGCCCAGGTGATGCCGACCTTGCCCAGCGTGCCGTCGAGCTTCACGGTGTCGCCGCTGAGGAAATCGACGCAATAGAAATTCTTTCCGCCCTGGCGGCAGCCGCAGCCGTAGAGCTTGCCGTCCACCAGCACCGCGCCGCCGTGGCAGTTGTCCAGGTCCCGGCGAAACCAGACGGTCGCGGCCGTGTGGGCGTCCGGATCGATCCGCAAGACCGTGCCGCCGGACGAGTGCCCGCACGCCACGAACACGTAGCCGTCGTGGAAGACCGGCGTCAGGGCGTTTTGCGGGGAGCGGGGGACGAAGGGGGCGGACCAGACGAGCTTGCCGGTCGCGACGTCCACGCCGACCACCGATTTCTGCGTCATCGTGAGGAACTGGCGGACGCCGTGGTACGTGACCACCAGCCCGGAGCAGTAAGCGGCGGGGTGCTCGATCTCAGTATTGGCCCAGAGCGTCTTGCCGCTGTGCTTGTCGAGGGCCACGACGCGGCCTTTCGAGCCGCCGGGCGTGCAGAGGACTCGCGGGCCGTCGACCACCACGTTCTCGGCGAAGGCCCACACGCCCGGCCGGGCGTCGAAGCGGGCCTTCAGGTCCACGTCCCACAGCGGCTTGCCGGAGCGGGCCGCGCAGGCCAGCAGGCGGCCGTCCGGGTTCATGTGGTATAACATGCCCTCGTCGTAGGTGGGCGTGGTGCGGCTGCCGGGCGATGCCCCCAGCCAGGCGCGGCCGTTGGGCGATTTCCACAGCAGCTTGCCGTCCAGGTCCAGGGTGAGCAACATCTCGTTGTCGTCGAAATCCCCGGCCGTGAAGATCATGCCCTCGGCCAGCGCCACCCCGGAGTAGCCCTGGCCGCAATGGGAGTATTTCCAGACCAGCGGCGGCCCGCCGTCGGGCCATTTCTTCAACAGGCCCTTCTCGGGCGAGAGGTTCGTGCGGCCCGGACCGTGGAATTCCGGCCAGCTCGGGCTGCCGCCAGACCCGGAGGGTGCCTCGCCGCCCTGCAGGAAGGAAACGAAACACATGGTCACCGCGAAGGCTGCGGGGAATCGTAGGAATCTCATGATGTCTCCCATTGTGGTGCAGGCGTCCCGCCTGCGCCGTAAGAACTTGAACACCTTATTCTGATGCCGCTGGCTAATCCTTCTTCAAATCCGCTTTCCGCGGGTCCGCGGAGTCGGTTTCCTTGGAAGGGCTGGGCGCGGGGGGTGGCGGCGGGGGCGGGCGCAAGGTCCACGCCCGGGCCCCCGACGGCAAAACGCCTGCCACCGACCTGGGCGGCGGGGGCCGCACCGCCGAAGGCGGCGCCGGCAGGCGCGCCGGCGGCGGGGGCGGCACGGGCGTGGCCGGTAACGACGGGGGCGGCCCCGACGCGGGCACCGGCGGGGGCGGCGGCGCCGGCGGGGTGGCACTGGCTTTGCCAGGGGCACCCGGCGGCAACAGCGCGGGCGCCGATGGCGGGAGTGGCCCCGGCGAAGGTGCCGGCCGCGGCAGCGGCGCGGGCGGCGTAGCACTGGCTATGCCAGTGGCACCCGCAGCAGGCAGCGGCTCGCTCCAGCGGGAGGCCGGCGCCGCCGGCTGCTCCTGGACCCGCGGCCGCCGCCGCTGGTTGAATCGCACCAGGTTCCTGCCCAGGCGGATCACGTCGCCGTCCGCCAACGGCGCCGCTTCGGTGACCGGCTGGTTATTCAGCCGCGTGCCCAGCCGGGAGTGGTTGTCTTCCAGCACGTAGCTGCCGCCGGCGCGGCGGACGATGCGGAGGTGCTCCGGCTCCAGGTCCCTGTTCATCGGTCCCAAGAAGGGCAAGGGCAGGTTGTCGGATCGCCCCAGCACGGTGACCGGCTGGGTAAGGCTCAGTTGCCGGCCGGTGCGGTAGCCGTCCAGGACAGTGAGCCAGGCTTCTTTGAGCACGACCTGGGCGAGGCTGATCGCGCCGCCGATGGACATGCCCAGGACGACCAGGGAGGCGGCCCGGCCGGTCATGCCCGAGCCCGTGGCCGTCCAGCGGACGACGGGGTCGAAGAGCAGTCCGCCCAGCAGTCCGCCGATGGCCCCGCCGATGAGGCCGTTGCGGATCTTGCGCGAAGATTTTTCATAGAGGCCCTCGACCACTCCCACGGCCAGGCCGAGGATCATCCAGCCGATGGCGCGGGGCTGGCCGTGCTGATAGAGGAAGTTGCCGACCAGCCCGCCCAGGACTCCGCCGATGCCGCCGCCGGCCAGGCCGGGCACGGCGCGGCGGAGGAGCTGCCGCCACTGCCCGTTGCACATGCCGGCCACGACGTTCAGTCCCAGGCCGACGGCGGCGCCGGTGATTCCCGCCGTGAGCATGACCAACAGGGCCGCCGCGCCGGGCTTCACATCCGCGCGGAGCATCTCCGAGACAAGCCAGCCGCAGAAGGCCGCCCAGCCGCCCACCAGAGCGCTGTAATAAATCAATCGTCGGAGGGACATGGGTGGTCAGGTAGTAGGTGGCAGGTAGTAGGTGGCGGTGGAACTGAAAACTGAGGACTGAGAACTGGACCTACGGCTTCTCGTACACCTGGGCCTGTCGGCTCTTGTAGCGGTAGTAGACTTCCAGGGTGAGCACGGCCAGGGCCGTGGAGTAGACACGTCCGCCCTGAGGGGACCAACGGCCGTCCGGGTCCCAACTGCCGTTGGCGCAGCTTTCCGGCTCGCGGTACTGCAGGGCGACGAGGTGATCGCGGAGCACGTCGTTCCAGCGCTTCCAGGGCTCGCCGCCGGCCTGGAACATGGCCAGCGTGCAGTTGTACCACGTATAGAAATCGCCGGAGTGGGCGGCAAACCGCCGCTGGTGGAGCACTTGGCCTTTCCAGGAGTGCTCGGCCACGTCGGCCAGGTACTTGGCCCCGGAGCGGACCAACGGCGAGTCCGGCTGCTCCAGGATGAACTCGTGCACGAGCATCCCCACGCCGGTGGTCGCATCGCTGAGGACCTGGCCGGGCATGTAGCCGGTGCGTCCGCTGGCGCCGATCTCGCAGCGCTTGAAGAACGCCTCGACGGCGGCGACGCACGGTTGGCCCACTTCCACGATTCCCGCCCGCTTGGCGGCCTTCATCGCCAGCACCTGCCAACCGGAGACCGAGGTGTCGCTGGCCAGCTCGCGCTCGTCGGTGTACCGCCAGCCGCCGTCGTTGTGCTGGGCGTACTCGATGAATTGCACGGCCCGTTGTGCCGCCTGGCGGTAGCGGTCGGCCGGCTCCTCACCGGAGGAATTGGCCATTTCACAGGCGTCGGCCAGGGCGAAGGCGGCAATGCCGTGCTCGTACAGGGTGCAGGAGCGCTCGCCCTGCTGCGGGTCCACAAGACGGCCGTCCGCCCGCTGGTTCACCAGCAGCCAGTCCAGTCCGCGGCGGACGCGAGCGGAGTATTCGTTACCGTTGAAATCGTAATGCCCGGCGGCCTGGAAAGCCAAAATGGCCAAGCCTGTCTGTGCGATGCGATGTTCGCTGCCGCCGCCGGGGCAGGGCTCGGGCCCGCGACAACAGCCGGCGGGGGCCAAGTGCAGGCAGTCCGGGCCCCAGTGGCCGTCGTCAGCCTGGTGCCGGGCCAGCCAGTCCAGCCCCAGCCGCACGGCCGCCTCCGAGGCCTCGTTGCCGCCGAAGCCGCCGATCCACTGCTTCTTGGAGTACAGGCGGACCTCGGCGATCGGCGTGCTCAGCGGATCGAAGATCGTGGTGGATGCCAACCGCCGCGCAAGGGCGGCGGAGCGGCCCGCCGCATTGCGGTCCAGCAGGAAGACCACCAACAAGGCCAGCAGCAGGGCCACCGCACCCGCCGCGTCGGCCAGCAGCCGGCGGCGGCCCTTGGGGCGGTCGTCCGCTTTCGGCGGGGTGGCACTGGCGAAGCCAGTGGCACCCGGTGCCGAGGGGGCGCTCGGGGGCTGCGGAATGCTCATGGCTGGCCTCCTTCCGGGTGCGGTGGAGTGCCACTGGCTTCGCCAGTGCTTGTCGGAACACTGGCAGAGCCAGCGGCACCCGGCGTCCCGCCCGAGGAGCCCTCGGGCTGGGACTCCGCAGCACGACTCTTGCAGCGGCACAGCTTTCGCCAGCTCCAGATCAGCAGGGCGGCTCCCGCCAACACCAACCCGGCGCCGAGCCACAAGTGCAGCCATCGCCGGGACGCGTCGCTATAGGTGAACATGCTGTCGGGCATGTCCTGGAAGCTGCCGGCCGCCACGCGCCGCACCCAGGTCTGCGTGACGGTCCGGGTCGCGTCGTCTACGACCACCCGGACGTAGCCCCAGTGGGTCGTGTCGTGGCCAAGGTCTACGACCGTCCAGGACCCCGTATCGTCGAAATACTTCAGGTCATAGAGGGGCGCGCCGGCCGCCCCCGAGATGACCTGCTCGATGGCGGAGGGCACGGGGCCGAGGCGCCAGAGGCTCGGCTGGATGCGGGCGTGGGCATAGAGGTGCATGTGGCCGCAGAAGTAGGCACGGCAGCCGGCGTCCTCCAGGCTCCGCCAGAACGCGTTGCGCTCGGCGGGACGCTGCTCCAGGCCCTCGTCGCGGCCAGCCCGAAAAGCCGGCTCGTGGCCGAAGGCGAACACCAGCGGCGTGGCTGCCGGATCGCGGCCGGCCAACTGCACGTCGACGAACGCCTGGTTGACGGCGTGCGTCTGGACGCTGTTATCGGCATACTCGTCCAAGGCCAAAAACAGCGCGCCGCGGTGGCGGAAGGCATACGACCGCCCGTCGGAGTCCGTCGCATCCAGCACCAAGTCTTCGATGCCCTGTGGCGGGTGCGCCGCCAGCGGGGCAAGGAACATCGATTTGAACGCCTCCAGGCCGGACAGCTCGTGGTTGCCCGCCACGGGCAGAACGGGGATGCCGGCGTCATACACGGGCTGCATGACACTCTTCCAGGCGGCATAGGTCGCCGGGTTGCCCGCGCCGGCCAGATCGCCGGTGAAGAGCACCAGGTCGGGCTTTTCCGCGACCGTGGCGGCGGCCAGGTCGGCGAGGACCGCCGTATGGACGCCGCCGGTGATTCGAGAGCCCCGCGAATCGCCGTAGACCAGAAACTTCCACGTCCCCGCCGAGGCGCTTTGGACGCAGGCCAGCACCAGCAGGCCGACCAGGGCCAGTCGCCGGCAACGGGCGGGAACAGCCGTGATCTTCATGCTCTGCCTTGCGGTCGCTTGGGGTGGAGGGCGGGGGCGCGAAGCCCCAACGCCATTATCCTCCGCACGAATTGCGGCGGCAAGCCCGCAGGGAGGATCGCGGGCACCCCGCGTCAAAGCCCCGGCCGCGGGAATTCCTCCCCGAGACCGCACAAGCGCTCGGCACTATAAGGCGACCTCGACCTCCCGGACCGCGAGTTCCCGCAGCGGGACTCATTTCTCGCTGCCGAAGTCGACCTTCGGCGCTTCTTTCGCAGTGGAGGCGGCCTCGAAATAGGTTGCGTCGGGCGCAAGACCCTGCCAAGCGGCGACGAGGCTTGCCGGGAATTGGCGGACGGCCGTGTTGTAGGCCCGCGCCGCGTCGTTGTATCGCTGCCGCTCGACGGCGATGCGATTCTCGGTGCCGGCCAGCTCGTATTGCAGGTCGCGGAAACGCGCGTCGGCCTTGAGCTCGGGATAGCGTTCTACCACCAGCAAGAGGCGGGCCAGCGATCCTTCGAGTTGGCCGGCCGCCTGGACCTTTTCCGCGGCGGTCCCTGCGCTGCCCCACTGACTTCGCAAACGCGTCACTTCCTCGAGTACCCCGCTTTCGTGTTTGGCATAGCCTTTCACCGTTTGCACCAGATTGGGGATCAGGTCGTAACGCCGCTGAAGAACGGTTTCCACCTGGCCCCAAGCGGAGTGTACGTTCTCTTGCAGCGCTACCAGGCGGTTGTTGAGCGAAATGAACGTGGCAATCAAGAGAATGATCAGCACGCCCACCACAGCCAAGCCAATCAACAGGGCCTTCTTCATGGCGAAGCTCCTCAGGTTTCGGGATGAGAATGGCGGTCAACGGCTTCCGCCACCTGCTGGATCGTCTTCAGGTAGGACTCGAAAAGCGCCGGCGGCGAGAATTCGCGCGGCCGGCGGCGCCGGTGCTTCAGGTCATGGACATCCGAGAGCGGCTGCGGATCGAAGGCGACGTGTTGCGCGAGCTGCCGGAGCGCATCGGTCTTCGCGGGAGGCGTCTGCTCCTGGAAGAGCCTGAGCGCCGCGCGCGAGAGCGCCAGGAACCCGGCGACCGACCCGGTGAGCAACTCCAACACCCGTTTAGGTCTCCCGGCGGTCAGAAGATATCCTTCGCGCAGCGTCAAGAGCCGCGCTTTTAACTCCCGCCGGAGTTGCAGCCGCAGATGCTCGGGCTCAGTAGTCACGTCGGCCAGAGGGTCCTCCCCGAACAGCATCCGGTGCGATTGCCGCATGTCGAGGATCTCGATGGGGAAAACGTCGGCGGAGGCTTGCAGTTGGCCGGGAGTGAACAGCAAGGGCGGCCGGTGACCGGCTCTGGTCCACGGGGCAGCCGCTCGCGACAGGGCGTCCAGCTCCGCCAACCCCAAACCGTCTACCACGAGGAGCACATTATAGTTCGAGGTTCCCGGCACGAAATCGCCGGCCACGGCCGATCCGTACAGGACAGCGGAGCGAAGTTTGCCGGGGACGGCTTGCTGGACTTGTTCGACCAACCCTTCCGGAGTCATCTGCCGCCCCTTTCATTTACCAACCGCCGCTGGCGCCGCCGCCGCCGGAACATCCGCCGCCGAAGCCACCGCCTCCGCCACCGAAGCCGCTGCCACCCCCGAAACCGCCTCCGCCCCCGCCGAAGAACCCGCCGCTGGACCAGCCGGATCCGCCCCAAGTCCAGCTCGAAGGCCGAGGACTCGCGCCGTGCCCTCGCACTCCGATGCGTTGGGCCGCGTGCCAGCCGACTACGAACATGAGCAGGGCCACGACGAGCAACAGATAGAATCCCCATCCGGTCAGCACCCAGGCCAAGACCATCGGAATGCAGCCAAATCCTAGTCCCCAAATTACGAAGAAAACCTGCCGCCCAACGATACCAGCCCCGAGCACGCCGAACCCGATTGCCACGAAAAGCAGGAAGAACAAGGTTGCACCGACAGCGTTGGCTTGATCGTCCGCCGGCGCCTTGCCCTGCCTTGCCCACGCCGGGGCCGGCTCGCCGCGCTCGATGATTTCCGCGATCCGATCGACCGCCAGCCTCAATCCCTTTGAGTACTGCCGCTGCTTGAATGCCGGGAAGAGCTGCTCGTCGAGCACGCGGCCGGCCAGGGCGTCGGGCAAGATCGGCTCCAGCCCGTAACCCACCTCGATGCGGGCTTTGCGGTCTTCGACGGCCACGAGGAGCATCACGCCGTTGTTCTTGCCCTTCTCGCCGACACCCCACTTCTTGAACAGCTTGTTGGCGAAGTCGTCGATCTGGCCGCCTTCCAACGATTTGAGCGTGACCAGGGCGAACTGTGCGGCCGTTTTCTTCCGCAGCTCAGCCAGCCGGTTTTCGATTCCCGCCCGATCGGGCGGGGTCAGCAGGCCGGCAAAATCACTGATGGCGCCTTGCGGCTGGAGCTTTTCGAGTAATGCATCGGAGGGCGTGACGGCCCAGGCGACTTCAGTGCAGACCAGCAGGGCGAGACCGGCCGCCGCCAAACGTCGCACATCCGCATAGACGCCAAAAACGTTCATCTTCCGCCTTCCGCACGGTCCGGGCAACGGGTGGAGGGCCCAGGCCGGCCCTTTTCAAGGTCTTCGACCGGGGTTTCCACAGCGTGCCCTTTCGCGGCTGTCTACACGATGCGGCGCCAAGCAGCCCCGCTCACGAGCAGCCCATGCTGTTGCCGCAGTTGTAGCAGAGGTAGCAGTTGCCGCAGCGGGCGGTGATCGCGCCGCAGCGGTCGCAACTGGGGGCGTCGGCCTGGAAGACGGCGAATTGCTCACGGCGGGCGGCCAGCACCGCGGCGGACTCGGCGACGGCCCGCGGGGCCGCGGACGGCTGCCCGGCGGGGGCGGCTTGCGAAGCCGCAAGCGGCTGCCCGGCGGTTGGCATTGCCGCGCGTTTGCCGGCTGGCGGCGCGGCTCCGGCCGGGGCGGACCCGTTGCCGCCTGCCGCGGAGCCGTTGCCGGCCACAGGGGTCGAGGGCTTGGCGGCCGGCGGTGCGGCCGCTGACTGCGAAGCCGCAAGCGGCTTTGCTGCGGGGGCTGCGTGCGAAGCCGCAGGCGGCTCCGCGGCGGCGTCCCCCGCCGCGGCCGGAGTTCCGCCCGGCGCCGTCTCTCCCGGGGAGACCGGCAACGCCTTGTTTGCCTCGCGGTAGCCCGGCAAGAAAGTGTTCCCCAGCCAGCGGAAGATGTAGTCCACCAGGCTCTTGGCGATCTTGATATCGGGATTCTTCGTATAGCCCCAGGGCTCGAAGCGGGTATGCGAGAACTTGTTAACGTAGACCTCCAACGGCACGCCGTACTGCAGGCTCATCGAGACGGCTGTGCCGAAGCAGTCCATCAGGCCGCCGATCGTGCTGCCCTCCTTGGCCATGGTAATGAAGAGCTCGCCGGGCCGGCCGTCCGGGTACAGCCCCACCGTGATGTAGCCCTCGTGCCCGGAAATGCTGAACTTGTGCGTGATCGACTGGCGGGTATCGGGCAGGCGTTCGCGGCGCGGGGCGGCCAGCACCTTTTCCGCCGCCGGCTGGCCCTTCTTGGTCAACAGCGGCTGGACCTCTTTCGAGCCGTCGCGGTAGATCGCCAGGGCCTTTAACCCCAGCCGCCAGCCCTCCATGTAGGCGTCGGCGACGTCCTCGGGCGTGGCGTCCCGGGGCATGTTGACGGTCTTGGAGATGGCCCCGGCGATGAACGGTTGGGCCGCCGCCATCATGCGGATGTGGGCCTTCCAGGGGATCGAGCGCGTGCCGTGGGCCGCCTGGAACGCGCAATCGAAAACCGGCAGGTGCTCGGGCCGCAGGTCCGGCGCCTGCTCGATGGTGTCGTACTTGTCGATGTAGGCCACGATGGCGTCGATCGGCTCCGCGGCGTAGCCCAGCGTCCGCAGGGCCAGCGGCACCGTCTGGTTGACGATCTTCAACATGCCGCCGCCGGCCAGTTGCTTGTACTTTACCAGGGCGATGTCCGGCTCGATGCCCGTCGTGTCGCAATCCATCATGAAGCTGATCGTGCCGGTGGGGGCCAGCACGGTGGCCTGGGCGTTGCGGAAGCCGTGGCGGCGGCCGTGCACAAGGACTTCGTCCCAGAGGGTGCGGGCGGCGTCGCGGAGGTCCTTGGGGGCGGCCTTGAGCTGCTCGGCCCGCTCCCAGTGCATTTCCATGACGCGGAGCATGGGCTCGCGGTTTTCCTCGTAGGCCTCGAAGGGGCCGACCGCGGCGGCCAGCTCGGAGCTGGTGCGACAGGCGGCCCCGTGCAACAAGGCGGTGATCGCCCCGCACAGCCCGCGCGCTTCGTCCGAGTCGTAGGCCAGCCCGGCGGTCATGATCAGGCTGCCGAGGTTCGAGTAGCCCAGCCCGATCGGCCGGAAGCGGTGGCTGTGCCCGGCGATTTTCGCCGTGGGGTAGCTGCCGTGATCGACCAGGATTTCCTGGGCGATGAACACCAGCCGGCAGGCGGCGCGGAACCGCGCCGCGTCGAACGTGCCGTCCGCGCGGCGGAACTTCATCAGGTTGATGCTGGCCAGGTTGCACGCCGAGTCGTCCAGGAACATGTACTCCGAGCAGGGGTTCGAGGCGTTGATGCGGCCGGAGTGCGGGCAGGTGTGCCAGCGGTTGATGGTCGTATCGTACTGCAAGCCGGGGTCGCCGCAGGCCCAGGCCGCCTGCGCCATGCGGCGGAACATGTCGCGGGCCGGATAAGTCGGCCCCGCGCGGCCCGGCTCCGTCACCCAGTGCGTCGTCCACGGCTGGTCGGCCACCACCGCCTCCATGAACTCGTCGCTCACCCGCACCGACAAGTTGGCGTTCTGGAAGAGGATCGAATCGTAGGCTTCCAGCGGGTCGTAGCCTTCCTGGATCAGCAGGCGGGCCTTTTTCTCCTCGCGGTTCTTGCACTCGATGAACTCGAGGATGTCCGGGTGCCAGACTTTCAACGACTGCATCTTGGCGGCCCGGCGGGTCTTGCCCCCGCTCTTGACCACCGCCGCGATCTGGTCATACACCCGCATGAACGACAGCGGACCCGATGGCCTCCCGCCCCCGGAAAGCTTCTCCCGGTGCGAGCGCAGCGTCGAGAGGTCCGTCCCCGTGCCCGAGCCGAACTTGAAGAGCATGGCCTCGCTGCGGGCCAGCTCCATGATGTCCTCCATGTTGTCGTCGACGCTCTGGATGAAGCACGCCGAGGCCTGCGGGAATTCGTAGGGGTTCTCCGGCTGGGCGACCTGGCGCCGTTGGCGGTCGTAGTACCAGTTGCACGACGCCCCCTTGATGCCGTACTGGTGGTACAGACCGACGTTGAACCACACCGGCGAATTGAACGAGGCATGCTGGTGCAGGCACAGCCAGGCCAACTCGCGGTAGAAGCGATCGGCATCGTCCCGGCCGGCGAAATAACCGTCGGCAAGCCCCCAGTCGGTGATGGTCCGCGCGACGCGGTGGATCAACTGGCGGACGCTTTTCTCCCGCTCGGCCGTGCCGTTCTCGCCGTAGAAGTACTTGTTGACCACCACGTTCGTGGCCAGTTGGCTCCAGAAGGCGGGGACCTCGCAGTCCTTCTGCTCGAAAATGATCTCGCCCTGTTCCCCCTTGATGGCGGCCGTGCGCGTCTCCCACTCCACGGTATCGAACGGGTCGGCAGCCTCCGGCGGGCAGAACGTCGACTCGACCACGAGGCCCATCGGGCCCGATTTCGGCCGGACCGCATGGCGGTCGGCGGCGGCTACAGACACCCCACTTACCTCATTTTTCCGGGAATCCATGACTGGCTCCTCCTGCTTCACGAATTGTTGCATCCTTACTTCACCGTTGTCTATACATCAGTACACTCAGCCGCCCGGGAACGGGCGATTTGACCCCTATATATTGTATCTAGCACATCAATAGACCACAATATGCGGGAGAAGGCCCAAGTTTACCGCTTTCTTCGGGCGCGTCAATGACGGCCCATGAAGTTCTCTCTAAGGCAATGTTAGATCGAGGTTTGCGACAAACGGAACTCTAACGCCCCCGGCGGCGCAGTTCTTGCTCACCAGCCGTAACTGGTGTACCGGCAATCGCTTGCGGAGATGCAGCGCCCCCCGGAGGGCAAGGCGCGGGGAGAGCAACAAATTGGTCCCGTACGTCCGGTGGGACTCATCCGCCCGCCGAGTTCGGTGCGGGCTGGTTCCTCCGCCAGCATAAGGGCCGGCGGGAAAACATCTGTCGCATGTCGCAAGGGGACAGTCCCATTTTCGTCGAACGAAAATTGGGACAGTCCCCCAGTTGTTGATGCGCCGGTCCTAAGCCGGGCGGCGATTTCCGCTGCGGCTCGACGATGTACGCCCACGCACTGGCTACCATTGCCCGGTGCGAGGCCATCTGCCGCTATACAAGTGGGATTCTAACCTCTCACAGTGAGAGGACGAATTCGGCCAGGTCGCGGAGGTCCTGCTCGGAGAGCCCCGTGAGGTCGCCCCCCTTGGCGCCGTGCTTGCCCCGGATGAGCAGTTCCTCGACGGTCAGCCAATGGCCGTCGTGCATGTAGGGGGCGGTCCGCCAGACCTCGAGCAGGCGGGGCGTGTTGAAGCGGTCTTGCGGCTTGTCGTACTTGCCGGTGCTCCCCACGTCGTGGGCCTTCTTGTCGGTGTAGAGCGGCTCGGGGTGGCAGACGGCGCAGCCCACCTTCTTGTCGAAGAAGAGTTGCTTGCCGCGCTGGGCGGCGGGGCTGAGCCGGCCGTCGACCAGGTAGGGGCTGGGCACCGGCCGCAGCGACTTGAGGTAGGCGTCGATGGCCTCGGCGTCTTCCTCGGGCCGCACGGCGAAGAGGATGTGGGTGATGCCGGCGCGGACGGCCGCCTCAGCCGTCTCGCGGACCCCCAGCGACATGGCCGGCCCGCCCTGCTGGTGCACCCCCAACATGCTCCGCGTATTCTTCGGATTGCCCAGGCCGTCGTTCAACAAATCCCAGTTCAGGCCGTCCACGCGCGCGTCCGGATGGCAGGTGGCGCAGCTCTGCCAGTGCTGGAAGCACATGCGGGCGTCGTGGAACAACAACTCGCCGCGGCGCTCGATCGAAAGCTGGGGATCGGGTCCCAACGCGATGCGGCGCACCGGCACGGGGGCCTGCGACTCCAGCTCGACCGCGGCCAGCGCGTCGGAGAAGTACTCCGTCACGTAAACGGTCGAGCCGACGGCGACCAACCCGCGCGGGCCGAGCCCCTCCAGCTTGATCCGCCGCCGCAGACCCACCAGGAACGCCAGGTCGTTGGGCACGTCCGCGGCCGACGGCGCTGCGGCGTGCGTGTAGTCATGGCTGGGGGCGGCCGGGGCGGCGCCCGCCGCGGGCGCCGGCGCCAGCCGCCGCAGCTTGTCCAGCAAGCCCTCGGCGTCGATCACGCTCAGCTCGTGCGTGCCGGCGTGGCTGACGCAGATCGTCTTGCCGTCGGCGGTGGTGGTCACGCCCCAGGGGTTTGCCGCCCCGAGGTCCACGTCGTCCAGGAGCACCGTGTTGAGGAGCTTCCTCTGGACGGCGTCGATGACGCTCAGCGCGTTGGTGTTCATCCAGCCCCGCTCCAGTTGCGTGGTCGGCAGCGCGTAGCGCGAGAGCACGTGGACGGCGTAGACGTACTTGCCGTCCGACGAGGTGCACAGCCCGCGCAGGCTCCCGCTGCCGTTGGGCAGGCGGATGACGGATGTCTGCCCCGTGGCCACGTCGATCACTGTGATTTCGGCCGCCATGTCGTACAAGTCCGCGCGACCCAGCGGCAGCAAGCCGAGGACGAAGACCGAGCGACCGTCGGGCGTGGCTGCGGCCGCACACGGCTCGCGGGGCACCGGCACGCGGGCGACCTCGCGGCGGGCCTCCAGGTCGAGCACCGAGACGTTGTGGTTGAAGCGATTGCAAACGTAGAGCCGCTTGCCGTCGGGCGTGATCGCCGCGCCGCTGGCGGTGTGGCCGGCCGGAATCGAGCCCACCACCCGGCCGGCGGCCAGGTCCACCTCACACACAACGCTATTGGCCGCCGCGCAGGTGACGTAAAGCCGCGATGCGTCCGGGCTCAGCACCATGCCGGTCGGCTCGGCCGTCAGCGGGATCGAGCGGGTGACCTTCCCCGCCGCCACCTCGACCACCGCAATCTGCTTGGCGTCCAGCTCGGCCACGTACAGGCTCTTGCCGTCCTTGGAAGCCAAGACCGAGGTGGGACCGAGATAACCGGCGGCCGCCGTGGCGGTCGCGCCGGCCGCCAACAGAACGGCCGCGAGGATCCCCGGGCCCCAGGCGGTGCGGAATATATGCGAGGCGGGTTGCGATACGCTCATGGCAGGCTCCTCAAGGCATGTAGGGGCGGAACAAATGTATCCGGCACACGGAGTTTGCCGGATACACCGGACTCCGGAAAATCATCGTCGACCATTTACTTACTGTACCACCCCCCGGCCCCTTTTGCCACACCCAAGGCGTGCCCGGGGACCTCGGCGAGCGGGCGGTGCTGGCGGCTGGTCACTCGCGCCGCCGTCTCAGCCGGATCGCCCAGTGGATTGCGCCAATGCCGCCCACGGTCCAGACGGCGACACCGCAGAGGCCCGCCCAACTGCCGATCGTTATTAGGCTGTGGATGGTCTGGACCGATCCGCCCGGGAAAACCATCATACCAATGCGTGGGGCAATCGCGCCAAGTGCGAGCAGAAACGAGCCAATCGCCAATGCTAGTAGGCACCAGTGCCGAGTGTGTTGCCAGTGAAGGAAAGCGGCCACGACGAAGATGAGCAGGCAGATCGCTCCCAGCCAAAGGTGCAACTTGAACAGAATGGATACCGGCGCATAGTGTACCGGCGTTGCAGCAGGCATCGGGCTGAACCTCCGGCGACAAAATGGCAGGTTGGGGGCCACGCCCACGTTGCGCCGGCGGCGCGGGCATGCTCACGCAAGCGTGAGCACGGCACCTTTCGTCTTCCGTTTGGCGGAACACCAGCAATCGGCGGTTTACAGGGCACGGCGCAAACGTCGCTGCGGGCGCCCGAAGACCGGCCGCGGGGCCGGCTTGTCTGTCTCGGTGGGTGGCGGCGCATCGCCGGGTTCGCCTGTCTGGGCCGGCGCGGCGGGGCCGCCCGGCTGGGCGGCCGGCTGCCCTCTGGGCGGCGGCCCGGCAAAAGCCTGGAAGCCGGGAATCTCGTCGCGCTTCAACAGCCGGTTGATCCGCATCTCGATCCGCGTCAGCTCGTTGCCCTCCTCGGGGGCGACGAAGGTGAAGGCGACGCCCTCGCGGCCCATCCGTCCGGTGCGGCCCACGCGGTGCACGTAATCGTCGCAAAATTGCGGGATGTCGTAGTTGATGATGTGCGAGATGCTCGTCACGTCGATCCCCCGCCCGACCACGTCGGTGGCCACCAGCCAATCGACCTTGCACGCGCGGAAGGCCTTCATCACGCGGTCGCGCGTCGATTGGGGCAGGTCGCCGTGGATCGCGGCCACGGTGGCGTGCCGCCGGCTGAGCCGCTGGTAGACCTTGTCGGTCCCGCGCTTCGTGCGGCAGAAGATGATGGCCTGGGCGGGCTTCTCGCGCTCCAAGAGCCGCGTCAAGAGCTCGTACTTCCGCTGCGGGTCCACGGTGAAATAGAACTGCTCGATCGTCTCCACCGCCAGGTTCTTGGGCGAGAAGTCGAGCATCTCCGGTTCGCGCATGTAGCGCTCGGCCAGCCGCTTGACCGGCGGCGGTATCGTGGCGCTGAGCAACAGCGTCTGCCGCACCGACGGGCAGCGCCGCAGGATTTTTTCGATGTCCGGGCGGAAGCCGATGTCCAGCATGCGGTCGGCCTCGTCCAGCACGACCACCCGCAGGCGATCCAGCCGCAGGCTGCCGCGGTCCGTCAGGTCCAGCACGCGGCCCGGCGTGCCCACGACCATCTCCGCGCCGCGGGTCAGGTGCTCGACCTGCTGGCGGATCGGTTTGCCGCCGTAGACGGCCACTACCGCCGCGGGCCGCCCGTGCGCCAGCTTGGCGCATTCGTCACGGACCTGCACGGCCAGCTCGCGGGTGGGCACCAGCACCAGGGCCTGCGGCTCCGCGCCCTTGCGGTGCGGCTCGAGCCGCTCGAGGATCGGGATGGCGAAGGCGGCAGTCTTGCCGGTGCCGGTTTGCGCTTGCCCCATCACGTCGATGCCGGCCAGCGCGCGGGGAATGAGCCCCGCCTGGACGGGCGTCGGCTCCAGGTAGCCGGCGGCCAGCAGGGCGGAGTGCATCGTGTCGGAGAGTCCCATCGCCGCGAATCCGGCGGCGGCGGCCGGCTGCTCCTTGGGCCGCCGGGCGGGCGGCTTCGCCGGCCCGCCCTGCCGCGGCTGGGTGGGCCCCTCCGCACCGAGCTTGTCCGATCGTTGTTCTGCTGCGTGCTGCGTCATAAACCCCCAACGGCGGACCACGCTGTGCGCGGTGCCCGCCCGGCGCGCTAAACGCCAAGCGCAAAATGGCAAATCTCAAATCCGCGGGTATGCACCCGCGGCTAAATCCCTAAACTTTTTCCCCTCGCACCTCGTCGGCCCATGCCTCCAGCATCTGGAACTGGCGATCGAAGCGGTGCTCCGCCACCCCCAGCGGACTCTTGAAGAAGCTGGCCAGGAACCGCAACAGGCCGGTCTGCCCATGCCGCCGTGCCCGCTCGCTCAGCCGCACCAGGTCCAGCACCAGCGGGGCGGCCAGCACCGAGTCGCAGCCCTGCCAAATGAATTGCAGAGTCATCGGCGTGCCCAGGAAGCCCGCGAAGTGCACGTGGTCCCAGGCCGTTTTCCAGTCTCCCAGGCTCTCGATGTATTCGATCGAGATGTGGCTCTGCGGCCGGTAGCCGAGGATCTCGCCGAGCAGGTGCTCTTTGCTGGCGAGTTTCGACTGTTTGTTGAGTGGATCGTCCAGCACGCGGCCGTCCATGTTGCCGAAGATGTTGTGGCTGACCCAGCTCAGCACCTGGAGGTTACGGCGGGCGAACATCGGGGCCAGCACGCTCTTCAGCAGCGTCTCGCCGGTCTTGCCGTCGGTGCCGCAGTGGCGGCCGCCGCGGAGCCGGGCCAGCTCGTCGATGGCCGGCGGGGTGGCCCCCAAAGACGGCGTGAAATTGATGTACGTACAGCCTAGATCCAGGGCGGCCATCGCGTACAGCGAGCTGGCTGGCAGGGCATCCACCGCCGCAGCCGCCGACCGGCCGCCGGCCGCCAGGCCGCGCTCCATCTCGGCCCACGTGGCCGGCAACCCGGCCGCATCCACCGGCGGCTCCGTCGACGCCACGTTGACCACCACCACGTGCTCGGCGCCCGCCGCGGCGCGAAACCCCGCGATGTCCTGCCGCAGGCGCGCCAGAATCTCCCGCGGCGACCGCTCGCGGGGTACCGCAGGGTCGGCCAGGCCGCAGATCGCCGGCCCGACGTTGTGGATCGTCCCCGGGCGAACGCGGCGGTCGATCTCGTCCAACTCGTCGCGGCACCGCTCGACGATTTCGGGCCGGACGGCCCGCATCTCGCTGGCCACGCGCATGGCCTCTTCCGCCAGCACTAAGCCGCGGATTTCGTGCCCACCGACGATGAACTCGTCCCAGCGGGCCAAATCGAGGTCCTGGAACAAGGGCAGTTCCGTGAGTAGTCCGGTCGTGCCGATGAGGCCCTTGCGCAGTGCCAGCAGGCCCAGGACCGTCGTGCTCGCCACGCCGCCTTTAGCTCCGACCAGCCACAGGCCGATGCGCCGATTCGCCGTCATCCGCTGTTGCCCACCTATCTGGCGCTTTTGCTCTTGGTCTTGGTCTTGCTCTTGCCCTTGGCGGCGTCGCCGTTGCGCTTCTGGCCGTCGCCGCCGGCGGCCTTCCGGTTGCGGCTGGCCGAAAGCACTTGCCGCAGCAGGGCGGAGAGGTCTTCGTACGGGCGATCCGAGGGAGGGCCGTCGCAATACTGGAAAACGGCATGCTGTATCTTCCGCGGCAGCGAGACCAGCGTGGACGACACGGTGCCGTATTCCGACCCGGTGAGCACCACGCCCCAGCGGCCTTCGCCGTCCGCTTTGCGGGAAAACGCGCGGCTGGCCACCGCCAGGAAGGTCACCGCCGAATCCAGCGTGTGCAGCGTCAACATGCGGCGGACCACCTGGTGCCGCTCGTCCTTCGTATCGTTCAGATCGCCGTTGCTGAGCGTGTACAGCCCCGGCGTGAGCTCGACCACCTTGACGCGGTTGCCCCCGTAGACGACTGCCGCGAACTTCGCGTCCGCACAGACGTAGTTGGCCCCGGCGTAGCAGCGGCTTTCGAGCTCTTTGCGGGCATGTTCCGCGGCGTCGCGGGCGGTGCGCAACTCCAACAGGTCCCGGCACAACAGCCCGCGCGACCGGCTCTCCAGCGGAACCATGCCCTTGGAGCGATTCGTGACCGCCACGAAGAGGCCGTACTGGTTCACCCCCAGCCAAGTCCCGCCCGCCTGACGATCAATCCCGCACAACACCCGCGGCGATCCCGGCTGGATCTTCGGGTACTGCGTCTCGCGGGCGAAAAACTCCTCCCGGTTGGCGGCAACCAGGAGCGGCGTGTTCCGCGCCACGCGGTAGAGAATCGCCAGCATACACATGATCTTCCGGTCCGCTCAGCCGGTCCATTTCCCGAATCCGCAAGTGTAGTCGATAAGAACCCATTTGCATATGCCCCCATTGGGTGGGGTCACTCGATTACCCAGGGCGGACGGTACTCGCGGCGGAAGAGTTTCATCGCGTCGGCATCGTCAACGTGCTCTGTCTGCGGGGCGACCGCCAGCTTCCTCCCCCCCGTGCGGAGGCTCATGTTGGCGTAATGCACCAGCAGTGTGCTGCGGTGCGCCTCTTCCACGTCGGCGTTGGGCAGCTTCCGTTTTCGGATCGACTGCACGAAATCCTCCTGGTGCTCCGGATCGGTCGGGTGGCCATAGGTGCGGTCGACGATGGTCGGTTGCTCGCGGCGCGGCCGCGTGTAGACCTGCCAGCCGGCCCCGTTCGGCCCGATGCACATCACCCCCTCGCTGCCGAAAATCTCCACCCGCGACGCCTGCTGCGGCCAGTACGGGAAGAGATCGCCGTTGCGGACCGCGGGCGAGACCTTCAGCATGTAGGGCGTGTAGAGCGTCAGCTCGAAGGTCATCACGAGATTGTCGAACTGGTAGGTAGCGACCAGGGTGTCGGGCGTCTCGTTGGCGCCTTGCGTGTCGAGCCGGCCGCCGGCGGCGTAGACCGACTTCGGATACTCCAGGCCGCAGAGCCAGCGGGCGAGGTCCAGCGAGTGGATGCCCTCCACCGCGATTTCGCCGCCGGAGAACCGCCAGAAACCGTGCCAGTTGTCCTGGAAGTTCACGTTGTACTCCGCCGCCGGGGCGGGGCCGTTCCAGGCGTCCCAGTCGAGGCCCGCCGGCACGGGACCATCGGGCTTTGCCGGGAAGTTGCTCTGGCCCTTCTGGGCAAACACACGGCAGAGATGAATCCGGCCGAGCCGGCCTTCCGCCAGGTACTGTTTCGCAGCGTGGGCGTAGGCAACGCTGCGCGCGGCCAGGTCCACCTGCACGATCCGCTGGTGTTTTCGCGCGGCCTCGACCAGCCGGCGGCCCTCCCAGGCGTTGTGGCTCAGCGGGGCGGCCACATACACGTCTTTGCCCGCCCGGCACGCCCAAAGCGCGGCCAGGCAATGCCAGTGGTCGGGCGTGGCAATCACTAGGGCATCGACGGAGCGGTCGTCGAGGGCCTTGCGGAAGTCCTGCAGGCACTTTGGCGCCCGGCCGTCCTGGACCTTGGCCACGTTTTCCGCCCGGGAGCCCAGCAGGCTCTTATCGGCGTCGCAGAGGTAGGCCACACGGCAATCGGGCCGCTGGGCCAACTCGGTGGCCAGGGTGTGGCCGCGGCTGCGGACCCCGAGGACGGCCAGCACGATCCGCTCGTTGGCAGGGGCCGCGCGGACCGACGCCGCGTTGGCCAGCACCGCCACCCCGGCCGTCACACCCAGCCCGGCCTTCGACCGCCGCAGGAATTCGCGTCGATACAAACCAACCCCTCCTTCCAGCAACAAGGCTGACGTCGCCGTGGCCCGTCCCGCCAATCGGTAGCGAGGCTGATCAGTCGCTACGCCGGTCGGGCGAGCCCGGACTCCCCCGCCCGCCCTCTTGCGACCGCGCGTCGCCTATTTCGCTCTTTCCTGCTCCTGTTTGCGATTTCCCATGGCGGCCGGAACCCGGATCCCCAACAAACAAGCCAAGCCACCGGTCGGCAGCCTGCGGCCCGAACAAGGCAAACAGCGCGAACGTCGCCGTGACAACGACGAGGCCGAGCCGCTGTCGGATCGACCAGCCGTGGTCACCACCCACGACGAGAAACCCGATGAAGAGGACGGCGATCAGCCCCGCCAATACGCGAAATACACGTGTCCGCATAGCGCCGTGTCCCCCTACACGCCCGTGCCCGGGGTGCCCATCAATATAGGCAATGGGCCGGCCGTTGGGAAGCGGCCGGGGCGGTGCTATCCCCGCCGCCAGTTTCACTGTATGATCTAATGTGAAGCGTTGTGCCGTGTGAAACTTCCGTTTAGCGGGCGGGCTTGCCCGCCGTTCCGCCATGCTACATGCCACCACCCGCGGCGGACTTTGGCTGCTCGTCCTGTGGGGCCTCGGCACGTCCGTCGCCCGGGCCGGGGGCGGGCCGGAAAACGTCCTGCTGGTGATCAACCCGGACAGCCCCGACTCGCTGGCGGTGGCCAACCACTACCTGGCCAGCCGCCACATCCCGCCCGGCAACACGCTCTACCTGCCGTGGGACCCGAAGGCCGAGACCACCGACATCGAGACGTTCCGGCGGAAGATTCTCCTGCCGGTGCTCCAGGCGGCCGGCGTCATGCGCCCCAGCCGGCAGATCGACTACGTGGTCTATTCGTGCGACTTCCCCTGGGGAATCCGGCTGGAGCAGGACGTGCAGAAGCTGACCAAGCCGCCGGAAGAGTCCCCCTCCGACAAGCATCCGCAGGCGGAGGGCAAGGAAAAGGACCCAGAAGAAGGCCAGAAGAAGACGGTCTGGCCGAAGTTCTTGACGCAGGTGGGGTCGCTCAACGGGCTGACGTATCTGTGGCAGCCGGTAATGGCGGCCCCCGGGGGTTATTTCGAGCGACACAGCAACTGGTATGCCCGGCCGGCAACCGGCGAGCCGCCAACCGGCACGCTGGCGTTCTCCAGCACGGCCCGCTTCGGTCGCTCGGGCGAGGCGTTGGCCTCCGGCGGGCGGAGCTACATGCTCTCGATGATGTTGGGCGTGACTTCGGGTCGGGGGAACTCCCGCCAGGAGGTGCTCGACGGCCTGAAGCGGAGCGCCGCTGCCGACGGCACCCGCCCCACGGGCACGGTCTATTACATGGAGAACAGCGACGTCCGCTCGCAGGTCCGCAAAGAGCAGTTTCCCGCGGCGGTCGAGGCCTTGCGGGAGCTGGGCGTGCAGGCCGAGATCGTGGCCGGGATCATGCCCCTCGACAAGCCCGACGTGCAGGGCGCGATGCTCGGCATCGCATCGTTCGACTGGAAAACCTCGCACAGCACGATCCTGCCCGGGGCGATCTGCGAACACTTTACCAGTTGCGGCGGGGAGATGAACGCGGGGGCCGGGCAGACGCCGCTCTCGGAGTTTCTCCGCTACGGCGCCGCCGCGGCCAGCGGCACCGTGACCGAGCCCTACGCCCTGGCCGACAAGTTCCCCACGGCGATGATGCACGCGTACTATGCCCGGGGCTGCACCGCCGCCGAGGCCTTTTACCTGTCCGTGGTGTGTCCGTACCAATTGTTGATCGTGGGCGATCCCCTGTGCCGGCCCTGGGCCGACATCCCGGAGGTGACGGTTGCGCCTCTGGCGGCGGGAGCCGAGGTGCAAGGCCGGCTCGAGCTCCGGCCGACCGCCCGATTCGCCGCGGCAAAGGCGGCGGTGGACCACTTCGAACTGTTTGTCGACGGGTTGCGGACGGGGCAGTGCCCCGCGGGAGGCACGCTGCAGGCGGACACCCGCCCTCTGGCCGACGGCTACCACGAGCTGCGGGTCGTGGCCGTCCAGAAGGGGCCGACCCGCTCGCAGGGGCGGCGGATTTTTTCGATCAGCACCGCCAACCATGGCCGCTCGATCTCCGCCGAGGCGCTGCCGCAGCCTGCGGTAACATCCGACGCACCGTTGGTGCTCGTGGCGCGGGCCCCGCGGGCCGTGAACCTCGGCGTGCTGCAAGGGACGCGGGTGGTGGGGAAGATCGCCGGCCCGGAGGGCCGCGTGGAAATCAAGGCGGCGACGCTCGGCGCCGGGCCCGTCCGGCTGCAGGTCGTAGGGTTCGGCCTGGGCGGCCCGGAAACCAACGTCCTCTCCAAGCCCATCGACGTGCTCGTCAAGAGCGAAGGATGAAAGCGGACGGCCGCTTGCGGCTTCGCAAACCAAGGATGAAAAAGGCATGCACGAGCGCTTCATGCAATTGGCCTTGGACGAGGCCCGGCAGGCCCTGGAAGAGGACGAGGTGCCCATCGGGGCGGTGATCGTCCACGAGGGCCGGGTCGTCGCGCGGGCGCACAACCAGCGGGAGCAGCTCTGCGACCCGACGGCCCATGCCGAGATGATCGCCATCACCCAGGCGGCCGGCAGCCTCGGCTCTTGGCGGCTGGAGGGCTGCGTGCTGTACGTGACGCTGGAGCCATGCCCCATGTGCGCGGGGGCGATCCTGCAAGCCCGTATCCCTACCGTCGTCTACGGGACCCTGGACCCGAAGGCGGGGGCCGTCCGCAGCCTCTACCGTCTGCTGGAGGACAACCGGCTGAACCACCGCTGTCAAGTCGCCGAGGGCGTGCTGGCCGGACCGTGCGGCGAGATTCTCTCGCAGTTCTTTCAACAACAGCGGCGCTTGGGAAAAAAGTAGTCCCCTCTAAATGGGTGCCGCGCTCGCCAAGCGACTGCCCGCGGCCGCTGGCGGCTGCGCCGAATCGGCAAAAGTATTGGCAGCGGGAGCGGTGCACGCCTTGTCCCCCGGCCGATTCCCAAGCTATAATAATGGTGTCCGGCGGATCGCGGACGCGGGTCCGGCGCCGGTGGGAAAATGACGGTTAGTTCGGCTGGGTTCCACCGCGCGAATCTGCCGATAACGTAACTATCCGTCACCAATACACCCTCTCGCCAGTTATTCCGACGGAGGTGCCAACCCATTAGCGTGAGTCGGGGTCTCCTTACGGCAAGTGCACAGCACGCCTGACCCCCGCTCGTCTCGCAGCGACGCATCCAGTCGCAATCGGCGAGAGGTTTTTTCCAACGCCGCCACGCCCTCCAGACAGGAGGACGTGGCGGTTGTTTTTTTGTTATACTCTGGGCATGGCGAAGGCGCTCGACGCGATCACGTACCTGGCCCAGCCCGAGAAACATCCGCCCCAGGCGGTATGCGTGGCGTTCGGCAACGAATTGTTCCTCCGCCGGCAGGTCGTGCTGGCGATCCGCCACGCGGTGCTGGGGGGCGAGCAGGCGGACTTCTCGCTGACCGCCTTCGAGGGCATTGCGGCCGACTTGCGCGACGTCGTCGAGGAACTCTCCACGGTAGCCATGTTCGGCGGCAGGCGGCTGGTGGTCGTCGAGGAGGCCGACGATTTTGTGAGCCGCTACCGCGGGCCATTGGAAGAGTATGTTGCCCGACCGAGCCCCAGCGGCATCCTCCTGCTGGACGTCGAGACGTGGCCGAGCAACACGCGGTTATACAAGGCGGTGGAGGCCGGCGGGCTGGCCATCGACTGCGCCGCGCCGCCGGTTGTCCGTTTGGCCCGATGGCTTGCCGACTGGGCCCGGCAGACCCACGGCGTCCACCTGCCGCTGGCCGTGGCGGAGGTGCTCCTGGAGATGATCGGCCCCGAGCTGGGCCTGTTGGATCAGGAGCTGGCCAAATTGGCTTTGCTGGCGGGCGGCGACAAGAAGATCACCTTGGAAATGGTCTCGCGGGCGGTGGGGGGCTGGCGGGCCAAGACGGCGTGGGAAATGCTGGATGCCGCCCTGGACGGCCACGTTGCGGAGGCCGCACTCCAGTTGGATCGGCTGTTGCTTGCCGGCGAGGCCCCCATCGGGGTGCTGGGGCAGATCTCGGCCTCGCTTCGCCGTTTGGCTGCGGCAACACGCTTGGTGCTCCAGGCCGAGGCGGCGGGGCACCCTCCCGGCCGCCGCATAACGCTTTCCCAGGCCCTGGCGCAAGCCGGCGTCCGCCCCTTTGCGATCCAGAAAGCCGAGCGGCAGCTTCGCCGACTGGGCCGGGCCCGCGGCGGCCGGCTCTACCACTGGCTCCTGGAGGCTGACCTGGATCTGAAGGGGGACAGCGAAATGCCGCCCCGCTTGATCCTCGAGCGGCTCATCCTTCGGCTGGCCGCCAGCGAGCAAGGATGAAGGACGCAAGCCGGGCAACGTGCGCAGCATGGTCGCGGCTTCGCGATCCGTCGCTCACCTCCGTTCCGGCGTCAGTTTTCCGCCGGCTACCCCGTCTGCCCCTTTCCCCCTCATCCCCTCATCCCCTTATCCTCTTATTCCCTCCCTCCCTAATCGCCCTTGCACAGCGCCGGGTTTTCCGGTATCCTTCGCCCCCTCTTCCGCGGGTATCTTGGGCGATTGTCTGCGATGATGGGTAGGATTCTTTTGAGGTTGGTTCCGTTGCCGCTGGGCGTGGTGCTAATTGGTTGCACCGCCTCGCCGTGGTCGGCGCACAAGCAAGCGGAATCAAAGCCGGCACCGGTCCCTGCACCAACCGCATCGTCCGGCGCTGGGTCGGCTTCCTCGGGGACCCAGGCTGCACAGACCGAGGCCCAAGCCATGCAGCAGGTTATGGCAGAGCTGCAACAACTCGGCGCCATCGACCCCGCGGCCCAAGAGAAGCTGTTGGCCGACTTGCGGCAGACGGAACCGAACCTTTGGCCGCGGGTAATAACGGCGTTCCGGGCCGCAGCCGCCTATCGCCGGCAGGAAGAACGGCAAGGTGGCACGGCCGCGGGCGGCGCTCGCACCTCCACAACGGCCAGTGCGGATCCGGCGGCCGTTGGATCAGCGGGCGCCACCGGCCTGACGCCTTCCCCCGTGGGGAAAGGCCAATCGGCGGCCGCTACGCCGCCAAGCGGTACTGGCAACCGGTTGGTGTCGTCGGCGGGGGTGACAGTGGCTGAGCCGGGGGCAGCCGCGGCCGCCCCGGCCATCCTGTCGCCGCCGGAGGTCGTTCGCCGCATACCGTTGCCCGACGCCCAGGCCAAGGTGGCGGACAGCCAGGTCGTGCCGGCCGGCTACGAGGCGGCGGTGCCGACCGAGTGGCGGGGCCAGCTTGGGGCGGCCATCCGCGCAATGGAAGCGGAAACCAAGGCCGCGCCCAAAGGCGAAGGCGAGTTGGCGATGGAGGCCCGCTTGCGGATGCTCTACCTGCTGGCCGGACGCCGCGAGGATGCGTTGCGGCCGATCACGGATGCCCCCGCCTCGCTCCAGGATTTCTGGGTCAAGCAGCTTTATGGCCTGTCGGTGTGGCTCGACGCGGAGCGGACGCCCGACGCCGCGCGGCGGGCCGCCGAAACCAAGCAGGCCCTCAACGAGGCCGTCGCCCGGCTCGCCGAGACTTCGCCCCTGGTGGTCCGCAACCTGGCCTTCTGCACCGCGGTGCAGAGCTACGGCACGACCCAGCCCTTCAAGACCGCCGAGTTCAGCCCGGACCAGGAGGTCCTGCTCTACGCCGAAGTCGAGAACTTCACGGCCGAATCCACGCCCAAGGGGTTCCACACCTCGCTGAAGGTCCACTACCAGGTCTTTGACGGCCGCGGCCAGCGCGTGGCGGATTTCGATTTCGCCCCCATGGAAGAGTACTGTCAGAACTGCCGCCGGGATTTCTTCATCAGCCACCACCTCCGCATCCCCAAACGGGTCTATCCGGGAAAGCACACGCTGCAACTGACGGTCGAGGACCTGAAGAGCCGCAAGGTCGGACAATCGACCATCGACTTCGTCGTCAAAGGCGAAGAGCGCGAGCCGGCTGGTGGCTAGCGGCTGGTGACGGGTGACTGGCCGTTTCGGCGTCCCCCCGGATAACGGGCGCGGTCTACATGGATGCGGGCCGAAGGGGTAGAATAACCTGTTGGCGGCCCGGTCGCCCCGGGCGATGTTTACTAGCCACCAGCCCCTACGAGCCACCACGTGTTGTTCGGCCCGGTTCTTGCCCGCGAACTGGCGATTGCCCCCCGCCGCAGCCGCATCTACATCCACCGTGCGGCCTACGCCGCGGTGCTGCTGCTGGTGATGAGCACGGCATGGCTGGTGCTCACCGGCACGCAGATCGTGCGGGACGTGGGAGACTTGGCGCGGTTCGGCGCCCTGCTGTTTCAGATCCTCGCCCCACTACAATTGGCGCTGGCCGTGTTCTTTTCGGCCCTGTTGGCGGCCGGTGCCGTGGCCCAGGAGAAGGACCGGCGGACGCTGGTGCTGCTGCTGTTGACGCGCTTGTCCAACCACGAGTTGGTCCTGGGAAAACTGGCGGCGAGCCTGTTGCACGTCGTGGTCCTGCTGGCGGCGGGCCTGCCGCTTTTCATGTTGGCGGCCCTGTTAGGCGGCGTTTCGTTCGGGCAGATCGGGCGGATGATGCTCGTCACCCTGGCGAGCGTAGTGGCCTGCGGCAGCCTCGGATCGACGTTGGCCCTGTGGCGCGAGAAGACGTTCCAAACGGTGGCCATGACCGTCCTGCTGCTCGTCCTTTGGCTCGGTCTGGGGGAGCTCGTGGCGGCCGGCATCTTCGGTGAGCAACCGGCCGGCATTCCCGCCGCTGTCTGGGCGATCGGGCTGAGTCCCTGGCAAGCCGGACTGGAGGCCTGCCGGCCATACGCCTTGCACGGGGTTTCTTCCGGCCTGTGGGGAAACCCCATCTCCCTGTTCCTGCTGGGCGCGGCCGTGATCTCGGTCGTGCTGAACGTCGTGGCCGTGGCCCGGGTGCGGGCGTGGAACACCGCGCGGGAAGACCGGCCGCGCGCACCGGCGGAAGAGGGAGATCTCCCGCTTGCGGCTTCGCAGGAAACCCGACCGCCCCGTGGCCGCCGCGTGTGGAACAACCCGGTGCTGTGGCGGGAGGTTCGCACTTGGGCCTACGGCCGCCGCATGCTCGTCCTCCGCCTGGCCTACCTGCTGGTGTGCGCCGTGGCCGCCGGGAGCCTCTACTGGATGATGCGCGGCGGGCAGCCGCTCGGGCTGGGCCAGGCGGCCATGGCCCTTCTGCCGTTGGTGCTCCTGAGCCTCGTACTGGTCAACGCCCAGGCCGTTACCTCGCTGACGGCCGAGCGCGACACTCGCGCCTTGGACCTGCTGCTGGTCACCGATCTGACGCCCAAGGAGATCGTCTTCGGCAAGCTCGGCGGCGTCTTCTACAACACCAAGGAGATGGTCTTGCTGCCGCTGGCGCTGTGCGCCAGCCTCGGTCTGGCCGGCGCGATCAGCCTGGAGAACGCCGCCTACCTGATCGGCGGGCTGGCCGTGTTGTACATTTTTGTGGCGGTCTTGGGCATCCATGCGGGCATGACCTACGAGAACTCCCGCAGCGCGGTCGCCACGAGCCTGGGCACGCTGTTCTTCCTGCTGGTGGGCGTAGCCGCCTGCATGCGGATCATGGTCGCCTTCAGCGGGTCGTTCAACGCCCAGCTCCAGCCGTTTTTGGCATTCATGGTCGGCGGCGGGCTGGGCCTGTACCTGGCCCTGGGGGCGAAGAACCCCTCGGCGGCCATCGGGCTGGCCTCGTTCGCTTGCCCTTTCGCCACGTTCTACGCGATCACCAGCTTCCTGTTGGGTTATACTCTGAACGTGTTCTTGGTGACGGCGGCGACCTACGGCTTTGCAACGGCCGCCATGCTGATCCCCGCCGTCTACGAGTTCGACGTGGCCACGGGCCGGACCACGGCGGAGGAAGGCGGCGGCGACTGATATGCAAAACCCATTCGACTTGGCCCCGTACCAGCAGCTCGACCACGAGGCATTGGCCTCTCGGGTCCGGGAGATCCGCCGTCGCTTGGGCCGGGAACTGCTGATTCTGGGGCATCATTACCAGCAAGACGAGGTCGTGGCCCTCTCGGACCTGCAGGGCGACAGTTACCAGCTCAGCGCGCAGGCCGCGGCCGATGAGCAGTGCCGCTGCATCGTTTTCTGCGGCGTGCACTTCATGGCCGAGACGGCCGATATCCTGGCCAACCGGCCGGAGCAACTGCAGCGCCGCGGCGGCTCCCGGGTGACGGTCGTGCTGCCCGACCTGGGCGCCGGCTGCTCGATGGCCGACATGGCCGACATCGATCAGGTCGAGGACTGTTGGGAGCAGTTGGCCGGCGTGCTGCGGATCGAGGACGTGCTGCCGGTGACCTACGTCAACTCGGCGGCCGCGTTGAAGGCCTTCTGCGGCCGCCGCGGAGGGATCGTTTGCACCTCGGCCAATGCCCGCGCGGTGCTGGAGTGGTCCTTCCGGCAACGGCGGCGGGTGCTGTTCTTTCCGGATCAGCACCTGGGGCGGAATACGGCGCGGCGGATGGGGGTGGCCCTCGAGGAAATGCCCGTCTGGGACCCCTACCAGGAACCGCTCGGCGGAAACACGCCGGAGGCCCTCCGCCGCAGCCGCGTCCTGTTATGGAAGGGGCATTGCAGCGTGCACCAGGTATTCCTGCCGCAGCACGTCGCGCACTTTCGCGCCACCGTCCCCGGCATCCGCATCCTGGTCCATCCCGAGTGCATGATGGAGGTGGCCGACCAGGCCGACGTGATCGGCTCGACGGGCCGGATCATTCAGGCGGTCCAACAGGCTCCCGCCGGCACGCGCTGGGCCATCGGCACCGAGCTGCACCTCGTCCAGCGGCTCAAACAGCGGCATCCCGAACAGGAAATCCACTTTCTCTCGCCGCTGGTCTGCATGTGCTCGACCATGTTCCGCATTGACTTGCCGCACCTCTGCTGGGCGTTGGACAACCTGGCGGCCGGCACGCCGGTCAACGTCGTCCGCGTGGACGACGAGACGGCCGTGGGGGCACTGGTGGCACTGCGACGAATGCTGGAAGTGAAGTAGCGGCCGCGGTTGTCGTCCGTTTAGCGGGCGGGGCACCGTGCGCAGCATGGTCGCCCGCCGTTCGATGCACGGAACAACCCGCGCTGCCACACGGCGGGCAAGCCCGCCCGCTAAACCGCCGCCGGCTCGATGCAGCGCGGATCGTCGTGTGCCGGGCTATTCACCCAAGGGCTCACCGCGCAGGCCACGAGCGCCTCCCCGGCGTACGGGCGGAGCAACTCCAAGAGCGGCTCGGGACGGCTCAGCGCCGGATCGAGCCACCGCTGGTAGTCGCTTGGGGCCAGGATCGCGGGCATGCGGTCGTGGATCGGACGCACCAGCTCGCCGGCGGCGGTGGTGAGGATCGTACAGGACTCGATCCGCGCGCGGTCCGGCCCTTCCCACGACTCCCAGAGCCCGGCGAAGCCAAACGGGCGGCCGTCGCGCAACTGGAAGAAATACGGCTGCCGCCGGCTGCCTTTCGGGTGGCCCGCCTGCCGCCATTCATAGAAGCCGTCGGCCACCAGCAGGCAGCGCCGCTGGCGGAACGCCGCGCGGAATGCCGGTTTCTCGGCGGCCGTCTCGGCGCGGGCGTTGATCAGGCGGTTGCCGATCGCCGGATCGTCGGCCCAAGAGGGGATCAGGCCCCAGCGGAGACAGGCCAGTTGCCGCCCCCGTTGGGGACCGCCTCCCGCCGTTGCCGCCGGCCCGGGCGATAGCCGCACCACCGGCACCGGTTGCGACGGGGCAATGTTGAACCGCGGCTCCAGCGGCGGCGCCGCATCCAGCCCGAAGGCCTCCGCCACCGCACCGGCCGGCGCACGAAGCGTAAAACGACCGCACATGCCAATATTCTATCGTTACAACTGCTTTGCACAGAAGATGTCTGTTCCTTGTTCCCTCTTATTCTTGGCACTCGACTGTCACTGGCAACGGCGGGGGGTGGACCAAGTCGTCGTGTTGCGTCTGGCAGACCCGCACCACCAGCAGCTTCCGCTCCGTGTCGCTGGCAGCGCCGAAGTCTTCGGTAAAGAAGCAGTCCCCCAGACTGCCCGACCGGTCCGGCAGGCAGCCGAGGACCAACATCGAACCAGGCCCCAGCGCCGCGGAGACCTTCAGGTCGTCGAAGACCCGTTTGGGGCGGGTCGAGTCGAGCCGCCACATCGCCTGGTCGCCGACCCAGTGCGGCCGGCTGTGGCCGTGGTGCAGCTCGGGGACTAGTTCCACCCGCACCTGCCCGTCCGCCTGGGGGAACGCCGCCATCGCGAAGACGCCTTGCGCCTCGTGATAGGTCCGACCGCACAACTCGCCCCCCTCCCAAATCAGGACGGGCAAACTCTCGTGAACGTCGCAAGCGACAATCTCGCTCCGCTGGCCGGCCTGCACTTGCAAGTGCCGTGCCAAGACCCGCGGAGGGGCCTGGAGGTCGGCCGCGGTGAGCTTCTGCGGCTCGTCGGCCGCAGGGACCTTGTCCTTCATGGAAAGGGCCTCGACCAGCGCGGCCGGCATGCGGCCCACAACCCCCGCCCGGAAACCGTTCCTCGCCAGCCGACGCCGCAGCTCCGCCGGCAGGTGCTGTTCGTCCACTTCGTCCCAAACCTTGCGCTCCAACTCGGCCGACCGTGGCGGCAGCCGAATCGGAACGACTTCCAGGGCGACGGCGTCGGGCGACATCTGCGTCGGATGCAGCAACGGCGCCAGCTTGGGATGATCCATCGTTTCCTTGCAGCCGGCCGGCAGCAACAGCACGACCGTGACCACGAGCCATTGGCGGTTGAGTGGGGACATGACGCGGAGCCGCCCCTGCTGTGCTGCTAACGGGCCAGACTGATACAAATCCAAAGCGCTAACGAGGGACACAAACGATTCCCTCGCTTGCGATTCGGCTTCAATCCAACATGGCACTTTCCACCGTGCCGCGTTTGACCGCGGCCGGGACCGGAAACACGGGCCGATAAGGGCCGCACAAGATAGTGAAAGGAACTCCCCGCGTCAAGGGAGATTGCGGCCTATTTTTTGGGGGGCAGGAACGGGAACAGCCGCCGCAGGTCTGCCGGCGTGGGCCGAGCGCCGTATTCACAGACCTCGAACGCCTCCGCGTACCGCACCTGCTTGCCCTGCTCGGGGCCGTAAAGCTCGATAAGCTTCTCGCGGTACTGCTCGGCAGTCTCCGCGAAGCGGCGGGCGAACATCTCCCGCGCGTGGCGGGCGCAAACCTCGCGCTCGGCGGGCGTGTTGGGGAAGGGCTCGCGGTACGCGTTCGCCCCCCCCTCGACGAACTGCGACTCCAACATCAACAGCGCGTCCAACTTCTTCTCGATCACGCTGTCGATCGACACGATCACGTCCGCGCGGAACGGGTTGGGCCGCTGGAAGCCATCGTAATAGTACAGGAACACCGGGTTGTGCGCCAGGTACGGCGTGTCGGGGCAGAAGAACGGCACCGTCACCATGAACGCCGCATCCTGCACCAGCACGCCCACGTAGCGATGGTCCGGATGGTAGTCGTTGGGCCGGTGGGAGAGAACGAGGTCGGCGTTCCACTCGCGGATGAGCCGCGTGAGGGTGCGGCGGTTTTCGAGGGTCGGCATCAGCTCGCCGTCGTGGATGTTCAGCACCTGGGAAGTCGTGCCCAGGACCTTGGAGGCCGCGCGGACCTCGGCCGTGCGGCGCTCGGCCAGCGGCCGGCCGCTGATCCGCGTGTGGCCGATGTCGCCGTTGGTGACCGAGACCAGTTTGACGTGGTGCCCCAGGCCGGTCCAGAGCATGGACGCTCCACCCAGGCGTATTTCCGCGTCGTCCGGGTGTGCCCCGAAGGCGATGATCCGCAGTTTGCCGTCTGCCGGTCGCCGGGCTTCGGCCGGGGCGGGTGCCGCGGGGCCTTCCGGCGGCTGCGGGGGGGCGGACCATCCGCTCGCGGCGCCGCCCAGCCACGCCGCTGTCAAGCCGAAGAGAAACCAGGATCGCCTGCACATGTTCGTCCTCCTCGTCTGCAAGAAAACACGTCCCGCCGGCCCGTTTCAACGGGTGGGACCGGGGCAAAGCAAGAATAGCCCGATGGCCTGGGCTTGGCAAGCCTCGGCCAGCGGTCAGAGTCGGGGGACCCTCAGACACGCCCCTGCTGCGATCACGACGAGGGCATAGCGCAGGACGTCAATGGCAGCGCCTCGGACCAGGATTTCAGACCAGGGCCTTGAGGCCCTTCAGCGCCACGAGCTTCACTGCGTTCTTGGCTGGCTTGGCCTTGAAGACCATCGGCTCCTTGGTGAACGGGTTCACGCCGGTGTGTTCCGCGACGGCCGGCTTGCGGACCACCTTGATCTGCAAGAGGTCCGGGACGACAAAGACTCCCGGCCCGGCGTCGCTCAGGTTCTTGCCGATGAGTTTGCCCAACTCGTCGAACAGGCCGGCTACCTGCTGTTTCGTCAGGCCGGTGGCTTCGGCCAGGGCCATCAAGACTTCGGTTTTGGTCATGGGCTTCGTGGTTGCCATGGGGTTCCTTTCTGCGGGGGGTCAAGCGAGCTTCCGTCCGCCGCGGCCGGAAAGAAAGGAGGATACCACGAAACGTGGAAAAAGGGCAGGGGGCGGCAGGGCGAAGGATGCGGGCGGAAGGCGGAAAACAGCCGGCGGCCGGGTACCACGCGAAGCGTGGTCGCCGCCGGAGCGGAAGGCGTATGAGCCCCCGTCCGGGTGGATACGCTCGCCCGCGACCCGGCCACATGGGGGGAATTTCCGCGCACCTCCAAGTTCAGGTACAATCGTGCCTTCCCGAGGCGATCTGTCATGACAAGGTTCGAGGAGAATCACGTTCTGCCCGCTGCCGGCCCCGGCGGGCATTGGCACCAAATGGCCGGCCGGGTCCTGGAGGGCCAAGCCCTGTCCTGCGACGAAGGGCTGGCCGTGCTGGCCGCGGACGACCGGGAACTGCTCGACTTGCTCGCGGCCGCCTATCGCGTGCGGCATCGCTGGTTCGGCAACCGCGTTGCGGTGAACTTCCTGGTGAACGCCAAGTGCGGGGGTTGTAGCGAAGACTGTGGCTATTGCTCGCAGTCGCGGGTCTCCTCGGCCGAAATCACTCCTCATGCTCTCCTTGGGCCCGAGGAAATCCTCGCGGGGGCGCGGACGGCGGCCCAGCGGCGGGCCGGGACCTACTGCATCGTGCTTTCCGGACGGGAGCCTCTCGGGCGGGAGTTGGAAATGTTGCTGGAGGTCGTGCCCCGCCTGAAGGCCGCCTTCCCCCTGCGGCTCTGCGTTTCGCCGGGCTTGCTGGGCCCGCGGGACGCCGAGCGGCTCAAAACCGCCGGAGTGGACCGCATCAACCACAACCTCAACACCAGCCGCCGCTTCTATCCCCGCATCTGCACCACGCACGGCTACCAGGACCGGCTCGACACCCTGCGGGCCGTCCGCCTGGCCGGCATGGAGATCTGCTCGGGCGGGATCATCGGCATGGGCGAGGAAAACCGCGACGTGGTCGAGCTGGCGCTGGAACTGGGCGGCCTGGCGGCCGAGGCGGTGCCCATCAATTTCCTTCAGCCCATCCCCGGCACGCCGTTGGCGGGCACCTGGCGATTGAACCCGCGCTACTGCCTGAAGGTGCTCTGCCTGTTCCGGCTGGCCGTGCCGCGGTGCGAGCTGCGGATTGCCGCCGGCCGCGAGATGCACCTGCGGGAACTCCAGCCCTTGGGACTTTACGCGGCCAATTCGATCTTCGTGGGCGATTACCTGACCACGCCCGGGCAGCCGCCGGAAGCCGACTACCGCATGATCGAGGCACTCGGCTTCGAGATCGCGCTGGACGGCCGGCACGCATGACTTGTCGGCGGAAGGTGGCGTTCCTCAGGTGGTGGTAGCTTTGTCGTTACTAGACGGCGGTGAACAAGCTGCGATGGCCTCGTCGAGACGTGCTGGAGAGACATCCCACCATTCCCGTAAGGCGATCAATTGGGGACGGAATGGCGGGTCGGGGATCACGGCGGCAGCTTCGACCACCAAACTGCCGACGCAATCCGCAGCCAATTCCCGGGAAATCACTGGGATCACGCGGCGATCTCCACGTTTGGCAAGTCCGACAATTGCTTCACACCGGGTATCGTAATCCGCATCCTGCAAACGAGCTGCCAAAGCCTCTCGAATCGCTGGCGTGTCCAGGCCGATCTGTTGCGCCAAGGCGAACGTCGCCCAATCTCGAACATGGGCATCCTCGTCGCACGACAATTCGATGAGCCAATTGACCGCCCGTTGATCGTCATATCCGGTCAACGCCAAGACAACGCCATGTCGAACAGCAGGATCGGGGTGCCCTCGGTGTCGGGACGCCGGTTCAATGGCGTCGGATTCCTTGAGGTGTCCCAGAGCGACAAGTATCGCCTGGAGAACGTTGGCATCCACCTCATCGTTCAGCATCCCGAGAAGGATCGACAAGCACTGTTTCGGAAAGGTACGGTCTGGAACG
>Ga0326727_10002185_pt1 | contig 68438 bp, 71 predicted proteins | sample MB2enrmetagenome_FD_207643 | JGI IMG/M metagenome (GOLD analysis project Ga0326727, IMG submission 207643) | Lab enriched peat soil microbial communities from McLean, Ithaca, NY, United States - MB29MY | ecosystem: Environmental > Terrestrial > Soil > Wetlands > Peat | place: USA: New York...
TTGAGGTTTAGTGAATGAGACACGTTATGAAAAGTTTAAAGCATAACGGCATATTCGTTCCAATTTACGATTACAAAGGCTTCAGCATAAAGCTTAACGGTCAGACGATAAAGCTGATGCCTAAAAGTGAGCAGATGGCGGTTGCATGGATAAGAAAAACATTGTCAACCGTGTCTCCGCCAGACAACGTTTTTAAAAAGAATTTCATGCGGGAATTCCTTGGGCAACTGAAAAAGGAAAATCCTTCAGCAAGTTTCTTGGATGCTTTCTGCTCAAAATACTTAACCAGCTTAGATGATCCTGCAACCTTAAACAACGAAAACCAATTGATGGCGCAAGAAATTGACTTCTCACAAGTTTGCAATTTCATTGAGCAAGAAAAAGCCAAGAAAGAAGCCTTAACCAAAGAAGTGAAAAAGCAGCAAGCTGAAGAGCGCAAAGCTAAACGTTTAGAATTCAAAGAAAAATATGGTTATGCCGAAGTTGACGGGCAAAAACTTGAGATTGCCAACTGGACTTCCGAGCCCTCTTGCCTTTTTGCCGGTCGCGGTGACCATCCGCAACGCGGAAAATGGAAGGATGGCCCAAGAGAAGAAGACATAATTCTTAACCTTCCGCCTGATGCGCATGTTCCATCGGGACATTGGAAGGGTGTAGTTTGGGAGCCTGACAAGATGTATGTGGCCAAATGGGAAGACAAGCTAACAGACAAAATCAAATACGTTTGGTTCAGCGACACAGCGTTTCTTAAGCAGAATCGTGAGAAGGAGAAGTTCCAGAAAGCTGAAAACCTTGGCAAGCAAATTAAAACAATTGAACAGCATATCCTCAAAAACCTCAACGATAAAGACGACGCAAGACGCAAAGTGGCTACGGTGTCATGGCTTATTTTGGTGCCTAACATGAGGGTTGGCGACGAAAAGGACCCCGATGAAGCCGACACCGTAGGCGCCATAACGCTTCGGGCAGAGCACATCAAGATAGAAGGCGACACCATACACTTCGACTTCCTCGGCAAGGACAGCGTCAGATGGATAAAAAACGTCAAGGCACCGCCAGAAGTCATCCGAAACATCCAACACTACATGCAAACAAGCAAAGAATACCTCTTTGAAGGCGTCGACTCCAAAAAGGTTTCCCGCTTCCTCTCCGAGAAAATGCCGAGGTTAACTGCAAAAGTTTTCCGCACTTGGAGATGCACAAAAACCCTCAAAGAAGAACTCGACAAAAGCGGAGTAACAAAAGACACCCCGAACTACAAAAAAACCTACCACGCAAAACTAGCCAACTTTAAAGTTGCAGAAGTGGCAAACCACAAGAAAAAGATTCCGCCTACATTTGACCAGCGCTTAGCCAAGAAAGAAGCCAACCTCAAAAAGCTTCAGGAACAACTGGAAGCTAAAAAAGCGGCAGGCAAAAAAACCGAATCACTCGAAGCAAGAATAGACAAGGCTGAGCTTGACCTAAAATTGACGAAGCTTACCAAAGAATACAACTTGGGCACATCACTGAAATCCTACATTGACCCGACGGCTTACGTGAAATGGGCAAAAAAAGTCAAGTTTGACATCGAAAAATTCTACCCCAAAACCTTGCGAAACAAGTTTAGCTGGGCACTACAGAGCAGCAAAACACAAGCCGCCGAGTGCATAACTGCATGAGCATCATCCAAACCAAAGACGGCGTAATCATCACAGTTTTTGTGAAACCTAACGCTTCCAAATTCAAAGTGGAACTTGACGGCGACGAAATTATTGTCCATTGCACCGAGGAACCTGTGAAAGGCAGGGTGAACAGGGAAATTTTGAAAGAGTTCTCAAAGCTTTTGCATGCTAAGGTTGAGCTTGCTTCAGGAGCCACATCAAGACAAAAAAAACTACTCATAAAGGACAAAGGAAAAAAAGAAATTGAAGATATCCTTTGTATATTGAAGTAAAGGGAGCATTATTGGAAGAAAACAAAGCTCTAGTAGAAGCATACCTAAAGAAGCAACTTGAAAAGAAAAAACAAGTTTACCCCAGTGATGTTGCGGACGCATTAGGTTTAAGGTACGAAACGGTTCGTCAAGTTTTTGATGATCTGGAAAGAGAAGGCAAATTAAGGGAAGAATTAAAAAATTTCTTTAGCGGAGTCGATAAACAGCGTAAAGGAAAGAAAGTTTCTGACACTGAAATTCTAAAAGAGATTCAAACTTATAGACTTGAGAAGCGTACCAAAAAAGCAACATGACCAAAAGCCAAGTAGAACCCTTCTTGCCAACAGTTTATTTGCACAACACGATATATTACGAGAACCGAAATATCCCTTTTAAACCAAAAAACGCTTAAGACAAGCGGAAAGAATTGTAGTTCAAGGGAGAAGGGCAAACCCCCTTCACCTTACCCCCAAAAAAGACTCATACTTCTTCCTACTTAGCCTATTTTGCAACTGAAATTCTGTATATCGACCCATGAGCAATGGAATCCATCATTTGCTTTTATTATCCTTTATTTCTGAAGAGAAAGCAAAGGCTGGGGAAGGGTAAAGGTTTTTACGGGGAAAGACCGCATAATAAGCCGCTATGAAACCCGCTAGCAAGGTCAAGCCAGCAAAGAATCGTAAGAAAAACAGCAGGTGGTTAGTGGTCTTCTATGCCGTGCTTCTCATTGCAGTACTCGGCACGGTCGCGTTTTTTTGGTACCCTAGCAATAGCAAACAGGCGAATAATCCGCAGAGCAACGAGTTAAATGACGAGCTCAACAGTATGCCAGCCGGCTTCAAACCTTTTGCAGAAAACTACTTGGGAGTAATGACGAACTTGAATTCAAGCCAAACTAAAGCCAAAATGGCAGCGCTGCTTAACCCAAGCTACAACCAGACTGATCTTTTCGCTTGGGAGACAACCAAGCTGACGTTTGCTAATGATCCGGCGGGCTCTTTTGAAGATCCATTCCAAATCCTAGACAGTGGCGATGGCATTTGCTTGCAGTGGAGCATAGTTTACGTGTCTGCTTGCCTTGCTCTTGGCTACCAGAGCAGGCTCGTAGTGGCTGTTGACACGTCAACCTGGACCTTCATACATGTTTGGGCGGAAGACTACTACAAGGGAAGCTGGGTTCCCGTGGATCCTTCCGATAAAGCGTGGAACGACCCGAAAACTTACCTGAGCTGGGATTGGGGCCCATACATTGGGTCAACTGTTAGGATTTACGCGTTTGAAGACGGCTCATTCCAAGACGTAACTGCTACCTACAGCGCCAGCTAGATATTTATTTAAGCCAAGAGAGGCATATTTATTCATGGTGAATCCTTACGGCTGCTAAATACAACAAGACTCTTGAACACCTCGCTAAGCCTTTCGTCGAGAGTGGCGTCTATGAGTCAACGGCTGCTTTTGTAAGTGATCTCTTGAAAGATGTAGCGTCAAGAAAAATCAAGGCGTATGAGAGAAAAATCAAGAGATATGAAGCAAAATATGGCAGCTTTGAGCAGTTTAGCCAAAAAATATGCGGTGAAGCAACGCCTTGGCAAGAAGATCAGTGGTTAGAGTGGGAAGCTGCTATAAACATGCTTAAGGCATGGAAACATGTGACTAGCGAGCTAGATTCAAGTGCCTCCTAACGACATTCTTGACACCCTTCGATCTTCTGAAATCATCGATAAAATTGTTTTCGTAAAAGTGGACGGTGTATCCGATTCTTACGCTCTAAAAATCAGAGTTGAACTCACGAATGGCTGGCTTATGGACTGTTGGGAGCACAAAACGTCCAAGCTGAGAAGATATTCTTTCCACGTATTTTACGGTCGTCAGTTTATTGTTAGGTGGGATAACACACCGCACTATCCAGCGCTTAAAGGATTTCCTTATCATAAGCATGATGGCAAAAAAGTGGTCGAATCAGAAAACATGACAGTCGAAAAAGTGCTAGAAGAATTGAAGTTACTGATGAAATAAAAGCGTTTTTTGAATAAAAGTTTAAAGAAGAAGTATGATTGTTAAGACGTTGTATTATCTGTTTTTTCTGATATCCTTGATTTTTCCAAGCAATTTCGTTTCAGCATTTTCAAGGGGCAATACATCGCTTAAAGCGCCTGCTGGATTGATCGTTACTTCTAGGATGAGGCCTGTGATGTTTTTTTCTTCTCTCTGCTTGAGGACTTCCATGATTAGTTTGGGGATTGTTAGGCGACCATCACAAGTCATTTTTGCGAGGAAGGTTTCTTCTTCGTAGTTTTCGGAGCCAAAAACTCTTACGTTTGCTTTTAGGAGTTCGCCTGGCTCGATTTTGTAGCGCCAGCGGCTATGTCTGGGGATTATGATTCTGTTGTAGCGCTCAAGCTTTGTTTTGAATGTTATAAGTTCAGTTAACGGCATGTTACAGGCACCTTTTTTCACCATTTTCTACCATAAATTACCAAATATTACCAAAATTCACCATTAACAAACCAAAATTTAAACCCTGCCCCAAAAAAGCAACCCAAAACACAAACCCCACAAAAGAGAAGAGACCTAATTTTTACAACCAAATTGCACAGACAAAAAACCAGCGCTGCGCCAGAGGTTTAGCTTTGCTGTTGTTTGAATCTTAGCATTGCAGCGATGCCGCCGAAAGCGTTTTTCAGCATTTGGCCCTCTTCCGTCTCGCCAGAAATTATCTCTACATCGGTGTTTGACGTTTCCGCCAGTTCAGCTAAATCATCTATGACGTCTTTTTTCTCCAGCACTGTCATGGATGGCGCGTTGCATTTTGGGCAGGGTTTCCCGACTAAGCTCTGCTCGAAACTGGCTACTTCTTGGCTTTTGAGGGTGTGCTGTTCCTCGTAGCCGCATGCGCTGCATTTAACCGTGACACGAACCAGATCCAAGCTCTCAGACATAAGAAGCAAGCTAACTGCTCCAGCCTGCAGAAGCCGCCTCACTTCCGCTTCACCGTAAGTTATCATTCCAGTATCATGGCCGACTTCGTAGAGGAATTTCTGCATGATTTCTTTCTCTTCGATATAGCGGACTTTACGCATGATTTCAGGCGCTTTAGCCACCACTTCTTTAACGCCTTGCTCTTCCACGTAAGCAGTGTCAACGACGTCAAGAATCTTGTTTTTCAGCTGGTAGTTGAGGTAGTCGCCTTTCTCAAAATCGTATTTTGTCGGTCCAGGTCCGCCTAGAATAATGCCTTTTAACGTTTCAATGGGCAGGAAAGTTTCGTTCGCGTGTATGCCTACTCGGGTAAAATACTCGTTTAGCTGCATGTCTCTTAAGCGTTCATACCGCCTAGCTGATTGCCCACCTGCCTTAGTTTTACCTGTAACTCCAGAGTGCATTTCCCTGACAATTTCCAGGTGTTTGCCCTGCAGGGTTGCGATGGTAGCGTTATTGGCGTCCACCAGCAGGATACCGTAGGTTTCTTTCTCCCGCAACATCTCCTGCAGATACTCGGTGTGGAACCGTGAATCACAACGATAAAGAAAAATCCTGATAGGCTCAGGCGGAACAATCACGTAGGATTCCATGCGTTCGGTACCTGGCGCACCGCCTTCCTGCAGAAGAGCACCAGTAAAAATCACTATGCCATTTTCGCCTGGATCCTTGAAAAGCTTGAGTTTCTGCTGAGCTTTAGTGATTGCGTCTAGAACGTTTTTGCGTGTAACGTTGGATTTGATGTTGCTGGCGGTTCCATATTCGTTACGCAGAAGGTTTAAGGCATCGCTGATTTGTTTGCCCGGCGGAACATAAACAGTGATCAGCTCCGTGTGGCTGCCCTCTTTGCTGGCTAGGGCATTGAGTGTTTTTCTTAGCCTGAATAGTTCAAGAGACGATTTTTTTGCTGTACTCAAATAACTTCACTAATTACTGCGGTTATTTGATAACTAACGTTAAAAGGAATCAAATAAAAGTTCCGACTTAAAAAAGGAAGATTTTAGGTTTTTGGCGCAGCTGGCGGTGCTGGCACTGGCTCTGGAGCTGGTGCACCTATAGCGTCTCTGAGATAAGCCTTAAACGGACCCAGCTTCCCACCATAATTACCTGACGAAATCTTAACAACGCCAGGCACGCCGATTGCAGCGGTTACACCCTCTTTCATGCCTTTTTTGATTGCGTCCAATGACAAGCCGTTCATGACAATTTCATAAACACAAGTCACGCCTTCTGGAACAACAGTATCGGGCACAATTGTGCGCAGCGTTGGGCAGTACGGATGGTTAGTTGAAGCCTTCAGTTTGTATTTGAGCGAGCCAGCTTTGCTTCCTGAACGACAGATTCCACCTGGAAACTGCATAATCACGTCAGGAGCATTTGCGCGAATTGCGTCGGCGGCTGCCTCTGCCGCTGCAAGACCTGCCTGCTGGGTTTCTGCAAAAATCATAAAGTTGCCGCCTGCAACTGCTTCCATGGCGCCGAAGCCGTTTTCAACAAAGAAGTTGCCTTCCATAACTGGGATTTTCCAGCATTTTCTGTCGCCAACCATGGCTTTTTTCTGGAAGCCATCGCCGAAATAGCGTAGGCTGTCGCCAACGTCTAATGTTCGCTTGCCAACTAGCCCGTTGAAGGCTGCGGTTGTGGGGCAAGTCAGGGTGCATTGGCCGATGCGCTGCACAAGTTGCTGCTTGAGTTCAAAGCGGTCACGATTATAAATTTGAATAAGTATTCCAGGTCGTTTGTCAGGCGTCTGGTCTGCTGGAACAGTTCGTTCAATTGCTGCTTCCGCAGTCGCCTCGATTACGCTCGTGGCAAAACCCGTAGTTAAACTTGCGGCGATTTGTGCCCATTTCTCGTTTTGAGCTGTAATTAAAACTCTTCCTACCCAAAGAGGGAACATTTCTGCAAAGGTGTCTTGAACCTTCACGACGTTTCCACTGGGTGATTTTACAAGGAACATTTGTTCTTTATCGTCATAGCTTTGGATTTCAAGCTTGTTAGTGTTTGATGACATGAAAGGGACCTTGCAGTTCAGTTAGGAATTGTATAATTTAAGAGTTTTCATGAATGACTAAGGGTTTTCTCGTTTTAAAGGCGCTGGTTTATCCCCGAAATTTAAAAGCTTATTTTAAGAAGAGGGGGCCCGCATCAAATGAGCACAGTCCAGGCTCAGGAGGTAAGTAGCGTCTGCTGACAACGAGCAGATTACCCGAAGATTGATCAAGGAGCTTGTCATCTGGCGACCTGATCAGCTCCGATGAGGATAAAAATGGGTGAATGTTCTTTAATGTGGATGAATGCAAAGTAGTCATGTCTACGATTGCTAATGTTGGAGGTTAGATTATTAGGAAAAAGAAAGCGTTGTTCGCTACACTATGGTTTTACACTTTTCTTTTTTGGTTGTATATTGTTGCAAGAATAGTCATCGACCATGTTCGGTTAGACAGTTTGTTCCTTAATTATGTACCGTTTTTCACGTTTATCGGACTTGGAATGATTGCTTTTGTTTTAAGCATGATATTCATGTTTCTGTTTCTCATTGAGAATTAGACTTAATGGGCGTCAACGTAGATTATGAGGCATAGCCAAGTTTACAGGCGAAGTCAGGAAAGCATGGAAATATCTATCTGAGCCTTAAATTTCTTTCTACAAATTTAAGGATGCCTCGCCGGTCACTTAAGCCTAAAATAAGGTAGCTGAAAAAACAAGGAAATAGCCTCCTATAATTTTAGGGTTTTCAAAGAGAAAAAGAGAGGGTAGATGTATAGTTTAGGAGTGTGCTAAGGAGTAGTTTTCTTTGGTGTTTCTTTCTTCAGTACGCTCAATACAACTAGTATGATGCCTATGATTTGCCTATGATTCCGATTACTGCCACGGCGCCGTAGAAATACCACTTGTGTGCGGTGACCCCATAGATGTTGTATGCATGTGAGATTTGGATTCCGCCGAGTATCACCGCTATAACGATAAGCGCCGCGCCCAGAATCAACGCTATCATTTTTGTTTTCAAATATCAACCTCTCCCTGTTCTCTATGAGAAGAGGAGGCTATTTAAGATAAAAGGCACATGGTTGTCGTGGAGCCGCCATTTTTAATCCAAAACAGCCTATTATCTGTCCCCGACTTTTATGATGACCATTGTTTCTTCCACATTTGAGGCATTCTGCTCCGTTTTCAACAGTAATTATCACTTTCTATTCTGAGCGCAGCGCGAAATAAGATTAGGAACAGAGTTGGGTATAATTTTGAAAAACCGTTTAATAAGCGAATGCTGTAATTTTTGCGGGTGATGTGAAGAAGAAGGATTTTGGCAATGGCTACTGTAACTGCAGTGTCGCTCTTGGCGTTGGCTCCGTCATGTTCGCCATCGCAAAATGCGGTGCTGCTCTTTAACAATCAACCCAGTAGCTAAAAACATCCTATCTTTCAAAAAAACTCTACCCGAAGGAATTGTAGACATGTACACTATTTCTCGCCGCCGAAAAGGTAAAAGCCGTACGAAGGCTCAAAACGTACTGGCAACTGCCAGAAGCGTGGAAAAAAATCGTGATTTCGCAGTAATGCTCAGAATCTTGGATGAGAAATGTCGGGCGTGCACCCCGCTAACTCCGCTGGAATGCATCTCGCGCTGCAAAACCTGGAAGTTGAAGAACGAGCTTAGAAGACTCCGCAAAACCATGGAAAACCCAGACTTCATGAAAGACCTGATGAACACACTGAAAAACGACACGCGACTGCACATCCTAATAACGATTGCTAAAGGCAACTATACAGTGCACAAGCTTCAACAAGACCTCAGAAAGATGGGTCACTCACACAGTCAAGAAACCATAGTTGAAGAGTACTTGCGGCCATTGGTAGAAGTTGGGCTTGCCGTCGAGACTCAAGATCGCTATTGCGCGACAACGTTCGGTGGCAGACTTACAGAGTTGATTGAAGGTTCAGCTTACATGGTGAACTTTCTGCCGGCTCATTCCGAGTGCTATGAAGAAACTGTACTCAAAGCTTTGCTCAGTGGACCTAAAACCTTTGAAGACATAAACGGGTTTGTCCCCCAGAAGATGGTCTCGCGAATCCTAAGGAGACTGAAAACTGTGAAGTTGATAGAAACGCGCAGGGAAAGAGATTACATATTCTTCTTCAGAACAAAACGCAATCCTGCAATGGAAAAGTTTTCTTCCGCCGATAGCAAAGTTTACGATAACATACCCGACAAGGGAATTTCTGCCCAGAAACTCGCCGAAAAAACAGGATTTACCACGAGGACAACCTACAAGTACCTGAGAGGACTGAAGGGGAAGAAGCTAGTGTTCACGAGAAGAACGCCTAAAACCTATTTCTTGACTGTTAAAGGCGAAAAGTTAGCTTCGCTTCTGTATGAACTTTACACTCTGGTTGAGGAAACTCTGAACTCTTCTGAACAAGTCTTCAAAGACAACGAAAACATAGTCCCACAGGTTTCAAGTATACCTTAAGTTTCCTCGTCAAAGGAGACCAGCTATCTGTAGGCTAAAAAACTCGTTATTTATCGGGCGCCAATTTCACGTGTCCTACGTTATTTTTTCCCCGACATCATCCTTTCGGTCATTTCAATGAACTGATCAGATGGCTTAGCTGTTCCAGCCGTGCTTTTATCTATGGCATCGGCAATTCCCTGTATTTTCTCTATCGGAACTGAGGCGAACATTATATTCTTGTCCCATCCCACCATCCTCCTTGCGCTTATATCACCGGCAGTAACGTTGAAGTTACCTGACACAATCGGGTAGGTTATGGTGCTCCAGCAAAGCGCCCCCTTCATCTCAAATGACGGGGTCTTGCCATCCCAGAACTGAGCCAGCGTAATAAGTCTTGACACCTGTTCTGCATTTACAAGGAAGATGATTAAATCAGGCACGAAAATGTCTTTGCCAACTGGATATAGATAGACCTTGCTGGCAATACCGAGAGGTGGTTTAGCAATCTTCTCCGATTCAATGAACGACCTCCTCGCCGTCTTTACATCACACCACAGTTTCTCCCCTTCAACGAGCAGTTTAAGCGGTACTTCTCTTCTCTCCGTAAGCCCAATATGGCTCCTTCCTCCAGGGCAGGAGCAGGTCTCCTGAGAGAGCATTATCACTTTGCCACCAGCAGCCTCCAGAATGCCATTACACACGGTATATTGGCCCTCAGCCAGCTTGGCTATAGGAGACTCATCTGTGTACTTCACTCCGACCGCTTCCATTTCTATACCCAACGCCTTTCTTATTTTTTCAGCAGATTCCACCCTTAAACCTTCTTCAGAGATAACAAAGAAACCTCACTTATATTGTACACTTATGGCATCGTTTATTAAAATTATTGGCTATTGTTACTCCTCCCAGGGCAGGTATTTTTTGGTAGCTGGATTTTGCTGATTTTTATGGTTCCACTCTGATTATTTGTGGGATTTTGCCTGCAGTACCCACTTGACCTTTGTATATTATGAGTACTCCTTCCACGCCTTCAATTGATAATCCTTTGTTGATTCCTGCTTTAATCGCGGCTTCTGCGTTTTCGCCTTTAACAACGTTGCCTACTGCTGTGGCTGCTGCATCGGCTAAGGAGGCGTTTTTGCAGAAAACCGTTGCTGCCTCCGCATCACCAAAACTTAATGCGTGGCTAAATCGTCCTGAACTTGTGGCGATGCCGATTGGGAATTCTGTTAAACGAAAACCGAAGCGTTTTGATAAGGGTTCGTCTCCAGCGGCAACTGCCACGTCAACGGGCGTGTTTGATATTGCTGAGATTTCTCCGCCGTCTTCCACAACAGCCACTTCACAGCCTTCACGGGTCATGTCGTTTGCTGCTAAGTCCGCTATGACTCCAGCAACGGCTGCCATAGGTCCAACGCCTGCTTTTTCTGCAGCTAAAGCCATCAATCTAGCCACAAGAGGTTTTTCTGGTGCAGGAACTGGTTTTAGCGTGTACAAGAATTTGGGGTTTGCTCTGATGTAAATTTCGAGTTCTTGCCGGTTATGTTTGATTGATTCTATGGCTGCGTAGATGGCTTGCTTTTTATCTGAAATTATTGTGCATTGTGTTTCTTTCAGGGTGAAGTTTTCTTTGAACAGATTTCTGGTCAACTTTTACTTTTCCTGTTATTCGCTGGTTGCTCAGAGCTGGTTTGTTTAACTGATTTTATTGCTCTGGTTGGGCACGCGTCTACGCAGATGCTGCAGGTGCTGCCAACGCATTTTTCCTTATCGAACTTTACTGATAAATCTTTATCTATGCTTATGGCTTCCACAGGGCAAAGAGCCACACAGGAGCCGCAACTAAAACATTTCTCTGCATCAACTTCGATGAGTTTTGGTACAGTAACGCTAACGCCTCTTTTTCGGAAGGCATTTATTATTTTTTCTTGTGCCTCATCTGGAACTTCAGCAAGTATTTCGCCGCCCTTCGAGTTTATGTGGGCTACTAAAATGGCGATTGGCACCTTGTACTCGAGAATTACTTGGCTGGTTATTGGTTGAGGCACTTGTTCTTCAGAGAACCTTAAGAGAAGTCTCACCATGCGTTTTACCGTCCTAACAGTTTAGACACATCTTCAGAGGTAACTATGCCCAGCACCTTCATTTCAATATCAATGACAGGCAGCGCTGAAATATTATGCTGAGCCATCCGTTTAGAGGCAATCTCCAACGGTTCATCAGGTTTGGCAGTCACCACGTTATGCGTTTCTATATCGGCTAACGCTTTTTTGCCTTCAGCCATAGCCCGAGTGATATCCCACGAAGTAACTATTCCCCGCAGCTTCCCAACGCCATCAACAACAACGATGTGGTTGACCGATTTAGTAACAATCCGCTCGGCAATAGCACGTATCTCCTCGTTCTCGGTACATGTGACCGCTGGATGCATAACGCTGACGACGAATGGGATTTCCTGAGTCTGCCTCATAGGCTTAAAGACGGTGTCAGTGGGCAACCGTTCAACAGGCGAAGTTAAGAAAAACGTGGCTTCCTCAATCCAAGACTTCAGTGTCTGTGAGACTTTCTTAGCCATCTTTAGGCTAGACAAGGAGCTGACCCTGACTTTCTTATCATTAATCATTATTGAGCCAGACTTTAGCTCTTTATAGCTCACTTGCCTTAGCTTCGGGCGGTCTCTACGCGGCACGCTGTAATCGACCACGTCTGTCAAGATTTCGCTGTCACGGATAGCTGTCTTCTTCGCTAAGCCCTCATTCAAAATCGGAATAGGGACGCCTAAACCAACATACAGTGAAGTGCCATACCGCGTGAAGGCAGCGCCCTGCAAGAATTCAGGTGACATCTTCTTGGCATCGCCCTTAACCATCAAGGTGCCGTTTAGGTTTTTGGGGCTATGTTGCGTTCCCTCACCAATAACGTAGCCTTGCGCTCCGCCCAGGAAAATCCTTGTTCCCATGCCAATCGTCTCGTAATCTGGGTCGTTCATAAGCGGGTTTAATTCGCCTGCCCCAGAAAACGTCGCGTTTCGCAGTCGTGGCAAAAGTTTGCTCATGTAAGTGTAAATGGTTTCGTCACTATTGTTAACTGCGCAGTTGTAGCGTTGGTAGCAGTTACGGAAGTTCAAGAGGTAAAACTGGTTTAAATCGTCCTTTGTTATGTTTGTTTTAAGTTGAGTTCTTGGGTAACAGTCAGTTCCGTAAGCTGTGGCGCGGAGTTCAACCTCTTTGCCTGCTACGAGGTCTTGGATGACGTGTCCTCCGCCGTATTCGAAAGGCCGCTTCTCTGACATGTTCGTCGCTCCAATAAACAGGTCCACCGCTGCGCCAGGATGGCAAACTTCAACATCGTTCATCCATGCGTGCTCAATTTTAATCGGGGGGTCAGAATGCCCAAGGTTAATAACCGCGCCAGAGGAACACATAGCGCCGAAGGTTCCTGTTGTAACCACATCAACCTCTTTAAAGGCAACTTCTACACCGCTGTTTTCCACTAATTTTTTCATTTCTTCAGCCGTTAAAACCTGAACATCGCCTTTGCGGATTTTCTCGTTTATCTCTTCTACACTACGAGTTTTAGTCGGTTTGGACAATTAGCTTACCTTAATGCCAATCGAAAAGGTGTCGCACGTTAATATTTTTTGCGCAATTATTCATCGGTTTACCAGATTTTCCAAGGCAGGTCATCCATGTACTCGTTTAATGAACGGATTGAGTTGCCGTTTTGATCTTTCTGCTTTAACACGTCCACAAGTGCGGCGGCTAACTGCAAGTTCGTTATGACTGGCACGTTGAATTCTACTGCTTGGCGTCGGATGATGTATCCGTCGGTTAAAATGTCTGAGAAATTATTCTGTCTATTAGCTATGGGCACGTTAATCACTAAGTCGATTTTGCGTTCCTGCAAGTAATCCAAGATGTTAGGGTTAGCGTCAGCTTCTTTAACTTTGTAGAGCACAGTGGCATTAACGCCCGCTTCATTGAGCACCTTAGCGGTGTGTGCAGTTGCGTAGATTTTGAAACCCATTTCAGCAAAAGCCTTAGCTATCGGCACAACCCGTTTTTTCCGTTCTTCATCGCCACCGACACTTATGAATACTGTACCGTCTTTCGGTGGAATGTTGAATTCTGCAGACTGTAATGCCTTGGAGAAGGCGTCTGAGAAGTTTTCTCCTAAACATGCTACTTCACCAGTGCTGAGCATTTCAACTCCGAGAACTGGGTCAGCGCCGCTTAAGCGCATAAAGCTGAACTGTGGAACCTTAACACCAACGTGAGGTGCAATAGTCATCGGTGACAGTTTAATGCCGTCAATTTTCTTGCCCAGCATGGCCAAAGTGGCGAGGTCAATGAGGTTTATTCCGCGTGTTTTGCTGACAAACGGCATTGAACGTGATGCCCGCAAATTGCATTCAATGACATTAACTACGTCATCTTTAACAAGGTATTGGATATTGTAAGGTCCGTGAATGTTGAGAGCTCTAACTATTCTTAGTGTGCAATCCTCAATCTTCTTTTGAACCTCAATTTTTAATGCTTGAGGCGGGATGGTCATGGTTGCGTCGCCACTGTGGACGCCAGCGTTTTCAACATGCTCCATTATAGCGCCAATTAAAACGGTTTCGCCGTCAGAAACGCCGTCTACCTCAACTTCTTTGGCACGATTTATGAATTTGCTAATGACTACAGGGTGATCACGTGAAACCTTCGCAGCTAACTTGAGGAAATTTTCCAGTGACTCCTCATTGTAAGCTACACGCATCGCTGAACCAGACAGCACGTAGCTGGGACGCACAATAACTGGATAACCGATTTTCTCTGCAAACCGTTTTGCCTCACTAACTGACAGGAGTTTGCTCCAGCTAGGTTGAGAAATTTGGAGTTGATCGAGAAGCGCACTGAATTTTGAGCGGTCCTCAGCCAAATCCACGTTTTCAGCAGAAGTACCCAGCAGTTTGACTCCTGCATTAGAGAGTTTCATGGCTAAATTGTTTGGGATTTGGCCGCCGACGCTGGTGATGACGCCTAAGGGGTTTTCTTTCTCATAAATGTCCAAGATGCGCTCGGTTGTGAGTTCTTCAAAGTAAAGTTTATCTGAAACGTCGTAGTCTGTGGAAACTGTTTCAGGGTTATAGTTAACCATTATTGCTTCTTGGATACCGTTTTTCTTGAGCGCCCAAATTGTGTTGACGGCGCACCAGTCAAACTCTACGCTTGAGCCTATTCTGAAGACACCTGCGCCTAACACGATAACTTTACTTTTGTTGCTTGTTAATTCAATGTCATCTTCATCTCCACCATAAGTCAGGTAGAGATAGTTTGTTTTCGCTGGCCATTCAGCTGCCAACGTATCAATCTGTTTAACTACAGGCACAATATTTGCGCTTTTTCTAAAAGCTCTAATCGTAGATTCATCAGTGCATTGGCACTTGGCAATTTGCTCATCTGAGAAGCCTATGCGTTTGGCTTCACGAATGACTTCTGCCGCCGAGCCCTCTGCAAGGTTTAGCTGATGAAGATCTGCTTCCATGTTAATAATATTTTGAATCTTGTGCAGGAAGAATGGGTCAACACCGCTTAAGCGGTAGATTTCCGCGATGGGTATGCCCATTTTTAACGCTTTAACAATCGTGTAGAGCCTTTCGTCTGTCGGGTTCGCAAGCACATCACGTATTCGCTCTTCAGGCTCAGGCTCTGAATCTTCAGGGTTGCAAACTAAACCTATCTTGCCAGTGTCCAACATGCGCACGGCTTTCTGCAATGCCTCTTCAAAGCAGCGGCCAATAGCCATCACTTCCCCAACTGAACGCATTTGCGGACCGATGTGGCGGTCGGCGTTTTTGAATTTCTGTAGGTCCCAGCGTGGAATTTTCACGGTTATGTAGTCTAAGGCTGGTTCAAAGCATGCTGTGGTGACTTCTGTTACTTTGTTTATAAGTTCGGGGAGCAAATATCCCAAGGTTAGTTTTGTTGCTATGTAAGCTAAGGGGTAACCGGTTACTTTGCTTGCGAGAGCTGAACTTCGGGACATGCGTGAATTAACTTCGATTACACGGTACTCTTCTGATTTCGTATTTAATGCCCATTGGATGTTGCATTCGCCAACAATGCCTAAGCTGCGAATAGCGTTTATCGAAGTTGACCGAATAAGGTGATATTCACGATTTGATAGGGTTTGCGAGGGAGCTACAACTATTGAGTCCCCAGTGTGGACACCCATAGGATCAAAGTTTTCCATGTTGCAGACGGTTAAACAGTTGTCTGCGTAGTCGCGCATGACTTCATATTCGACCTCCTTCCAGTGTCCAACGTACTCTTCAATGAGGATTTGGCTTATTCGGCTTTGGGCTAAACCACGAGTTGCTATGTCCTTTAATTCTTTAGGGTTGTGAGCTACACCTGCACCTTTGCCGCCAAGAGTATACGCAACTCTAATTATGATTGGATAACCAATCTCGTCAGCAACTTCCAAAGCTTGCTTTACACTTGTTGCTGACTTGCTTTTTAATGGAGGCACGCCTGCTTTGAGCATTGCTTGCCGGAAACGTTCACGGTCGCCCGTATCCTCTATCGCGTGAACTGGTGTACCTAAAACCTTAACATTGTACTTTTGCAGGATGCCTTTTTTCTCAAGTTCCAAACCGCAGTTTAATGCAGTTTGTCCACCGAAACCCAACAGGATGCCGTCGGGGCGTTCTTTTTCAATAACTTTCTCGACGTATTCAGGTGTGACTGGAAGAAGATACACTTTTCCCGACAACCGAGGGTCAGTCTGAATGGTGGCAATATTAGGATTAACCAGAACTGTTTCTATGCCCTCTTCCCGCAGAGCCTTAAGGCATTGACTTCCCGAGTAATCAAATTCTGCTGCTTCACCGATTTTTATGGCGCCGCTGCCAAGAACCAGCACTTTCTTTATCCAGTCAAACTTTGGCACGTTTAAGTAACCTCCAACATCTTTGCAAACTTATCAAACAGCAATTCAGTATCGTATGGTCCTGGCGAAGCTTCCGGGTGCCATTGTACAGCAAAGACCGGCTTGTTTTTGTGTTTGATGCCTTCAGTGGTTTTGTCGTTGGCGTTTATGAACCAAGTTTCCAACGGGGTTTTCTTTAGGGATTCTATGTCTACAGCGTAACCGTGATTTTGAGTTGTAATATAGCAACGTTTGCTGTTGAGGTCTAGTGCTGGCTGATTTTGTGCTCGATGACCAAACTTTAACTTATAAGTATCTCCGCCCAACGCCAGAGCCAGTATTTGGGCGCCAAGGCATATGCCCATAAATGGAACCTTATCAACCACTTCGCGGACACACTCGATTGTTTTCACGCATTTTTTGGGGTCGCCTGGACCGTTGCTTAAGAAGACACCGTCAGGATTGTAAGCCATGACTTCGCTGGCTGAAGTGTCATAGGGCACGCGTACAACATTTATGCCTCGTTTAAGCAGGTTGCGGATGATGCTGTATTTGGCTCCGCAGTCAAGTAAGACAACGGTTTTTTTGCCGTCCACGTTGTATCTGATTGGTTTTTTCACTGAAACTTCCTTAACCAAATCAGTAAAGTTAGGGTCAGCAATGTTGTCACCGTTCTTTAAGAGAGCATTCAAATTAGGCTCTTCGTTTACATCGAAAACCTCTAAGATTCCGAGCATGACACCGTGGGTTCTAAGTTTCTTTGTTAAGCGTCTGGTGTCAACGCCGTATATTCCTGGGACGCCTTCATCTAACAGCCACTTGTCCAGGGTTCTTGTTGACGCCCAATGATACGGTTCATGGCATAACTCGTGAATTACTAAGCCTTGTACTTGAATGTGGTCTGACTCGAAATAGAGCGGAAGACCTAGGTTTAATTCGTTTGATGGAACGCCATAGTTGCCTACAAGCGGGTAAGTCAGGGTTAAAATTTGACCTTTATATGATGGATCAGTAAGCGCTTCTGGATAACCAACCATTTGAGTTGAGAATACCACTTCGCCTGAGATTTTTCCTGTTGCTCCAAAACCGTTGCCGATAAATGACGTTCCGTCTTCGAGAAGCAGAATCGCTTTTCTATTTTTGTTGGACGTGCTATGTTGTGGGACCAAAGCCCTATTCTACCTATAAGTTTGGGTTTTTAAGTCTTACGTTTAATGGAGAGTTTGAAAGAGAGTAAGATTCCGCGGTGGAGTTAAGGGTGCTTTCTGCGTTTGCAAGGTTCAGTTTGAGTTTAGATATGTTGTTTTTGGAGTTTACCATGTTCTTTTTTAATGCTGTGATGGCTCTTTCAACCTTGACGGGTGAAGGACCGCCTTGCACTTTATATGTTTCGATTATTTTGTGTGGATTTGTGCATTCAACTATGTCCTGTTTCTTAACCGTTAATTTGATTCCAACCGCTTGCTGAGCTACCTTTTGCAGGAGTTCAGGCGTCGCATCCACCAAAGTCTGCTTTGAATCAATCAGCGACTTGACAAGAGCGCCCACTATCTTGTGTGAGGTTCGGAAAGCAACATTGTATTTGCGTACAAGCATGTTAGCAAGTTCCGTTGCGCCTACAAAGCCTGCTCCAGCTTTACTTTCAACGTTTGTTGACACTTTCAAGTTAGGCACAAGCTGTGAAAATATACTCAGGGAGCTGGCTAAGTTGTCTGTTGAAGCCCAAAGTTTCGGCGTTACCTCTTGGAAATCAAGATTATACGTTGTTGGCAGACTCTTCAGGGCAGCAGCCGAAGCCACAAAATCGCCGAGCGCATAGCTGGCTCTTGCACGGATAACTTCAAGCACTTCTGGATTCTTTTTTTGCGGCATGATGCTGCTTGTTGATGTAAAATCGTCGGGCAACTCGACTGTGCCGAACTCTGATGAGCTCCAAATTATCAGATCCTCAGCTAAGCGGCTTAAATTCACTGCAAGCAACGTTAGCGCGGCTTGGGTTTCAAGTATGAAGTCTCGGCTGCCAACAGCATCAATCGAATTCTCCAACACTGCGTTGAAGCCTAAGAGTTCAGCGGTTCTTTCGCGGTTTATCGGGAAACTTGTTGTTGCCAATGCTCCAGAACCGAGAGGACACAGGTTAACCCGTTCATAAGCGCCCCGAAGTCTATCTAAATCACGGTTTAACCCTTGAACATGCGAAAGCAGGTAATGGGCAAATGTGACGGGCTGAGCAGCTTGCAGGTGAGTGTACTCCAAAATAACCGTGTCGAGGTGTTTGCTGGCTGTATCCAGAAGGCTTTTCTGCATCTCCAAAACCTTAAGCATCAATTCAACGAGTTCATTTCGGAGTTGCATGCGGATAGCGGTTGTGACCTGGTCGTTTCTGCTTTTTGCGATGTGCAGGTTGCCGCCGACTTCAGGTCCAGTTTCCTTGAGCACGGCTTCTTCTACTGCCATATGAACGTCTTCAGCAGAAGGGTCAAGCTTAACGTTGGACAATTTGGAAAGAGCTTTTAGGATTTTTGCTCCATCTTGCCACTGTATTATTTTCTGCTCCATCAGCATTACAACGTGGGCTTTGTTGATGTCAACTACAGCCATGGCTAAGCGCTCGTCATCTTTTCGTGAAGAAGTAAACTTTGCAACATCTTCACGCACAGACTTTAGTCGTCCGCCATGCAGTATCTTTGACATTTACTCACCCTCCAGCTTACTCACCGTTCACTCAGGCTTTCTTGGTTTTCTCAGCCGCTTTTTTGCCCGACTTTTTGAGGGCATTGTACATTCTTGTTTGGAGTCCCCACAGTTCAATGAAGCCTTTAGAGGAGGACTGATTGAACGAAGTTTTGATGTTATAATTTGCTAAGTTTTTGTCGTAGAGCGACATCGGCGATGAGCGCCCGACAATTTGCAAACTGCCCTTATAGAGTTTAAGTTTGACTTCTCCAGTGACGTTTTCTTGGGATTTGTTGATGAAAGCATCAAGGTCATCTTTTAGTGGGTCAACCCATAAGCCAGCGTAAGCTAAGAAAACCCACTCTGCGTCGATTTGCTGTTTAAACAGGACCTGGTGCCGTGTCATCACCATCTTTTCAAGGTCCTTGTGGGCTTCCAAAATTACTGTGGCTGCTGGGCACTCGTAGACTTCCCTTGATTTTATTCCTACTAAGCGGTCTTCAATATGGTCTATTCGTCCAACGCCATGTTTGCCAGCGATTTTATTCATCGTTTCTATAAGTTCAAGTGGCTTCATGCTTTTGTTGTTAATGGCTACTGGCACTCCGCCTTCAAATTTTAAGGTGACCAATTCTGGCGTGTTTGGCGCTTTTTCAGCTGAAATCGTCCATTCGTAAGCGTCTTCAGGCGGCGCTTGGCTTGCGTCTTCAAGCAGCCCGCATTCGATTGCTCTTCCCCAAACGCTGGCGTCTATGCTGTACTTTTTGGCTGCATCGGAGACGGGAATGCCTTTGGTTTTTGCGTAAGCGATTTCTTCTTCGCGTGTCATGCCCCACTCGCGTACTGGCGCAATAATTTTTTTGTCTGGTGCTAAGGAGCCAAGTGTCACGTCAAAGCGTACCTGGTCGTTGCCTCTTCCTGTGCAGCCGTGCGCTAGGGCTGTGGCGCCTTCTTTTTCGGCAACTTCAACCATCTTTGACGCGATTAGTGGCCGTGAAAGGCTTGTGCTTATCGGATACTTCCCCTCGTACAGAGCGTTGGCTTTTATGGCGGGGAAAATGTAGTCTTTTGCAAATTCGTTTTTTGCATCGATTGAAAAATGTTTGATAACTCCGAGTTTTTTGGCTTTTTCCTCAGCCGCTTTGAGGTCTTCTTGTTGGCCAACATCTACGGTTACGGTTATTACTTGTGCATTGTATTTTTCTTGGAGGTACTTGATTAATACGGATGTGTCTAATCCGCCTGAGTATGCTAACACGATTTTTTCGGTTATTTTTTTCTCCCCCATTTTTGCTGTGAATTATTCTCCTAACCTTCAATGCTTTATTTTTAAACATTGTGACTTTTTTGTTACTTAATAAAATTTAAATGTGCCATTTGATACATTCAGTAACTATTATGACAATAGCTCAAAACGTAAGAAACCACCTGCGTAACAAACCGTACCTGCTGGAAGCTCTAGAAAAAGGCATAGTAAACCTAAGCGAGTTATCAAGGCAAATACAAAAAGACTTGAAAACCGATGACATAAGCGCCATAAAAGCCGCCTTACGCCGCTATTCAGAAGAACTGCAAAAGCACAAGCAGAAAAGAGAAGAAAAAGTGCTCCAACTCCTTAAACGAAGCAGCATAGCCGTTTATGACCGAAAATCCGTCATGATAACAGGTAAAGAAATTAACTCGAAAACGGGTATGAAAGTTGATTTAATGGATAAATTCGTTTATCTGCTTGACAGGAACGATTTGCCTGAACGCATAAGTACCCTCGTTAAACATGATAACTGCACCATGATCGTTATCCATTCACCTGAGGAACTGGAGGTAATACCGGGAGTTGTCGCGTTCCTGGCCACATTGCTGGCAGAACAGAACGTAAACATTATTGAGTTCATTTCCTGCTGGACGGAAACTATAATTGTAGTTGAGAAAAAAGACAGCCTAAAAACCTATGAGGTTTTGTCTAGTATGGTAGGTTAAGAAGTGCTATGGGAACAACAAAATTAATAATGCAACAGGCGATAGTTCAGCTACAGCTTGCGTCACCAGCTATGAAAAAGACGTTTATCCACTGAAGATGAAACCATGACACATCAAGAATGCATAAACTGCAAAGCAAAATATGGTATTGATGAGATTATTTATTTCTGCAAGAAATGCGGAGACATCCTTGAAATAAAATTCGACTTTAAAGAGTTAGCCGAAACCCTCAAAAGCAGCGATTGGAAAACAAAGCCCTTATCCGTTTGGCGATACCGCGACTTCATGCCCATCCACGAAACGGCACATATAGTCACGCTAAATGAAGGCGGCACAGGTCTGCACCGTTCCCAACGCTTAGGCGACGAATTAGGACTAAAACAACTGTACGTAAAGAATGAAGGCGAAAACCCAACAGGCAGCTTCAAAGACCGAGGCATGACCGTAGGCGTCACAAAAGCCGTTGAGCTAGGCGCAAGGCATGTAATCTGCGCTTCAACAGGCAACACTTCCGCAAGCTTAGCCGCTTATGCAGCAAGGGCAGGAATAAAATGCACTGTTCTTATTCCTTCAGGCAAGATTGCTTATGGAAAATTGGCGCAAGCGATGATTCACGGCGCCAAAGTTTTGCAGGTCCGCGGCAACTTTGATCAAGCCTTAGAATTTGTGCTTAAACTGGCTGAGAAGCACAGAAACATTTACCTTCTTAATTCGATTAACCCGTTTCGTATTGAAGGACAGAAATCTTTGGGTTATGAAATTTGTGAACAACTAAACAATAAGGCACCTGACAGAATCATTGTGCCCGTTGGCAACGCTGGGAACATAAGCGCCATCTGGAAAGGCGTAACTGAATTCCACAAACTCGGCTTCATAAAAACACTGCCAGAAATGACGGGAATACAAGCCGCTGGCTCCGCACCCATAGCGCAAGCAATCAAAACTAATAGCAACCAAATCATCCCCGTTGAGAAACCTGAAACCATCGCCACAGCCATCCGAATCGGCGCTCCAGTAAGCTGGAAAAAAGCCGTAAACGCCATCCGCGAATCACATGGAACAGCTGAAACCGTTACCGATGAGGAAATTTTGGATGCACAGAAATTGCTTGCACGAATTGAGGGCATTTTTGTGGAGCCTGCAAGTGCATCTTCCATTGCTGGGCTGATGAAGCTTGTTAAGAACGGCGTTATCAGCAAGGATGAACGAGTAGTCTGCGTAACCACGGGTCACGGGCTCAAGGATCCGGACACGGCAATCAAGCAATGTGAAAAACCATTAGAAGTTGATGCTGACATATCCGCTATAGAGCAGGCTTTAGGTTTAAAAGCGCAAAGAGTCATTCTCGCAAGGTGAGACATGAAGATGAGAATTATCCTGATTGGCTACGGCGTAGTGGGGCAGGGCTTAACCAGCATTCTGCAGCGTAGGCACGCTGAAAACGTTAAGGATTACGGGTTTAACCCAAAAATCGTTGCTGTCGTCGATAAAAATGGTGCAGCCATAAACCCAAGAGGCTTAAGCCTAGCGAAGTTGGAGGCGCTGAAGAAAAAGGGTTCAGTGTCAGAGGACGCAGAGTTTGGTCACCCTAAAATGTCTGCGTTGGACGTTATTGAGTCGGTTGAAGCTGAAGTGGTGGTTGAAGCCACACCCACCAACGTGAAGAACGGTGAACCAGCATTATCGCACATCACTAAAGCATTCAAAACGGGAAAGCACGTGGTCACCACCAACAAAGGACCACTAGCCTTAGCCATGCCTGCCCTGACAGAGTTAGCTGATTATAACCAAGTTTACCTGCGGTTCAGCGGAACTGTCGGCGGTGGAACACCCATGTTGGAGTTTGCCAAGAAGTGTCTTACAGGCGACAAAATACTTGCTATAAGAGGCATACTAAACGGTACCACCAACTACATCCTTACAGAAATGGACCAGAATCACGTGACTTTTCAGCAAGCACTTTCAAGTGCCCAGAAACTGGGTTATGCGGAAACTGATCCTTCCATGGATGTAGACGGGTTAGATACAGCCTGCAAAGTAGTCATCATGGCGAACTGGATAATGAACAAGAAATTAACGCTTAAAAACGTGGACATAAAGGGAATTCGTGACGTTTCCTTGCAGGCGCTTGATGAAGCTGCTAAGAGAGGTAATACAATCAAGCTTATCGGATCGATCAACGACGACAAACCAACCGTCAAACCAATGGAAATAGCAAAAAATAACCCATTATGCGTGAGCGGCGTTCTTAATGCAGTAACTTTCGTTTCAGAATTTGCTGGCGAAGAGACAATTGTCGGTCGGGGCGCTGGTGGAATGGAGACTGCCAGTGCAGTTTTAAGAGACCTCTTAGATATAAGACATAAGTTAGCAAATCGACTGCTAAATAGTAATTCGGAGTACTAGTAAATGAAGAAAATAGTGATGAAGTTCGGTGGAACCAGCGTAGCCACCGGTGAAAACATCCGTCATGTAGCCGATTTAGTTACCCAAAGTGCCAAAAATGATTGCAGAGTTGCTGTAGTGGTTTCGGCGTTAGCAGGTGTCACAAACCAGCTCCTAGAGATTGCTGAGCAAGCCAAAAAAAGCGATGAAAAACACATTCAAGCGTTCACTAAAGAGCTGTTGGGTAATCATTTGGCGGCGATTTCAACGGCTATAAACAGCAAGCAAATTCAAAGGGAAGTAATGCAAATCACTGAGAAGACCATCGCTGAGCTGGAGAAGGTTCTAACAGGCATATGCTATGTTGGCGAGCTTACGCCGAAATCTAAAGATTACGTTTTATCCTTTGGCGAACGGTTGTCTACACCCATTGTTTGGGGCGCCATAAAAGATCTCAAGTTCGAAACGCAGTGGTTCACAGGCAAAGAAGCAGGCATAGTGACAGACTCAAACTTTGGCGAAGCAGACCCGCTCATGAACTTCACCACTCACTTAATCCGCGAAAGGCTCGCGCCACTGATGGAGAAAGGCGTGATCCCAGTTGTAACCGGGTACATCGCTGCTAACCAGGATGGAATAGTGACCACGGTTGGGCGCGGCGGGTCCGATTATACCGCTACCATCTTAGGTGTTGCATTAGACGTTGATGAAGTCTGGATATGGACAGATGTAGATGGCATAATGACTACTGATCCAAAAATAGTTCCCTCAGCCAAAATGTTACCACAACTCAGCTATCAAGAAGCTACAGAAATGGCAATTTTTGGTGCAAAAGCCATGCATCCACGCGCTTTAGAACCAGTAATCAAAGAAAACATTCCAGTGAGGATACGCAACGTTTTTCACCCAGAAAATCCTGGCACATTAATAACCAAAGAACCCTACGCTAAAGCAACGGAAGTTGTGAAAGCTGTAGCAATGATAAAAGAGGTTGCTATGTTAAACGTTAATGGCGCAGGAATGGTGGGCGCGCCTGGAAGCTACGCTAAAGTGTTTGATGTCTTAGGCAAAAACAACATTAACATTATGATGATTTCCACCGCTGCTTCGGAAGCTAACATCTCAATGATTATCCGCCGAGGACTTTTAGGCAGAGCTATTAGCAACCTTGAAATTGCACTATTAGACAGAAGCGGCTTAGTCAGCGAAGTCACAGCAGAAGACGACGTTGTCGTAATAGCTGTTATTGGAGCCAACATGAAAGGAACCTTAGGCGTAGCCTCAAAAATATTCACTACAGTCGCCAAAAAAGGCATAAACATCCGCATGATTGCACAAGGCAGCTCAGAACTCAACATTTCATTCGTTGTCAAAGAAAAAGACGGCGCAGCAGTAGTCCGAGCGATCCACAAAGAATTCAACCTAGACAAAATTTAGAGCGGTGAGGCGGGATAGGGTATCAATTTAGCAGTATCAAGAATTTACGTATTGTTACTAAATCCTTAGCGCGCGCGCTATAAGTCTTAAATCTGCATAGCGTAGAAAATTCAAAGTCAAATTGAGGCGAATAAGCGAAAAACAACTGTGAATGAATCAATAGCACAAATGATTTAAGCAAAGAACAAGAGAATAAGCTTTAGTTTCAAAAATTTTAGATTGGAGGTGATTGTGAATTGATTGGTGAAGTAATAGCCGAATTCAAAGGCAAAGCTGCGGGAACGCGTGTTCTTGACGGAGGAAAATCAGAGTGGTCAAGTGTTGGATCAGGCAAAATCTTAGGAAAGGAAGCCACAGAAATGGACACAGCGGTTTTGGCGTGGATGCCTAACGGAGTAATTATGGTAGAAGGGGACGGAATGATCATGACGGCGGAGGGAGAGACTGTAATGCTGAAGATCTCCGGAATAGGCTGGCTTACTGGCAAGGGCTTGAAATCAAGCTTCAGGGGAGCCTGCTACTTTATGACGAGTTCGCCGAAGCTCGCGAGCCTCAACAAGACTGTCGGCGTTTATGAGCGCGAAGCAGATGGAATGGGAGACTTAAGCATCAAGATCTGGGCGTGGAAATAGCCAGACCGAACCTCTAAGTTTCCTTTTCTGTTTATAGTCTCTCTGATCTAACTTAAAGCTAAAAAGTGAAGTTTCTAAAGGCTCAAGGAATTTGTTAAGGTAAGGTCTCTAAATGCTAAAGTTTTCTATTGCGGCGGGAAAGCCTAGCATGGTAAATAATTTCACTAATACTCAATTTAATATCAAGAATTACAGTATTATCACTTAGCAATTGAACGTCTATAGCAAAATTGAAAGTAGAGTTTTTCATACCCATAAAGCGGCCAAGCCCAACTAACAGCAAGTTTTTCGGACGACTACATCCAAAGCTAGCTTTTTGCAGACAGCAATGGTTGTTCTCAGCACAGCAATGTCCGGCTATATAATAAGAATTATAATAACAATAACCAAGGCAACGACTGCGCCAATGAGTAGCTTATTTGTAGCTTCTAATCTTTTAACCGTATTTTCCATTTTTCATTTCTCCATCCAATTGACAATTTTCCATTTTTCCGCATCAAATAAAATCCAAAATAGCCAAAATGACCGCAAGCACTGATAAACCAATGACTATGCGGCTCAATTGCTCGTTTCTTTTCAAAGCTTTCTGGAGCCGATTTGACAGTTCCGTATCATAACTTCCGCCTGACCAAGAAGTAGAACTAGAACCCAAAGATTGGCCAGATGAATCCGATTGAGACTGAAAGGATGTAGACGTCTGTGGCTGTGAAGAAACTAAAGAAGCGCCGCATTTACCACAAGCAATTGCGCCGTCAGGGACGGTCGCACCACAATAGGGACATGTAGGCATTCAAATCAACTTCCTTTTCCAAACCAATTTACATTAATTACAACATCATTTTATCAACCAAGAGCAGTATATAAACAATACTTGTTGTCTTTACCTTCTTCCATTAAAACTGTTCTGCATCGTTAACGGTTGCATGCATTTTCCAAGGAAACCAAAGTTTTCAGCATGGAAAAGATGGCTTTCGCAGTGGCAGTCTGAGCATCCGAAACCAGCAATGGACTCAGCGTTCTCCTCCAGTAGGCGTGCGATTTTGCATTCTTTTGCTTTGTCGCCCTGCGTAAAGTAGACGCCGATTACCTTTGCCGCCTCGTTGTTTAGCAGGTAGTCAATATGCCAGAACAGGGGTTTGTCTTTGCTTTGGTGCCTCTTTACTCTTAGCTCCAGGTTGTTTTGTGCTGAACCTACATAAGCATACAAGCCCTCTGGGAAGGCTAGCAAGCCTAAGGCACCGATGTTTACGCTGATTGTTTTGTTTATTTTGATGATCAGTACGTATATGCCCTTCAACAGTTACTCCTAAAGAAAGCACTATCCTCCAAGGCTTAATGTTTTTCTTGTTTTACCCCGAGTTGTTCAAGCATCTCCGTGAGGCTGGTAGTCGGTGGGAGGCATGTTTGGTTTTGGCAGACGTAAGCGGTTGTTTTGCCCTCGATTTGCGGGTAACCTAAACCTGCTCTGCTTGGATACTTTACCGCAATAACCGTGGTTGGCAGGTAGTGCTTCCTTAGTGCATTCAGCATTTCTGATGTGTCTTTTTCCTTTAAATCGCCTACTAATGTCACGCTGCAGGATGAGCCGATTAGAAAGTCAGCTGCGGAAAGGAAAAACGTGTACGCCTCAGGCGCGCCCTCTATTTCTTGCGCGAATGTTCTGGTCATTTGGACTGCCAATTTGTTGAATGCGGGTTCGTCTGTTAAGCGGCTTAGCCACAGCAGATCCAGTAACGCTACTGAGTTGCCTGATGGAGTTGCACCGTCATAGAGCTGTTTGATTTTTGGCATGGCGGCTTCGCTGTTTTTTGTTTGGTAGAAACCTCCGTTTTTGTCATCCCATAACTTAGCCATCATAGTCTTCGTTAAAGCGGATGCGGCTTGGACATACTTGTCTTCGAAGGTTGCCTCGTAGAGCTCGATTAAACCGTATACGAAGAAGGCGTAGTCGTCTAGGAAGCCTTCCACGGCTGCTTCGCCTTTTGTGTAGCGGTGATAGAGCCCGCCATCTTTGCCGCGCATTTGGTTTAGGATGAAGTCAGCAGTTTTCTTTGCAGTTTCAATGTACTTCGCTTCGTTGAGAACGCTGCCTGCTTTTGCCAGGGCTGCAATCATTAAGCCGTTCCAATCAGTTAACACTTTATCATCTATTGCTGGAGACACCCGTTTTTTTCTTGCCTCAAAAAGCGCCTCTCTTATGCTGTGCAGGCGGTCGATGAGTTCTTGCAGAGTTAAGCCTTTGTATGGTGCAAGTTCCTCTAAGAGTTCGGCGATGTGAAGTATGTTTTTGCCGTTTGGGTGCCCAGAAGCCTCAATAAAGTTGCCTTCTGGCTTTAGCCCGTAAATGTGGACTGCCAATTCAGCGTCGGCAGGAGACAGCGTGTCGAGCACTTCGTCTATGGTCCAGAGGTAGAATTTGCCTTCTTCGCCTTCTGTGTCCGCATCCTGGGCTGAGTAAAATCCTCCCTGGGGCGCCGCTAAATCGCGCAGGGTGTACTCCAAGGTTTCTTTGGCAGCGAGGGCATAGCGTCTAGCGCCTGTTGCCTGAAAAGCTTCTGCGTAAGCTATTGCTATTAATGCTTGGTCGTAGAGCATTTTTTCAAAGTGAGGAACCAACCATTTTTCGTCGGTGCTGTATCGGTGGAAACCGAAGCCTAGCTGGTCGAATATGCCGCCTAAGCGCATTTGCGTTAGCGTTTTTTCCACCATGAATAGAGCGTTTTTTTGGTCTGTTTCCGCATAATAGTGTAGTAGGAATAGGAGCGTGTGTGGCCTTGGAAATTTGGGTGCTGTACCGAAGCCGCCATTTTCGTTGTCAAAATCCAGTGTTAAGCGGTCATAGGCGTCTTGCAGGACTTCTTTGCTGAGTTCTTTTTGAGGTGTTCTTTTTTCCATTACTTCTATGCGGCTCTTTATGTCCGCTCCCACAATTTCACATTGCGAGCGTTGCACTTTCCATATTTGCATGACTTGAGGAACAAGATCCAACATGCCAACTAATCCGGCTCGACTATGTTTTGGAATGTAGCTTGCGGCGAAAAACGGGTTAAGCTTGGGCGTCATGAGTATATTGAGTGGCCAACCGCAGTTTCTGCCCATAGCTTGACAAACAGCCATGTACGCAGCGTCCAAGTCGGGCCTTTCTTCACGGTCAACCTTAATGCAAACAAACGACTGGTTTAGCAGGTCTGCGACTTCCTGATCGCTGAAGCATTCCTCTTCCATGACGTGGCACCAGTGGCAACTGGCGTAGCCTATGCTGATGAAAATCGGTTTGTCTTCAGCTTTAGCTTTATCTATGGCTTCTTGACCCCACGGAAACCAGTCTACTGGGTTGTAAGCATGCTGGAGAAGATAGAGGCTTTTTTCATTAATCAATCTGTTTGGTTTTTTTTCTTGATTTGGCTGCAAAAATTATACCCTCCTATCAGTTATTTACTGTACAAGTTTTTATTAAAGTGTTCGAGTAAGAAAAAGCCAAATCAGAAAAATAAAAAAAATTGTTCGTTTTTAGGTTCAAACAATAGCCAGGCAAAGGGGGTCGTTTCGGGGATCAGTTCTTTAGGTCTGAGGGTTTGAATCTGTACAGTTGCTCTTAATTGCTGCTTCATAACGGATAAATCGATTCTAGACTGACATATGCAGGATTGCTATGAGCGACAATTCAGAAATTCCCTGTTCCGCCTGCCATAAGTGGGATGCAAAGGCAAAAAGTTTCTCCTGTAAACCCAACGAATGCAGAAAGCTTTCTGAATGGCTTTTTGACCACGCTCATATAGAACCCGCGGAAACCATGCAGTTTGCCATAGCCCCAATCCAATACGTAGTTTAAAAATTTCTCGTAAATAGCTTCTTTTTCCATTGTTTTTATTTTTTTGTTAAGGTTTCTGGGTCGATTGGGTTGGGTTTTCCGTTTTTGCCTATTATGTACAATTGAAAGTCGTATTCTTTGCAATAGTTTTTAAAATCTCTGTATTGTGTTTTGTCGCCTTCAAAATCTTTCTCGCTTACTATTTGGCAAATTCTTTTTAGGCAACCCTTGTGTGCCATAATATCTGGAATGACACCGCTGATCTCGGAAGGTTTTTCCCAGCCTTGAGTGTTCGCCTTTACCAGCCAGTTGTCTTTTTTGAGGTCTTCAGCAATAGTTCTTACGCATACGTCATGCGCGCTTGGTTCTTCAGATTTTTTCTTCGTCACTGTCTACACCTATTGATTGATGTTGTAAGTGTTTATTTAAAGATTTAAACAGTCAACTCGCTTTTTTCTTAATTAAGCTGCAAAAAAAATTTTCCTGTTTTCATAATTAGTCTGTTTGCACTTGACTTTTCTCTGGAATTTTTGAATCGATAATTAGTAATCCGCAAACATCTTACGATAATAATTGTACATGACAAGGAACGGCTTATCCTTGATTTCGACGATGCTTAGTGATGCAGGATTAGGATGGAGAACGTAGTAATTCTCGGTAGTGACTTTTCTTTCAACTACACCTTCAAGCATGGCTGTTATTACATCGCCGTGGGAAACTAATATTACGTTTCCTTCAGCTTCCTTTTTGATGATTTCAATAGCCTTGCCCGTTCGCTCCATGAGATCGTTGTTCGTCTCTGTGAAGGCTTCAGGGGTCGTCAACATGTGATGTCGCCCTTCCTTCCCGACGAATTCGGGTTTGATTTTCGCTTCGGTCAGTTCCTCAAGGGTTTTTACCTTCAGCTTGTGAGGACGCGCCAGAATTTTTGCGGTTTCTTGGGCGCGAAAAATTGGACTGCTGTAAACTGCGGTTATCTTTACTTTCGAAAGTATTTTGGCGATGAATAAAGCTCCTTTCACTCCCTGCTTAGTCAAGGGGTAATCCAGTGGACCTGCCTCTATTCCTCTTTCGTTGGCTTCGGTTTCTCCGTGCCTAACTATGAAAAGATAATTGGTCATTTTTTCCCCTAATTCAACTAACTCTGCATTCTCTTCAAGTTATTTAAGGGTATTACTGGAGTATAATCCGACGTGCGCAGAATTATAATCATTTTACCACCAATTTCTGAACAAGAAAGAGCGCTTATTAGTCTTCTCCGCGATTGTTATGTAGAGGAAAAGTTGTCGCTTCTTGATAAAGAACTCGTTGTCGTTGGAGCGGGCGCGATTGGGTCAAGCGTGGCCGGGTGGGTCGCACCTCATTATGAGAGATTATGGTTGTTGGCTCGAGGCGAGAGTGCAGCAGCGATTAGAAATCAAGGTTTGAAATTTTACCTTAAAGGTGAAGAGGCTAAGGCTGTTCCTATCTCAGTCAAGGTCATCGAGTCATTAAGTGAAATCGCCCTTCCTGACATAATAATTGTCGCAGTGAAAAACTATGACCTTGATGCAACGGCGCTCACGTTGCGGGAGCAGTTGGGGTCTCATCAGCCAATCATCGTGGCGTTGGAAAATGGTGTTGAAAATCAGCGGGTTCTCCCCGAATATTTTACGAGGATTATTTATGGTGTAGTGTGTTTCAATGCGTGGCGGGATGGTCCAGGGAGGGTGGGGCATCAGAAGCAGGGATACATAATTTTAGGTACTCCTTCGAATGATTTGCAATCTGAGCAGCGGGAGGTTGCAGCTATTCTTCGGCTGGGGTTGGATTGTTCGCTCACGGATCGTTTGGAGGATGCGGTTCACTGCAAATTGGCGGTTAACCTCACGAATGCTTTGACCACTCTTATCGGGTTCCCGAACGTCCCTAGCAGTTCCTTCAGTGAGGTTGCACAAATGTCGGCAAGAGTTATTTGGGAGGGGATTCAGGTTCTTCAGGCAGCGGGGTTCAAGGAGCATAAGCTCGGCAACATCCCTTCTTGGAATACTATTAGAATAAGCGCTAGGCTTCCAGCATCAGTCATCAAAGTTTTTTCCAGAGCCGCTGTGCAGGAAGAACTCGGCATGAATAGCACGGCGCAGGACATTTTCGCGGGGAAACCCACTACTGAACTTGAATCTCTAAATGGGTACATGTTGAGTCTCGCCCAGAAAGTGGGAGTGCCAATGCCCATCAACCAGACCATTTACGAAATCGCGAAGGAACAATTTGGTCCAAATTTCAAGCCGATGCCGGAGAAGGAGCTGTGGACCGCGATTCAAAATCGACTTAAACGTTAAGACGGCTTCTGATCACTCATATTGCGAGAGATCCGAATATTAAGTAACTTGCGGCCCCAAGCCAAATAATTAACGATTTAATAATAAATCAATTATGAATTTGGAATACTGATCATAAACTGCCCCGATTAAACATAAATAAATGAAAAAATTCTCCTCAACCAGCAGTCGAGCTTTGGCATTGTAGCTCGGCTAAATGTTACATTCTTCTTGGCATTTAATGGCTGAAGAAGTTAAGCACTTTCAACGGCTTTTTTTCTGAGGGATAGTAAAAATTCCAGATTGCATCGACGGTTTTTTGGGAGTACCCAGAATTCACGAGTAATCTGATGAACTGAAGCTTGGCTTTGCTCAAATGCTGCACCTGCGTATATCTGCAGTATCGATATTTAATAATGGTTATTTTGTTTGGAGATATGTATCCGAAATCGATATATCAATTTTTCGCGCTAATTGTGCTTTAACAAATAAAGGGACAAGCAAGCGGCTGAGGGGAATATGTTCGTTTTGAGAACATATCGGTTTTTGGAGTTGTGGATTGGTACGCAATAACTCTTATATATTAATATTTGATACATTATCATGGCGAAAATGATGTTTGAAGCGTGGAAAAAAGAAACAGATCCGGAATCAAAGCCAGATTCAGACGCAGAAAAAATTACCCAAAAACCCGAAGAGCCTCAAACCACTGACATACCCAAACAAATAGATCCACCGCAAATTGCAGAACCACCAAACGCACCTGACGATTTGGACCTTTTGGCGTCTTTTCAAAAAATGAAAAAAGAAGAGGAAGAGCTGCTGGAACAAAAACAAGACTTATTAACAAAAGCGCAAGGTCTTCATAGCAAACTCACCGAGGAAATCGAGAAAAAGAAGACGGCAATTAAAGACTTAAAATCAGAAATCCCGGGTCTTCAAAATAAGTGCAAAGAACTCGCACAAGCACTAGGAATCCCGTCTACAAGTAGCTGATTGTAGGCGGGTTTTTTCAGCTTCAAAATATCAACTTATCTATCCAAACGCGTAATTTGAGTGACGGCATGAACAAAGAAAACGAAAGCATCTACTTGTTCATAATAGAAGAAGAATACAAAAGAAACAAAGCAAAACAAAATCCCAACGATGACCTCTTAAAAAAACCAGAGCCGCCCGCCTTAACCACACAAAATCATGAAGCCGTTATTCAAGAATTAGCAAAAATGCATCCAGACTACAAAGTAATCCAAGAACCTAAACCGCGTCGAACAGTTAAAAGACACAAACAAATAGAACCCCCGCAAATTGCAGGATTATCAAACGTACCTGAAGGTTTGGAACTTTTGGAATCTTTCCAAAAAATGGAAACAGAAGAACAGGAACTGCTCGAACAAAAACAAAACCTATTAACAACAATACAAAATCTCCACAACAAACTCATCGAAGAGATTGACAGGAAGAAAACAGCAATCAACAACTTACAAACGGAAATCCCTGAACTTCAAAACAAATGCAAAAAAATCGCAGAAGCACTCGGAATCCCCGTCTAAAATTAGCATGCTGCCAAAAATTTCTTTAAGTGTACCCAAGAATTCAACAGTTAAAAAATGGAGCGTTGAAACTAATTTCAGCATAGAGCATTATTGAAAGTGGAGAATGCGCGTCATTTTTATCTGAAGTAACATAACGTATTTGCTTGTGAGTTTTGGATGAAACATTTCATTTATCTGCAATTAACGGGATTGTAGCAGGCACGATTATTTCAATCGTTTCAGCGTCGCTTTTTTCCGTTTGTCTTTTTCTTTGCTCTTCCAAATCTCGCATTTGGTAATTTAGTAAAGAACACATGATTGCCATTTTGAAGCTTTGCCTTATTAGGTTTTATGAATCATTGATTCACTAAAAAAGATAAAAAGGATTTTTGGGGTGACATCTCCACGAGATAGAGGTTAATCCCACCCTACATTGTTAAAATAAAGTTAGAAAGCCTTTAAAAATACGGTAAAGTGTGAATAAACTGAAAATTAAACGGATAGCTTGAAAAACTTAGCTTTTCTTGGAGCCATGACGCACCTTAACTGCTACGCCTGTTTTAAAAGCAGTCATCTCTACGCTTGAAAGCAAAGCCCGCCCAACCGCCAAAACATTTCCTGCCTCATCCTTGACGATGACTTCATCTTTTGCGCGAATCTCATCGTCGACTTTGACCACGTGAACCGCAAAAACATCGCCGCCGTCAGCAATGAACTTTGAAACGTCGTTTTGCACTGTAACAAAACATTTGGCAAACGGTAAATTTTCAGCAATGAACTTGGCTGCTTTAATGCTCAACGAAAGCAAGCCGTCGGTGGGGCGCAATGTAGCTAATCTTTCGCCGTCTAAGTTAATGAAGCGTATTCTGCCTGTTCTTGGAGACAACTGTATTTCAATATTTTCTGGAAAAAGCTTTGTGCCTACGCCTTTTCTGAACTGGTAGTCAGCGATAGCCCTTACTTTGCCAAGTTCGTTCTCCACGTTTTCACCATCGATTTGTTTTTTGTTTTCGACAAGTATAAACATAACAAGATAATAAAGACAGTGAAAGGTGAAAGCTCACATTGAGATGTGAAGTCTGCGGACGCAAAATTCATGATGAACCGATAACGGCGGTAATTGAAGGAGCCAAACTAATCGTGTGCGTTGAATGCTCAAAACATGGTAAAATAATCCATGAAGAAGAGGTAGCTCTTCCCCAAAAAAACCTCAAAAAGCCGCAGGCTCCTGTTCCAATGGTTCAAAGAAAACCGATAGTTGCTAAAGTGGAAATCACTCAAGAACCTGCCGTGGACTATGCGAATAAAATAAGAGCGGCGCGGGAAAAATTAGGGCTCACCCATGAGGAACTGGGCAAAAAAATAAACGAGAAAGCCTCAGTTTTAAGGAACCTTGAAGTTGGCAAAATGACGCCGAACAACCAGCTTGCCGCAAAGCTTGAGCACATGTTAAAAATCAAGTTGCTTGTTCCCATATCAGAAGAAAAAGTCACTCAGATCCCTCAGTCCGCCAACCAAGAATTGACGTTGGGAGACCTTATCAAGTTAGACAAGAAAGGCGGGGAGGAAGCCACAGAACGAAAGCCGTCATAGTTCAGCGTAGGCTGAACCGTGAAGAGTCAAGTTTAGATGAACTTAAAAGATTGGCAGAATCAGCCGGGTACACTGTTGTAGCCACATTAGAACAAACCAGACCGCCTGATTCACGGTATCAAATAGGCGCTGGAAAAGTAGAAGAACTCGCTCGGCTAGTCGATGAAACTGGCGCTGAAAAAGTGATTTTTGACAACCAACTGAAAACTCGCCAAACATATAATCTGGCAAAAGCAACACATGTAGAAGTCATCGATCGATTTCAACTCATACTTGAAATCTTCACCAAAAGAGCCACAACCACAGAAGCCCAACTTCAGATTCAACTGGCAACTCTGCAGAACGAACTCAAGCATGCCAAGGAAAAAGTAAGATTAGCCAAAGGGAGCGAGCAGCCTGGCTTTATGGGTCTTGGTGCTTACGAAGCAGATGTTTACAGTGACGCTATAAAAAGGCAAGTTCAAACAATCCTGAAAAAGCTTACAAAAATTAGAGAGAAAAGGGTGCTTCATCGGGAGAGGCGAACGGAGCTTGGTTTCTTGACTGTTTCGCTTGCTGGATATACGAAGTCTGGAAAAAGCTCCTTGTTTAATGCTTTAACAGAAGAAACCACCAGAGTTGACAAAGCATTATTCACTACTCTTTCAACCACTACGCGGATGATAGAGTTTTCGAACCGTAGGTTTCTTTTAACAGACACCGTTGGCTTCATTGACCGTTTACCCATATCGTTGATTGAAGCGTTTCATTCCACTCTGGAAGAAACCATCTTTTCAGACCTAATCATACTGATGTTAGATTTAAGCGAGCCAATAGAAGCAATTGAAAAGAAAAACAACGTTTGCCAAGAAACAATCGACCGCCTTGGAGCATCAGGCATACCAACCATAACCGCTCTAAATAAGATTGACTTAATCAATGAGGCTGAAACAAACCAAAAACTCGAAGCCCTAAAAGATAAAATTAGGAATCCCATTCTCGTGTCAGCAAAGTGCAGAACAAACCTTGATTTACTGAGAAAGGAAATACTGAGGATTCTTGAAAATTACGTTCAAGCCCAGTTTTCGGTTCCGTTAACCACCCGGACCATGACGTTTATCTCTTGGGTTCATGAAAAAACAGCAATTCAAAAGCAAGATTTCACCAATGATTCAGTTCAAGTGGTCTTTGAAGCTACTCCTGAGTTAACTGAGCAAGTGAAAAGAAAAGTGGAAGAATTAAATGGAAAATTCACAACCAACCAAAAAACCAAATGACCAGCCCAAGATTGTGGTTTTAAGGTGGGGGCACAGACCACAGCGGGATGTACGGTTAACTACCCATGTCGCTTTAACCGCGAGGGCACTTTGCGCTTCAGGCTTCATCCTTTCGGACGTGGAAGACTCCAGTATAGAGCAAACAGTAAGGAAGATAACCACGCGTTGGGGTGGAACCTTCCAGTTTGAAATGGGCACACCCTGGAAAAAAGCTGTTAGCAATTGGAAGGCAAACGGCGGTATTGTTGTCCATTTAACTGCTTACGGCGAAAACATCCAAACAAGCGATGCCCTTAACAGAATTAAAAATTTAAACAAGGATATTTTACTTCTTGTTGGAAGCCAGAAAGTTCCAGGCGAATTCTACTCAAGCGAAGTATCAGATTTTAACGTGTCCATTGGGAATCAGCCCCATTCAGAATGCGCTGCGCTCGCCGTTTTTTTGGATCGTTTCTTTGCTGGTGAAGAGTTAGCTAAGGATTTCGGCGGGGCAAAGATGAGGATTGTGCCGTCTGCGAGGGGAAAGAAAATAAAAAGCGACACGGATCCCTAATTTGTTCTTTTTAATTTTCGAGTGATATTCCGATGTTTTTAGGCGAATGGAGGCTAATCATCCTTAGTCTGCCTTGCAGTCCCAAAACACAGCGGCGTTGCATTTACTCCATTCTGTTTCCTAAAATTAAATTATAGGAAATGCATAGTTAGGTAAGCTTTTGTTTCCAAGGTATTTCTTTTACGCTGTTTTTTCAACGACGTTTTATGTGGCGTTTCTGTTGGTGCTTATGCCTGGGCTTAACTTGTTTGCGCGGGAAAACTTGTTCATAATCTTGTTCGGTGGGGTGGTCTGTGCGATTTTCTGGTATGAAGCATACCGGATGTGGAATTTGCGTCCGTACTAACAGTTAGAACAAACTGTACTCAAGCGTAGCATAAAATAACGCAGTGGAGTCTAGACTGATTAGGTGAAAAGTGCATGGTTCAGAAAGAGGTCATGAAGAAAACAAAAACGTATGGTTTGATTGGATTACTCTTAGCTATACTGCTTGTAGCGATGATTTACGCGTATGGCAATACACAAAAGATTTCTACAAGTCCACAGCAGACTCAAGTTTCACCGTTTCGAGCACAAACTTCCATGAAGACTTTTACCTCTTATGATGAGCTTAAGGATTATCTTAACCAAAGCAGCAGCTCAAACCTTTACGGTAACAGTTTCGGTATTATTGGGACCTTTTCGGCGGTGCCTGAACCTGCGCCAGCGGTGGCAGAAGCTGCTCCGACTTCCTCGTCAACTGCGCAAGCCGCAACAAATGATTACTCAACCACGAACATCCAGGTTGCAGGAGTCGATGAAGCGGACATCGTGAAAACTGACGGTCAGTATCTCTATGTTATAGGCAACGATAGTCAGGTTGTTTACATTTTGGATGCTAGCTCGCAGGACCCACAAAATGCCAGAGTTCTCAGCGAAATAAATCTAAACAATAGTTATCTTTCAGGGATTTACCTGAGCTCGGACGGGAGCAAACTTGTTGTTCTCGGTAGCAACTCCGTATCCTTTGGCATTTATGGGGGGTTTTCTGGTTTGTATCCGCCTATTCTTGTCTTTCCTAGTTGGTCCACTAGTACGAACTTTGTTTACGTGTACGATGTTTCCAACAAGGCTGATCCTGTGCTGTCAAGGAACTTTACTATGAGCGGCGACTACGTTGACAGCCGCATGATAGGAAACTACGTTTACGATGTAATCTCTCAAAATGCTTATCTGCTGAACGGCACCGTTTTATTTCCTACGGTTTTCACTGGGCAACAAGCGTATAACATTGAGCCCACGAGCATCCAGTACTTTAACACTTCAGATCCAGCTTACATGTACACAACAATTGTTGCCTTAAACGTCCAAGACGCCTCACAGGAAGCTACGAGCACAACTATTCTCATGGGCAACGCAGGCTCAATATATGTTTCTCAAAGTAACATCTATTTAACTGACCAGATAAGCACCGGAACCTTCGCTCAACCGGACCTAGCCATCAACCCAACGCCGATTGTACAGCCTTTTTGGCAAGGAACCTCCATCTACCGAATCCAAATTTCAAATTCATCTTTGACGCTTGCAGCTGAAGGAAACGTCACTGGCACCGTCATGAACCAGTACTCGATGGATGAATACAACGGCTACTTCCGCATAGCTACAACTTCCTATGATTACAATTCAACCAGCTTGACGCAGACGCAGCAGAATAACGTGTATGTCCTGAACTCTGATCTTCAGGTCGTGGGAAAACTCGAGAACTTGGCCAGCGGTGAAACTCTGGATTCGGCCAGATTTATTGGTGATCGGTGCTACTTAGTGACTTTTAACCAGATTGATCCGCTTTTTGTTGTTGATTTGAGTCAACCTACTGACCCCGTGGTCCTGGGCAACTTGACGATTCCCGGATTTTCAGATTTTCTGCAGCCTTATGACGCAACACATCTGATAGGTATTGGACAAGATGTAAATGCCAGCATCGACGCAAACAAGGCGGAGATTCCAGGCGACGTGTATTATACTGCCGTTTTAGGCTTGAAAGTGTCCCTGTTCGACGTGAGTAACGTTTTCGACCCTAAGGAAATTTCGAGCATTGTCTTAGGTGATAGGGGCACGACTTCAGATGCTCTAACTGACCCTAAAGCTATCCTGTTTGATGCCTCCCGCAACCTCTTGGTTCTGCCGGTTGAATTGTATTTGTCAACCAACAGCACGTCAGCATCGTCGAGTGTTACAGGTACCGGAACGGCTGTTCCAGTTCCAGCGCCAATGCTTCCGGCGGATACTTCTAACCCAACGTTCGTATGGCAAGGCGTGTACATATTCAACGTTACCCTTGCAAATGGCATCACCGTTGAAGGTAACGTAACACAGTTGGACAATGCTTCAGCATATCTGGCGAATCCGTCCCTTGCGATAACGAGCTCTTACCCGTGGAATGACAGCCAATACTTCATTACCCGCTCACTGTACATCGGCAATGTCCTATATACTGTCAGCCAGAGCAGAGTGCAACTAAACAGTCTTACCAATTTTGCGCTTCTAGCCAAAGTAGAACTCAATTAGTTGTCGTCAACTTCCTTCCTTTTTTATATTCGTCACGCGGCGATTATGCTGTTATCTTCGTTCATAAGCTCTTGTTTCTGCACTTAGCTGCACTTAGATGCCTCGAATTGAGCGAATTTTAGAAAAGTGACGATCGTGGATTTGAGATTTCACTAATTCGGCTTAACACTGAAATCACTTTTTCAATGAACATTTGAAGTCTGGTCAAGCAAAGGGATTATACGGGCACTAGTGGTAATGATGTATGGTGTTTCCATTTGAAAGTTGCCATTGACAAGCAAGGACGTATTGTCATTCCGAAAGAAATCAGGGAGAAATATGGTCTTTCAGAGGAGGGTAAACTGGAGTTGGTGGCACGAGAAGACGCTATCGAGCTGATTCCGCTGGCTAAAGAAGACGATTTGGCAATTCGTTCTCTAAGAGAGTCATGCAAAACGGGCAACCAAGAGGCACGCGATAGGGCTTTCTCACGAGAGACGGCTTGGAAACGATGAGATTAATCGACGCGGGCATCCTTTCCTACGCTCTTTTCCAGAAACATGATGCTCACCCATACTGTTGGCCGCTGCTTCAGAATGCAGTTTACGGAAAAATGAGCGCTTTCATGTTTAAAATTCATGCGAACAGCCATTTATTCCATGTCTAAAAACTTTCTGCATTTCGACTCCTTTGGCTAGTGTTTTCAAAGAAGCTTTGAGAAGTCATCATATACTCTTTTTCTATGTCCCACAAAAAGCACAATTACTTGATTCTGCTCAGGGTTTATTTCGTATACAGCGCGGTAGTCACCTGACCTTGTGCTCCAAAAGTCTGAAGGATGCAACGGTTTTCCTGCTTTCCAAGGGTCCACAGCAAGCTCCTCAAGCGCCTTTTTCACTCTCGCCTTGTTTACGTTATCGAGTTTTCTCAAATCTCTAGCAGCATTTGGGTGCAACAAAACCTTGAAAACCAAAAAAGCCTAAGCTTCCTCTAAGGGGATCAGCTTTTCAGGCTTCTTTTTAGCTTCTTGGCTACGCTTATGGAGAAGATCGTAGAACTTGCGAGTTTTCTCACGTTCCTCATATAGGCTAATTATGGTTTTTATTGCATCACTGCGGCTTTTGAATTTGCCCTCAGAAACCCAGCAATCAATTTCAGCAATCATTTTCTCAGGTAATCGCAACTGAACTTGAGCCATCAAAGGTCACTGTAAACAACAGTGTTTACAAACCAATTAAAAGGTTTTGCAGTATTTAGGCAAAACTGCGCCGCTGCTGAAACTGTGACGTTTAGGTCGCAGTGAATTTTAAGGGCTTTCAATGAGTTTTTGTGCTGCATTGGCTGTTTTCATATTTAGCTTGAGATAAATCTTGATTTTTCCGCCCGATTCGCCAGCTTTTCAAGCAACATCCAAAAAACACGCTCAAACACAAAACCCCATGACGAAATGAGAGAAAACGGCCAAACGTTCAGGCTCAGCCCCCGTTTTGAAGGGCACCGCTGCCAGCGCCCAAAGAAAAAGTCACACCCCACAAGATTCAAACCCCAAACCAAAAAAGCAACCCAAAGCAATCCCTTCCAAAAACCGCTGATCTATAGACCTACCCTACTATTAGTGCAAAAATCTTGCCACAAAAAGCCCCATCTAAAGTCGCAACTTTCACCAAAACAAAAGTCGCAACTTAAAAATCTTAAAAATATCCGAAAAAACCAAACCCAAAAACAGCCAACACCAAACAAAACCGAAACTTCACGGAGAATTTTACTTGAAAAAGTAAGAAGAGTTTTATTACAGCATGCTCCAATATTAGGGTATTAAAGGAACATTAAACCATGTTATCGACTATTGATGATGCAACCTTAATCAAAGTAGCCATGGCGTTAGGCGACGAAGAAGCCGTCAGACTAATTGAATTCCTAAAAGGCTTAGAGGAAATAACGGACGACGAAATAGCCAACAAAACAGGCATCCGCCTAAACTCAGTCCGCAAAATCCTCTACAAACTCTACGACCATTCGCTCGTAAGCCTCAGAAGGACAAGGGATCCAAAAACAGGCTGGTTCATCTTCCACTGGAAACTTCAACCAGACCAGCTGGAAGGGTTCATCTTAAGCCAAAAACGCCGAGTTCTTGAAAAGTTAAATGTCAGGTTAGAATACGAGAAGAACCATGACTTCTACTACTGCGGCAGCCAAGAATGCAAACGAGTGCCTTTTGAAGAGGCTGTTGAACTAGTCTTCCACTGTTCCACCTGCAGCAAACCACTGGTGCATTTTGCAAACGGAAAAATGATAAGTAAATTATCCGAGAAAGTTGATTTGTTAAGGAAGGAACTCGGTGAGTAAAGAGCTTCCTTCAAGGGAGCAAGCAATCGAGCTTCTACACAAATACAATTGCCCACCTAAAGTCATTAATCACTGTGAAGCGGTCGCAAAACTTGCTTTAGAAATCGCGGGTAAACTTGAAAAGAAAGGTATAAAAGTCGACTTAAAACTCGTTGAAGCCAGCGCTCTTTTACATGATGTTGGCCGTTCAAAAAGCCACGCTGTTGACCATGGTGTTGTCGGGGCTAAGATAGCTGAATCAGAGGGTCTGCCAGAAGCGTTAGTTAGGATAATTAGGAGGCATGTGGGCGGCGGAATCACGGCTCAAGAAGCTGAGAAATTTGGTTGGCCAAAAGATGTTTATGAACCAGTCACTTTGGAGGAGAAAATTGTTTCCTACGCCGACAAGCTAATTGACAACTCAAAAAGAGTCCCGATTGACTTGGAAATTGAACGGCTTCAAGCCGAGCATAAGGATGCTGCAGAAAGAGTTAGAAAGCTCCATGAAGAAATGACGCGTTTACTGGGCGATTAAAAATGGCAACCTTAACATTGCTAGTTAAAGCTTCTAATGCTGGGCAACTAAAAAAGATAGATGACCTATTGAAATCTGAGTTTGAGAACTTGGATTTAGACGTAAAAGTTTTAGGCAATTCCGTTAACAGGTGGGTTCAAGTTTCTCTTTCAGGAGAAGACGAAGCTATAGCTACAAGCTACATCAACAAGAGCATAGGCACCTGCCCCATAAACATAAAAAACGTAGACAAATTTTCGGTTTTAAAGGGATACATCTCCAAAGTTGACCCTGACAAACAAGAATTAAAGGTGGATGTAGGTATTTTTGAGCCAAAGACGATCCAAGTAACCGTTCCTCTAGCTTATTTGCAAGCCCAACTTGCGGATGGCAGAAAAATTGATTTAAAGAAAATCTCAGAAGCCTACGGATTCCATGCGAATTTGCCGTTAAGTATCAAAGCAATCTGCTTAAACGGTGAGGAAGACAAGCTGTTGCAAGCGGAATTATCAATGGCTCAAATCGAAAAAATCCGTTTATGGCAGCAGTCTCTTCTGGACAGGCTAATCGTTTTAGGTTCATCTACCGGCGAGATTGAGAAGGTGCTTGAACGGACCAGACTAAACAGGGATATTATCGGCACAGAGGCGTTAGGATTGTTTGAGCACGCTCTAACCTGCAAACTTGGAACTGACGCGGCTGGTTTGATTCCGAAAATCGGCAGGTACATGAAAAATTCAACGTTCGTTATTTTTAGTCCTAAGAAAGTGAGGGAACTTATCGGTGGGTCGGCATTAAACTTATAAATAGTTACATATTAGTTATAACAATTTGTTATCCGAATAAGGATAATACGGGAAGAGGGGGAGAAGTTCACATGAGTCAAGGCGACGATAGAGAGAGAAAAAAATACAGGATTGATATAGGAGCTTATGGCAGCATAGGAATTGAAGCGCCCACCAAGGAAGAGTGTTTGGAACTGTTCAAGGAAGTCACTAGAACTAGACGTGACTCAAAGATAGACGAAGCAATAAGATAACTTACACTAAATCAATCCTACCTTTCTTTATTATTTGTCAATACTATAGGCAAAATTATGGCTTCCATATGTATAATTTTAAAGCACATCGTGCTCTTCTTTGCAATGCCGCTTGTAATCCTCTTTGTTATCGTATACCGCTTGGTCCAAAGGGCACCTAAACTTGTTATCTTTAGTCATTTCAGGCTCTGGCACAGTTATGTTCGATTCTCTTCTTCTAGAACGCTTTTCAGGCAAATAATCACCTCCAATTAAAAAATTAGCCTTTAAAACAAGCTTCGCACACAAATTATTAAGATTTTCTGACTACGCCTAACCAACAATTAATCAAAATCGACTTATGAACAGAACTAGTTTGCAGAAATCCTGAGACTAATAATTGAGAATTAGCGAGTATGCATATTTATGCGGTTCACTTGTCGGACTTCAGGCTATTGAATTTTTTCAATGCGGCTTCAAGCTGATCTAAACTTTTCAAAATCATGTCTGAATACGCAATAATCCAGGGGCTCAAGCACTCCATTTCCGACACCACTATGATTTTCTTGCCCTTATTTTTGGCGTAAAACAGCTCCATACATGCTCCTGCCGAGAGTTTGGGCAAATAAACAACCATGATGTCGCATCTGTCAGCGTCATCTAAATCTCGCTGAATAAAATCAAACGTGGGAACTTTATCCCACCAGCACCTCTCGTCTCCTTTGTAGAGGATTTTTTCTCGAAGCCAGGGGTTAATGACGTCGAATCCCATCCTGACAAGAATATCCGTAATTTTTTCTCGATACTCTTGGTTGTTTTCCATGCCTAGAATAGGGCCAGATATGAACACTTTCTTCTTCATGCCTGCCAAACCAACTATAGCAATTCAGTCTTTCGTAATTATATTTTGTGTGTGCGTTCACTTGTTAAAATGAGCGCTCTCCCCTATTTTTGAAAATCTGTTTTGGGTTGTTTTTTGGTTTAGAGCTTGAATTGGTTGCAGGTTGAGGCTAAAAAAGGTAAAAAAAGGTGCAAAAAGATAGGAAAAGGTGGAAAAAATCTCTTGCATACAAATCCGCAACGTTCAAAGCTAAAAGCTCACAGAAAAAACAAATTGAGCCTGAATACAGCATCCCGAATCATAGTTTTGTAACTATCTTTTTGAGATAAAAACTCCAAGAATTGTCAGAATAAAACCTAAAATAATGAAACCGACTGAAGCATATACTTTTTGAATTTGAATTGGCGTGGTGCCTGGATGCAGAGATGGATTAAAAACCGCAAAGATCAGAAACAGAATAAAACCTATTATGGCTAAAATCACTCCTATAGAAGTCACCAGCATTCCAATATCTGGGTTATCTGAATCAACCATTTCTGCCACCAAGAACTCTATTATGTATGTGCGTAAGTTATATTTTATATGTTATTTCTGGTTTGTCCGACTGAGACAGTGACAGAGACGGCACAGGTAATTGACTGATTACACGCAGGCGAAGGGGATACGGTTTGTATGTATGCGGGTGCGTGAAAGAGAAAAAAATAAAAATTTAACTCCAAACCCAAAACCATTATTAGTTTATTCGCATTGACTCAAAAGGTGCGTTGAGAAGAGTTAAAAAATGACTAAACGAACGACTCAAAAGAAAGCTGTCAGCGAAAAAGTGATGACCCTTCTTGGAATCATGGTATTGCAGGGCTATTCTTCTTGCTTTCGGGGTGTACTCGATATTTGAGGTATCCAAACTTCTAGGCTTAACCTTAGTGGTTCTAGGTGTGTTGGTATACATTATATTTTTAATCATAGAACGAAAGTTGAAGCTTCCCACAGGTTCAGCTTGATGACAGTAGTACTTCTACGGGCTTTTGGCACAAATGATCAGTTTTCCAGTTTATTAAGGGTCTTAGCTTTTGCTTTCTTGCTTTTTCTTGATACAAGTAAAATTGCAACGATTGCCACAATGGCTAAGGCAACTGCTATTCCATAGATTGCTGGTGATAATGCAAACGTTGCCGAGATGGTGTAGGCAGCCTGGACATTGTTGAAGGTGTAGGAGCTGACAGCGCCAACTGAACTTCCATTCACTCTAACATCAACTATGTAATAACCAGTATTCGCCGTTATATTGAAAGTTTGATTGCCACCATAGTTAACGCTAATAGTTTCACTTGGGCTGATAGAACCGTCAGCTCCAGCAGAAGCAGTAATATTGAACGTGTCAACCGCAAAGCTCGCAGTAATCGTGTGAGTTGCCTGAACGTTGGTGAAGCTAACCGTTTGACCCGAAGATGAAGTAACCGCCACCGAAGAACCATCAACAGTTATGCTCTTAATGTGGTAGCCAGTGTTTGGCGTAATGGTGAAGCTCGGAGTAGCGCCATAATCGACAGCGCTCGTGCTAGGAGCAATAACCCCGTTGGTAGTCTGCGTAACAGTAATTGTGTAGGTGTTAATCGCGAAAGTCGCGGTCAAAGAGCTGTCGGCTGAGACCGCACTAAATTGATAAGTCTGGCCGGAAGGCGAAGTAACAGTTACCGACGCGCCATTAGCAGTTATATTTGCAATGTGGTAACCAGCATTCGGAGTAATAGTGAAAGTCTGACTGCCGCCATAATTGAAAGAAACACTTCCACTCGGACTGATAACGCCGTTAGCGCCAGCGGAAGCAGTAACAGTCAACATTTCATTCGCGCTTGTCACTGAAATTGTATGGTTTGCTTGGACATTGCTGAAGGTGTAGCTGCCTGTTATTGGAACAGAAGAACCATCAACAAGAACACTATTTATGATGTAGCCACTTTTTGCTGAATACGTGAATGTCTGCGAAAAATTTGGGTTTACCACTACATTGCCTGAAGGACTGATAATTGAATTAGAATCAGCAGAAGAAGTTATGTAATATGAAGAGAGGGGTGTCTGCATCGTATTGTACACGTACTGCCTGTTTGACGGCAGCTCAGATAGGAAAGTAATACTCAATATAGTGTTCCAATCAGGCGAGAATTGCACGGTGTAAATTCCAGGCGTAGTGAAAGTGCCAGGCACCGTCTGATTGAATTGAAAATTCAAAGTTCCTGCCGCAGCTAAAGATACTGTAACGACATCAGTAGTCAGGTTTATGTTGAACAGGTCAGGATCGAGCATGTTGTAAACGTACTCGTACAAATTTTCTTCTATAGGCATAGCCAGAACAGCGGTTTGCGGAACAATCCCAAGCATAAATAGCAAATCGGCTCCTGTAGCCGTAGCGTCGTTGCTTACTCCAGAATCAGAATGGTCCTGGAATTTAGGAAAATTAGAACCGCAAAGAGAGCTTTGAAGAAGCTGCGTCCATGCTGGAGTCGCTGTTCCTCCTGCTCCCGTTAGCATATCCTGTACATCAGTTTGGTATGTGCTGTTTAATTCTCCATAGCTTCCAAATATCGCTGCCCAAGCCATAACCGTGTTTTCAAGTCGTAACTGGTCATTTTGACCTAAACCCATGTGGCAAACTACACCGTCCAACCATTGCGGACTGAGCAATTGTTCTGCAAGAAACCTATTTTCAATATCAGTCAGTAAGTGTTGAGTGTCGGGCAATGAACTGTCAACATGCCACAGCTTCAGCGCTATCTGCAGGAAACCTCCTGCTTCACATTCGTAACCTGCCCAATTTAAGGCGTAGTTGTAATTTGTTCCGGATGCAGACCAGAGGTTGTTGTTTGTCCAAAGCCAGGTTGTTAATGCATCGTTAAGTGCTGTGGTTATTCCCAAGCTATAGAAGCCTAAGAAGCAGTCGATAGTTTCTCCGCATTCATCGTAATATCTCGGGCCATAGCTTATCGTGTAAGGAGTTCCATCCTGGTCTATCCACAGAAGTGCTGGATACGTGCTGGCTGTCACGGCAGCTTTAAAGCTGTCATACGCCTGCGTCAAATTCCACTTAGATAATTCATAGTTGTATTGAATTGCGTAGCCATACGCAAGTATCAGGTATCTGTCGTAAACAAGGAAGGCCTCCGAAGAACCATCGTTATAGCAGTATGGTAAGCCGTCGTTCATCATCGCTTGGCTGTTTAAAGCCCATTTTATCGTTGTTTCATTTGTGTACCCAAGTTTTGCAAGGATAGGAGTCCAGTACAGTACCTCTGACGCGATTTGCAAACTCTGACAATCACTACCAGAAAAAGACTCTGTTGGCAAAGCATTGTAAGCATTTATTAATTGTTGCAGAGTTGTTTCTCCTACAATCATGCCTTGATAAATAGCGTCTATGTTGCTGGTGTAATTAACCGCGCTAACAACCGATTCCAAGTTGCCTATCAGCGAAGTCGAGACTCCAGTCGCATGAACCGAAGGAACATAGAATAACCCCGCAACAATTGAGGAACCGAGCAAAATAAGCAGGAAAAGAGTGGTGAATTTTTTTCCGCTAATTTCCTTCAATTTTTATTACCTCAATGATGCAGTCAAGCTTACCAAGAAAGAGAACGTTCCCTTCCTGTTCTCATCTGAATGGTGATTAGGCTACATAAAGTATTGTTATAAATTTTTGGCGCATTATTGAGCATTTAAGTCGACTTAGAACGCATTCTCAACTATGGAACTACGTTTCTTGTTCTCCATCTTCTATTGCACGCATTTGGATAACTATGACGGCGTAACAAATTGGAACTCAGACCGTGCAGGGGATGAGTCTAAGATAGCCGAGCCGAATTTGAACCCAAATGAGAGACAGCATGATAAAAGAAACTAGGCGAAAAAAGCACCTTAAGGCTTGTCCATCGGCGCCCCAAGACGGAATCACATTTCTAAGGCAGGCAAGACAGTTCATTAGGCAAAATTGGGAGAAGAAAACCAAGTGTGAAGTGTTACCATTCAGCTCGTTTGCTGGCTAATTCCTTTTTCATTGTTTTCCTCGATTTCACGGTAAATGTTTTTGTTAGACTCAGAAATCACAGCTGCAACCATTTCAAAAAAAGAGAGTTTCACCAAACCATCATTTTTGCATACCAAAAAATAATATTCAAAGTCTTTTGTTCTCTCATCAATTGTACCTACACAGTTACATCGAGGACATATTGCATATTTCCGATGGCTCGTTTTTTCAGTCAAACATACCGCTCCCAAGTAAATCCCGTTGTTTTGAATATTTCTGTTTTATGAATCGATGATATACAAAACCACAGTTAATGAAAATAGGTTTCACACGATCTTACAGGAATGAGTTTAGGATGGGCCAAGCCGAACTTGAACCCAAAACGGTTCAAGCCGCATAGATTATTGGGTATATTTCTTTAGTGATGTATTCGATGTATTTGTTTTTGTCTGTGGTGTTGAATATGGTGACTGATGCTTCTCGTGTGATGCCGACGACATACCCAGTTTCTTTGGATCTGGCAACGATGTACCAGAGGTTGCCATGTTTGGAGTAGTCGTCGAAAAGTTGGGTGTTTGAAAGGTCGGGTCCGTACAGCGACAGTTTATCCACGTTGGGTATGTCTACATCATCGAAGAAGGTTATCTTTGTGTCTTCGGGGTTCTTGAGGTGGAACTCTTTTAGGGTTTCAGGCTTGATTCTGGCTTCAACTATGATGCCGACTTTTTCAAAGAGGGCTTCGCTGAGTTTGTTGGCTACGAAGTTGGCGATGCGTTTCTTCTCTACCACTATTAGAAATGTTGTGTCTTGAATTTTGGAGAAGCTGAACATGGCTTCGACAGTTCGGGGCAAGGGTGCGCTTTTGCCGCGGTGAAAAATATGCGTAACGTAGTCATTAGAGTAGACGCCGCTGAGCATGTTCGCTTTCTGCTGGAGACCCACCACTTCATTGATGAGCGTAAAATTATAGTCGCCTTCCTCATATGGCGTTTCAACGTGGTAACCGTTAAGTTTTGAGGCAATATCAGTTATTAACATGGGTTGAGAGAGCCTAAAAATTTTTCCAGCAACAACCATAACCGTTTCACCCGCGACTATAATGGTAACTGCGGACGCTTAAATATTGTTTCGGCTTTAGCTCTATTGAGAGTGGGCCGAGCCGGACTTGAACCGGCGACCTTTGGCTCGTAAAGCCAACGTCCTAACCAAGCTAGACGACCGGCCCGCACATTTTGGTTATCTGAAGCTTGATTTAAGCTGTTTGGATTAAGGATTGCATTTGGTTGATATTAGAATTTTGTTCCTCCTGCTCTGACTTAGGGCTTATTTATATATTAAACCAGCCTAATTTTTTGTAGGTGAATAATCTTGGTTTCCGAAAAGCTTTTAGAATTTTTAAACAAAGGAATAGCCCGTGAACTCCAAGTCAGCATACAATACATGTGGCAACACGTTCAGGTTACAGGCATGGATGGCGCCGTCGTGGAAGACATTTTCCGCAAGATAGCCATCATGGAAATGAAGCATGCCGAACGCCTCGCAGAACGCCTAGACTACCTAGACGGCGTACCCACAACTAAACCTGACCCGATTTTCGTCGGAGGCAGCCTCATCGAAATGCTCAAACAAGACGAGCAGGACGAAGAAGAATCCATCAACCTCTACAAAGAGGCAATTCAGGTTGCGGCGGAAGACGGCGACTATACTACAAGGCGAATGCTGGAGGAAATTCTTGCTGAAGAAGAAACCCACATTAACACTTTCGGCAAACTCCTCGTCGGCATGACTGAACCATTCACCCAGCCAGAAACCTCTCAAATAGAATAACCAACAAAAGAAAGACAGAAAAAGACTATTGCTTTATAGGATTTTTAACTTAGAGAAAAGAAAAGAAAAAAAATGTCGGTCTACCGCAGTTTCATCAGAACCATTTCTGCCGCTAGAACCATCGGCTCCCACGTTTCACATAGTGGCGGCGCGTAGGCGGTGTCTGCTTTGGCGAGTTCGCGTACGGTCATTTGCTTTTGGATGGCGAAGCTGAGGCAGTTTATGCGTTGGGTAACTTCTTCTCCGCCTACTACTTGACCACCCACGATGCGTTGGGATTCTTTCTCGACGATGAGTTTGATTTTGATGGGTTTGGCGCCTGGGAAATAATCTGCTTTGGTCTTGCTGGTTATGGCTCCAGTTACTACTTCGATGCGGTTGCGTGCAGCGGCTGCTTCAGTTAATCCTGTGTTGCCTGCTTCAATCTCGAACAACCGTGTTACAGCCGAAGCCAAAACGCCTGTGAACTGCGAGTAATCGCCTCCAGCGTTTGTTCCAGCAACTTTGCCTTGGCGAACGGCGATGGTGCCCAATTGCGCACACATAGGTCGGTGGGTGACGATGTTTGGTGCTTCGGCGCAATCGCCAACGGCGTAAACGTCTCTTACATCGGTTTCCATGCGTGAATTCGTTTTTATAGCGCGTGTCTCACCTAAAGGAATTCCTGCGTCGACTGCGAGTTTCGTGTTGGCTCGTACGCCAAAAGCGCTGATGAAAATGTCTGCTTCGATTTTTTCTCCGCCAGCTATAACCGCGGTAACTTTGTCTTCCCCGAGGAATTCTTCGACGCCTTTGCTGATGAGGATACGCATGCCCTTCTCCTCCAAATGATCCTGAACCAGCTTTGCCATGTCCGCGTCAAGCAACTGAGGCAGAATCTGCGGCAGCATCTCTACGACGGTAACTTTCAAACCTTTTTCCATCAAGCCAACGCCCACTTCCAAACCGATCAAGCCCGCACCCATAATAACGGCTGATTTAGCGCCAGCTTTAACTGCCGCATCAATCTTCTCGCCGTCTTCTATACCGCGGAGGCTTAGGATTCCAGGTTTTTCTCTGCCCTTAATCGGCGGCATAAACGAGTCAGCGCCAGTAGCAATTACCAAGCTATCGTACGGCAGCACTTCAGTGGCTCCTGCCTTGTCAACCACAGTGACAGTTTTTTCTTTAGTGTTGATCGCAGTGGCTTTTGTTTCGTTACGCAAATTCAGCTTTAACATTTGAAAATATGCTGGTGGGTAAACAATCAAATCGTAAAAACTTTGAATTTGCCCGCCGATAACAAAGGGTAAACCGCAACGTGAGTAACCAGCATTCTTCTCCTGAGTAATCAACGTGATTTCGGCTGTTCGGTCTTTTTTGCGTGCAGCCGAGGCTGCTTCAACGCCTGCCGCGTTAGCCCCAATGACAATGATGCGCCTAGCCATCCAACTCTGCCTTCTGCCTATTTGGATTGGGCTTGAGCATTATGCCATTCAACTGCTTTGTTGAAGTCCATAAGGTTAGCAAGCTCAGCCTGTAAGTTTGAAGCTTTAACAACGATTAACCAGCCTTTCACGTATGGGTCCTCGTTTAATGTTTCAGGTTTCGATTGGACTTCATCGTTAACTTCCTCGATTGTCCCGCTTACGGCTGCAACCAAGTCTGATACCGCCTTAACAGACTCCAATGTTCCATAGGGTTCACCTTGCTTCACTACTGTTCCAACGCTGGGCAATTCGGCGTAAACGATTTCTCTTAGTGACTTCTGCGCGTAGTCAGTGATGCCCATTCGAACTTTTTCTCCTTCTATTTTTATCCATTCAAAATCTTTAGAATAATAGAGATCTTCAGGTACTTCGTATGCTCCAACTTTAACCATGCATTTAACCTTCTTGAATTTCGTTAAGTATGCAGTCTAGCTTCAACCTTAAAAGGTTTCACAAAAAAGTTGGATTGGCGTGGTTTCTGGTTGGTTTTTTCTTGAGGTTTTTGGTTAAAAATTTAAGTTGCGATTTTTGTGTGGTGGAAAGTTGCGACTTTCTATGTTGCGGCATGTTTGCGATATTGTCGCTGTGTCGTGTGGGCTGGTCGGTTGTTGGCTGGGTGCGTTTTTTGGCTGATGTGTTTAGCGTTCTCGTTTGCCCGCTATCCAATCTTCCGTCCACTGCCGCGCCTGCGGGTCAGGCACCTGCACCGGCGGATGCTTAAACGCGTACGAGGGCATGCTGATTAAGGTTCCCGAGATTTTGCGGTCCAGCGCGATTTTGGCGGCGCGGATCAAGTCGATGACGACGCCGGCGCTGTTGGGTGAGTCTTCTACTTCGAGTTTTGCGCTGATGTTGATGGGTCGGTCGCCGAACGCGCGGGTTTTGATTGATAGATAGCATATTTTCTTGTTTTTTAGGAACGGTACATAGTCTGATGGCCCGATTCTTGTTGGCAGATTGTAGGGGACAAGGCTGGTGACGGCTTCGGTTTTGCTGATGCGCTTGCTGGTTAAGCGGTTCTCCACGGTCATGTTTTGGAAGTCTGTGTCTCCGCCAAGGTTCAACTGATATGTTTCATCTATAATGGCGCCGCGGTCAAGGCAAAGCCTGATGAGTGTGCGGTGAAGAATAGTGGCGCCCACCTGACTTTTAATGTCGTCACCCAACACGGGCAACCCAGCCGCTTCAAACTTCTTGGGCCACTCGCCCGATTTGTCTGAGCCGATGAATTCAGGCATACAATTAACAAAGGCGCATCCCGCGTCGATGGCGCACTGCGCATAAAACCGCACAGCATCGTGGCTGCCGACAGGCAGATAGTTGACGAGAACCTGGGTTTTGGCGTCTTTGAGTGTTTTGATGATGCTTTCTTTGGCGGTTTTGGAGTCGTCGTATACGTTGAAGGTTTCGCGCATATGGGGCGCAGCACCGTCAAGGATGATGCCGGGGGAAACTTTGACGCCTAGGTTTGGGACGTCGCTGAATTTTTCGCAGCAGTTTGGTTTGACCCAGATGGCTTCGGAGAGGTCTTTGCCGATTTTGTCCTTGTTAACTTCAAAGGCAGCGACAAAGTGTATATCCCTGATGTGGTATCCGCCATAGTTTACATGCATTAGCCCAGGGACAGTGGTGTCTTCTTTAGCGTCTTTATAGTATTGGGTTCCCTGAATCAGGGCTGATGCGCTGTTGCCAACGCCTACAAGTGCTACACGTATTTCAGGCATGAAACGATAACCATCCAAGATTACATTGTTAGAGAAGGCTTAATGTTCGTCTACTCTATAACTTTTTCCTAACATAGTGAAAAAAATAAAAGCTACGACATTTGCGGATTGAAAAGTTGCAACTTACTAAGTCTCCCAAAAATGCTTACAAAAATAAATCCGCCAATTGACCTAGCAAACATGCAAAAATTCGCTCGCCAAATAGTAAAACTTGCATGGATTACCGCAAGCTTTTTGAATCTAGCTTGTTAAACTTTCGTTTCTGAGGGTAACATGCAAATAAGCTCTAAGCAGCAACGAGGGATTGCTATAGATTCAGGATCATTTTCGGAAGTTTACGAATTCAGCGGTAATGATGTTCTTCGTAAAGTTGTTATGCCAGATAGAAATGTTATAACCAGATTGTCTATTGATTCTAGAATTCCAGAAGGAGAAGATGCGCGCTCAGCTTTTGATTATTCTTACTTACGGCTTAAGAATAAGCCTGAGGTCAGCGCATTATCCCCAATTTATGCTGTTGATTTATTCAGCGGATGTGGTTGTCTAACTTTAGGGGCACTAGAAGCATGCAGAGCAATAGGCCAAGGATTTGTACCCTTATTAGCTATTGACAAAGACAAAGACGCCATGGAAGTTTACAAAGAGAATTTTTCTCCCCTCAAAACCTTTACGGGGGACATATCAACCTTAGTCAACGGCATACTTGGCTCGGAGCCGACATTTAATGAAAAGCTCCTTAAACAGGAATATCTCGACAATAAAACGCCTTTTTTGTTGCTAGCTGGGCCTCCTTGCCAAGGTTACTCCAGCTTAAACAATTTCCACAGACAAAGTGACGACCGCAATATACTTTACGAACGCGTTGCTCGATTTATTGAGTTAACATCACCTGAAAATGTTTTAATTGAAAATGTGCCGACCGTCATTTACAGCAAAGATAAAGTCGTTCAAAGAACAATTCAACTCCTTAGTGAGAAACATTACTTTTTGGATAGTGGTGTCGTTAATCTTGCCGATATAGGCGTGCCTCAAGTAAGAAAGAGGCATGTACTGTTAGCTTCTAAGAGAAAAAGAGTTTCAATCGTAAATACTATTAACAGTCACCATGTCATGAGCAAGCGAAGTTTCAAGTGGGCTGCAGTAGATTTGGAAAATGAACTCCCAATGGGTATTTTAAATTCGCCTACAAAGCACTCGCCGGATAATATTAAGCGTATGACCTATTTGCATGAAAATGATGTTTACATATTACCCAATGATATGCGTCCAAAATGTCACCAAAAGCCTCACGGGTACAAGTCCATGTATGGCAGAATAAAAATGGATATTCCCACTCAGACTATCACAAGCGGTTTCACTTCTCCGGGTCAAGGACGTTTCACTCATCCCACAAAAATAAGAACTATTACTCCCCATGAAGCGGCAAGATTACAATTAATACCTGATTTTTTTAACTTTAGTAAAGCAAGCTCAAGAAGATCGTTAAGCTTAATGATAGGAAATTCGGTTCCAATGAAATTATCATATATTCTGTGCCTTGAATCGCTTATATAGTTACGATGGGTTAGTTACTTATACCTCGAACGAGATATTAAAAATGGGACTGTTACATTGCCAAAGGTTAATTTCAGCATTGACTCAGCGCTTTTGAAAGAACTAGGCGAGCGACTTGTTGGCAAGCCATACATAGCCCTAGCTGAATTGGTGAAAAACGGTTATGATGCCGACGGCAATAAGGTTACTATTGACATAAACCCAGTGAAAGATCAAATCGTAGTTATTGATGATGGCCAAGGAATGACTGAAGATGAATTCATAGCTTTTTGGATGCGTATAGGATCTACCCATAAGGAAAAACAAAGAGTATCTAGAAAATTTAAAAGGGCGATGACTGGATCAAAAGGCGTCGGTAGGTTAGCGGTTCAATTTCTGGCTCGAAATCTTATCATTATGACGACTTCTGAAAATAACTTAAATCAGCAACTTGTTGCAACCGTAGCATGGGAAAAAGCTGTCAACGCGGGAAACTTGAACGATGCAGAAGTCGATTATGAAGTAAAAAAATCTGCGGACGGTTTTAAGAAAGGAACAACTATTGTGTTGAGTTCTCTTAAACACGATTGGACTTTACCCGAAGTACAGGGTCTAGCAAGTGAATTGTGGTGGTTACAACCCCCTTTTCGTGACACTACTTTTAATATTTCCGAATCATCGCAAGATTTTTTTATAGATTTTAATTCACCATACCCCAGTTTTGTAAAAATTTTTAACGAAGGAATGCAAGCGATTCTAAATCTGTGGGTGGCACGTATTGTCGGAGCTAACGTACAAGGTAAAGTATCTTTGTCGCTGGAATACAACGGAGAGGCACCTACAAACTATGAATTCTCAATTGACCACTGCAAACTCGTCGGCGGGGATTGGGAAATAAGAATATACAACTTGGTTAACAGGCAACCTAACCGAATTAAAGTTGATCAAGCTAGAGAATACTTTGACGAATATGGTGGTGTCCATGTTTATGACAATGGTTTCCATCTTCCTTATTATGGAAATCAGCAAAATGATTGGCTTAAGGTAGAGATGGATCATTCGCACAGATTATCGTTATCGCAGCTTCTGCCCAAGGAATTACAAGTATCCCAAGGAATGACATTTTTACCGACTCTGTCCAGAATCTTTGGAGTAGTGAACGTCAACACATCCGAAGAAAAAGATTTGAAGATACTCATAACCAGGGATAGGCTGCAAGAGTCAGAGGCATTCAAAAGCCTAAAAGACATGGTAAGATGGGGATTGGATTTATATGCAATGGAAGAGAAGAAAAGAAGTTCCAAATTATATGAGCTAAATGAAATAGTGGAACTTCCAAAAGTAGCGACCGTCCAAGACATTTTTAGAAAGTACGAGAAAGACATTCCGCAACCCGTTTATTCAAGTTTAAAAACTGAAGTTGAGCAGGCAACTCAAACTTTTGAGACTCAAGCGGAGAGAATTGCCGAACAGGTAAGCTTGGTTGGTCCATTAGCGACGGCAGGAATATCATCGCTTGCCTCGCAACACGAATTGAGACTTCAATTTAATTCAATTGATGATATTCTAACACAACTGCGTGAAATCAAAGTACCTAACCCTGAATTGCAAGCCAAGCTAAACAAGGTTATTGAAAATCTGTCAGAATGGATAACACGTGCTAAAATCACAAATTCGCTTTTTTCTTATTTTAGCAGCGCCGAGAATTTGCAAATTAAGGAACGGTTCAACGCAAAAACTGTAATTGATGAAGTAAAGAACCAAGTAAAGTCACTGGCTAGAGATGTTGTCATAGATACAACACATGTTAATGAGAAAATTCTTTTGCCAAAAGCATCGTTAACTGAGTGGAGTGCTATCTTCCAAAATGTCCTTATCAATTCCTTTAATGCTTTGGTAGACTCGGACAAGAAGTTAATCAAGATAAGCTCCGAGTCAAATTGGGTAGACAGAAAGATCTTCATTCAGGATACCGGAAGTGGCGTAGATTTGGAAATGGCTGAAGAATTATTCCAACCATTTGTGCGTAAGATCAAATTATCTCCTGAAAGAAGGGCTCTTGGTTATGGTGGAATGGGTTTAGGTTTGACAATCGTTCGAATGATTGCCCGTAATATTGGTTGTTCCGTTCACTTTGTTGAACCAGAAATGGGATTCAAGACTGCTTTCTTGTTACAATGGAGAGAAATCGAATGAAAAAAATAATAGTCTATGATGACGAAGAAAATGTTGGCAAAAAATATGAAGAGAAACTGCTTAAAATTCCAGAAGTAAAAAAAGACTTTAGTGTAGAAGCGCTTTTCAACAAGGAATTTGCTGCAGAAATCAGTGTTTTGGAAAAGCGCCGAGAAGACTTCCGGAATAATAAAAAATCAGTGGTTGATTCGAAATTCGATGAAGCAACAGTCCTTATAATAGACTATGACTTGCTGAAAAACTCCCGAAATGAGTATTTAACTGGTGAAAACGTTGCTTACCTAGCAAGGTGTTACTCTAAATGTCTTTTCATAGTAGGCATTAACCAATTTCCGCCATACGACAACGCTTTTGATTTGACATTGAGGGATCATCCAGACTCGTATTGTGATTTGAATATTGATAGCACCCAATTGCTTAATCACGGTCTTTGGAGTGAAAATAGCCAGAAATTTAGACCATGGTATTGGCCCATAATACCCAAATATCTATCCTCGGCTGAAAAGAGAATCAAGGAAATTCAGAAGAACCTCGATAATTCTGTACTAGAAGAAATTGGCTTGCAACCCTTTTTCGTTCTCTTCTCAAGAAGCTCAAGCGAGTTTCTTGGAAATGATCCAGAGCATGTCACATTCAGGGAGTTTGCTTTAAAATCTGGGAAGGGCTTGAGGGGCAAAGATTCAAACGAGGATGACTACATGGTTGCGAGCATCGCTTCTTCAAGGATCGCTAGTTGGCTAGAAAAGACAGTTTTGGCTGGACAAGATATACTTGTGGATGCACCACATTTGGTAGCAAGATATCCCAGCCTATTGGAAGGCCCACATGACGGACAGGAAACTTGGAATAGTATAGCAAAGCCACAGTTCGTTGACGACTTGAACATAGACAGCTCCAAGTTGAATCGTTATCGATTTAAAAAAGAAATTTGGCTTTCAAGACCTGCTTGGCTTTGGTCAGATGTTTGCAAAGATCAACAGATAAAGGAGGTTGCTACCCCTTGGAAACGGGAAAAAATAAAGTATCTGTTTTGCGAGGATAGTTCAACCTTCGAAAAACAAAAGAGTTGCCTAGAGTTTAGGGCAGATGTCGATTCGGTGTACACTCAGAGATATGTCAATTCACCATTAATAGATGGGGTAAATTATCAACCACGCGTTAGAATACTTCAGACATAGAAGTGTGTATTGGAAACTATGCAACCGCAAAGGAAAAAAGATCTCGCCATTTTCATCCAAGTACTTCAAAGGATGCACCGACTTCAAGAGAAATACTGGCGCGCTGAACGTGACCTAAATGATACTTCACTTTCCAAGCGAGTGAGCAACGTCTACCATTCAGTTACATCCGCAGTCTGCTATCCTCTAAAAGAAAACGAACTAGACACCCAGCTTAGAGACTGTGGCGAACATATTATTATTAACAACTTGTTTTTGCCCCCGTTGGATACTGATAATCAATTTATTCCAATCATGTGCGTAGATTGCGATTTCACAGTCATTCCCCCGCAAATGCGTCTTTATGTGGGTATGTTCAGAACAAGTCGAAGCGGCAAACCTAAGGTGTTTGGCTTTAGGTTTGAAACAAGTCATCCAGATTCAAATCACGACTATTGCCACGGTCAGTTTACAAGAACATTTGCTCATCGCTCAGAAGAATTTTCTATTTTTCCAAAATGGATACCCGAAAGAGTTCCCTGCATATTGGTACCAGCAAATGATCCCATATCCTTATTCTGCGTCATGCTGATTAGCTTTTATGGAAAAATAATGTGGACGAAGATACTCTCGGATATTGCTATTGATGACAAATATTTCAAAGTCTTTAGGGAACTTCTTTGAAACGATAAGTGCGATTTGAATGCCTGACGTATTTACTAAAGAGAAAAGAAGCGAACTGATGTCGCGAATCAGGAGCAAAGGCTCTAAAATGGAAGTGGAGTTCACGCAGCTATTGAAATCTAATAATATAGAGTTTACTTATCAGCCTAAGATTTTTGGAAAACCTGATTTCTTATTGAAACCAAATATCGTGATTTTCTGCGACAGCTCTTTTTGGCATGGAAGAAATTGGAAAATGCTCAAGAACCAATTGAAAGAAGGTTATTGGAGAGACCATATTGCTAAGAACATGAAAAGGGATCGTTTAGTAAGTCATACTCTTAGAAAAGAAGGATTTGTCGTGTTAAGATTTTGGGACGACGAGATAAAAGAGCATCCGGAAGATGTCACGAACAAGATTCAGAGAGCTCTGAAAGAACAAACAGTAAAGTAGCTTGTTCTTGTTCATGCGATGAACATTGTGCTGGACAGTTTCGGTTTTGGTCATGCAGTTTATGGTAATATTAAAAGGGAACCGCCTACACACTAGCTAACCATCCAAAGATGGAAATCAATTTCTGGAAAACTAGGAAGCGATTGATTTCATTTTCATATTCGCAGCAGACTTGCGTTTACACCGTCAAATTCTCTGTCGCTGCCGACAACCAGCTTGGTTTTGTAGGCTTGGGCGGTGGCAACTGCGAAGGCGTCCGCAAGTGACATCGGGTGCTGGGCTTTGATTTTTGCTGCGTTACGCCATAAGTCGTCGTCTTCTACTGGGAGAACGGTTAAGCCGAGGCTGCTTAGTGCGCGGATGTTTTCATCTGCCAGCGTGGGATTCAAGCGGTAGAGGATGTAGTAGACTTCGGTTAGGTTGATTACGTTGATGAAGCCTTGTGCTTCTTTGCTTTGGATTTTAGATAGGTAGTCCCTGACGGTTTCGGCTCCGGGTTCGCCGAGGAAGTAGGCTAAGAGCGGTTCAGAATCAAATGTTAGCCTTTCTGACATGTTTCATCAATTCGCGTTCTTCGGCGTATTCTTCTTTTCGGGATTCTTCTACCAGTTGGTGGGCTGTCTTGCCTTTGGCGTAGGCTTTGAATGAACCCATTAAGTCGTCTGGGGAAGGCACTGGTTTCAGGACAAGGCCGCATTCGTTTTCTTCGAAGATCACCTTGTTCTTGATGCCGTACTTGTCTCTCAACCTCTTAGGTATCGTCGCCTGCCCCTTCTTGGTAACAGAGACAACTTGAACCATCCAAACCGAACTCCAAGTAATACCATCGGAGCCAGTAATACTTAAACTTGCTGGAAATACTATTTCATAACACAGCACACCAATTCAGGAGCGCTGCAACAAAGTTTACGGCAAGATTAAAAGGGAATCGCCAACACAGACTTGCTCAGAAATTGCTGAATAAGCAAGTCTGAAGGAAGCAGTTATCTGCTTGCCAACCAAAAAATCGATATCATGAAAAAAACCTTCTTCAACACCTTCTCAAACTATTAAATGACCTTAATTCATGCCCTAAACCAAAAAAACAACCCAAAACAAGCCCTACACAAAACTGCCCGCCGATAGACCTACCCTAATATTTGTGGCAAAAAACAACAACAAAAAGCTACGGCAAGATTAAAAGGGAACCGCCAACACAATAGCTAACCAGTCGAAGTGAAAGGCTAATGAGCAAACCCGAAGTCGCCGTCACATATTCTCCCTTCAAACAAATAATTATAATGGAAAAAACTTTTTTTAGCACGCCTGAAGAAATGGCAAGATTTACCTCTGTGATTGCAGGCGGCAAACTAGCCGGGCTATACTGGGTTGACGGTGTTGTGTTCTTGTATTTTCCGCTACCTGCTTCAACAGTCGTTGTGGCTAAAGAACTGTTGGAGAACGGCACAGTCTACTGGACCTTCGTCGGTTACGCGATGATGCCAAAATATACGCCGGTTATCGAAACTAAAGAAAAAATGATTGTGCCAGTAGTTGACATATCAGCTGATCCTATTCTTAGAAGAGTTGCCCAATGGCTAAAAGAACAAAAACCATAAGCCTGCCTCGAAGGCTGCTTTTTGAGTGAAACAGTATTCAAGGGCACAGTTTTTTCTGGCACCGGTGAAGGACGAAAATTTATTGATTTACCCTGGGTTAAACAGCAGATACAAGAAAAACTTGGTTTCACTCCTTACCCTGGAACATTAAACATCCGCCTTACAAAAGAAAGTGCGAAGCAAAAAAAACTGCTTGAAAACGCCAAACAGCTAGAAATCTCCCCCGAAAAAGGTTACTGCACTGGTAAACTAATCAAAGCACACATTGACAGCGTGGAATGTGCAATCATCATTCCACAGATCCCCAACTACCCGAGCGACGTTATAGAGGTTATTGCTCCCTGGTATCTACGCGGGCTCCTCAAGCTAACAGACGGCAGCGAAGTAACGGTCACCTTTTAACGTGTAGGGTTACACGTTGTTTTCTTAAGCTGTGCAATGTATTCGTCTACGCAATTGTTTTTTGTCAGATATTCACCGTAGGTTACCAGGGCTTTCATGGCTCGCGCAGCATCTTCAGGCGAAGTGAAAGATGGCACACAGAGTCTGTCAAACCTTGAACGTGTGTAGAGTGCCATTTCTGTTTCGCCAATATCGCACATCACTATGGGCTTGGTATATTTGGATGCAATTTCCACGATGCCGTCAATGTATTTCTCTTTTAATCCTGGCATGTGATGCAGCCCAAGCAGAATTATGCCGTTGATCTGCGTGTCTTGAAACATTATGTCGGCGGAAATCTCGAACATGTCATCAGTCACCGAACCGGTAAGGTCAACCGGGTTTGACGTGGCAGCAATCTTCAAAATGACATTTTTATCTTTGAGATCTTGGAATTTCTGAAGTGTCGCTTCATCGAAGCGGTCTACTGTTAAACCTAAAAGTTCACATTCATCAACGGTCATAACGCCAGGTCCACCCGCATCAGTAAGTATGCCAACACTCTTACCCAAAGCCGGCGGCTGCATAGCTAACGCTTTTCCAAGATCAAAAAACTCCTCCATATCCCTTGCCCTTATGACTCCACCCTGCTCAAAGGCAGCGTCATAAATCTTATCTGACCCTGCAATGGCACCAGTGTGTGAAGCAGCTGCTCTTGCACCCGCAGCGCTTTTGCCAGATTTTATGACAACCACCGGTTTCTTGAGTGTAAATTTCTTGACTACTTCTAAGAATTCCCTTCCATCTATGATGTCTTCTATATAAACGAGCGCAACTGTGGTCTCTTCATCATAAAGCAAGTAATGAAGTATGTCTGTTTCGGTTACGTCACATTTATTACCGAAACTTACGAATTTGCTAACACCCATCTGCCGACCAGTCAAGTAGTCCAAGGCTGCAGAGCCGAAAGCTCCACTCTGAGTGATCATCGCTATGTTGCCTGGCATTGGCCTTGGCGTTGCAATAACTTCCTCTCCGGTCGTGAGAATTTTTGTTTCTGGAAGAAACAGGGTGTCGATACCCGTTTTTGAATAGTAAACTCCCAGGCAGTTGGGGCCTAAAACGCGTATTCCGCCTTTTTTAGCTATGGCGACCACTTGTTCTTCTAGTTCTACGTTTCCAACTTCTTTGAAGCCCGCGCTAATTATGATGGCGGCTTTAACTTTTTTGTTGACCGCTTCCTCCATGATGCTGGGTACGGCAGTCGCGGGGACAATAATTACAATTAAATCCACTTCATCAGGAATGTTAGTTATAGAGGGGTAACATTTGAAACCTAAAATTGAATCTTCATTTGGATTAACAGGGTAGAGCTCTCCCTTGAAAACTCCATGCTCCTTGTTTGTTGAAAAATTCTTGAAAATTACGTGACCCGCTTTATCCACTTTCTTCGTTGCTCCGATTATTGCAACTGAACGAGGATTAAAGAACGCGTCCATTTTCCGTAATACTTCTTCTGTTTCTTCCATACTTATTTCACCTGTTCTGATATTTGCCTTCGAAGTCTTGTTTATGTTTTACCCTTCAAAAGGCCTTTTTTAATTAAATGATTATTTGTTTCTTCTGTATTAACTTAACGTATATTTTTTCTAACGATAACTAATGGTTTATGCCTGATTTTAGACAGCATTTCCCAGCTTACGCCGTCAACTTCCACTTGAAACCTCGCCGCCATGTCCCAAACCGTAGCGCCTGAACCCGGTCCTCTGGCTTTATCGGCTACGTTGGTGATTTTTAATGCTTCGCTAGCCTGAATACTGCAGCCTGCAACCGTTAATGGGGTTGAACTTTTTTTGAGTTTAAGCATTCTGCCTAAAACGTAGGTGGTGTATCCTCCGAAGGAATGTATGCCTTTCATCGGTTTTGGTCTTGGAGTAAAAAAGAAGCTTCTGAACTTGTAGGTTTTATCAGTGTCAGCAATTATCACGCACACATTTCTTTTCAATTTAACAAAAATCTGTCGCTGAATTTCCTGTGCCACTTCATCTGCATTGTTCAACGGCAAACTTACATACGAGTAGGGCAGGTTGGAGCCGTCGATTCCTCCTTCAGACCCGAACATCAGCGCCTGCAAAGGACCCGCATATTGTAATGCTACTTCTTTGTGGCGGCTGCCAGACTCCAAAGGGTACTCTCTTAACCTACACAATAGTCGCTGTCCAAAATGACATAATATTCCAAGCGGGTATCCCCAGACAATTCTCATCCAGAAACGCGCCATACACCTTGCGTTTAAGCTTGGTTTGACGGCGCTTTCGTCTATCATGTTACCTTTTGCTGTTGAAATTGCCTTTTCCGATACGACAACGAAATCACCGTTTTCTATTTTATCTTCTAAAGCGCTGATTATCTTATCGGTATAGTTGTCGCCTGGTTTCCAGTAACTTGTAGTTAATGTCAACGCATAGTACTTAGTCATTGATAGGCACTTTTACAACTGCACAGTTTCCGTTTTGCTTAATAAAGGCTTAATGTTGTAGTACCGTACCTAAGCAAGAATCACTTGCGTTGCCTGGCGCCTAAAATATTGAGTATGGAAAACGCAAGTTGGACTGGTATACTTTGCCTTCTATCGGAATTTTTTCTCCGCACACAGGGCACCGCATGTCAGGGGTTAGTTTCCATTGGGTTATTTCGAAACTGTTTCTTTTGATCAGTAATTCGTTACAGTTTGGGCAGTAAGTGTTTTCTGACGGGTGACCCGGAATATTGCCAAGGTAAACGTAATTTAATCCTTCGTGTTTAGCAGTCATGTACGCTCTCTCCATGACTTCAACTGCGGTGGCTGGAAGTGTAGTCATTTTATAATCTGGATGGAAACGCAGCAGGTGAAACGGCGTATCTTTCCCCAAATAATCTCTAATCCACGCAGCCATTTGCTTTATTTTATCCATTGAATCACCAATTTTGGGAACAACCAGATTGGTAATTTCTATGTGGACACCGCCCAGCTTTAGCTCTTTTAGGGTTTCATAGATATGCTCTACGTTGGGTACTGCCATAACTGATTTGTAGAAGTCTGGGTCGCCGCCGCCTTTAAAATCAACCGTTGCCGCATCCAAGAAAGGCGAGATGGTCTTAACGGCTTCTGGGGTCATGTATCCGTTCGTGACAAAAGTGTTGAACAACCCTGCTTCGTGGGCAAGCTTTGATGTATCGTAAGCGTACTCCATGAAAATAGTAGGCTCAGTATAAGTGTAGCTTACTCCTTGGCAATTACTGTTTTGCGCTGACTTCACTATCTCCTCTGGAGGAAAAAGTCTACCGGCAACTTCACGGTCTTGACTAATCATCCAGTTATCGCAGAATTGGCAGCGGAAATTACAGCCAGCTGCCGCGACAGACATCACTAAAGCGCCTGGGTTAAAATGCGAAAGCGGCTTTTTACTTATAGGATCAACGCCAGCTGACACGGCTTTTCCATAATTTAGCGTGTAAAGTACGCCACCCTGATTCTTCCTTACTAAACAGAAGCCGGATGCTCCATCGCTTATCAAGCAGCGCCTGGCGCATAAGCAACAGTTTACTTTGTTCTCATCCAGCTTTTCATAAAGCATAGCTTCGTGAAGTGACATAATTCTCTCACTTAATCCCTAAAGAGTAGATAGGGCTTTTTTCTTAAAAGCATTAACTTCAAGGGCTTGCTAGGTGGTATCGTTAATTTAAAAAATGCTTTTTGTAATGAAGTATAAATAGTTACGTAACTATGTCGTTATATGGTGTATTAAATTGAGCAAGTATGCAACAATTTCAGTTCCCGTCGAAGTCAAAAAACGTCTGGAAGAACTAAAGGGCGAAAAAGAATGGGGCGAATTCCTCCTCGAGATGTGCTCTGAGGGGCAGCGACTTAAGGGTAAGAAAGCCTTCGAGGAGCTCAGACAACTTCTCACCGAAGAGGATCTAAAAGCTATGCGTGAATCTAGCAAGGAATTTAGGGAGAATTTCAAGTTACGCTCAATCTCTTAGACACGGACATAATTATCGATAATTTGAAAAGAGACAATTATGCTCCAGCTCTAATTTCTTCAATAACTCTTATAGAAGTATTAAGAGGGATAGAGGACAAGAAGAGACTTCAAATAAGGCAGTTGCTGGAAGAAAGTTTTTCAGTTTTAAACTTAGACAACAGCATAATTGAGGCTTATTGCAAAATTTATCGTAAATTAAAAGAAGACGGTAACTTGCTACCTGACGCCGACTTAATTATTGCCGCGACAGCCATAGCACACGACATAGTTCTAGAAACCAAAGATGCTCATTTTCTTAGGCTAAAAGCTCTTGGTTTAAAGCTCAAGTGATTTAACAAACTTTCGATTTAGCGCATTTTGTTATGGAAGCAGGTGTATTCGCCTGTGTGGCATGCGGGGCCTGTCTGTTCAACAACGTACAATAGTGCGTCGTAGTCGCAGTCGGTTGAGATGGACACGATTTTTTGGGTGTGCCCTGAGGTTTCGCCTTTTACCCATAATTCGTTTCTGGAGCGGCTCCAATAAGTGGCTTTTCCCGTGTTCAGCGTATTCTCTACAGCTTGCCTGTTCGCGTAGGCTAGCATGAGTGTTTCTTTTGTCTTTGCGTCTTGAACAACCACTGGGATGAGACCGTTGCCTTTTTTGAAATCAAGTTTTTCAAGCAATTCCGTGGAGTTCATTGTCTGATGGTCACCCCCGCTTTACGCAAGAATTCTTTGATGACTGGGACAGGGTACTTGTTGTAGTGGAACACTGAAGCCGCCAGCGCTGCGTCCGCTTTTCCATCTTTGAAAACGTTAAGAAAATGTTGTGGAACTCCGGCGCCGCCGCTTGCGATAAGTGGAACATTAACCCTTTCAGAAATTGTGCGTGTCAGCTCGATGTCGTAGCCGTCTTCTGTGCCATCCTTATCCATCGAAGTCACAAGGAACTCGCCTGCTCCAAGTTTCTCTGCTTGCAGCGCCCATTGTATGGCGTCGATTCCTGTGGGTTTTCTTCCTCCGTAAGTGTACACTTCAAACCACGCTTTGCCCTCGTCTGTGTCAACCATAATTTTGCCTTCGCTCGGCGTCCTGTTTCTTTTAGCGTCAATGGCGGTGACGACACATTGCTGACCGAAAACTTCAGCTAGCTCGGTGATGACTTTGGGATTTTCAACTGCCGCGGTGTTAACCGAAACCTTATCGGCGCCGCTGCACAAAACCAGCCTTGCGTCTGAGACGTTGCGGATGCCGCCGCCGACAGTAAATGGGATATTGATTGCCCTCGCTACTCCTTCAACAACTCCACGCAAAATGTCCCGTTTCTCTGAGGATGCTGTTATGTCGAGAAAAACCAGTTCATCTGCGCCTTCGTCTGAGTAACGTTTAGCCATCTCAACTGGGTCGCCTGCCCGCTTTGGATTGAGGAAGTTTATGCATTTGACCACTTTTCCGTGGTCAACATCGAGACATGGAACGATACGTTTCGCTAACGGCATCTTTAAGCTCCTATCTTTTGTATGGCTTCTTTTAGAGTGAATCTGCCTTCATAAAGGGCTTTCCCGATAACTGCACCTTCCACACCGATGTCTTTGAGAGCTGCCAAATCTCCTATGCTGCCGATTCCGCCTGCCGCAATGATTTTGGCGTTTGGGTATTGAGTGGCTTGACTGAGCGTCTGCAAGTCTGGACCATTAAGCATGCCGTCTTGGAAAATTGAAGTTATCAGAAAGTTGCGAACGCCAATACCAGTGTATTTTTCAAGCGCTTCATCCACGGTCATGGCAGTTGCGGTTTTCCAGCCCTCAACCATGATAAGCCCTTCCTTATTGTCTAAGGCGACGATTACTGAGTCTAAGCCAAATTTCTTTTGGATTTTGCCGATGGCTGCGGGGTCGCTGAAGGCTAAGGCTCCGAGGATTACTTGGGTTATGCCCGTTTGAAAGATTTTTTCAGCTGTTTCATAGCTGCGTATTCCGCCGCCGACTTGAACGGGTAATTTGATATTTTTTGCAACTTGGGCGATGACTGAGAGGTTATTTCCTGTCCCAAAGGCTGCATCCAAATCGATAATATGCAACTTACCAGCGCCCTCATCACGCCAACGTTTTGCCGCTTCAACTGGTGTGCCGAATTCGGTTTCATAGAATTTAGCGGTCCTTGCTTCCCCGCGGGATAACCTGACGATTTTGCCGCTCATGAGGTCAATAGCCGGGATTAACTTCACCCAAAGTCACCTTACCACAACTTTAGCGAAGTTTTTCAGAATTTTTAAGCCTATGTCGCCTGATTTTTCAGGGTGAAACTGTGTGCCATAAACGTTTTTGCTGGCTACTGCTGAAGTGAAGATTGTGCCGTATTCGGTTTGTGCGCACACTATCGTTTTATCAACTGGAGCAGGGTAAAGTGAGTGGACAAAGTAAACGTAAGAACCCTCCGCTACGCCGTCGAAAAGCTCGTTTGGTCTAACGATGTTTAGTGTGTTCCAGCCCATGTGAGGAACCTTAACGGTGCTGGGTAAGCGGACTGTTTTTCCCTTGAAAAGTGCTAAGCCGTTTCCTGGTCCTTCCTCGCTTTCCTCAAAGAAAAGCTGCAATCCCAAGCATATGCCAAGCAGCGGCGTCCCGTCTTTGACCTTGTTTATGAGCTTCTCTTTGGCTGCGTCGAGTTTTGCGGCGGCAGCGCTGAAAGCTCCAACACCCGGCAAAGCAATAGCATCCGCCCCTGCTAATTCTTTTGCTGAAATGCCAATTGATGCTTCTAACCCTACTTTTTCCAGGGCGCATTTTAGGCTAAGCAAGTTTCCAACACCGTAATCGAATATTACTGCTTTTGCCAATCAGATGACTCCTTTTGAGCTTGGCACGCCTTTGCGTCTTGGGTCTAAGGCTACCGCTTGTCTAAGCGAAAGGGCGAGGGCTTTGACTGCTGCTTCGGCCTTGTGGTGGTCGTTGCTGCCGTACATGACGAACACGTGGACGTTTGACTGCAGTGAAGTGGCGAAGGATTCAAAGAAGTGATTGATGTCTTCGGTTGGCATGTTCTCCACTTTTTTGCCTCTGAGTTTAAGGTCAATTTTAAAGTATGGGCGCTTCACCAAATCCACGGCTGCAAAGGCTAATGAGCAATCCATCGGAGCAGCTGCGTTGCCGAAGCGTGTGATGCCTTCTCTTGTGCCTAAGGCTTTGTTTAATGCTTCACCTAAGCCTATGGCTAAGTCTTCCACTGAATGGTGCACCAAATCTCCTTTCACAGACGCGGTTATGTCGATTAGGCTGTGGGTGGCAAGTGAAGTTATCATGTGGTCAAGGAAGGGCACGCCCGTGGCTATGGTTGCTTTTCCTTCCCCGTCAAGGTTCACTTTTACTTGAACTTCGGTTTCTTTGGTTTTTCGGTAAACTTCTTCACTTCTCACTTTTTTCACCTTAAATTTGCTTTAACGCTTCGATTAGTTTAGCATTCATTTCTGGCAAGCCAACTGTAACGCGGAAGCAGTTTTCGTATTGGAGAATTTTGCCCAGTTTTTTGAGCATTATGCCCCGTTTTAGTAGCTTCTCGTTAAGTTGGTCGCAGGGTTTTTGTGTGTTGACTAGCAGAAAGTTTGCTTGCGAATCGAATGCTTGCACACCATCTAATTCGTTTAGTGCCTTTATCAGTTTTCCCCGTTCGCGTTTCAGTTCCCTCACGGATTCCTTCATCAAGTCAACATTATCCAGCATCTTGCAACCCATCCTCAACGTGAAACCACTCACAGGATAGGGCAA